>Ga0207706_10004154_pt1 | contig 13647 bp, 14 predicted proteins | sample KBSC53metaG_FD_184318 | JGI IMG/M metagenome (GOLD analysis project Ga0207706, IMG submission 184318) | Corn rhizosphere microbial communities from Kellogg Biological Station, Michigan, USA - KBS C5-3 metaG (SPAdes) (version 2) | ecosystem: Host-associated > Plants > Roots > Rhizosphere > Soil ... | reverse complement strand
GTGAAGTCGTCGACATAGTAGGCTAGCTCGACCGAATCACTGGCCGCAAAGAACTGGCGTTCGGTCATTGTGTCCGTTTCAGGCATGATCTTCCGCGGGGTCTTTGCCGCAGCGTGGATGGCTCATCGGCCCTGGTCGTGGCATCGATGCTGCAGGCCGGGTCGACAGCAACAAAAAAGCCTGCCCAGGCAGGCTTTTGTTGTCAGGTTCAAGCCGCGATCAAACCGCGGGCAAACCTGCTCGTTATAAATTGCAAAAAGTCAGCTCGAAATCGACGTCCGCTTCATAAACCTTGGGGCGCTGACCGGATTCCTGCGTGGTAAAGCGGATATTGAGCGCGTATTTATTCGCGCTGATTTCGGGCACGCACTGGTAGTCGAGCTTTAACCGTATGCGCAGCATCTGGGCGATGCGCCCGGCCATCATCTGCTGGTAGACGCCCTGCACCGCGGTTTGCGTCGAGCCCTTGCCGCTTTCGCGCAGAAGGCGCAGCACGATCGCGATCCCGTCGCGGATCGGCAGAAAGGGCGCGAGCCAGCCTTCGAGATCGTGGCGGTGCTGCTCGGGGCTCAAATGCAGCCAGTAGTGATAGGACGGCACGTCGAACTCGCAGACACCGCCGGGAATGTTGGTGCGCTGCTTGATGCTCATCAGCCATTCGTTCTCGCGCAGTTCCTGGCCGACCTTGCCCGACATCTGAAAGAGACGCGACGACGTGCGGTCGATTTCCCACAGGATGTTATCGAGCGCTTCCTGCGAAATGTCGGGATTGTCGCGCAGCGATTCGAGCGACTGCTTTTGCCGCTCCAGCTCCTGCAGCAGATCGGATTTCAGATCGGCGCGGCCCGCGACTTCGAGGATCTCGAACATGCACAGCAGCGCGACGTGATGCTCCTGCGGTTCGGTCTTGGCGATGAAATAAAGCGCGCGCTCGTACAGGTCCTCGAGCCGCAACAAAGTACGGATTCGCTCGCTTAGTGGGTATTCGTAGCTGATCACGACGCGTGGGGAAGCGCTATCGTTATTGGTCTGCGGCCAATTGTTCTACATTATCTGAAAAAAATAAAGACCTTAATCGGACTTTTAACGGTAAATCGAGGCAAATCATCCTTTCAGGCTCGCTTTCTCGAGGTATTTTTGGTGCAGTGCTTCGACGCTCGCGCGCAACGTCGCGAGGTCGCCGTCGTTGCGCACGATATCATCCGCGTGGCGCAGCCGCTCCTCACGGCTGGCCTGATTCGCCATGATGGCCGCGACGGCGGCCGGCGTCAGTTGGCTGCGGCGCACGACGCGCGCGACCTGCTGCTGCTCGTCGCTGTCGACGACGAGCACGCGCTGCGCGAGCTTGCGGTAAGCGCCGGTTTCGATCAACAGCGGGACGACGAGCACGATATACGGCGGGCGGCTGGAAGTTTTTGCCGTGACGCGCGCGATGCGGTTCGCGACTTCCGCGCGGATCATCGGATGCAGCAGCGTCTCGAGTTTTTGCTTCGCTGCGGCGTCCGAAAAAACGAGTTCACGCATGCGCTTGCGGTCGAGAGCACCGTCGGCATCAAGGTATCCGGCGCCGAATTCCCGCGCAATCGCGCGCGCGCCCGGCTGACCGGCCGCGGTTAAATCATGGGCGATTTCGTCCGTGTCGATGACTGCCGCGCCGAGCTCGGCCAGTATATTGGCGACGCTGCTCTTGCCGCTGCCGATACCGCCCGTAAGCGCGATCACCAGCGCCATGCTGTCACAACGTTTGCAGGTAGTAGTGCAGCAATTGATCGCCCCAGAACAATGCGATCAGGCCGCCCAGCACGAGGTAGGGGCCGAAAGGGATGGGGACGTTGCGGCCATGCCGCGCGAAGACGATCAGCGAGATGCCGACGATCGCGCCGACCAGCGACGACAGCAGGATCACCACGGGCAGCATTTTCCAGCCGAGCCACGCGCCGATCGCGGCGAGCAGCTTGAAGTCGCCGTAGCCCATGCCGTCCTTGCCGGTCGCGAGCTTGTAGCCCCAAAACACGATCCAGAGCGCGAGATAGCCGGCAATCGCTCCGATCACGGCCGATTGCAGATCGACAAAGAGCCCGCCCATATTGGCGAGCAGTCCCGCCCACACCAGCGGCAGGGTGATGTCGTCGGGCAGATAAAAGGTGTCCAGATCGATGAACGCCAGCGCGATCATCGACCACACGAACACCAGCAGCGCGAGGGTCTGCCACGTGAAGCCGTAGCGCCAGGCAATATAGCCCGACAGCACGCCGGTCAACGCCTCGACCAGCGGATAGCGCGGAGAAATTCGCGCCTTGCAGCCGGCACACTTACCGCGCAACGCGAAATAACTTATCAGTGGCACATTTTCCAGCGCGCCGATCGCATGGCCGCATGCGGGACATGCCGAGCGCGGCACTATCAGGTTGTAGCGCGGGCCCGTCGCGACTTCCTGGCCGTTGAGCTCACTTAACTCGTCGCGCCACTGGCGCTCGAGCATTTTCGGCAGGCGGTGGATGACTACGTTGAGAAAGCTGCCGATGGCGAGCGACATGACCGTTACCGCAGTCACGAATAGCGCGGGAAATGCCTGGAAAGACTGGATGAGGGACATTAGGATTGAGGAATGTGGATCGAGGATTGTGGAAAAACCCTCAATCCGCTTGGCTCAATCCTCAATCCTGCTTTCTCAGACGGCCTGGCCGAGCTTGAAGATCGGCAGATACATCGCGATGACCATGCCGCCGATCAGGGTGCCGAGCACGACCATGATCAGCGGTTCCATCAGGCTCGACAGCGCGTCGACCGCGTCGTCGACCTCGGCCTCGAAGAAATCGGCGACTTTCGACAGCATGCCGTCGAGCGAGCCGGCTTCTTCGCCGATCGCGACCATCTGCAGCACCATGTTGGGGAACATTTCGACGTTTTGCATCGACACCGTGAGGCTGGAGCCCGTGGAAACCTCGGCCTGGATTTTTTTGGTGGCGAGATAGTATTCATGATTGCCGGCGGCGCCAGCAACTGAGTCGAGCGCTTCGACCAACGGCACACCGGCGGCAAACATTGTCGCCAATGTGCGCGTCCAGCGCGCCACGGTGGCTTTGCGCACCATGTCGCCGAAAACCGGCGCGCGCAACGCGATTCTATCCATGAAAATCTGCACTGATTTCGAGCGCGCCCACGCGTACATAAAGCCCCACACGCCGCCGATGACGACGCCGAAAATCAGGTACCAGAACTTGACGAAGAATTCCGAAATCGCCATCACGATCAAGGTCGGCCCCGGCAGGTCGGCGCCGAAACTCGCGAACACCTGCTTGAACGCCGGAATCACAAAGATCATGATGACCGCTGTGATGATGAAAGCGACCACGATAATCGCGACGGGATAAAATAGCGCGGCCTTGATCTTGCCTTTGATCGCCTGGACTTTTTCCTTGTACGTCGCGAGCCGGTCCAGCAGGCTGTCGAGAATACCGGCCTGCTCGCCCGCGCCGACCAGGTTGCAGAACAGCGCATCGAAATAGAGCGGGTGTTTCTCGAACGCGGCTTTGAGGTTGGAGCCGGTTTCGACTTCGGTCTTGATGTCCATCAAGAGCCGCTGCACCGCCGCATTGCTGTGGCCCTTGCCTACGATGTCGAACGCCTGCAGGAGCGGCACGCCGGATTTCATCATCGTGGCGAGCTGGCGCGTGAAGAGCGTGATGTCCTTGTCCGTGATGCTGCCGCCGCGGCGCACCGACTGCTTCTTGACCTTGAGGACCTTGATGCCCTGCCGGCGCAGCATCGCATTGACGACAGCCTCGCCCCCGGCTTTCATCTCGCCGCGCATGGTCTTGCCAGCTTTGTCGGTGCCGGTCCAGGAAAAGGTAAAGTGCCTGACGTCCTTCCGAGTGGCAGTCGCCGCTGTGGTCGCCATTAATTCTCTCCCATAAATCCAATCTAACCAACCGGTTAGATTATATTCTCAATGTAACACAATAATGCCCGTGTGCAATTGCTTTGTAAAGGCACTTTGGCCGCTCAACGGCGGGGGGCGGGCGGGGTGGCCGCCTCAGCCGGGGGTGCGAGACGAACGGCTTTTACCACTCGGTCATGGGTCTGCATGATGTCCATGCGGTGTCCCGTGATCCGCGCGCTGGTGCCGGGTTCCGGGATGTCGCGGAAGTGCTCGAGAATGAGGCCATTGAGCGTTTTCGGCCCGTCGAGCGGGAAGTGGTAGCCGAGCTTGCGATTCAGTTCGCGCAACAGGCTGCCGCCTTCGACCACATACGAGCCGTCCTCCTGGCGATGAAAGTGCGCGGGTTGCAGCGGCGAGTGGGTAGAAAATTCCCCGATAAGCTCTTCGACGATGTCCTCGAGCGTCAGCAGGCCCTCGAGCTCGCCATACTCGTCGACGACGAAGCCCAGGCGATCCTGGTGTTCCTGGAACTGCTGCAACTGCGTGAAAAGTGGTGTGCCCGACGGGATGAAATACGGCTCGCGCATGATTTCGCGCAGGAGTGCCGCGTTGATCTCGTCGTCCGGGCCAATCGCGAGCACTTTACGCAACAGGATAATGCCGATGATGTTGTCCGGCTGGCCCTGATATAGCGGAAGGCGGCGATGGTAAGCCGTGGCGATTTGCTGGCGGAGGAGTTCCGGCGGCGCGTCGATGTCGATCGCCTCGATCTGGTTGCGCGGTGTCATCACATCGTTCACCGTGATGCTTTCGAGATCGAACAGGTTGAGCAGGATGCTCTGGTGTTTTTTCGGAATGTAATTGCCGGCTTCGAGCACGAGCGTGCGCAGTTCGTCGGGCGTCATCTTGTTGTCGGTCGCGCGCGCCGGCGTCAGCCGGAACAGCCACAGCAGCGACTGCACGAAGAGATTGACGAACCAGACGACGGGATAAAGTGCTTTCAACAGCGGCTTGAGCACAAACGCCAGCGGCAGGGCGATCTGCTCGGCGTAGGTGGCGCCGATCACTTTCGGTGTGATTTCGGAAAACACGAGGATGAGAAAAGTCACGACCACCGTGCCCACGGCAAGCGCGATCTCGTTGTCGCCGAACAGCCGCACGGTGATGACGCTGACCAGAACCGCTGCCGCGGCGTTGATAAGATTATTCCCGAGCAGAATGACGCCGAGCAGACGGTCGGTGCGGGCGAGCAGCTCCGTCGTGATGATCGCGCCGCGATTGCCCAGGCGCACCAGCGCCTTCAATCGATAGCGATTCAACGCCATCATGCTGGTTTCCGCGATCGAGAATACGGCCGAAATCAGCAGCAGGATGCCCAATGCAGTGTACTGCGCAGATAGCGGAATGGATTCCATCAGAGCGGTGCCGTGCGCGAGAGGTGAGGCATGAGGGCGAAGTAGCGGCGCTCGCCCGTGCGATTCATGTTCTGCCGAGGATTACTTCGAGCACGAACTTGCTGCCCACGTAAGCGAGGACCAGCATCAGAAAGCCGGCGAGCGTCCAACGCACCGCGATGCGCCCGCGCCAGCCGTAGAGCCGCCGGCCGCCCAGCAGGGCGGCGAAAATGAGCCATGACAGAATGCCGAACACGGTCTTGTGATTGAAGCGCATCGCCTTGCCGAATAATTCCTCCGAAAACACGATGCCGCTGATCAGAGTCAGCGTGAGCAGCACAAAGCCCGCGGCGATGATGCGAAACAGCAGGGTCTCCATCGTCAGCAGCGGCGGCAGCTTGTGCAGTCCGAACGGCAGCTCGCCGCCGTGCAGTCGCCGCTCGAGCAGCGCCATCAGCAACACGTGCAGCGATGCGATCGTGAAGAAACTGTAAGCGAGCAGCGAGATCACGAGATGCGCTTTGAACGCGGCGAGCTCGGTGTTCGGCAACGCGCGCGCGGCGGGCAGCATCAATGGCAGTAACACGCAGACCGCCGCCACCGGCATGACCATTGCCTGCAGGCCTTCGACCTTGTAGACGAGATTGCCGAGCCAGTAGATCGCGACCGTCAGCCAGACGATTGCGGAGATCGCGTTGCCGATGCCCAGCCGCATGCCGCCGTCGGCGAATACCGATTGATAGAGCAGGATCGCATGCAGTGAAATCGGCACCAGCACCATCACGTGCTCGATGGCGCGCATGTCGGCGCGCGGGACGGCCGCAGCGGTGGCCGGCAGCCAGTGCATGCGCCAGTAATACGCGGCGAGCGCCGCGTACATCAGCGAAGCGATCAGATAGAATGTCGGATTCAGCATGGGCCAGTCCGTCAAGTTTACACCAGTCAATTACTGCCCTTCGCCCGTGCGCTTAAAGGTGAAATCGCATGTTTGAAAGTCTGACCGGCCGCCTGTCGCAGGTGATGAAAACGCTGCGCGGGGAGGCGCGGCTCACCGAGACCAATATTCAGGACGCGTTGCGCGAAGTGCGCATGGCGCTGCTCGAAGCGGACGTGGCGCTTCCCGTCGTCAGGGATTTCGTAGCGCAGGTGCGTGAGCGCGCGCTCGGCCAGGAAGTAATGGGCAGCCTCACGCCCGGCCAGGCGCTGATCGGAGTTGTGCATCGCGAGCTCGTCACCTTGATGGGAGAAGCTGACGCGGGGCTCGATCTCGCGACCACGCCACCCGCGGTGATTCTGATGGCCGGCCTGCAGGGTTCCGGCAAGACCACGACGAGCGGCAAGCTCGCGAAGCTCCTGCGCGAGCAGATGAAAAAGAAAGTGTTGCTCGCGAGCTGCGACGTTTACAGGCCCGCGGCGATCGAGCAATTAAAGATGTTGGCCGCGCAAGTCGAGGTCGATTTTTTTCCGTCCGCTGCCGGGGAGCAGCCTACCGCGATCGCGCTCGCGGCGCTCGATTTTGCGCGCAAGCATTATCACGACGTGCTGATCGTCGATACTGCTGGGCGGCTCGCCATCGACGACGCGATGATGCGCGAGATTCGCGATTTGCATGCGGCATTGAAACCGATCGAAACCCTGTTCGTCGTCGACTCGATGCAAGGCCAGGACGCGGTCAACGTAGCCAAGGCGTTCGCGGACGCGCTGCCACTGACCGGCGTCGTGCTGACGAAGCTCGACGGCGACGCGCGCGGCGGCGCCGCACTGTCGGTGCGCCACGTGACCGGCAAGCCGATCAAGTTCGCCGGCGTGGGTGAGAAGCTCACCGGGTTTGAGGTTTTTCATCCCGACCGCATGGCGTCGCGCATACTCGGCATGGGCGACGTGCTGTCGCTGATCGAAGACGCGCAGCGTACCGTCGATCGTGGCGAGGCCGAACGATTCGCGAAAAAGCTGAAGTCCGGCAAAGGATTCGACCTCGAGGATTTCAAGCAGCAGATCGGGCAGATGAAAAAAATGGGCGGCGTCTCGGCGATGCTCGACAAGCTGCCGGGGCAGCTCGCGCAGGCGGCGGGCAAAGCGCAGATGGACGATAAGCAGATCCGGCGCATCGAAGGCATCATCAATTCGATGACGCCACAGGAGCGCGCGAAGCCCGAGCTCCTGAAAGCGTCGCGCAAACGCCGCATCGCTACCGGCGCGGGTGTCAGCGTGCAGGAAGTCAATCGCCTGCTCGCGCAGTTCGAGCAGACCCAGAAGATGATGAAGATGATGGCCAAGGGCGGCATGGCCAAAATGATGCGTTCGATGAAAGGCATGCTGCCCGGCGGCATGCGTTAGCGTTCCAAACTCCAGCGACGGCCTTACTTCCCTTCACGATCAAGGATTTGCGCTTCCTGCTCGCCGCTATTCCGGGCTCGAAATGGCTCCCCGCGCGGCCCGGTTCTTACCTTGCGTAAAGCGCAAAAACTAGCGTAAAATCACGCCCTTTCCGCATTTTCAGGGTCGCAATTACCATGGTTGTTATCAGGCTGGCACGAGGCGGCGCCAAAAAGCGTCCGTTTTTTAATCTGGTGGTCGCAGATTCGAAGCGCGCGCGCGATGGCCGCTTCATCGAGCGCATCGGTTTTTACAATCCTAAAGCGCCGGCAGGCCAGGAAACGTTCCGCTACGCGGCCGAGCGCCTGACTTACTGGCAGAGCAAAGGTGCGCAAATCAGCGATACCGCCGCCCGTCTCGTCAAACAGTTCGGCGCAAAGCCCGCGGCCTAGCCGCATGGTGGTGATGGGGCGGGTGACCGCCCCGTTCGGAGTCAAGGGCTGGTTCAAGGTCTTTACGCTCACCGCGCAACCGGACAATTTGTGCATATACCCGGTGTGGTGGCTGCAGCGCGACGGTCAGTGGCAGGAAATGAAGTTGGCTGCCGCCAAGGTCCAGGGCAACACGCTGGTGGCGCAGTTCAAGGGGATAGAGACCCGCGAAGCCGTGGCGGCGTTGAGAGGATGTGAGATTGGCGTGCCGCGCGAGGAACTGCCGGCAGCATCAAGCGACGAGTTTTATTGGGCCGATTTGATCGGCTTGAAGGTAGTGAATACCGAGCAGGACGAACTGGGCCGGGTAGTCAGGATCGTGCAAACCGGCGCCAACGATGTGCTGGTGGTGGCGGATCGTGACGGTAAGCAACACGGTGGCGCGCGGGAAATACTGATACCGTTTATCGCCGATGCGATCAAGCAGGTGGACGTCGCAGCGGGTTTGATTGCGGTGGACTGGGGCCGGGATTACTGATGCTTCAGTTTGATGTGGTGACGATTTTTCCGGCGATGTTCGACGCTGTCGCCGAAGCAGGAGTGATTGGAAGGGCGCGCGACAAAGGGATATACCAGCTGGTCGCGTGGAACCCGCGCGATTTTGCGCAGAATGCGTATCGCACGGTCGATGACCGGCCTTACGGCGGCGGCCCGGGGATGGTGATGATGGCCGAGCCCGTGGGACGCGCACTGGCCGCGGCGAAGCAGCGGCAGAAAAGCGCGGGCGTGCAGCACCCGCGCGTGATTCACCTGACCCCGCAGGGGCGCTTGTTGAATCACCGGCTGGTGATGGAATTGGCGGGGCAGCAGGGTTTGGTTTTGCTGGCAGGGCGTTATGAAGGCGTTGACGAGCGCGTAACGGCGCGCGACATCGACGACGAAGTGTCGATCGGCGATTACGTCCTGTCCGGCGGAGAGTTGGCGGCGATGGTGCTGATCGATTGCATCGTGCGCCAGCTGCCGGGAGTGCTGGGCGACGCGGAATCGGCGACCCAGGATTCGTTTGTGAATGGCTTGCTCGACTGTCCGCATTACACGCGGCCGGAAGCCTACGAAGGACAGAAGGTGCCGCCGGTGTTGTTGTCGGGCAATCACGCCGATATCAGCCGCTGGCGGTTGAAGCAGGCGCTGGGCAGAACGTGGCAGCGCAGGCCGGATTTGCTGGAAAAGCGGGTGTTGTCAGACGACGAGCGCAGGCTGCTCGAAGAATTTAAACAGGAAATGAGCAAGCAGGAATTGAGTGGAGCATGACAATGGACCTTATACAAAAGCTGGAAACTGAAGAAATTGCCCGGCTCGGAAAAAACATTCCGGACTTCAAGCCCGGCGACACCGTGGTGGTTAACGTCAACGTGGTCGAGGGCGACCGCAAGCGCGTCCAGGCGTACGAAGGCGTTGTGATTGCCAAGAAGAGCCGCGGGCTCAATTCGGCATTCATCGTGCGCAAAATCTCGTCGGGCGAAGGCGTCGAGCGGACGTTCCAGCTGTACTCGCCGCTGATCGCGTCGATCGAAGTCAAGCGCAAAGGCGACGTCAACCGCGCGAAGCTCTATTACCTGCGCCAGCTGTCGGGCAAGGCCGCTCGTATCAAAGAGCGCCTCGACGTGCGCGCCGACGATGTGTTGCCGCCGGTCGAAGCCGAGCAACCGCAGGCCGAAGCCAAGCCCTGAGCTGGCACCGGCGGTAGCGGAAAAAAGCGGCGCGAGCCGCTTTTTTTATGGCGCGTCGCGTAGTTGGGTTCAGGCGGCCATCCCCCCTACAATAGCCCGCATGCGTATTGTCGCCTTGCTGCTCATGCTGACGTCGTATGGGGTTGACGCCCAGGGCGTTCCCGATATGTTAGACATCACGCGCCGCTTCGCGGAGGCGAGCGCCCCGCAGCTCGCGCTCGCGCGCGTCGAGCAAATGCAGCCCCCCGCATCCACCGCGCCGCGCTGGGCCGACTGGGAACAACTGCGCTGCACGCTGCTCGCGCGGCTCGGCCGCCACCCGGAACTCACTCGGCGCGTTGAGGCGCTGCCGCCGCGCACACCGGACGCAGTCGTGCGCTCGTGCTTGCTGCAAGGTGCGCGCGCGGCCCTCGCCAACGCGCAAGCCGCCCCGGCGCGCGTTTTTCTCGCGCAGCTGATCTGGCGTCACGAGATGACCGCCGATGAGATGCGCCAGGCGCGGCTGCTGGTGATCGAGACTTATCTGACTGAAGACCGGGCGCAGGACGCTTTTGCGCTGATGCTGCGGTATCAGCTCGATTACAAGCCGGTCGATCGCGATACGGCGGCGCGCTTTGTCGACGCCTTGCTCGCTGCCGGGCTCGAGAAGGAGGCGGTGAACTGGTTTTCGCAGCTCGACGACGCGAGCCCGGTCAAGCTATTGCTGCGCCTGAAAACGAATTTACTGGCGCCCGCTGCGGTCGTCGCGCAGGCGCGCGCAGCGCTGGCGAAGACCAACAATGTTGCGTACTGGCTCGTGCTTCAGCACGCGGGGGCGCAAACAAAAGACAACTTGCTGCTGGTCGAAAGCCTGGAAAATCTGCTGCAGATTGCGAACGACAAGCCCGCGGAGCGCGTCGCGGCGCTCACGGCCGAGCTGTGGAAAGCCTACGCGGCGGCGGCGCAGGACGTTGCGAATCAAAACCGGCTGCTGGTGGGCGACGATGGCGGATGGACGGATTATGCGGCGCGCCGAAGCACGGCGAGTCCGGCCGCAGGCCGCGCGCTGTATGCGTACCTCGCGCAGCAGAGCAAAGTCGGCGCGACGCGCCAGAACGCGCAGCTCCAGCTCACGTATTCATTGCAGGGCGCGAAATTGCCGTTGACTGCGATTCGTCTATTCAATGATCAGGCGCGCACTCCGGTTGCGCAAATCGACCCGCAGGCGCGCTTTCTGCTGGGCGGCATGGCGGTCGACAACCAGCAAGCGGCCTCCGCAGCGCGCTATTGGCAGGGACTCGCGACGCCGCCGACGCTCGATGCGGACGAGTGGCGCATCCGGCTCGCGGGCGCGCTCGTGCGCGCCGGCATCGCCGAGCCGGCCGCTGATATCCTGCGCGCGCTGCTCGCGGGCAGAAAAACGCTGTCCCCCGGGCTCTTGCAGCGCGCGGTCCTCATCGTGCAGGAATTGCAGGACACCGGTTTTTTAAAGACCGCCGACGAGCTCTATCGCACGCTGCTCCCGCTGGCTGCCGCGCGCGAGCGGCGCGACATCCTGTTTGCCATCGGCCGGATCGCCGAAAGCGTGAACGATTTCCAAACCGCGGCGGATTATTTCATGGAGGCGGCGTTGCTGATCGACGCGAAAACGCCCGATCCGATTGCGCTCAACGCGCGCTTCGCCGCGGCATCCAATCTGGGCCGCGCGGGCCTCAAAGACGATGCGCGCGCGCAATTCGACTGGTTGCGCAAAAACGTGCGCGATGCCGACAAGCTCGAACTGATCCGCCGCGAAATGCTTAAACTGTAATTCGGCCCGGCGGTGCCGCCGGGTCTTTGGTCAGTGCGGTTCGCTTTTCCATAGATCGCTCAGATATTCGTGGTCGTGCGTATTGACCCAGCTCGTGCGCAGTTCGACCGGCTCGTCGTGGTATGTGTAAGCCACGCGCTTGATGACGAGCACGGGATCGGCCGCAGTCAGGCCAAGGACGCCGGCGATACGGGGCGGGGCCAGCGCGGCGGACAGCCGTTCGCTGATGCGCACGACGTTGATGCCGTATTTCGCTTGGTAGAGTCCGTAGATCGTGCCGTCGCGCGCGCCGAATTTCGCTGCGCTGAGATCCGGAAAGCGCGCGGCGGCGACGCGCAACTCGTCGAATATCACCGGCTTGCCCGCGAGCTTCAGGACGTTATGGATGCGGTGTATCCGCTCGCCGGGTTTGAGCGCGAGCTCGGCCGCGGTCGCCGCGTCCGACTTGATGGTCTGCATCGACAGCAGCTCGTGCGAGGGCGGCTCCTTGCCGCCTTTTCGGCCGACGATATGAAAAAAATAATAAAACTGGCGGTCTTCGCTGTGGAGCGTCACGAAGGTCCCGCGGCCCTGCTGGCGGATCACGATTTTCTCGGCGACCAGTTCGTCGATCGCCTTGCGGATGGTGCCCACCGATACGCGAAATTGCGCCGCCAGCTGCGATTCGCTCGGGATCGCGGCGCCCGGCTTCCACTCGCCGGCGATCAGGCTCTTCGTGATGCGACTCTTGACCTCTTTGTAGAGCGGCTGCGAGGTCGGCGCCCCGCCTGCCCACGCACGGGCGGAATTCATCGGAATCCCGGGATTACTGGAGGGTTCATCGCGGCATTCTAGCACCGGCCCGCGCCCGATCATATAGGTCATATAGTTGACTCATATTCGATGCGGCGTGTAGTATCGCCCGCCTGATAAGAATTACCATGACGGCCCGGCTAGAGGCCTTTTCAACTCTTCCAGATCAGGAGCTCGCATGATTCACTTTGTATTGCACGACCCGAAAGACACCGTCGCGGTGGTCGTGGTCGAAGGCGTGAAAGCCGGCCAGGACGTCACCGGCTGGATCATGGACGAAGACCGCACCATTGCGCTCAAAACGCAGCAGGACATTCCGATTGGCCACAAGCTCGCGCTGAAAGACATCAAGAGCGGCGACACCATCATCAAGTACGGGCACGACATCGGCAAGGCGATCGCCGACATCAAGACGGGCGCACACGCCCACGTTCACAACATCAAGACCAAGCGCTGGTAGGCGCAGAGGAGCGAGCATGATTACAAGCAAAACGACTTTCTGGGGCTACCGTCGCGAAAACGGACGTGTCGGCGTGCGCAATCACGTGCTCATCCTGCCGGTCGACGACTTGTCGAATTCGGCGGCCGAGGCGGTTGCCAACAACATCAAGGGCGCGATGGCCATTCCGCATCCCTACGGGCGGCTGCAGTTCGGAGCCGACCTCGACCTGCACTTTCGCACGCTGATCGGCGCGGGTTCCAACCCGAACGTCGCGGCGGTGGTCGTTATCTGCATTGAAGAGGGCTGGGCGAAGCGCGTCGTCGACGGCATCGCCAAGACCGGCAAGCCGGTGACCGGCTTCGGCATCGAGTTGCACGGCGACCACGACACCATCATGCGGGCGTCGAAAGTCGCCAAGGAATACGTGCAGTGGGCGTCGGAATTGCAGCGCGTCGAATGCCCGATCAGCGACTTGTGGGTATCGACCAAGTGCGGCGAGTCCGACACGACGTCCGGCTGCGGCGCGAATCCGACGGTCGGCAACGCGTTCGACAAGATGGAGCCGCTCGGCGTCACGATGTGCTTCGGCGAGACCACCGAAATCACGGGCGGCGAGAAAATCGTGGCCGACCGCTGCGCGACGCCGCAGGTGCGCGAGCAATTCATGAAAATGTTCGACCGCTATCAGCAGGTGGTCGAGCGCAACAAGGTCGACGACCTGTCGGATTCGCAGCCGACCAAGGGCAATATCGCGGGCGGGCTGACTACGATCGAGGAAAAAGCGCTCGGCAACATCCAGAAAATCGGCAAGAAGTGCAAGGTGATAGGCGTGCTCGACAAGGCCGAGACGCCGACCAAGCCGGGCCTGTG
>Ga0207706_10004153_pt1 | contig 13651 bp, 8 predicted proteins | sample KBSC53metaG_FD_184318 | JGI IMG/M metagenome (GOLD analysis project Ga0207706, IMG submission 184318) | Corn rhizosphere microbial communities from Kellogg Biological Station, Michigan, USA - KBS C5-3 metaG (SPAdes) (version 2) | ecosystem: Host-associated > Plants > Roots > Rhizosphere > Soil ... | reverse complement strand
TTGTCGAGCTTGGGCGCGTCGGCGATGTCGTATTGCTCACCATCGACACGGACGCGGACGAAGCCCTGCCGTCGCGCCGCATCGATGATCCGGTCGCCCTCCGTCTTGCGGTCCTTGATGAGCGGACCCAGGACCAGGAGCCGGGTACCCTCCGGGAGCGCCAGCACCTGGTCGACGATCTGCTGCACGCTCTGACGCTCGATCGCGTGGCCGTTGGGGCAATGCGGGACGCCGATGCGAGCGAAGAGCAGCCGCAGGTGGTCGTAGATCTCGGTGACGGTGCCGACGGTCGATCGCGGATTGCGGCTCGCGCCCTTCTGGTCGATGGAGATCGCCGGCGACAGCCCGTCGATCTGGTCGACGTCGGGCTTCTCCATCTGGCCGAGGAACTGCCGCGCGTAGGCGCTGAGGCTCTCGACGTAGCGGCGCTGGCCCTCCGCGTAGATCGTGTCGAACGCGAGACTCGACTTGCCCGAGCCGCTCAGACCGGTGATGACGACCAGGCGGTCCCGCGGGAAGGCGACCGTAACGTCCTTGAGGTTGTGCTCGCGCGCGCCGCGCACGATGAGCTGGTCTTGGGGCACGTATCCAGTCTACCGGACTCTGCCTATTTCGAACAGGTGTTCACGCCGCTTCAAGGTCGCGTGTGTGGCCGTCCGGGGTGCCGCCTCGGCGGCGCCAGGTCAGTGGAGGATCACCGACGCGTTCGTGATCCCTCCGATCAACCCGACCGTGATGCCCAGAGCGAGCGGAAGGCCGCCGACGACCGACCATCGACCCTTCCCGCCCCGGGCCGCAGCGGCGATCGCGAGGGCGACGATGAGGGTCACGAGGGCGATCTTCGACAGCGCGATCGCGGGGGTGCCGAGGGCCAGGAACATGCGCTGGACCAGCGGATTCGCCTCCGCGGTGGCACCGTGGATACGGACCATGACGAAGAACGTGGCGAAGTCGAATGCCTGGGCGATCGCCAGGGTCATGAAACGCAACAGCACGTCTCCAAACTAGACCGGACCCATCCCGTCCGCATCAGGGAATCCCGCCTTTCGATGCCCGCTCGACGACGAAGCGGTGCACGGAGACACCGTTCGGGCCCGAACAGGTCGGGCCGCCTCGATTCGTAGGCCCGAGCGGGCGTTTGGCGCCAGCCTCGGCAGGCTCGCTTGGGTTGCGGCTTTGTCTAGTTTTCCGCGGCAGCGGGTGGTGTCGGCCACGGCGCCGACGATGGACACGGGCGTCCGATCAGCCCCTGATATCACGCCAGGCGGTATCGGCGCCGCGGCTGCGGGTTTTTCCGTCAGATATGCCCCAGATATCACCCGGGCTGGTAGGTGAGACGGAATAGAGCCGTTTGGCTTGCGCAGCCGCGCCGAACATCGCCCTGGCTGATATCTGAGCCCTAGTGCAGGATCCGTCGGCGCCGTCCCGGTCCCGCCTCTACGGGCGCCGCCGTCCCGGTCCCGCTCCTGCCCCACCTCCCGCCTCTACGGGCGCCGCCGCCCCGATCGCGCCGGTCGCTGCCCGGTCCGCCGCCGGATGTTCGGCGTGACGGTCCGGTCCCAAGTCGGCCGGTCGAGCCAGCGGGCCTGCCAACCGCCCTCGTCCTCGTGCTCGTCGCGGATCCCCGGCAGCCAGTCCGACGCCGTCCCGTCGCCGCCTGGCTCGTCGACCGCATCGCCCGGTTCCTCGGACGCCGACATCACCGTGACGCTCGTGACCTCCAGCAGCGTGCCGGCGGCTGCGGCCTCCTCGGCGGCCCGTCGTCCTCGGGCGCGATCGGCCGCCCCGGTGAGCCCCGTCGCCGAACGTCCCTCGCCGGCAGCCGCCCGCTCGGCGGCCCTCGCCACCGTCACGGAAGCGTCCTGCTCCAGGACCCGCAGCCGGATCTGCTGGATCTCGTCCCGGAGCGCTGTGGCCCGTTCGAACTCCAGCTCCTTGGCGGCGGACCGCATCTCGGCTTCCATGCGAGCGACCAGTGCCTCGACCTTGACTCGATCGGTCTCGTCGAACGGCCGGCCTCCTTCCCGTTCGGACGTGTAGACGATCGTCGACTCGGCGACGGCGCGGAGGCGCTGGTTGAGGTCGTGGATGCCCTTGACGATGGTCGTCGGCTCGATGCCCTTCTCGGTGTTGTATGCGTCCTGGACCGCCCGGCGGCGGTTGGTCTCATCGATGGCGACCTGCATCGACTCGGTCACCGAGTCGGCGTACATGATCACTTCGCCGCCGACGTTCCGGGCCGCCCGACCGATCATCTGGATCAGCGACCACGCGGAGCGCAGGAACCCCTCCTTGTCCGCGTCAAGGATCGCGACGAGCGTGACTTCGGGCAGGTCGATCCCCTCGCGCAACAGGTTGATGCCGACGAGGACGTCGAAGACCCCGAGCCGCAGGTCACGCAGGATCGCCACGCGCTCGAGCGTGTCGACCTCGCTGTGAAGGTACTGGACCTTGACGCCGAGCTCCTTGAGGTAATCGGCGAGGTCCTCGGCCATCTTCTTGGTGAGCGTCGTTACGAGCGCTCGCTCGCCGCGCTCCACGCGCGTGCGGACCTCCTCGAGCAGGTCGTCGATCTGGCCTTCGGTCGGCTTGACGGTGACCGGCGGGTCGATGATCCCGGTGGGACGGATCAGCTGTTCGACCACGTGCCCCGTGGCCTTCTCGAACTCGTACGGGCCAGGCGTCGCGCTCATGTAGACCGCCTGGTTCACGGAGCTCTCGAACTCCTCGAACGTCAGTGGCCGGTTGTCGAGCGCGGATGGCAATCGGAAACCGAAGTCGACCAGGATCTCCTTGCGCGTGCGGTCGTTCTTGTACATGCCGACGACCTGCGGGACCGTCATGTGCGACTCGTCGACGACGAGGAGCCAGTCGGGCGGGAAGTAGTCGAGCAACGTCCACGGCCGCGAGCCGGCATCACGCCGCGCGAGGTGGCGCGAGTAGTTCTCGACACCGGAGCAGTAACCGAGCTCGCGGAGCATCTCCAGGTCGAACGTCGTCCGCTGCCGGAGCCGCGCCGCCTCGAGGGCGCGTCCCTCGGCCTCGAGCTCGCCGACGCGGACTTCCATCTCGGCCTCGATGTCGACGATCGCCTCTTTGAGCTTGTCGGCCGGCGTCACGAAGTGGGTCGCCGGGTAGATGTTGGTCTCGCGCCGTTCCGCCAGCAGCTCCCCGGTCAGCGGGTCCAGCTCGGTGATGCGCTCGACCTCGTCACCGAAGAACTCGACCCGGACGACGAACTCCTCGGACGCCGGCTGGAGCTCGAGCGTGTCGCCACGGACCCGGAACCGGGCCCGCCCGAGCGCCTGGTCGTTGCGCTGGTACTGGAGATCGACGAGGTGGCGCAGGACCGCGTCCCGCCGGTACTTGCCACCGACCCGGAGCTTGAGGACGGTCGCGCCGTAGTCCACCGGGGCGCCGAGGCCGTAGATGCACGAGACGCTCGCGACGATGATCACGTCGCGCCGCTCGAACAAGGCGTGGGTCGCGGCGTGGCGCAGCCGGTCGATCTCGTCGTTCCGGGACGAGTCCTTCTCGATGTACGTGTCGCTGCGGGGCAGGTATGCCTCGGGCTGGTAGTAGTCGAAGTAACTGACGAAGTACTCGACCGCGTTGTTCGGGAAGAACTCGCGGAACTCGGCGTAGAGCTGTGCCGCCAGGGTCTTGTTGTGCGCGAGCACCAGCGTCGGCTTGTTGTGCTCTGCGATCGTCCAGGCCAGCGTCGCCGTCTTGCCGGTGCCGGTGGCCCCGAGCAGGACCTGGTGCTTGAGCCCCTTCGCGAGGCCGTCCGTCAGGCGTTCGATGGCAGCAGGCTGATCGCCCGTCGGCCGGAAGGGCGCGACGAGCTCGAAGTCGGGCACGGTCGAAGTCTAGCACCCGCGAGACAGCATTCCGAACGGACGTTCGGAGTCGCTGATACCCCACTCGGCGGCCAGGTGATGACGAATGACTCATACCGATTCATAGGTACTGAGCCGGACACTCGCGCCGTCACCAGCGCTGGAGAAACGACCCGTCACCGATGCGAATCCGACGCCGCCATCCCGAGACAGGACAGAGCCTGGTCGAGTTCGCCCTGGTCCTGATGCCGCTGTTCGTGATCGTGCTCGCGATCGTCCAGTTCGGCTTCATCTTCAACGCGTACGTCACGATCACCAACGCGACCCGCGAGGGCGCCCGGAACGGGACGGTCTATATCTACGACGCGGGTCTCTCGAAGGCCCAGAACGACCTCGCCCGCAACGAGTTCATCAAGACGTCGCTGCTGGCGTCGATGAACCTGCTCGCGAAGACGTCGCCCCAGTTCGCGACCGGCTCGACATGGACCCAGAGCGGCAACACGTTCACCAACGGTGACCTTGTGGTGACCTATGCGCTCCCGTCAGGCACGACCGACACGGATGCTCGCGTGGGCTACCAGATCACCGTCCGTGCCACGTACCACCAGGACCTCGTGGTCCCGCTGATCCCGCAACTCTTGCCCAGGGACATGAATGGGCGACTCGGACTGACCTCCGAAGTCACGCTGGTGCAGAACTGATGGCGCCCACGCGTCGCCGACGGGATGAGCCGGGCCAGGTGCTGGTCCTCTTCGCCATGTCGATGGTCGTGATCATGGCGGCCGCCGGGCTCGCCTTCGACATCGGCCGGTTCTACAGCGAGAAGCGGTTCCTGCAGAACGCCGCCGATGCGGGTGCCCTGGCCGTCGCCAACGCCCTCATCCGGGGTGAGAGCAACACCGTCGCGGAGGCAGATGGACGCGACGTGCTGACGCGCAATCTCATCGGTAGCCCGACCGGGACCCCCGGGGTCGTTGCGACGACCCCCGAATACGAATCCGGTCACATGGGCGAGGCCGAGTACCTCACCAGTGGCATCCTCATCTCCGGTGGCGAGGTCCGCGTCGCCATCAAGAGCGACGTCGGCTACACGTTCGGCCGCGTCGTCGGGTTCGGGACGAACCGCGTCGGTGGTCGCGCCCGCGTGAAGACCGTCGGCGACCTGCTGCCGATCGCGGTCCGCCACTACGTCAACGCACCGGGCCCGTTCGCGGGTGCGGTGGCACCGTGCGATGGGAACACCAATCACTTCCAGGACCTCGTCGCGACCGCGAACACCGCGTGCCTTGGCAGCGATTCCGACGGATCCTTGCGCTCGACCCCGAACCCGGGATCCGCTTTCAATGCATCCAACCCCGGTGACGATCCCGTCAACCACGGCCCGATCATCGAGCTCGTCGGCGACGGGGCGACGCCTTCGAACGCGGCGAGCTTCCGCGGCTTCGTTGCCCTTGACATCCGCAACTTCCAATACGCCTCACCGCCGTCCAACGTGTTCTACAACGGGGTCACCGCCGGGACGAACGCGAACACGCTGAAGGCGATGGAGGCTGGCTGGGTCGCGACCGGTTACCCGGGTCCCGATTTCCCGCCGGTCACGACGCCGCCCGATCCGAACGATCAGATCGGGATCATCGACGGGAACTCGTCCGGCATCGTGGTCGACGCCATCAACGATCGCTACGACCCAGGCGCCGAGATCCTCGCCGCCGTCTACTCCGGCACCGTGTCGAGCATCCCGGACTTCAGCTACGCGGTCCCGAGCACGGCGACGATCAATACGAATCAGAACCGGAACGGCACGATCACGATGAACGTGACGAAGAACTCGTCGTTCACCGGCGTCGTGTCGACGAGCGCCTTCCCGAACTGGGGTGAGGCGGCCCACCCGTGGGGCTCCACGCTCACGCCGCTCTCCTTCAGCCCGAGCCCGTTGACGCCGAACGGCACCGTTACCTGGACCACCTTCAACACCAATAACGCGCCGCAGGGCGTCTACACAGTCTGGGTACAGGGTCACTCGTCGAGCCCCGTCCTGCTCGACCATTACTACCCCGTCGGGATCTCGATCGGAAGCGTGAACCGCGATTTCTCAACGAGCGGTGGCGCGGCGGTCCTGATCTCGTCGACCGGCGGGACCGGCACGACGAACGCGACGGTCAGCACGCCGAACAACAACGGCACGTATTTCGGCGGTACCGTCGCGCTGAGCATCGAGGGCGGTGCGGACGCGAACGGCGTCTTGCCGACCGGCATCGGCAGCGTCTCGGTCAGCCCATCGTCGATCACCCTCAACAAGGGCACGACCCAAAGCGCCACGATCACGGTGAACGGCGGGACACTCGGGCCGGGCGTGTACGCGCTGACGCTGCGCGTCACCGGCACGAATTCCTCCGGGCAGGCCGTGACCCGGATGCTGCCATTCAACGTGGCCATCGCCACGGCGAGCACCCAGAACGAATACGTCGACATCCTCGGGTTCACAACGTTCCGGATCAGCTCGATGGACGCGAACACCGTCTACGGCTACGCCATCTCTGGCGTGTACGCCGACATGAACGATCCCGCGTTGCGCCGCGGTCAGGTGGCGCGACTCGTGCCCTGGAGCTAGCCGGGCGGGCACGGCACCCAACCCGATCGGAGGCATCCCACCGTGGAGATGGAATACAAGGACCCCAGCAGACGGGGTCGATGGATCGTGGTCATCGGGGTCGCCCTGGCGATCGTCGCCGGTGGCGCCGCGTTCTTCCTGATCAACCAGGCCCAGCAGGAGGCCGGACAAGCCGGTCTACAGAAGGTCGCGGTGGTCGTTGCCGCGCAGACGATCCCAGCCCGCAAGATCATCGAGGCGACGGACGTCACGGTGCGTGAGATCCCGATCGACCAGACGAACGAGCAGGGCATCGCCTCGACGCCGGACAAGGTGATCGGGCGCGTCCCCGCGGTGGCGATCCTGCAGGGCCAGATGGTCCTTACCAACCTCCTCGCCTCAAGCACCGAGGGTGGGCAGTTCACCGTCCTCGGCCCCGAGGAATCGGTGGGCCCCGACTCGCCGGAATGGCGCGCGGTGTCGATGACGGTCCCCGACGATCGAGCCGTCGGTGGCCTGCTGACCCCGAACCAGACCGTGGACGTATTCGTCACCGCGGCCGTCAACGTGTTGACGGACTCCCAGAACGGCATCGGTAAGGAGGGCTACTACACCGACAAGTCGACCAAGCTCTCCTATCAGGACATGCTGATCCTCGCGAAGTCCGGCACGTACTACATCCTGAAGGCGCCGCTCGACGTCGCCGAGGAGATCTCACACCTCCAGGCCAGTGGCGCGGCGTCGTTCAGCCTCGCCCTGCGACCGGACACCGACACGCGCCTCGTCGACGCGTCCGCGCTCGGGACGACGACGAACCGCGTGATCATCCGCTACGGGCTACCGATCCCGGTCGCCTTCCCGCCGGTGTCCGGACCGGTGCCGGTCGCGAAGCCGACACCGACCCCGACTCCGAATCCCTCCGCCGCGCCTGGCGCGTCGGCGTCACCGTCCGCCAGCCCGTCCTGACGTTTCGCGCGAATAGCGCGAGATAGCGCCTCGCCGACCCTCGCTTCCATCTCGCGCCGCTGACCCGGCGCGCCTCCGGCCGCCCGGACCGCTTCGGTGGTCCGGGCGGCGTTCTTGTCCCTAGCTCGCTCCTAGTTCGCCGCCGATGCCTCGTCGAACAGCGCATCGACGGATCGCCGCGTGTCCGCAGGATCCGCGTTCGTGTCGACGACACGTGTCGCCCGCGTGCGCAAGCGCTCGATGAGATCACCCTGGGCGTCGACCCGGGCTGCCGCATCGTCCTCGGCATCGCCACGGCCGACAAGGCGCTCGCGCTGGACGGCGGGCTCGCAGCTCACGAGCCACACCTCGTCGCAGAGCTCAGCGAGACCGCCTTCGACGAGCTTGATCGCCTCGATCACGACGGCCCTCGCCCCTGCCCGCTCCGCTCGCTCGATGGCCGCCAGGATGCGCGACCTGACGGCGGGATGGACGATCGACTCGAGGTCATGCAGCGCCTCCGGATCCTTGAACACGATCCGGCCGAGTGCGCCCCGATCGAGCTCGCCGTTGGCACGGCGAAGATCCTGCCCGAACCGCCGGTAGACGGCCTCGACCTCGGGCGTCTCCGGCGCGAGGACCAGGCGCGCCTCGTGGTCGGCGTCGATCACGCTGACACCCGAACGCTCGCCAAGCCAGCGCGCGACGGTCGACTTCCCGCAGCCGATCGGCCCGGTGATGCCGATCCTGAGGGTCATGGCGCCCGCTCCTCGAGCTCGAGCCAGGCGTCCTCGGCGACGGCCAACGCGCTCGTGACGTCGGCGAGCTCGCTCGTGACACGGCGCAGCTCGACGAAATTCGCGGCGACTGCGGGGTCGCCCATCGCCAGCTCGAGGTGGTTCTTGCGCAGCCCGAGGCGCGTCAGCTCGGCGTCGAGCGCCGTCTTCTGGCGCCGGTAGGCGTCCTTCGACAGCTTGGGCTGGCGCGGCCGGCGCAGGCTCGCCGCCTTGGCCTGCCCCGGGTCGCCCGGCGACACCGGTGCTGGCCGGGGCGGAGCGGCCGCGCGATCCGTGGTCTGGGCGGACGGTCGGGCGCGCGCGCTCGCTCGCCTCGCGGCCTCCGCCGTCGTGGTCCAGCCGTCGGCGACCGCCGTGCGCCACGCGCGGTACCCGCCGTCGAAGGCCACGGCGAGCCCGTCATCGACCACCCACAGCTTGTCGCAGACGGTCTCGAGCAGCCGCCGGTCGTGCGAGACGACCAGCAACGTCGCCGGCGACTCGCGCATGAACGTCTCGATCGCCTCGCGGGCCGGGATGTCGAGATGGTTGGTGGGCTCGTCGAGCAGCAGCAGGTTGGACGGCTGGATCCCGAGCAGTGCCAGCTCGAGTCGCGAGCGCTCGCCGCCCGACAGCGTCCGGACCTCCTTGAATGCATCGTCGCCGCGGAAGAGGAACCGGGCGAGGTACGAACGCGCCTCGCCGGGTGTCACCGGGATCGTCGACGTCAGCGCATCGATCACAGTCTCGCCGGGGATCGCGGCTCGACGGAGCTGGGCCAGATAGCCGAGCTGCGTCGCGTTACCGAACGTCAGCATCCCATCGAGCGGTGGCAGCTCTCCGGCGATCGTGCGCAGCAACGTCGTCTTGCCGGCGCCGTTCGGGCCGACGATCCCGATCCGCTCGCCACGCTGTGCCGCGAGGAATGGCGCCTCCGCCACGATCCGCGCTTCGGTCGCCGGACGACCCTCGCCGTCCAGCGCTCCCCTTCCTGGGAGGTAGCCAACCACCAGCTCCTCGGCACGAACGACGATCTCGCCCGACCGCGATGGACCCGAACCCACGAGCGATCCCTGCGGAAGCGTCAGTTTCCGGCCGGCCTTCGGCGCCTCGCGGCGTTCCTCGAGCAGCCGTTCGAGCCGTGCCTCGTGCTCATGCATCTTGCTGAACTTGCGATGGCTCCGGTAGCGCTGGACGAGCTCTCGCTCACGCTCGATCTGCTCGACTTGCGTGTCGGCCTCCTTGGTCGCGCGCGAATCACGCTCCTCACGCTGGCGGCGGTAAGCGCTGTAGTCGCCGCGGAACGCCGTGAGGCGACGATCGCGCAGCTCCCAGATCCGCGTGACCGTCGCGTCGAGGAACGCACGGTCGTGCGAGGCGACCAGCAATGACCCGGTCCGCCGACGGAGGTGCTCTTCGAGCCATTCGAGGGCCCCGAGGTCGAGGTGGTTGGTGGGCTCGTCGAGGAGCAGCAGGTCCGGATCCGCGATGACCAGGCGGGCAAGCGCAGCCCGAGTCTGTTCACCTCCGGAAAGCGCTGTCGGCGGCTTCGCCCACTCCTCGCGGGTGAACCCGAGTCCGCTGAGGGCGGCATCCACGCGCTGGTCGAGGGTGTAGCCGCCCAGGACCTCATACCGGTGCTGGAGGTCGGCGTACGCCGGCTCGGTCACCCTGCCGGCGCGCTCGAGGTCGGCGAGCTCGGTCGCCATCGCCTCCAGATGCGCCGCGCCCGAGCGCACCGCCGATCGCAGATCCAGCGAGGCCATGAAGGTCGCGTCGAGATGCGCTTCCTGGGCGAGCAGCCCGATCGACAGGTTCCGCTTGCGGCTGACGGCGCCACGATCCGGTTCGTCGGTCCCGGCGGCGAGGCGGAGCAACGTCGTCTTGCCGGCGCCGTTCGGGCCGACGAGCCCTATCCGGTCGCCCAGGGCGATCGCCGCATCGATCGAATCGAGGATCGTGAAGGTGCCGATCTCGCGGGTCACGCCCGCCAGACGGAGGATCGACATCAGGCCCCCGCCGCGGCTCGTGCTGCCGCGCGCCGAGTGGCGGCAGCCCGTCGCGTGCGCTCGGCACGGGGGGTCGCTGCGCTCCCGTCCTGCCCGCCGGCATCGAGGTCCGTCCACCGCCGCCCTCGCCGTCGCGGTCCACCGGTCATCCCGCGCAGGATGGCCTTGGCTCCCTTCCGGTCGGCCGCCGACAGCCGCTGGCAGAACGAGCAGAAGTGCGTCGAGCGCGCCCCGATGACGATCCGCTTGATCGGGTGGCCGCAGCGCGGGCAGGGTTCGCCCGTGCGCTGATAGACGTCGAGCTGCTCCTGCATCGAGCCGTCGCCGTCGGGCGCGGTGTAGTCGTCGATAGACGAGCCACGCCGCTCCACGGCCTCCGTAAGGATCGTTCGGATCGCGTCGTAGAGCCGCCGTTCATCCGGCGGCCGCAGCGATGCCGCCGAGCGCAGCGGGTGCAGCTTCGACCGCCACAGTGCCTCGTCGGCGTAGATGTTGCCGACCCCAGCGAGGAACGACTGGTCGGTCAGGAGCGGCTTGAGACGGCCCTTGCGACGGCGGATGAGCTTCCGGAAGTCCCGCAGCGTGAAGTCGGGATCGAGCGGCTCGGGGCCGATCGCCGCGAACACGGCCCGACCGCCGATCTCCTCGACGAGCTCACCGCTGACCGGGTCCCGGGAATAGAGCCCGATCTTCCCGAACTTGCGGATGTCGCGGAACCGGACCTCGCGACCATCCTCGAGCTCCAACACGAGCCGGATGTAGGCGTCCTCCGGCCAGTCGGCCGGGACGACGAAGATCTGACCGGTCATCTTGAGGTGGATCGTGAGGGCGGCCTCGCCGGTCAGATCGACCACGACCAGCTTCGCCCGCCGACCGACCGCCTCGACCGTCCGACCCGTCACACCGTCCGCGAAAGCGACGGGATCCTGGGACCGCAACGTGCGGACCCAGTTCGTCCGGGCGCCGACGATCGTCGCCCCGACCAGCTTCGGTCGCAGGTCGCGCGCGACGGTCTCGACCTCGGGTAGCTCGGGCATCGAACGAGTTACGAGGCCAGCGGGGCGACCGGCGCCTCGAGCGGCATCTCGTCGGCCTCGGCCGCGATCTCGTCGGCCCGCGTGAGCGGCGTCATCGACTCCCAGTCGTCGCCGACCTTGACGTCGACCACGAGCGGCACGTCAAGCGGCAGCGCGCCCTCCATCTCACGGCGGACGATCGCGGCGAGCGCGTCCACCTCCTCGCGTGGTGTCTCGAACAGCAGCTCGTCGTGGACCGACAGCAGGAGCCGGGCGCGGAGACCTGCCTCTCGGACCGCTGCCTCGACCCGGATCATCGCGATCTTCTGGATGTCTGCCGCGGTTCCCTGGATCGGCATGTTGATGGCCATCCGCTCGCCGGCGCCGCGGAGGGCCGGATTGGAGGCACGCAACTCGGGGATCTGCCGCTTCCGCCCGAGCAGCGTCTCCACGAAGCCTTGATCCCGTGCCTGATCTTTGATCGCCATCATGTAGTAGCTGATGCCGCTGTAGGCCGTGAAGTAGCTGTTGATGAAGGCCTGCGCGTCCTGGCGGGAGATGTTGGCGCGCGTCGCGAGGCCGAAGTCGCTCATCCCGTAGGCGAGCCCGAAGTTGACCATCTTTGCCATCGAGCGCTCGCCATGGGTGATCTCCTCGGGCGCCTTGCTCAGGACCCGGGCGGCGGTCTCGCGGTGGATATCGGCGTTCCGCGCGAACGCATCCTTCAGGTGCTCATCGCCGGATACGTGGGCGAGGATGCGGAGCTCGATCTGCGAGTAGTCCGCCCCGAGCAGGACCAAGCCAGGCTCGCCGGCGACGAACGCGCGTCGGATCCGCCGGCCGAGCTCGGTCCGGATCGGGATGTTCTGGAGGTTCGGGTCGGACGACGAGAGCCGGCCGGTCGCCGCGACGGCCTGGTGGAAGGTCGTGTGGAGACGGCCGTCCGATGCGATCAGCGTCGGCAGTGCCTCGACATAGGTCGACCGCAGCTTCGTATAGACGCGCCACTCGAGCAACTTGTCGACCATGGGATGCGCCGGTCGCAGCTCCTCGAGGACGGATGCGTCTGTCGAGTAGCCCGTCTTCGTCTTGCGCCCCTTCGGCAGGTTCAGCTCGAAGAACAGCACCTGTTCGAGCTGCTTGGGGCTGCCGAGGTTGAACTCGTGCCCGACGTCGGCGTAGATCTCCTGTTCCAAGCGCACGATCTCGGTGCTGAACTCCCGGTGCAGGAGCGCGAGTGCCTCCTCGTCGAGCGCGACACCAGTCGCCTCCATCCGCGCCAGGACCGGGATGAGCGGGATCTCGACCTCGCGGAACAGGCGATCGAGCCCGTCGATCTCGGTCAGCCGGCGCTGGAGCGGGTCGCGCACGGCGAGCGCCGACAGGGCCTCGAGGCCGGCCCGTGCCGTCGCCGGCAGTTCGGTGGCCGGTGGCAGGATCTGATCGAGGTGCTCGGCGACGACGTCGGCGATGGTCTGACTGCGCAGCGCCGCGTTCAGGATGTAGGCGGCGATCTGGGTGTCGAACGCGACGGGTGTCGGGTCCATGCCTGGATCCTCGGCGAGGTCGGCCACCAGGACCGGCTTCACCTCGTGCCCGACGAGCGGGATACGAAGCCGTTGGAGCATGTGTCGGAGCGCGTAGGAAGCTTCCTGGCCGTTGGCGGCGACGGCGCGACCATCGGTACCGACGACCGCCAGGGCGAGCGGCGTGCCGCGGCGCGGGCGTGGGTCGTCCTGGACGAGGGCGACACCGACGGCAGGCTGGCTGATCAACCATGACTCGAGGGCGGTGACTCCATCCGTGTCCAGCACCTCGATACGGCCGGGGTCGACGATCGCGGCAGCGAGTGCCGCGGGCAGGTCGTCGGTCGGCCCGAATGGGCGGGGCGTGCCGCTCGAGGCAGGTGACCCAGTGTCGGCAGATGGCGTGACCACGGCGTCGAAGTCGAGCCGGAGCTGGAGCTCCGTGGTGGTCGGCCGGTCGCCGCCGCGTCCCGGACCCCATCCCTCGGGCCGACCCGCTACCCGCGCGGCCGGGACATAGCCGCTCTGCGCCACCGACCGGAGTCGCTCGGTACGTTGTTCGGCGGTCTCGCCGGCCATCGGCGGCAAACGCTCGATGAGGGTCCGGAACTCGTATTCGCGGAACAGCCGGACGACGGTGTCGCGGTCGTAGTCGCCGAGCCGGGCTGCCTCGAGATCGATCTCGATCGGCAGGTCGCGCACGATCGTCGAGAGGTCGCGCCCCATGAACACCTGGTCGCGATGGTCGCGTAGCTTCTCGCGGAGCTTCTCGGGCGTAACGTCGTCGAGTCGATCGAACAACGAATCGAGGTCGCCGAACTCGCGGATGAGCTTGGCGGCGGTCTTCTCGCCGACGCCCGGCACGCCAGGGATGTTGTCGGTCGGGTCGCCCTTGAGCGCCTTGTAGTCGATCATCTGGTCCGGTCGAAGGCCGAACCGCTCCTCGATCC
>Ga0207706_10004151_pt1 | contig 13655 bp, 11 predicted proteins | sample KBSC53metaG_FD_184318 | JGI IMG/M metagenome (GOLD analysis project Ga0207706, IMG submission 184318) | Corn rhizosphere microbial communities from Kellogg Biological Station, Michigan, USA - KBS C5-3 metaG (SPAdes) (version 2) | ecosystem: Host-associated > Plants > Roots > Rhizosphere > Soil ... | reverse complement strand
CGAAGAAATTGAGTTGCGTCTGCGGTGGGTGGGCGCGATTGTGCTTCTGCTCATTACGGTGGCGGCGAGCTTCCTGACGGTGCGTTATTACGGTATGCGCGCGGGCTGGTGGAACACTCTTTTGCCGGTGCATGCCGCGGCTGCGAAAGCCAACTCGGTTGTCGCTCACGTAGCGTCCTGGCTAAAGCACTAAAGACCGGCAAGACCGGTTTTTTCAGCGTCTTCCCGAAGATCCCACATCCCTCCGACACAATTGTCCAGACTGAGCGGTTCACCCTTCACATTCCGCTGCTGAGGGGTCAATGCATGCCATTCGCTGTGACCCTTTGCCGCATTGGCTCCTCGCAATTAACATAGAGAGATGCGCAGGTGGGCCGATGGCCTCCAGGCGCGGCTTGTCTCCCCGATGCAGGTGTGGAAGATCGTGGGTCCAACTGCTCCGGCTCTTACTCGAGCGCATTCAGCCATCGTGGCAGGCCAACACCTTAAATCCCTTCAATGGGGAGGACAGCGAATTTGAGCGACCGTTTTTTGTTTACCTCTGAATCCGTCACAGAAGGACACCCAGACAAGATTGCAGACCAGGTTTCCGATGCCATTCTTGACGCGTGTCTCGAGCAGGATCCCTACAGTCGTGTTGCCGCCGAGACTCTGACGGCAACTGGACTCGTTGTGATCGCCGGCGAGATCACTACCAAAGCCTATGTCGATTTTCAGAGCCTGGTGCGCGGCGTTGTTGCCTCCATCGGCTATGACAACGCACTGTATGGATTCGATTCCAACACCTGCGCCGTGATTTCGACGATCAACAAGCAGTCGGGCGATATCGCGCAGGGTGTGGACACAGGCGGCGCGGGCGACCAGGGCATGATGTTCGGCTATGCCTCCAATGAGACGAAGGAACTGATGCCGGCTCCGATTTCGCTGGCCCACAAGCTGACGCGCCAGTTAAGCCTGGTGCGTAAGAATGGCAAGCTGCCTTATCTTCGCCCGGATGGCAAGAGCCAGGTCACGGTGGAGTACGACGAGAACGGCAAGCCTTCGCGCATTGATGCAGTCGTGATCAGCAGCCAACATGCAGAGAACGTTACGAACGATGAGCTGCACGCCGACATTCTCAAGCACGTGATTCAGGCTGTGCTGCCTGCTGCCTGGCTCGATGAGCACACCAAGTATCACATCAATCCAACGGGACGATTCGTGATCGGCGGTCCCATGGGCGACACCGGTCTCACCGGCCGCAAGATTATCGTCGATACCTACGGCGGCGCGGGCCGTCACGGTGGCGGCGCATTCAGCGGCAAGGATCCGACCAAGGTCGATCGCTCCGCAGCATACGTCGCGCGCTACATTGCCAAGAACATTGTGGCTGCGGGATTGGCCGACAAGGCAGAGGTGCAGTTGGCCTACGCCATCGGTGTGGCTGAGCCGGTGAGCGTGCGGATCGACACCTTCGGTACAGGTAAGGTTGGCGAATCAAAGCTGACCGAACTGGTGCGCAAGAACTTCTCGTTGACCCCGAAAGGCATTATCGAGAGCCTGAATCTGCGTCGGCCAATTTACCAGAAGACCGCTGCTTACGGGCATTTCGGCCGTACGGAGCCTGAGTTCACCTGGGAAGCGACGGATAAGGCCGCGGCACTGGCTGAGCAAGCCGGCGTGGCAGCGACGGCAAAGGCAACGAAGTAGCACTGTCAATCTAAGTTCGAAAAACGGCGATGGGATCTTTGACGGGTCCCATCGCTTTTTCTTGGGCCGCACCCCGATGCACTAGAATTCTTCAGAGTTCACGATTGTCTTTCTACACAACGGAGACAGCGATGCGTATATCTGTGTTTTTGACCGCACTCTTTCTTGTCACGACTACCTTGACTACCGCGCAGACTTCGGCCACGGCCAATACTCCTTGGGAATATTCAGGCAATCGTGGCGCGCTGAACTGGGGCAAGCTTGATCCGGCGTACAAGACCTGTTCGCAGGGAGACCAGCAATCGCCCATCGACATCCGCGGCGCTCATTTGAACAAGGCTTTACAGCCAATCGAGTTTCACTATATTACCGGCTCTGTCACGCTTGAGAACGACGGCCACACCATCGTGGTCCATGTGAATCCGGGGAGTTACATAATCGCTGGCGGTGTTCGCTACGAGTTGCAGCAGTACGAGTTTCATCATCCCACCGAACATGCAGTCCAGGGCAAGCTTACGGAGATGGACGTTCATCTGTTGCATAAGAGTGCTGACGGCAAAGTTGCAATCATTGCAGTGAGGCTCGTTGAGGACCGCGACAAACCCAACGCAGTGTTAGCCATGCTGTGGCCGCACCTGCCAACCACCGCCGGAAAGACCACAAAGGTCACCGAGATGGTGAACGCAGGCGGCCTTCTGCCATCCGATCGCGGCTATTGGACCTACATGGGCTCCCTGACGAGACCGCCTTGCACAGAAGGCGTCCGGTGGTTTGTCTTCGAAAATGAAATCACTCTCGGTCGAGAGCAGTTGCGGGCCTTCACCGCAATCTTCAAGATGAACTCGCGTCCGCTGCAGGGAATGCATGGGCGGCGGATTGAGGCAAACGAGTAGCTCTACTGTGCAAGTCGCGTCAGATTCAGAACAAGGCCCTCGTTGTCGGCGAGAGTTGTGACCTTGACGCCAGTGACGTCTTCGATCAGGTAGTGAGCCGCATCGAGAGAATCGACCGGATGCGAAAACGTCGTGGCGACAACCGTGCATCCTGCGGCGCGACCTGCAATGACCCCCGTCTCTGCATCTTCAAACACAACGCATTCCTGCGGCGCGAAGCCCAGCAATGCCGCACCGGCAAGGTATGGAGCCGGATCGGGTTTTCCGCTTGAAACGCTGTCGGCTGTGACGAGACCCCGCGGTACGTGAATCCCGCCCTGGGCCAGGCGCACGCGAGCGAGACGGTCGGTTGCGCTGGTCACGACTGTCCACCGATGAGGAGGCAGCGCAGCGAGCAGGTCAAGGACGCCGGGCAGAACCGTCAGCTCGTCGTTGTCGGCTATTTCAATATCTTCAATGACTTTCAATTCAGCTTCGCTGTCGAGGTCGGGGCGGAGCCTGGCGATTGTCTCTATCGCTCTGCGGCCGTGAGTCATCTTGAGTGTCTCGACAGGATCAACACCGCGCATTTCTGCCCACTTCGTCCAACTTCGCTCCACAGACGCGATAGAGGAGATGAGAATACCGTCCATGTCAAAGAGAACGCCCTTGCAGCGGATCTGAACCGGGGAAGAGGAGATGGACGAGGCCATATTCCCAATTGTACCGGGCGTCATTTTGCCTTATCGCTGCGAGATAGAGGGAGGCTTCGGCGTTCCGAAAGCGACGTTGAGGGGATCGCCAAAGGGGATGGTCGCTTGAATCGTTGACTCGCGCTTCCCTCGTTGCACCTTGTTTTCTTTCAGGGTGACTGCCCCGTTTTCTATCTCGGCGTCGCCGGTCCAATGATCAAAGCGCGTAAGCGCGAGAGGCACTGGCGCAGCTGATGCGTCGCTACCAGAAAAGGCACCCTGTCTCATTTCGAAATGCAAGATGCCCTTGGCGGACGATGCAAGATCTTTGTCTGTGAAGCCGGAGAGATCGATTTTGCCGCTTCCATCAAACGAGCCGCCTGTGCATTGCAAGCTAAGCAACTGGCATAGAGCGGATGGGTTCAACTTTTCGAATTGCCCTTCGAAGGAATAGGCGGGCTTGTCGGCCCTCGTCAATTTGCCTGTGGCATGGATCTCGCCGTTCAGCAGTTCAGCATCGACGCTCTTGAATTCGGCAGCCGATTGCGCGAGGCGCAACGCGATAACGGCATTGTGAAGAGTAACCGGTCCGAGAATAAGGGAATCGGCCTTGACTGTTCCTTCCAATTCGGGCCAAGCCGACTTTGAGGATGGCGTGATACGCGCGATCAACGTGGACAGCAGTGTCCCAGGTTTTTGCGCACCTAAGATCGTGGATTGCATCTCGGCAGCATCGAGAACCGGAAATTGAATATTCAAGATCGGCGGACACTGCTCAGGCGCTTCGCAGGTTGTGGGAATTGTGAGGGCAGCAGTTCCCTTGAGCGCGCCGTAGGAAAAAGCAACGGAGCCCCAATGAATGTCCGTGCCACCGAGATACAGAGTAGCCTCGGAGATTTGCACCGGCGCCGCAAGAGCATCGGATTTCCAAGTCGCATTATGCAAAGTCACCGTGCCCCGCAGCCGGTCAGCAATGACTGCGTCGGGGGGAGATGATGTAGCGATGTGCACGGGAGCAACGACACCATCGACCGTTGGAGAAAGATTTGGCGCAGGCAGCCAAGGGCCTGCGATCCCTAAGTCCAAAGTGATTGGATCTCCGGCAATCGCATCGAGCGCATCGGCATCGGGAAGGCCGCCTGCCCGCGCCAATTCGCGCACACGCACGGGCGTGCCGGGGCCATGGATCCCCAACTGGTAGCCGGATGACGAAATGCGAGCCGTAATTACCAGCGGAGTAGCGCCTCCCGATGGGATATCGATGGTTGATATCAAGGATTCGTCTTGACCTTGTGCCGCAGGAGACGGTTCCAGCACGATCTTTGCAATTTGGATCGGCTGGCTCAGACTGTTTCCGCTCAATCGCAAATTGTTGATGGAGATATTGCCATAGAGAGGTCCGTGGACGATGGCCAGTTCTTTTACCGAGTGAGAATTGGCCGGATGTCGATGGGGCGCGGCTGTCGCCTTTGCGGGAACAGGTTGCGGCGCGCTGGGGTCATAGGTCAGTTTGCCGCTGAGGGTACCGTTGGCGTCCAACCCCGCGCCCAGTTTGTTGCGAACGGTGCGAAGCGCATCCAGAAGAGCCTGCGCCGGAATTCGTTGCAGATCGAGAGAAAGCTTTGGTGGGCCGTTGCCGGGGAGACTGCCCTCCACGCGAAGGCGACCGTCGCCGAGAGGAGAATCGCACACCAGGTTTTCGAGATTGCGAGCGGAGTAGTTGTACTGGAAGTTGCAGTTGGCGTCGAAATCGAGCGGGGCGGCGGGAGCGAATTCTGCGCGATGAACGCCAGCGGCACGCAAACGGGTTGTAACCTTCGCGGAATCGGCCGTCCCATCCAGATGCATCTCGGCAGTGAGTGCGCCACGCCAGCCCGGATCATTGCCAAGAACCAGCTTGCTCAATTGCCCCAATTGAGCTTGGCGCCATTCGAGATCGAGACGCAGCGGCATCAAGCGAAGTTCAGGAGCTCTTCGCATACTTGCTTCGAGTTGAACGATGCCAGTGTCGCCGAGATCGAGGCTTACATCCGTGCGGGCCGGCTGACCCCGCAATCTTATGCGCCAATCGCCGGGCTCCTCTTGCCAGAGCGAAAGGTCGGCATTGAGCAGCGAGAACGGAAGCTTCTCGAATCCTTTCTTAATGTTTATGCGCGAATTGGTCGCCTCGAGGTACGGCAGGGGCGGAGACTTGCCTTGTTTGGTTAACTCGGACTGTGATTGCGCAGCCGCGGTGCGAAAGATGGAATCGAGATTCCAGCGTCCGGCGGTAGTTCGGACCAGGTTGAGGCTTGCCTCATCCACACTGACGCGGCTTACCTCGATACGGCCGCGCCACAAAGATAGGAGCCGAATGGAGGCCGTGACGGTGGCGGCATGGAGCACCGGTTCGACGCCGTAGGAGGGGTCTTCTTCAACCGTAAGATCTGTGAGAACAAAACCGGGACGCGGCAACAACCGCAATTCAACCGAAGACAGGCGGACCGGCCTGCGCAGCGATGCCGACATGAGGTTCGTAATCTGACTCTTGTAGCGGTTGACGTTGACCAAAGGCGGGATAACAATGATCGCCACAACGACGGCCAGCGCAGCCGGGACAAGCCAAAGCTTCGATCGCCTTCTTTGTCGGCCTTGCACTTCTTCCGTCATGGTCCTTTATGGTAACTGGCTTGGGAGTGGTCTAAGAGGGCGGAGGTTGAGGCGCCAAATTTATCGCACCAGGTGCAAGGTCCGCTTCCAGCGGGTTTCGGTGAAGAAATGCAGAGCAACGTGGCCCATCCACGCAACGCTGCTGGCCAGGCCGGTCTCCTCGTACTGATGCTCTGGGGTATTGAACGACCAGTAATTGAAAAGTGGACGACCCACGATGTTTTCGCGGGGTACAAATCCCCAGTAGCGCGAATCGAGGCTGTTGTGGCGATTGTCGCCCATCATGAAGTACTTGCCTTGCGGAACAACGAGATCGCCATTTTCAACGTGGCTGGGAAAATCCACCGCCCAGCGCTCAGTCGCGCCGCCGGGGGTTGGATAAGGTGCTACTGAAGGAAAATCGTCGAGAAATTCCTGATAGTTCTCAGGCGTGGTGGGTTGCGCATGGGGCTGGCTCTGCGCCACACCATTCACGATCACGATCCCGTCGCGAAGGTGAATATGGTCGCCCGGTACACCGATGAGGCGCTTGACCAGGAACATGATTGTGGGCTTGCCGTCGGCATCCAGCTCTCCCGGCTTGATGAAGACCACGATGTCGTTTCGCTTGGGCTCGCGATAGTGAACGAGCGGCATCCACGGTGTCGGCGGCGCAATCGTAATGCGATCGACGACGAGGTGGTCGCCCACGAGGAGTGTCTTCTCCATGGACCCGGAGGGGATTACGAAGTTTTGCGCCAGAAAGGTGAGAATAAACAACCCTACAACGAGCACCGAGCAGATGCTTGCAGCCGCCTCGAAAGGTGTTTCTTCAACTGATTTGTGATCGGGAACGGGTTCGGCGTCGGAAGGCGTCTTAGTTGGCAGCGTGTTTTTTTCGGTCATCCTGTCGCTCTATGCCCAGATGGCTGGCGGCTATTCAACAAATCCTCGGTTCGCATCAATGAACGACATGGAAGATGCGTTTCCAGCGGGCAAACGCTGCGAGTCGTGTTGAGAGTTCCCTATCGTGTCCGAGTCTATCATCCGCGGCCTCTTGCACATCGGTGGAAGACGGCCGGGTGAGCGAGAAGTAGATGACGAGTGGGCGAGCGACAATGGCCTGGCGAGAAACCAGCCCCCAGAAACGGGAATCCTTGCTGTGATTGCGGTTGTCGCCAAGAACGAAATATTCGCTCTGAGGAATCACCAGTTCTCCGTCCCGAGTCAGGCTTTGCAGTTGCTTCCACCACGCCGGATCGATGTTTGGATCGGTGTAGACCTTGCCGGGAAAGTTGTCGCGAAATGGATTCGGAGCCGCTGGCTCAAATGCCGCGTAAGGCTCGTCCAGGCTGACGCCATTGACGGTCACGCGGCCGTCTTCGATGCGCAGGTGATCGCCCGGAACTCCGACAACGCGCTTAACGAGGAATCTCTGTGGATCTTCAGGATAGTGAAAGACGACCACGTCGCCACGCACGACATCACGGTACGGCAGCATTCGTTGAGTCATGGTTCCGGCGGGTGCAAAGACCTGCTTGTTTACGAGCAGAAAATCGCCAACCAACAGCGTGCGCTCCATGCTCTCTGAAGGGATCAGGAAGGGTTGAAGCACGAAGGTATGCAGAAAAAGAGCGACCACCACCAACGGCAGCAGCGAAGCAAAAGCCTCGGACAAACTGGGCAGATAATGCCACATCCGCGACGGACTCCGGGGTGGAGAGGTCGTCTGGGTGGGGGTACTCATTCCGTCTCTTGTGCCTCCTCGACGTCATCTGCGGGGATCGCAGTTTGATTCAGCCTGGCTAATGCGCGGCGTGCGGCGTCTTGCTCGGCATGCTTTTTCGTATTTCCGGTACCGCGCGCAAGCGGTTTGCCCGGCTCGCCCTCAGATGGCTTGAGGCGTACTTCCACCAGAAAGCGTTTGCGGTGATCGGGGCCGCTTTCGCTCTTCACTTTGTACACCGGCGACCCGGCACGATCAGCCTGCAATCGCTCCTGGAGCGCCGATTTATAGTTTCCCAAAGCGGCCCCGGAGCGCAACTCTTTTGCCAACTGTTTGACGGTTTCTCCCAACACATAGCGCCGGGCGAACGCCCTTACCGGTTCGAGTCCACCATCCAGGAAAACAGCTCCGATGACCGCTTCCATGGTGTTTGAGAGCACCGTGCTTTTGTGGCGCAAACCGCTGCGATCTTCTCCTCTGCTCAGACGGAGATGTTCTCCCAATCCAATTTCCGCGGCAACATTTGCCATGTGCTGCCGGCTCACCAGTTGGGCCCGAACACGCGTCAATTCCCCCTCATGCCATTCTGGATGAAGCAAAAACAACGCTTCGCCGATCACCAGGCCGAGGACTGCATCTCCAAGGAATTCAAGCCTTTCGTTGTCGCTGGCTGTTGCAAGTGCATCCGGACCGCCTTCCTGATTCTGCTGGTTGGCGAGGGAGCGATGAGTCAATGCGCAGACCAGCAACTCTGGGTTAGCAAAGCCATGCCCCAGTGCAACTTCCAGCTCGGTCAGAACTGCTTCCACATTCTCCTCTTGCGTTGTTGATTGGAGGAGGCTATGCCGCCAAAGGCGCGATCGCCGGACGGCATGCTGAAAAGCCACTCCTTTATTAGACTCTATGCTCGAATCCTCGTGAACCGAAGCCTACTGTTGTGGTTTTTGGTTCGTATCCGAAGCCGGAGCAGATGCGGGAGACTTGGCCGGAGCGTCGTCGGCCGAATCATCGTCCTCCTCGCAGCTATGGCCTTTGACGGAATAAGCCGTTTTCACGCCTCTTTCAGCGGCCAGCCGGGTATCCTGCTGACCGTCGCGGACGGATAAAGCCTTCTGATACTCCGTCAGGGCCTGGTCCCTTTTGCAGTCCAAGTCCAACATTCTACCGAGGTAAATGTGTGACCAGGCCAGGAGCCGAGGATCCTTGCTCGAGGCCAGGGTTTTTTGAAAGCGGTCAACAGCCTGATCGGGATGCCCGGTCATGATGGCTGCGCGCGCAAGGATGAAATCGGCCCGTGCCTCCTGGTTTACGGACTCAAGGGTGTCTGAGTGGACCGCGAGCGCCTGGCGCGCCATCGCAGTGGCAGTGGCCACGTCTCCGGCGGAGAGCTTAGCCTCAGCCAGGTCGAGCCCAGTAAGAACGCGAGGCTTTCTCTGCTGCAGCACGTCTCCGTCGGCTTGCTTGTCAAACTCGACTTCGCGTGCACGATGAACCTGCTGGGGTATGTCCATGCCATAGACCATCTCGCCGATGGTGTCACGAAGACTCGCCGGATCTTTTTCAAATTGGAGGAGCTGTTCGTAGAAATACTGCGTGACTACGAACCCCTGCGTCATATCGTGATGCACTGCGGCGATTCTGACAGCGTCGATCTTGTCCTGGTTAGCCTGTCGCTCACGTTCGTAGCGCGGCAAATCAGAACGTTGAACTCCCGCAGGAATCTTGTAAACGGGAATGCCGGTATCCATGGTTCGGGCCTCGATCGCCTTGATGAGGCATTCCACGGCCAATGAAACGGTATCTGTACGAAAGCGGAACTCGAGTGGAGCGTCGTGGATTTCTTTCAAGATTGGCTGCATCCGGTCGATCGCATTCGAACGAGCGTACAAGAGCGGTTCGATCACGTAATGCAGGTACGTGTGACGCACGTCGTCCATTCGAATCTGCCCGTTAACCGGCGAAACAACCACCACATAGTCAGTTCCGTAGATACGGGCGTTCACGATGCGCGGTGAGAGCATAGGCTCGATCACGACGACAAAACGACGGCCATCATAAGTTGTGGCCGGCATTTTGAGATAGAGATTGGTGGCAACAATCATCTGCGACAGCGGATCGTGCAGACGATCGGTCTCCTGGTCGTACGATCGGCGGACCGCAAGCCAGATACCGTGAAGGTTGACTGCCGCTTCAAAATCGCGAAGCAGGGGCGCTATCTCGACAACCTGGGTAGAGTCCGGTGGCATCTCGGGCAGATCCGCTGTTGTTTCGAGATCCGGCGGCGGGCTGAGATACAAGGCCAAAGAAATGTATTGGGAGATATCGTGCACGGAACCGGTCAGACGGTGTTGCGCGATATATAGGCAAACCTTGTCGCGCTTTGCGCGTGCATCTTCACTCTTGGCCAGGGCCGCGTTTATTTCCTCGCGAACACGCTTGCGGATGGCCGCACTCTCTTCAATTCCATCGTCATAGCCGCATGCGTTGAGGGCGGCAGCCATCACGAAAACGGGCTCGGAGCTGATCAGCGAAATCGTGGGGCCGGCGGGATCAATGAGCGATGGCGCTTTTTCCCGCTGCGGCACACCCTCGGAGGACGAGCCCTGCTGGGAGGCCGAAGAGTTGCCCGATGACTGAGCGTTCGCGGGGGCCGCAGAAAAGCCGACGGGAATACACAACAGGAAACTGGCAAAGACTGTGACGAAGGATGGAGGCGTTCTGGACGGCATCGAAAAAGATCCTGTCTGAAGTCTACGCGATCTTGCTGGCACTCGAAGCACTCCCGCGGACTGACGAAAGTAGCTCCTAATTGATAGCAAAGCTACTTAGCTTCGGTGCATCGCGACGCTTTCTACTGGGATGTGCATCGATTAGACGCACCGGGAGTGAGAATCGTGCGGAGAATAGGGCGGAAACTTATCCGCGCACTGAAACGCCAGAGAAGGAGAGAACTGCGAGGCCTCGGACTGGCTGTCCGAAGAAACGAGCGGGCTCAAAATGGCTCCACAACAGCAGATTTTCCACCTGCGAGCGAGTCACGTCATCAACGGGGCCGGAAACGATGCGGTAGTCATAGACTTCTCCCTGACCGTTGACATAGGCCTCGACAACTACAGGCGTCGAAAGTGCGGCGATCTGATCGTTACTGCTGGCAGCGCCTGATAGATACATGAACCGAGGACCGGTCGCCATTCCCAATGGCTCGTCCTTCGTGGCTTGTGCAACCTCCGGCCGGGTAAACATACCCACCAGAACGGTGACTGTACCCAGCAGCAGTACGGCGCTGGCGAAGCCAGCCGCGGCCTGCAACATGAACGGACCGACTGTGTTTTTCCACGCAAGATTCCAAGTCTGGAGGATACTCTTTCGGCTGCGAGCCCGTTCCTGACTAACCGCCACGCGAATGCGCAACAGGAGATCTTCCGGCTCCGGAACCTGGCCCAACTTGGCCAGCGACATCTGAGTATGCTGCAGGGCGAACCACTCGCCGGCACAGTCACTGCAGCGCTCGAGGTGGGCCGCAACGCGCTGCATCTCGCGTCCGGTCAGCCGGCCGTCGAGGTAGTCCGAAAGCTTCGATTGCATCGAATTGCAGCCGTTCATCTCGCCTCCTCTCCCAGGGGCATTTCGAAGCCGGTTTGCGGCGAACAATTCTCAGCATGCACTTTGGCCGTCAGAATTGCTTTCAAACAGGCTCGCCCACGAACCAACCGTGATTTGACGGTACCAAGATTCACACCCTGAATCTCGGCCACTTCCTCGTAAACAAATCCTTCGATGTCGCGGAGAATGAGCGTGGTTCGAAAAGGCTCCGGGACCTGACTAAGGGCAGCTTCGACGCGTGCCCGATTCTCGGCATGCATTGCCAGATCAAACGGCGACTCGGCCGGGTCTATCAACATTTCCTTGAGCCGCAATGGCGTGCCCGAACATCCCTCGGACATCTCCTGCTCAATGGGAACTTCCTGCTGCTTGTGGCGCATCCACCACCGGCGCTGGTTAGAAGCCTCATGCAACGCGATCCGGTAGATCCAAGTGCGCAGGGTGGACTCGCCGTGAAACCTTCCGACTCCCCTGAAGACCTTGACGAAGACTTCCTGGGTGAGATCGGCCGCGTCCGCTCGATCGTGCACGGTGCGCGCCAGGAGCGAGTAGATCGGTTGATGATAGTGCGCGATCAGCCAGGCAAAGGCTTGTTCTGATCCTGCCTGGAGCTCCGCTATCAGAGCGGCTTCCTCGGATTGGAGTGTAAGCGCGCTGACAAGATTGCCCATGGTGAGGTCCGCCTGCAATTCAGTGTCCTCCCACGTTACCGCAACATTGGCACATTTGGCACGAGCCAATTGCGCCCGTCAAAAGTCGACGTCCTGATGCGGCCACTCAAGCCCGGCAAAACTTCGCCGTTCAAAACTAGTACCAGCAGAGTGCGCGGGAAACGGAACATTTGGCCGTTTCAGAACCGAATGCCCCGCGCGCCCTATTATCTTAGACACCGGAACCCACCCAAAGTGTTCCCGGTCACGCGTGTAAATCTTCGGAAATCGTAGAATCGGCATCCTTTTCAGATCATGAAGACGATTCGCCGTCCCCGTTCGGTTCTGTTCCAGGCGGTTTCAACCTCGGCGAGCAAAACCGGCTCCACGAGGACGCGGAGAGTACCTGCAGCGGCTAGAGAAAACAAAGTGGGGATGGATTCCATCACTCGATCCAGAGACACCGAGCCAAATCCGCTGCCCATCATCTTGAGGTCCACACTGCGCAGGGCGGAGCCCGGCAACGTAATGGACTTCCCCGCGCTTTCCCCGACTTCGATGAGCCGTGTGGGCCGACTACCTTTCGCGCTGAAACCCATTGCAAACGCTTCGAGCAGAAGTTCAGTAGGCCGCCCCCAAAGATAATCAAGCACCACATCGATTCCGCCTTCGGCCTCGACAGCGAAAGCGTCACGAACCGCATCTTCTGACTGACTGAGAGGGATAATCGCGTCCAATTCGTGGACTGCGAGGACCTCCACGTTTCTTCCGGCCGCGATTACACGTTTGGCTCCCAGGTGCCGGGCTACCTGAATAGCAAGTTGACCGGCGACCCCGGTGGCGCCGAGGATCAGGACTGTCTCTCCCTTCTGCAGGGCGGCTCGATCCTTGAGCGAGAGCAAGGCCGACAGGCCGGGATTGGCAATCGCGGCTGCCTGTGCATCATCGAGTCCATCAGGGAGCGGCCAACAATTGGCGCGGGGAGCTATGGTGCGCTCGCACATCGATCCCCAGGGTTTGCGGACGAAGGTAAAGAAGACGCGTGTTCCGTCTTCGAGCGCGCCCACTCCATCGATACCTGGAACCGATTGAACCTCCCCTTTGCCTGAATAATGCGATCCGCCGGCAAGAGCTTTGACGACGGGATGCAGCCCGGCAGCCCGGACATCGATCAGGACTTCTCCTTCGCCCAACACAGGTTCGGGAAAAAACTGATATCGGGGCGCCTCGCCTAGCGCATTGACAACCGCAGCATGCATGGCATGACCTCCACGAGATTCCAGGCAAACATAATGTACGCCATCGCCTGATCTATTTCTTCTGAAGCGCGCAATGCAAAAAGTGAGGCCTGCAAATTGGAAACACCGTCTCGCGAAACGTCACCGTCGCCGGCGGAAGTCGCGTCATTTAGGTCGTGGTCCGAGTCAATGGCGCGCTCATTGACGAATCTAGCCTAAGCAGAGACAATAAGAGAGTTGCATCCCCGCAGCATGTGGGCCTGTGGCGCAGCTGGGAGCGCGCTTCCATGGCATGGAAGAGGTCATCGGTTCGATCCCGATCAGGTCCACCAAAAGCACTCACAGATTTAGCAGCTTGCCGAGAGCTCCGATTCCTTGGTCCAACCCAGGTGTGAACCCAGTTTGCGCTCTGGCAGCCCGGCTCTCGTAGCATCCGCCCCCGGGATCCCAATGTTCTCTCGGGCGCGACTGCCTTCCCTGTCGTTCCTCTTGAAATTCCCTGGCGGCCGATGAACAACTCCGCCTGCGAAGCTGATAACTTCGAAATTCAAAGGAAA
>Ga0207706_10004149_pt1 | contig 13660 bp, 9 predicted proteins | sample KBSC53metaG_FD_184318 | JGI IMG/M metagenome (GOLD analysis project Ga0207706, IMG submission 184318) | Corn rhizosphere microbial communities from Kellogg Biological Station, Michigan, USA - KBS C5-3 metaG (SPAdes) (version 2) | ecosystem: Host-associated > Plants > Roots > Rhizosphere > Soil ... | reverse complement strand
GTCGCCGCCGTGACGGCGGTGTTCAGCGTGATGAGTCCACTCATGCTGCGGCCGCTGCCATTCGCGCATCAGGAGCGACTTGTTTGGGTGGCGGGCGAGCCAAGCGGCGGACTGTCCCTCGTCACTTCACGGGTGTTCAACCTGCGCGATTACCGCACCTACAACCGATCGTTCGAGGCGATCACCGGTTTCAACGCGTTCTTCGACTACGACAGCTACAATCTCGTTGGCGACGGGCCACCCGAGCGCCTCGTCGGCGTTGGTGTCGTGCAGGACTTCCTCCCGGTGCTTGGCGTCCCGCTCCTGCTGGGGCGGAACTTCACGGATGAGGAAAGCGTCTGGAACGGTCGCCACGCGGCGATCCTGACGCACGGGTTCTGGACTCGACGCTTCGGTGCAGACCCCGCAATCGTCGGTCGGTCGATCACGCTGAATGGCGAACCGACCGAGGTGATCGGTGTGCTGCCGAAGTGGTTCGACTTCGCGTCGACGTTTGCGCCATCGTCGCGAGTCGACTTCCTGACGACGTTCCCGGTGAGTGCCGAGACCGACCGGCAGGGCAATACGCTCTCGATGATCGCTCGGCTCAAGCCTGGCGTCACCGTGGCAACTGCCCAGGCCGACCTCGATCGGGTCAACAAGCAGTTGGAGGAGGCCGACCCGCAGCGATGGGGATTGCGCGCGACCGTCAGCGGATTGCGAGACCATCTTGCGGGATCGTTCCGCGCTCCGTTCCTCGTGCTTGCCGTGGCGGCCGCACTCGTATTGGCCGTCGCGTGTGGCAATCTGTCGAATTTGCTCCTCGTGCGCGCGCAGCAGCGTGCGAAGGAGATGAGCGTTCGAAGCGCGCTCGGCGCGACACGCCGCCGCCTCGTCGTGCAGCTATTGACGGAGAGCCTCATCCTCGCGACGGCCGGCGGCTCGTTAGGGGTGGGCCTCGCGTTCTGGATCACGAGATGGGTATCGGGCACGACGGCAGTGAGCATCCCGATGCTGCGTGCCGTCTCCGTCGACGCGTCCGCGTTAGGCTTCACGCTCGTCGCCACGCTGCTCACCGGACTGGTGGTCGGGATCGCGCCGGCGCTGCAGCTGTCGCAGGGCAGGGAATGGACGACCCTGAACGAGGCAAGCCGCGGGTCCAGCGGCGGTCGCCGCACCAACGCCGTGCGTGAGGCGCTCGTCGTGGGTGAGGTGGCGCTCGCGTTCGTCTTGCTCGTCGGAGGAGCGCTGTTGCTGCGAAGCTTCGTCGGCCTGCTCGACGTGAACCTCGGGTTCCGGCCGGACGGGGCCATGATGTGGCAGCTGGACGCGGGCCGGGACTTCCCGAACGACACGGTGCGACTCGCGTATTACGAGAACACCGCTGGCCGGATGCGCGAGGTGCCGGGCGTGGACGTCGTGGGGCTGACGGACACGCCGCCGCTCGGTCGCAACCGAAGCTGGGGCATCCGCGCGAAGGGTGTTGTGTACGAGAAAGGCGAGCTGCCAACGGTGTTCCCCCGGCTCGTCGACGCGGAGTACCTGCGCGCGATGAAGGTTCCACTGATATCCGGCCGCCAGTTCACGCGCGACGACCGCGACGGCTCGGACCTGGTCGCGATTCTTAACCAGACCGCGGCAGCCAAGCTCTTTTCCGGCAGGGACCCGCTCGGTCAGGTCTTGCTCCTGTTCGACAAGGAGGTTCGGGTCGTCGGCGTCGTGTCAGACGTCCGGCACCAGGCGCTCGAGAAGGAATCCGGATTCGAGCTGTACCTGCCGTACACGCAGTTCCCGTACTTCGGGACGCTGGCGATGGTGGTTCGATCGCGTGTCCCGGCAACGGCATTGACGCCGCGCGTGCAGGCGGCGCTGCGGGGGGTGGATCCGATGCTGCCGGTGGCGGATTATCAGACGCTCGATTCCGTCGTGGAACGTTCGGTCTCGCCGCGCCGGTTCATTCTCATGGTACTCGGTGCGTTCGCCGGTACGGCGCTGCTCCTCGCGGCGCTCGGCATCTACGCCGTGCTGTCGTACTCGGTCAGCCAGCGGATTCGTGAAATTGGAATTCGCATGGCGCTTGGCGAGTCCGCGGGCAGCGTTAGGCGGCGCGTCGTGGTGCGAACGCTGCTCCTCGCTGGCGCCGGCGTCGTTGTGGGCGCGGTCGTATCGCTCGGCGCCGCGCGTCTGATTCGGTCGCTGCTGTACGGGGTTGGCCCGTCGGACGTGGTGTCGTTCGCCGCTACGGCAACGGTCCTGGTCGCGGTGTCGGCACTCGCGGGGTTCCTGCCGGCGCTGCGCGCGTCGAGAACGGATCCGATGGTGGCGTTGCGGTCGGGGTGAAGCCGGGACATCGGGACTCGGGACATCGGGACTCGGCCCGGATGCTATTAGCGCCGAGGAGACTTGCTCCGCAGTACTAGCATCCCGGCCGAGTCCCGATGTCCCGATGTCCCCGTCGCCTAACGACTACGCGTGCGCGGCAGCCTTTGCCATCCACTCGTCGGCAGCCTTTTTCATCTCGGCGTCCGTCAGATCCTTCACGCGAGTCGCGATGCCCCACTCGTGGCCGAACGGATCCCCCACCTTGCCGTAGCGATCGCCCCAGAACGCATCCTCCAGCGGATACTTCACGGTCGCACCAGCTTTGAGCGCCCGATCGAATGCGGCATCGGCATCATCGACGTAGATGTGCAGCGACCCTGGATTCCCGTTGGTGAGGAGCGGCGACTTCGTGCCCCACTGCTCGTTCTCTTCGCCGAGCATGATCAACGAGTCACCGATGCGGATCTCCGCGTGCATGATCTTCCCGTCGGGGCCGGCCATGCGACTCACCTCGCTGGCGCCGAAGGCGCGTCGGTAGAAATCGATGGCCGCGTTCGCGTCGCGCACAACGAGGGCGGGCGTAACCGTATGGTATCCGGCCGGCTGCTTCGAGCTCGACATGGTCCCTCCGTCTTTCGAGTAGTTCCAAATACCGAGATTCGGCATTTGTTCGGGACAAACAAGCTATGGCAAACAGATGTTATCGCAAGCGAGTCGGACACTGATCTGGCACCGAAAGCGTCGACTGGCCATCCTGACGCCACTTCCTCATCCGAGACAAAAGGTGCCGGCACAATTCAAAGGGCGGGTCGCGGTCGTCCAGGCGGCGCCGGTCGCGTTCGATCGCGCATGCACCCTCGGCAAGGTGCGTGCGCTGACGCTCGAAGCGAGCAAACGAGGGGCGAAGCTCGCCGTTTTCCCGGAGGCGTTCGTGAGCGCCTACCCGAGGGGCATGACGTTCGGGGCCGTCGTCGGCGACCGGTCTTCGGCGGGTCGGGATTGGTACCGCCGGTATTGGGACTCGAGCGTCGAGGTGCCGAGCGAAGCCGTCGAAGAGATCGCTGCGACCGCTCGCGAAGCCGAGCTCCATGTCGTAATCGGTGTCATCGAGCGTGACGGAGGAACGCTCTACTGCACGGTGCTGTTCTTCGGGCCCGACGGTGAATATCTGGGCAAGCACCGGAAGCTGGTCCCCACGGCGAGCGAACGCCTGATCTGGGGTCAAGGCGACGGCAGTACCATGCCCGTGTTCGACACGGCGATCGGAAAGATCGGCGCGGCTATCTGCTGGGAGAACTACATGCCGCTGTACCGGACGTCGCTGTACGCCAAAGGCGTGCAGCTATACCTCGCACCCACCGCCGACAGCCGCGATGGCTGGCTCGCCAGCATGCGTCATATCGCGCTCGAAGGGCGGTGCTTCGTCCTGAGCTGCAATCAGTTCGCACGCCGGAGCGACTATCCGCTCGACTATCCGGGCGATGTCCCGAGCTCCCCGGACGCGATCGTGACCCGCGGCGGAAGCTGCATCGTGAATCCGCTGGGCGAGATTATCGCCGGACCCGTGTACGACGAGGAGGCGATCATTACCGCCGATATCGATCTTGGGGATACGATTCGCGGGAAGTTCGATCTGGACGTGGTGGGACACTACGCTCGACCGGACGTGTTTCGGTTGATCGTGAACGAAGGATCGGGGCTTGCGCCGGAAGGGAAGTAGGTGTAAAGTACACATGTGAAAGAAACCGAGCGTAGGGACCCGATCTTCTTCATGCTGCTTGACGCAGGCAGGGCTCAGTTTGCCCGGCTCGAGGAGGCATTGAAGTCCGTCGGGTTGTCGGCGGCGAAATACAAGGTGCTCTCGCAGATCGCGAAGTCCAAAGAACCGGTGCCGCTGCGTCTGCTCGCCGAGGAGCAGCAGTGTGTCGCCTCGAACGTGACCACGTTGGTGGATCGCCTCGAGACTGACGGGCTGGTTCGGCGGGTGGACGACCCTGCGGACCGGCGCAGCAAGCGAGCCGAGCTCACCGAGCTAGGGAAGGAAAAGGCCGAGGACGGTGCCAGGGTCGTTGCAGAAGTCGAAGCGGCGTTTGCCGAGTCGCTCGGTCCGACCGAGCGGTTGGCGCTGGCGAAGGTGCTCAGCTCTTTGAGGTAGGGAATCTTTTTTTGTTGGATGAATTCTTCAGATATGAACCTCGCTGTCATGCATGATTCTCAGACGAAGCGTACGGCAATCCGGTCGGCTCCGGCGGGCGTACGCAGGCGAGATCTTCTCGGGGCTGGTCTGAGGAAAGGGAGGCGTGGAACAATGCGCGGCTTGAATGAACGACGCATGGGACTCGTGGCAACCAGTGGGGTCCGGACCGCTGCCACGTTAGGCATGCTGATGGTTTCGGCGGGCGCCGCTGTCGCGCAGCCGGTGGAGATGCAGGCCCTGCGAACGACCGCGGCCGCAGTCAATGCCGCGGTCGTTCCCTACGCGGTCGGCGAAGAGTTGACGTACAAGGCGAGCCTCGGCGGCATCAGTGCCGGAACGGCCCGGATGCGCGTGGACGGCATCGAGGTCATTCGTGGGCGGCCGGCATATCACGTCGTGTTCTCGGTGGACGGTGGCATCCCATTCTTCCGCGTACACGATCGCTACGAGAGCTGGATCGACGTCGAGACGCTCGCATCCCTGCGTCACCGCCAGCAGATCTCCGAGGGTCACTACAAGCGTACGACGATGTACGAGATCTACCCCGAGCGGGCCGAGTACCAGAAGGAAGGAGACTCGGTGCGCGCGAGTGTGGCGAATCCGCTCGACGACGGGTCGTTCATCTACGCCGTCCGTACCGCCGGCATTCAGGCTGGTGAAACGCGGCGCGACGACCGTTACTTCCGTCCTGACAAGAACCCGGTTGTATTGACCGGGCTACGGCAGGAGACCGTGAAGGTGGATGCTGGTACGTACGCGACAACTGTGGTTCGTCCGACGATCCGCACGAGTGGCATCTTTTCGGACGATGGCCAGGCGCAGGTGTGGTTCACGGACGACGCGAACCGGTACCCGGTACAGGTAAAGGCGAAGTTCTCGAAGTTTACGCTGACGCTCGAGCTCAAGTCGGTGACGCCGGGGATGCAGCCCGGTGCGTTACCAATGCTGATCGCGCAGGCGGTCGAGCCGTAGCTGGCGCCGTGGGGGTCACGTTGACGAGGCCCCTCTCGACGGCTAGCTTTTTCCAGCGGTAAAAGCGCACAGGCGCGTACTCCGTCGACCAAAGGGGCCTCGCTCTCGCGGTGGCCCCTTTTGTGTTTGAAGCGGCTCGTGGCAGGCCGGCTCGGGTCCCGCACCCAGGCCGGCCGTTCGCTTGCCAAGTCGCTGTACTACCCGCGCTCACATCGGGTGCGGGTGTCATTTCACCTCGGAGCTGCAATGATCGAGGTTACGCTGGACGAGAGCGATCGGCTCGACTGGGCGCTCAAGACATTCAAGAAGAAGGTTCTCAAAGCGGGGATCCTGAAGGATCTCCGTCGGAAGCGGCATTACGTGAAGCCAAGCGAGGCACGACAGCTCAAGATGGCCGCGGCGCGGCGTCGTGGGCGGCCGTCACGCCCAGACCGATAGGGCGTCAGTTCTGCGTTCGTGATCTCGACGTGACCGCGTGAGCGTGCAGGTCTCGCCGCACGGCCTCGCTCGCGGTCGCTTCACCTTCCGAAAGGGGTAATCCACCGGTGATCAGCAAGCCCTCCGGTTTCGCGTTCGATGTCGCCATGTCCTCGGCCGACTACGACGCCCGTGTGCTCCGCGAGCTCGAGCGCCAACTAACGCTTCGACTGCCGAGCATGCCGCCGCAGCGTCCCGTTTGGACCAGTACCGCCAGCGAGTTGCTCGACGCACCTCGTGCCACTGTCTTTGGCAAGTCCGCTCGCCTGGTGGTCATCCTGTATCAACACCTGTGGGGCAAGGACGGGACGACGAAGGCGGACGCTGCGGCCATCAAGCGCCGCGTGACGGCGAGCGGTCCCGAGTCCGTGCGTGTCGTGCTGCTCGATCGCACCGAGCTCCCGGCGTGGCTGCGGAAATCGCCGGCGAGATCGTTAGGCGACGTCGCCCAGTGTGCCGACTGGATCGTCGAGGGCGTGGCGGATCTGGGAGGAGCCACGCGCCGGGCCACGGACGTCGTGGTGACGCCGCTGGGCGGCGATGATCGGTCCATGCAGCAGCGCGACACGTTCCTCGCGTCGCATCGTGCGATCACGCACCTCGGCCGCGAGTTCGACCGACTGGCCTCGGAGATTGCGAAGCGCGCGGCGACGGTGAATCGCGATGATACCGAGGTGCCGCTCGAGGTGCATCGCGTGCCGGGACGGTGCACGGTGCAGCTCGGACCCGTGGCGCTGACGCTGTCGTGGGTTCGTACACGCCCTGACACGGTGGCGACCGGTCGGCTCATGATCATCGAATGGGAAGGGCAGATGGGGCGCGGCGTGTCGGCTGGTGGTCCGAGCCCGATCCCGCTTCGCGAGACGGTGCTTCGCGCCGACGCGACGCGCGTGGAGGACTGGCAGTGGAAGAGCGACGAGGTGGCGGGGTACGCGTACGACTCGACCGAGCTGGCCGCACATTGCGTGGATTCGCTCGCGTACGCGCTGCAGGATCGCGGGCGTTAGGCTCAGGCAGGGACGGCTTATTCACCACAGAGGTCACAGAGGTCACACACGCCACGGAGAACGGCGCCGTGGCCTCTGTGACCTCTGTGGTTCCAAGCTCAGTCCAACGCGGGAACCGGAGTGCCTAACGCCGATGCGCGGGCGGGCGTACGACCCCGAACCTGCAGCGCCAGTAGGGCGGCGACGAGGCACAGTCCGCCCGACGTCCAGAACGCCACCTGGTAATCGCCTAACGTCGTGCGCACCCAGCCGGCCGTGAGCGCCGTGAGCGCGGCACCCACCTGGTGCCCCGCCGCGATCCAGCCGAACATGACCGGCGCACGGGCCGACCCGAATGCATCCGTCGCCAGCTTCACGGTCGGCGGCACGGTGGCAATCCAATCGAGTCCATAGAACACGGCGAAGACCCAGAGCGCGGTCCCCGGAGCGCCAAGCGCGAACGGGAGGAACAGCAGCGACAGTCCTCGCAGCCCGTAGTACCACGCCAGCAGGCGCCTCGAGTCCCAGCGATCCGAGAGCCAACCCGACGCCGTGGTGCCGGCGAGGTCGAAGATGCCCATGATCGCGAGCAGGCCGGCCGCACGAACCTCGGGAATGCCGTGGTCGTGCGCCGCCGGGATGAGGTGGGTGCCAACGAGGCCGTTCGTCGATGCCCCGCAGATCACGAACGTCAGTGTGAGCAGCCAGAAGTCGCGCGACCGGAGTCCGTCGGCGAGCGCCGCGATGGCGATGCGCGCTGGATTCGCCGGGGCGAGTGTCGGGGCGGCGCCCGCCGTTCCACCGTAAGCCGGAATGCCAAGATCGGCGGGCTGCTCGCGGAGTAACGCGAACACGATCGGAATCATGAGCGCGACTGGGGAGGCGACGAGGAGGATCCCGAACCGCCAGCCCTGTCGTTCGATGACCGACGCGAGCAGTGGCAGGAAGATGAGCTGCCCGGTCGCGGTGCTCGCCGTCAGAATGCCCATGGCGAGCCCGCGTCGCGCGACGAACCAGCGATTGACGATCGTGGCGCCAAGCACGAGCGCGACCATCCCGCTGCCCAAGCCGACCACGACGCCCCAGAGGAGGACGAGCTGCCACGGCTGCCTGACGAGCGTCGCGAGGGACACGCCTGCAGCGAGCAGCGTCAGGGCGAACATCGTCGTGCGCCTAACGCCGAGTCGTTGCATGAGCGCGCCGGCGAACGGGCCGACGAGACCGTAGAGCAGGATGTTGACCGACACGGCGAGCGAGACGGTCGATCGCGACCAATGGAACTCGCGCTCGAGCGGGAGGAAGAGAACGCCGGGCGTCGCGCGAACGGCGGCGGCGGACAGCAAGACGAAAAACGTCACCGCAAGCGCGAGCCAGGCCGGGTGAATCGCCTTGCTGGTTGCGGATTGTGAGGAGATAGGTGCCATGGTTCAGCAATCGTCGGAGCTCGAGGTGAGTTCCGAGGCATGGGCCGGTAGTGCGAAAACGAATAACCGCGCTGGCGTCCTCTTGAGAACTGCGTGAGGACTCTGACGCCCAACGGAGCGGACTAACGCGGCGCGCTTGCCTTGGAGTCCGCGCTGCGGTGGTCGGCCGCGCCGTACGCGATGCCGGTTTTCGGATCCACCCAGATCGAGTGCGCATCGCCCTGCTTGTCGTTGGATATCCGCACCGCCTGACCGCGTGCGCGAAGGGCGGCGATCGTCGCGTTACTCACCTTGCCCGCTTCGATCGTCGTTGAATCGGGCAGCCACTGGTGATGAAGGCGCGGGTCGTCGACCGCCTGACGAATGGACTCGCCGAACGCCGTCACGCCGAGCACCACGTCGAGCACCGTGTTCGGAATGGTGCGGCCACCCGGCGACCCCGTCACCAGCACGAGATGCCCATCGCGAGTCACGATGGTAGGCGACATCGAGCTCAGCATCCGCTTTCCGGGCGCGATCAGGTTCGCAGGCGTGCCAATGTCGCCACCGATGTTCGTTTCACCAGGCTTCTTGTTGAAGTCGCCCATCTCGTTGTTGAGAATGAAGCCGGCGCCGCGAATCACCACGCCCGACCCATAGCCACCCTCGAGTGTGTACGTATTCGACACCGCGTTGCCGTCGGCGTCGACGACGGAGAAGTGCGTCGTCTCCTTCGACTCCGCTGTGCGATCCGTGACGATGTCCGACCCGATCTCGACGCTCTTCGAGGCGCGATCCCGCCTGATCCCTCGGGCGAGGGTGTCCGCGTACGGCTTCGACGTTAGGCGCGCCACCGGCACCGACACGAAGTCCGGGTCGCCAAGCCAGCGCGCGCGGTCGGCGTACGCACGTCGAGCTGCCTCGATCCGAAGCTGGAGATAATCGGGCGACCAGCGATTCATCTTCTCGACGTCGAAATGCTCGAGGATGTTCAGCGTCTCGACGATGACGGTCCCGCCGGAGCTCGGCGGGCCCATCGCGATGATCTCATAGCCGTTGAATGTTCCGAGAACCGGGGCCCGCTCCTTCGCTTCGTACGAGCCGAGGTCTGCCTTCGTGATCAGCCCTCGGTTCGCTTTCATCTGCGCCGCGATGCTGTCCGCGATCCAGCCGGTATAAAAGGCGTCGGGTCCGCTCGCGGCGATCGCCTCGAGCGTGCGGCCGAGATCCGCGAGTCGAATCGTGTCCCCGGCGGACCACTTCCGTCCGCCCGGTTTCCCGTACGCCGCAACTGACGAGGGGAATCGCGCCATGAGCTTGGCGACCGCGGAGTTGAGGCTCGACGCCAGGTCTTTCGACAACGGGAAGCCTTGCGATGCAAGTCGCGCCGCCGGGCGAACGACGTCGGCCCACGGGAGCTTGCCGAACTTTCGGTGCGCCATCGCGAGCCCGCGAACCGTCCCGGGCACGCCCGGGGCAAGCCATCCCGCCTGCGTGAGCGATCGGTCTATCGTGCCGTCCGACCCGAGATACATGGTCTGTGTCGCTGCCGCCGGGGCGCGCTCGCGATAATCGAACGAGGTCGCCTTTCCGTCCGCCGTTCGGACGATCATGAACCCCCCGCCGCCGAGGTTCCCAGCGCTCGGATGCGTGACGGCCAAGGCGAACCCCGTGGCCACGGCGGCATCCACCGCGTTGCCACCGCGTGCGAGAATCGACGCCCCGATGTCGGAGGCGATTCCCGAGACGGACACGACCACACCGCGACGCGACGCAACGACGCCGGTAGGGGATCGAGACGTCGCGGACGCCTGAGCGGAAGCCGTGGAGGCCACGACGAGCATCAAGGCGACCACGAAGCGAGACGAAGGCAGGGATTTCATGCGGCTAGTCATCTGAGAGAGTCGAGCCGCGCGAGAGTCGCGTGGCAAACGCGCCGGTACGGTGCGCAAAGGGACTTCACCTTCGCAAGCCGGCACTCACATGGAGTTTGCCAGGTTGCCGCGTTTCCGGCAGGTTGTGCGTATGGCACGGCAGAACCCTGCGATTCTCCCGCGCAGGCGCCCCAACCCATCCTTGGAGTGTCCATGCCCTTTTCGTTCCGTCGCATGTCCACGCGAGCGCTCGGGCTCTCGACGGCCATCGCGATTGCGGTCGCGCCGGGCGCGCGAGCGCAACAGAACAGCGCCGACAACAACGGCAAGGAAGAGCTTCCCCCGAAAGAGCGGCTGGCGGCCGAGACGTATGTGAAGCCGCCCTCGGCGATCGAGCGGCTCGTCACGGCGCCGCGCGAGAACAACGTGACGCTCACCAACCAGAGCCCGAACCGGAAGTACTTCCTCAAGCTGCAGAGCGAGGGTATGCCGAGCGTGCAGACGTTCGGCAAGCCGCACTATTACTTCGGCGGGCTGCAGGTCGACTTCAAGGCGAATCGCGCGCGAGTGCTGACGACGCGTGGATCGAGCGGACTGGCGATCATCGATGTGAGCACGGGGCAGTCGCACACGCTCGAGACGCCGAAGGGCGCGAGCGTGAGCAGCGCGCAGTGGTCGCCCGACGGATCGAAGATCGCCTACATCGCGAACTTCGATGATGCCTCGCGACTCTACGTCGCCGACGTCGCGAGCGGCAAGTCGCGGCAGGTATCACCGCGCGGCCTGCTCGCGACGCTGGTGACGACCGTCGACTGGACGGCGGATGGAACTGAGCTCGTCACGGTGCTGATTCCGGATGCGCGTAAGGCCGAGCCGAAGCGGCCGGCGATCGAACCTGGCCCGCTCGTCCGCCTAACGGATGAGAAGAAGGAGAAGACCCGCAACTTTGCGAGTCTCCTTCGTGATCCGTTCGAGAAGGAGTTGATGGAGTACTACGTCACCGGCCAGCTCGCGACGATCAATGTGTCGAACGGGACGGTGAAGAAGATCGGCGCTCCGGGGATGATCTCGGCCGTGGATGAGTCACCGGACGGGAAGTACTTCCACGTGACGCTCATGCAGAAGCCCTTCTCCTACATCGTGCAGTACAACTCGTTCGGCACGTCGAATCAGATCTGGGACGCCGACGGAAAGACGCTGACCGTGGTCGCGACGCGTCCGTTGCGTGAAGTGGCGAGCCCGGATGACGACTTCTTTGGCCCGGTTGGCGCAGGCGCGAGCGACAGCCTGCCACGCAACATCGCCTGGATGCCTAACGGGCAGGGGATCTACTTCCTGCAGCAGGATCCCGCGCCGCCACGTGGTGCCGGCGCGGCCACTGACACGACCGACACCAGCGCGCAGCCTGGCCAGGGCCGTGCGAAGCGGAAGGACCATCTGTATCAGTGGACAGCGCCCTTCGACGCGTCGTCGAAGAAGGTCCTGCTCGAGAGCGACAACCGAATTGGTGGCGTGCTTTTCACGGACGATGGCAAGACGGTATTCGCGGCCGAGAACGCGAATGGCACCGGTCACGTGTACGCGGTCTACTTCGACGAGCCGGGCAAGAAGTACACGATCTGGCGCGTGCGTGGCCTCAACGCGACCGTCACGGCGACGCGCGGGTTCGGTGGCGGTCGCGGCGGCAATGGAGCCGATTCGCTGACGTTCTATCAGAACCCGGGAACCATCGTGGCGAAGCGTGGTCGCAGCGGCGGCCAGGTCGCCCAGCTATCCGCCGACGGGAAGTACGCGTTCCTCGAGGGCACCCGGTACTTCAAGACGTGGCAGGACTCGGCCCCTCACGGCTTCGTGGACAAGGTCGAGATCAAGACGGGTCAGAAGTCTCGCGTGTTCGAAGGCCAGGCGGACATGTACGAGACGGTGACCGCGGCGCTGGATGATGACTTCTCGAAGTTCGTCGTGTCGCGCGAGTCGCGGACGCAGGTGCCCGACTCGTATCTGCGCGACGGTACGTCGGGCCAGTACACGAAGCTCACGAGCAACAAGGACTACTCGCCGGAGTTCACGGCGGCCGTGAGGAAGCGCATTCCGGTAACGCGCGCGGATGGCTACCACTTCATGGTGAACCTGACGCTCCCGTCGGACTACCGACAAGGCACGCGCCTGCCGGCCATGTTCTGGTTCTACCCGTACGAGTTTACGGACCAGGGCGGGTACGATCGCACGCAGCGCACGAACAACATCAACCAGTTCCCGCAGGCGGGCCCGCGGACGATCGAGTACCTCGTCACGCAGGGGTACGCCGTGGCGAACTTCGATCCGCCGATCGTCGGCGCGGACGGCAGGATGAACGACAACTACGTGAACGATCTCGTCGCGAACCTGAGCGCGGTGCTCGATGAGCTGGACAAGGAGGGTTACATCGACCGGAGCCGCGTGGGTATCGGCGGCCACAGCTACGGCGCGTTCAGCACCGTGAACGCGATGGTGAACACGCCGTTCTTCAAGGCCGGCATCGCGGGCGACGGGATGTACAACCGCTCGCTCACGCCTAACGGGTTCCAGAACGAGCGCCGCGATTTCTGGGAAGGGCAGAAGACGTATCTCGACATGTCGCCGTTCTTCAAGGCGGACAAGCTCTCCGGCGCGTTGCTCATGTACCATTCGCTCGAGGACCAGAACGTCGGCACGGACCCCATCAGCTCGATCCGCATGATGCACGCGCTGCAAGGGCTCGGAAAAGTCGCGTCGCTGTACATGTATCCGTACGAGGATCATGGCCCGGCGACGAAGGAGACGGTTCTGGATCAGTGGGCGCGATGGACGGCATGGCTCGACCTGTACGTGAAGAACGCGGGCAAGCCGAAGGAGAAGGTGGCCTCCGAGTAGGAGACGACGACCGTGCGTGACCTAACGAGGTCGGCGTCCGCGAGGGTGCCGGCCTCGACTCGCATCCGTGCGGCGGAGCCGCGCGACGCGTCCGCGATCGCGGCCATCTACAACGACGGGATCGCGGGCCGTGGCGCCACGTTCGAGACCACGGAGCGTTCGGCGGACGACGTCCGACGCTGGCTCGCGTCGACGAGTCGCATCGCGCGCCCGTTTCTCGTGGCCGAGCGAACCGGTGAGCACGGCGGTGAGGTGGTGGGTTGGGTGCGCGCATCGGAGTATCGGCCGCGCGCGTGTTATGACGGGGTGGCGGAGTTCTCGGTGTACGTCGCGTCGAGCGCGCGAGGTCAGCGCGTGGGTGATGCGCTCATGACGCGCTTCGTGAGCGCGTGCGCCGAGAGCGGCCTCTGGAAGATCCTGTCGCGGATCTTTCCGGAGAACATGGCGTCACGCGCGCTGTGTGCCCGCCACGGGTTTCGCGAGGTCGGCGTCTACGAGCGGCATGCGCAGCTCGACGGCGTTTGGCGTGACGTGGTGATCGTCGAGCGTCTGATTCCG
>Ga0207706_10004148_pt1 | contig 13660 bp, 9 predicted proteins | sample KBSC53metaG_FD_184318 | JGI IMG/M metagenome (GOLD analysis project Ga0207706, IMG submission 184318) | Corn rhizosphere microbial communities from Kellogg Biological Station, Michigan, USA - KBS C5-3 metaG (SPAdes) (version 2) | ecosystem: Host-associated > Plants > Roots > Rhizosphere > Soil ... | reverse complement strand
CGCGTAGCTGACGCCCTGGATCACGCCGCCGTAGATCTGGCTTTCGATCAGCTTCGGATTGATCGGCCGGCCGCAGTCGTGAACCGCGACGATGCGCTCCACTTTGACGACGCCGGTTTCGGTGTCGACCGCGATCTGCGCGAACTGCACGCCGCCGATGCCGTGCCGGCTGATGTGCAAGTCGCCGAGCTTGATCCGATAGCCGTCGTAGTCTTCGCGCCGGTCGGCGCGATGTACGATCTCGTCGAAGTTCGCCTGCTTCACCGCTTCGAGGAATGTCTTGCCGCTATCCGGACGGCCGCGCGCGAACACGCGACCGTCTCGAAAGACGATCTCGTCCGGCTTCGCGCCGAGCGACTGCGCGACACGAGCGGCGAGGTCGCGAGCAGCGAGGTATGCAGCGTTGCGTGCCGCGGGAGTGATGGAGCTCGTGACACGGCTGCCGCCCGAGGCAGCACCGGCGGGGTAGCGCGAATCGCCGATGCGCGTGTCGACGTCCTCGGCACGCAATCCCAGCTCTTCCGCCACGGTTTGCGCCATGACCGTGCGCGTGCCGGTGCCGATGTCCTGCGCGCCGGTAAGCGCAATGACCGACCCATCGCCGCGAATGCGGACTTCGCAGGTGGTCGTGCCATGAACGATGTACGCCCACTGGGATTGGGCCACGCCCATGCCGTGCTTCACTGGACCCTGGTCCGTGCCAGGCGGCCGACGCTGCGACCACCCGGCGCGCTCCGCGCCGATGCGCCGCTCGGCTTTGCGGGCGCGCGCGTCGTCAGTGTCATTCATGTCGATCTTCTCGCGAACCGCGAGCGGGTCCAGGCCGAGCTCGTGCGCCAGCTCGTCGAGCGTCTGTTCCAACGCGAAGATTCCCTGGACTTGCCCCGGTGCGCGAAACGCGGCGCACGGGCCGGCATCGGTGAACACGTCGTAGTGCTCGACGGCAACGTTCGGAATCGAATACATCGCCGTGTGGCAAAAGCCGACGCCAGCTCCGGCGGCCACGCCACCGGTGCCGAAACTCTCGACTTGCAGCGTCGTCACTGTGCCGTCGCGCTTCGCACCCAGCTTGACGCGCTGCAGACTGCTCGGCCGATTGCCGACGCTGACATGCTCCTCGCGGCGGTCGAGCATCAGGCGCACTGGCGCGCCTGCTTTGCGCGACAGATGAATCGCGAGCGCGCCGTAGTTGCCGATGCCGAACTTCGCACCAAAGCCGCCACCGGTGTATTCGCTGATCACGCGGATCTTTTCCTTCGGCAGCCCGAACACATCGGCCGCCTCGTCGCGCACGCTCAGCGTGAACTGCGTCGAGGCATAGAGCGTGAGCTCCTCGTCGCGCCAATCCGCAACGAGGCCGTGAGTTTCCATCGGCGTATGGGTTTGCACCTGCGTGCGATAGTCGCGCGCGACGATGCAATCGGCTTGCGCGAAGCCTTGCTGCACGTCGCCGCGCCCACCGCCGCCGAGGCCGCCACGAGCCGGTCCGCGCAGATTGCCTTTCTGCGGCAGGTTCGGAGCGGCACCGCCGCCGCCCGCGGTCGCTGCTTGCTCCGTCGGTCCTGGGAAGACGACCGGTGCGTCGTCGCGCATCGCCGCTTCGAGCGCCGTGACGTGCGGCAGTCGCTCATATTCGATGCGCACGAGCCTCGCGGCTGCCTTCGCTGCGCGCATGCTCACCGCGGCCACGGCAGCGATTGGTTGACCGTTGTAGCGCACGAGCGGATAGCGCTCGTTCGCTTCCACGCTGGGATCGCGCAGCTGAGCGATCGACAGCACTCGATCGGCAATGTGCACAGCCTTGACGCCGGGATAGGCTTCGGCCGCGGACGTGTCGATCGATTTGATCCGAGCGTGCGGCACGGTGCTGCTGACGATGCGTGCGTACAGCATGCCGGGGAGGCGCACGTCGAACGTGTAACGCGCCTGGCCGGTCACTTTCGGCACGGCATCGACACGATTGACGCGCTTGCCAATGACGCGCAGCTCGGAGTTCGGTGGTAACTCTGGTGGCTCGTCGACTGGAATGTCGCGCGCAATGGGTTGCAGCGTGTCGCCGACGATGCCTGTCAGAACAGTGCGGCTGTGGCGTTCGCCCGGAGCGCTCATGTGTCGCCTCCGTCTTTGCGCTGGCGTAGCGTCGCTGCCGCCGCCAGCGTTGCCTTGAAGATGTTCGGATACGCGCCGCAGCGGCACAGATGCCCGCTGACTGCGCCGCGCACGTCATCGAGCGTGCAGTCGGGATTGCGTTCCACGAGATGCGCGCAACTCATCACCATGCCCGGCGTGCAGAACCCGCACTGCATGGCATCGTGCTCGACGAACGCCTGCTGCACTGGATGAAGGTGCTCGCCGTTCGCAAGTCCTTCGATCGTCGTGACCTGCTTGTCACGTGCATCGAAGGCGAATGTCATGCAGCTGGCGACGACTTCGCCGTCGAGCCAGACGGTGCACGCCGAGCACGCACCGCGGTCGCAGCCGATCTTCGTGCCCGTGAGGCCGAGCTCGTCGCGCAGAACTTCAACGAGTGTGGTCGCCGCGTCGACGTGCACAGTGCAGCGCCGGCCGTTGACCGTGAGCGACAATTCCGTCATGGGCGAGGTCTCGTGACAGCGGGGTGTCCCGATGATACGCCGCTTTTGTGAAAGCAGAGTCAGGCTTCAGCCTGACTCTTCAGGCCTGCGCGCGGGTGGCGGGCGTGGCAGCCGCACGGGCGAGCGGCTGTGGGCGGCCGAGGTGATAACCCTGCACGAAATCCACGCCCATGCGCTTCGCGGCTTCGAATGCGCCGGCGTCTTCGACCTGCTCGGCGATCACCTGGAAGTTCAGCGTGCGCGCGAGCTTGATCATCGCCGCGACCATCGCCTGGTTGACGGAGTCGACGGCGAGGTTGCGGATGAACGTGCCGTCGATCTTCAGGTAGTCGAGCGCCAGATTCTTCAGGTTGCCGAACGAGGACAGGCCGCGGCCGAAGTCGTCGAGCGCGAACTGGCAGCCCATGCCGTGCAGCACGCCGATGAAGCGCTGCGCGTGCTCGATGTTCGTGATCACGGAATTCTCGGTGACCTCGAAGCACAGCTGCGTCGGCAGCACGCCGGTGCGATCGAGCACGTCGACCACGTACTCCAGGAACGTCGGATCGCCGAGCGTCTGGCCCGACAGATTGATCGCGAGGCTGCGGTTCGGCGGCAGGCGGATGCCGCCGCGGCCGAGCGCGGTCAGCGTCGTCTGCACGACCCAGCGATCGACATCCGACATCAATCGATAGCGCTCGGCGGCGCGCAGGAATTCCGCGGGCGAGATGCCGCCGGGCACGCTGTCGTCCTGCAGTCGCAGCAGAATTTCCAGCGCCGGCCCCGCGTTCGCATCCAGCGTCGTGGCGACGATCGTCTGTGTCATCAACTCGAAGCGGTTCTCTTTGAGCGCCGATTGCAGTCGCTGCAGCCACTGGATCTCGCCGCGATGCCGCGCCACGGCCTCGTCGCGCGCCGAGTAGACGTGCACGTGGTTGCCCTGGCGCTTCGCGACGTAGCACGCGGAGTCGGCGGCGCTCATCACCTCTTCGGGCGCGCCGCTTTCGCGCGACAGCTCGATCAGGCCGACGCTCACGCCGATGTTGAAGATCTTGTCCTTCCACACGAAGCGGTAATCGTTGACCTTGTTGACGACGTCGTCGGCGATCTGGCGCGCCTTCTCCAGCGGACAGCCGACCAGCAGCAGACCGAACTCGTCGCCGCCGAGGCGCCCGACGGTATCGGAATCGCGCACCGTCTCTTTGATGAGCGCGGCGACTTCGCGCAGCATGCCGTCGCCTGCCATGTGACCGCAGCTGTCGTTGACGACCTTGAAGCGATCGAGGTCGAGATAACACAGCACGTGGCGCGCCTCGTTGGAGTGCGCCAGCTCGAGCGATTCTTCGAGGCGCCGTTCGAACTCGCGGCGATTGACCAGGCCGGTGAGCGCGTCGTGACTCGCCTGGTACGACATCTGGCGCGTGATGCCGCGCAGCTCGCTGACGTCGCGCACGACGATCACCGTGCCGATCAGGTCGCCCTTCTGCGAGCGCAGCGGCGTGACGGTCAGCTCGACCGAGCGTTCCTCGCCGCCGCCGCGCAGGATCATCAGGCCGCGCCGGCCGACGGTCACCTTCGTCTGCGTCGTCAGGCAATGTCGCACGGGATCGCCGAGCGAGCGGCGGTCGCCTTCGTCGAGCAGCGTGATGATGTCGGTGATGCTCTTGCCGATCGCATCGACCGCGCTGACGCCGATCAGCTGCTCGCCGACCTGGTTCACGTAGTCGATGCGACCGCTGACGTCGGTCGTGATGACGCCTTCGCCGAGCGAGTCGAGCGTCTCCCACGCGGTCGGGCGCGCGCGCGAGGGCAGCGGGACAGCCGCCGCGCGCGGACCCATTTCGACGAGATTGAGCAGCAATGCGGGGCCGCCCTGGTAATCGATACGCACCGCCGACAACTCGGCGCGTGCGGTTTGTCCGGACTGCGGGTGCAACTCGACTTCCAGGCGTTCGAGGCCGGGCTCGCCGGCGAGCGAGCGGCGCAGGTGCTCGCGCACCAGATCCGTGTAGTCGGGATGAACGAACTCAGGGAGCGACTTGCCTTCGAGCCGTCGCCCGTCGTTGCTGCCGACCAGGGCTGCGAACCGGTCGTTGGCGAATACGACGTGCTCGCGATGGACCGCCACCGCTTCGTGCAGGCCGCCGAGCAGCCCGACCAGCGAGCGCTCGCGCTCGTTGATCATCAGGTCGCGCATCGCCATCTGCTCGAGGAGGCGGTTGGCGTTGTCCGCCAGCCGGCCGGCGATGCTGCCCGTGTGCACACGGTCGGCAAAGCGGCCCTCGCGCACGATGGCGGCGAACTGATCGGCGGCGCGCGTCAGTGCGGCGGCACGGCGCTCGCGCCAGACGAGGACGCCGAGCAGCACCACAACCGCAAAAGCCAAAGCACTAGCCAAAGTCCCTAAAAGGGCGCCCACATTGAACCGCCGGTCTTGTCCTGCTTCCCCTGCGTTTGCGCGGCCTGTTTTGGGTTGTCGCCCCGCACCGCGACAACTTGAGCCGCAATAGCGAACTCACGCGCAACATCTGGATTCTCGTTCGGGGAGCATAACGAACGCTCCTGCTGGATAACGCGCGGATTGACCATATTGTACGCGGCCATTTACACGAATCGGCGGCCTGGAGGGCCACAATTCGCGTTGGTCATAAACTTGTATGACGTAATCAAAGTTCGTACCCTTTGCGGCCCTCGTTTTGCATTCCGACTTGGCCGATGAATCTCGAAGCCGCGCGCGAACAAATGGTGGAGCAGCAGGTCCGGACCTGGGACGTGCTCGACGAACGAGTCCTGCAGACGATGCTCCAGGTGCAGCGGGAGGAGTTCGCGCCGCTGCGTTACCGCGACGTCGCGTTCGCCGACTCCGCGATCCCCCTGGCGCATGGCCAGACGATGCTGCCGGCGAAGGTTCACGGGCGCATCCTGCAGGCGCTAGCCGTGGGCGATGGCGATGTCGCCCTGGAAGTCGGCGCCGGCAGCGGCTATCTCTCCGCTTGTCTCGGCAAGCTCGCCTCGCGCGTGCGCTCGCTGGAGATCTTTCCCGAGCTGGCCGAGCAGGCGCGCGCCAATCTGCTCGCGGCCCGGATCAACAACGTGTCGGTGGAAGCGGCCGATGCCATGCAGCTGAACGAGCAATCCGCCTACGACGTCATAGCCGTGACCGGCTCGCTGCCGACTTACGACGAGCGCTTCCAGCAGGCGTTGCGTATCGGCGGGCGGCTGTTCGTCGTGGTCGGTCAGCCGCCGATCATGGAAGCATGGCGCGTGGTGCGCGTCGGCGAGCGCGAGTGGCAGCGCCAGGCGCTGTTCGAGACGGTGATCGAGCCGCTCGTCAACGCGCCGCGGCCATCGGCATTCGTGTTCTGATCCTGTAACCTTCCGCCCCCAGCCGGGTCTTTCACTTCATTCGTCATGGCCGTTGCCGAAATCACTCCGACCGAATTCGTCGAACGCCGCTCGCGCGGCGAGTCGCTGACGTTGCTTGACGTTCGTGAGGAGTGGGAGCTGGGCGTGGCCAGCGTGCCGGACGTCGTCCACATTCCGATGGGCGAGGTTGCCGATCGGCTCGGCGAGCTCGATCGCACTCGCGAAGTGGTCGTGCTGTGCCGCTCGGGTCGCCGCAGCTTGCAGGTCGCGAACTTCCTGCAACAAAACGGTTTCCAGGCGGTCAATCTTGCCGGCGGCATCCTGGCCTGGTCCCGCGAGCTGGATGCAACCATCCCGACGTACTGACGCGTCCAACTGCGGACGGTCGGTGTCCGAGGTGTCCGAACGCGCGGGTCGCCGGCTGCAGCTTGCTGTTGGCCGGTCGCTCCTAAAATTAAATCGCGGTCGTGTCATCATTGCGCGACTTTGTCTTGCAACCGGCGCCCGCGAGGCGCCGACGGGAACAAACAAAATGACGTTACGTGCGCGGATCCTTGCGGCTTGCGGTCTCTCGCTGTTCGCTGGCGTCCTTCAGGCCGCCGACCTTTTGAGCGTCTACGAGCGGGCGCTGCAGAACGATCCGCAGATCCGCGAAGCCGACGCGAACCGGCTGGCCAGTCGCGAGTCGAAGCCGCAGGCGTTGGCCGCGCTGCTGCCGCAGCTGAACGCGACCGGCTCGTACAGCGACGTGAGCCAGGATTTCTCGCGGACGACGCTCACGCCGGAGAATCCTGCCGATCCGAACAGCGATCTCGCCGCGCGCGACATCAGCACCGACAGTGATTACAAGGCGCGCCGGTACGACGTGACGCTGACTCAGCCGCTGTTCCACTGGGATCAGTGGGCAGCTCTGCGCCGCGCCGACGCGCAAGTTGCTCAGGCGGAAGCCGATTACCAGGCTGCGCAACAGGACCTGATCCTGCGCACGTCTCAGCGCTACTTCGATGTGCTCGCGGCCCAGGACACCGTCGATGCCGCGCAGGCGACACTCGAAGCGTTCTCGCGCCAGCTCGAGCAGGCGGACAAGCGCTTCGAGGTCGGTCTGATCGCGATCACCGACGTTCAGGAAGCGCGCGCCGCGCACGATCAAGCCGCCGCGGCTGTCATTGCAGCGAAGCGCGCTCTGGCTACTGCACAAGAGCTCCTGCGTGAGCTGACAGGTGAATCGTTCGACAGCCTCGCCGGTCCGATCGACGATCTGCCACTCGAATCGCCGAGTCCCGCGGACGAAGAGCAGTGGGTCACTTCCGCGCTCGATCAGAACCTACGTGTGGTTTCCGCGCGGCTCGCCACCGACATTGCGAAGCAGGACGTGACAGTGGCGCGTTCCGGTCATCTGCCGAGCTTCGATATCGTTGCGAGCCGCGACGACCAGGACTTCGACGGCGATCAGGTCAGCCGCAACGTCAACGGCGCGCCGATCGGCAGTCCGGCAGATCAGACGCAAACGACCGACTCGATCGGCATCCAGGTCACAGTGCCGATCTACTCCGGCGGCGCGACCTCATCGCGCGTGCGCCAGCGCGTGTATCTGCATCGTGCGGCGCGCGAGCGGCTCGAACGCACCAATCGTGAGACTGAGCGTGCCGCGCGCGATGCGTATCTCGGAGTGCTGAGCGAGATGTCGCGCGTGAAAGCGTCCAAGCAGGCGCTGGAATCCAGCCGCACGGCGCTGCAAGCGACCGAAGCTGGATTCGAAGTCGGCACTCGCACCACAGTCGACGTGCTGCAGTCTCGTCGCCAGCTGTTCGACGCGCAGACCACGTACTCACGTAGCCGCTATGACTACATCTTGAACGTCCTGCAGTTGCAGATCGCTACGGGGACGCTCGATCGGGCGGATCTGGAGAAGATCAACGCGTTTCTGAAAGAGCGGGCGATTACTCGCTGAAGATTCAGGAGTCAGGCTGAAGCCTGACCCACAAGAGAGCCCGACCTACACTGCAACGAGTAGGTCGGGCTTCGATCTTTAGAGCAATGGCACCAGCAGCAGGGCCACGATGTTGATGATCTTGATCAGCGGGTTGATCGCCGGGCCCGCGGTGTCCTTGTAGGGATCGCCGACCGTGTCGCCCGTGACCGCGGCTTTGTGCGTCTCCGAGCCCTTGCCGCCGAAGTTGCCTTCCTCGATGTACTTCTTCGCGTTGTCCCACGCGCCGCCGCCGGTGCACATCGAGATCGCGACGAACAGGCCGGTGACGATCGTGCCGATCAGCAGGCCGCCGAGCGCGCGCACGCCGGCGCCTTCGCCCATCAGGAAGTTCATGCCGAAGGCGACGATCACCGGCACCAGGATCGGCAGGAGCGAGGGCACGATCATTTCCTTGATCGCCGCGCGCGTCAGCATGTCGACCGCCTTCGAGTAGTCGGGCTTGCCCGTGCCTTCCATGATGCCCTTGATCTCGCGGAACTGACGGCGCACTTCGACGACGACCGAGCCGGCCGCACGGCCGACGGCTTCCATCGCCATCGCGCCGAACAGGTACGGCACGAGACCGCCGATGAACAGGCCGATGATGACAGCGGGGTCGGACAGGCTGAACGCCTGCAACTTGCCCAGCGCATCGAGGTTGTGCGTGTAGTCGGCGAACAGCACGAGCGCCGCAAGGCCGGCCGAGCCGATCGCGTAACCCTTGGTCACAGCCTTGGTCGTATTACCGACTGCATCGAGCGCGTCGGTGATCTTGCGCACTTCCTTCGGCAGACCCGACATCTCGGCGATGCCGCCGCCGTTGTCGGTGATCGGGCCGTAGGCGTCGAGCGCGACGATCATGCCGGCCATCGATAGCATCGCTGTCGCGGCGATCGCGATCCCATACAGGTTGCCGAGCGTGTAGGAACCCCAGATCGCAGCACACACCGCGAGCACCGGCCAGGCGGTCGAGCGCATCGACACGGCAAGGCCTGCGATCACGTTGGTGCCGTGGCCGGTCTGCGAAGCAGCGGCGACACCGCGCACCGGCTTGTACTCGGTCGCGGTGTAGTACTCGGTGATCCAGATCAGCGCGGCGGTGAGGCCGAGACCGATGACGGCGCACCAGAACAGATTCATCGAACCTTCGCCGATCACGCGCGGCGTGACGAAGAAGAACGCGATGAGCGCGATCACGCCGGAGACGGCGGTGCCGCGGTAGAGCGCGTTCATGATCTTGCCGCCCTCGCTCGCCTTCACGAAGAAAGTGCCGACGATCGAGGCGACGATCGACACTGCGCCGAGCACGAGCGGGAACAACACGTAACGCATGTCGAGCCCGCCGTCGGCAGCCGTGAACATCAGGCCGCCGAGCACCATCGTTGCGACGATCGTGACCGCGTAGGTTTCGAACAGGTCCGCCGCCATGCCGGCGCAGTCACCGACGTTGTCGCCAACGTTGTCGGCGATGACCGCGGGGTTACGCGGGTCGTCCTCGGGAATTCCGGCTTCGACCTTGCCGACGAGGTCGGCGCCGACGTCGGCGCCCTTGGTGAAGATGCCGCCGCCGAGTCGCGCGAAGATCGAGATCAGCGAGCCGCCGAAGGCGAGGCCGATCAGAGCGTGCAACGCGTCTTTGTCCGCGCCGAGCAGCCCGAAGTAGCCCGCGACGCCGATGAGGCCGAGACCGACGACGAGCATGCCGGTGATGGCGCCGCCGCGGAAGGCAACTGCGAGCGCCGGATTCAAGCCGACGCTGGCTGCCTGCGCCGTGCGCACGTTGGCGCGCACCGAGACGTTCATGCCGATGAAGCCGGCCAGGCCCGAGAGCACGGCGCCGACTGCGAAGCCGCCAGCGGTCTGCCAGTCGAGCGCGAAGCCGAGCACGACGAGCAGCACGACACCGACGATGCCGATCGTCGTGTACTGGCGATTGAGGTAGGCGCGCGCGCCGGCCTGAATGGCGGCGGTAATTTCCTGCATGCGCGCAGTGCCGGCGGACTGCTTGTTGATCCAGGCGACCGAGAACAAGCCGTACACCACGGCGAGCACGCCGGCGCCGATCGCGAGCCAAAGCGCGACATCAGTGGACATCAAATTTCCTCCCTCTTAAGGGGCTGCGTTGTGTTGGGATGCCTGGAAAAAGGCGCGGAACTATACCACAAAGGGTTCAGCGAGCTTCTTGCGCACCGGGGCGTTCTTCAGCGTCACGTACTGCGGCAGACCGTCCTTGTACGGCGGGTAGTCCTCGCCCTTGATGAGGGGCTGCAGGTAGCGCCGCGCCTTGGCGGTGATGTGCATGCCGTCTTCGCTGATGTAGTCACGCGGCAGCATCTTTTCCTGGTTCGCCACCTGCGCCAGCGGCGCAGTGCCAATCTTCCACTTGTACGGTTTGTCTGCAGTGCGAACGATCGTCGGCATCACCGAGTTCTGGCCTTTGAGCGCGAGCTCGACCGCGGCCTTGCCGACGGCATACGCCTGCTCGACGTCCACCTTCGAAGCGATGTGGCGGGCGGCGCGCTGCAGATAATCGGCAACCGCCCAGTGGTATTTGTAGTTGAGCTTCGACTTCACCAGCTGCGCGATCACCGGGGCGACGCCGCCGAGCTGTGCATGCCCGAATGCATCGCGCAGGCCCGCGTCCGAAAGAAATTTGCCTTCGGCGTTCTTCACGCCTTCGGAAACCACGACCGCGCAATAGCCGTACTTTTCGACGCACTCCTTGACGCGCGCGCAGAACTTCTCTTCGTCGAACTTGATTTCCGGAAACAGGATGATGTGCGGCGCATCGCCGGTTTTTTCTGCAGCGAGACCGCCGGCCGCGGCGATCCAGCCGGCGTGCCGGCCCATCACTTCCATGATGAACACCTTGGTCGAGGTCTTGGCCATCGAGGCCACGTCGAAGCCCGCTTCGCGAATCGACACTGCGACATATTTTGCGACCGAGCCGAAACCCGGGCAGCAGTCGGTGATCGGCAGATCGTTGTCGACCGTCTTCGGCACGTGCACCGCCTGGATCGCGACGCCGCGCTGGTCGGCGAGCTGCGCGACCTTCAGGCAGGTGTCGGCGGAATCGCCGCCGCCGTTGTAGAAGAAATAGCCGATGTCGTGCGCCTTGAAGACCTCGATCAGCCGCTCGTACTGCGCCGGGTTGTCCTCGAATTTTTTCAGCTTGTAGCGCGCCGAGCCGAACGCGCCGGACGGCGTGTGGCGCAGGGCGCGGATCGCCGCCGCGGATTCCTTGCTGGTGTCGATCAGGTCCTCGGTCAGTGCGCCGACGATGCCGTGCCGGCCTGCATACACCCTGGCGATGCGGTTCTTGTGCTTGCGGCAAGTCTCGATGACGCCGCAGGCGGAGGCATTGATCACGGCGGTGACGCCGCCGGACTGGGCATAGAAGGCGTTGCGGGGCTTGGCGGCGGGCATGGCTGGGACCTTGTTCTTGGGCCAGATTCGGGGCGCGGAAGGATATCAAGGAAGGGCTTGCCCAGTACCCAGCGGTCCCTCTTTTCTGTAGGGTAGCGCCTCCTTTGGGGAGGGCCGGATCGACTATGCGGATCGTGTTGCTGGGGGCGCCCGGATCGGGCAAGGGAACGCAGGCGCAACGCCTGCAGGCCAAGTACGGCGTGCCGCAAGTCTCGTCCGGCGATCTGCTGCGCGATGCTGTCGCACGCGGGACCGAGCTCGGCCGCAAGGCGAAGTCGGTCATGGACTCCGGACAGCTGGTCTCGGACGACATCGTGCTCGGCCTGATCCGCGATCGGTTGCGCAAGCCGGATGCCGCAGGCGGCTTCATCCTCGACGGCTTTCCCCGCAACGCTGAACAGGCGAATTCCCTCAACACGCTGCTGCAGGAGCTCGGCCAGCCGATCGATGCAGTGTTGCAGCTCGACGTGCGCCGCGAGACGTTGATGAAGCGGCTCGCAGGACGACGCACGTGTCCGACATGCGGCACCGTGTACAACATTCACTCGCTGCCGCCGGGTGTGAGTACGTGCTCGCGCGACGGTGCGCAGTTGTACCAGCGTCCCGACGACAAGGAAGACGTCGTCGCGAAGCGCCTCGAGGTCTACCAGACGCAGACACAGCCGTTGATCGAGCACTACTCCAAGCTCGGGTTGCTGCGGGTCGTGGCGGGCGAGGGCGCGCTGGAAGAAGTTTTCGAGCGCATGGAAGCAGCGGCGCTGGCGAAGCCAGTGCCGGCGGAGAAGATGAAGGTGACGACGCGCAAGACGCGACCCGTCGCGCGCAAGAAGAAGACGAGCACTGCGAAGAAGACAGCGAAAGTGCGTCGCAAGGCTGCGCGTAAGCCGGCGGCAAAGCGAACGGTCCGTCGTAAGACGTCGAAGCGCGCAGCCAAGCGCAAGACGACGCGCGCGCGCAGACGCTGAATGTCAGGCTTTAGCCTGACTCTCCGATCTCCAATCCCGATTCCCGCGCAGCGGCGAGCAACGGCTCGCCGATGATCGCGCGTCGCCAGCCGCTCAGCAGGTGCTCGGTGCGGCGTGCGAAAACCAGTTGCTCGATATCGCGTCGCGTGGCCAGCACCTCGGCGTTGATCTTCGCGTGCTGCGCGGTTTCGCGCGCGATGTTCATCAACTTCGACACCAGCGCCAACTGGTGCGGCTGAGGCCGTGGCGGATTGCTCGCGGCAGCTTCGTTGGCCGCTTCGCCGCGGCCGCGCTCTATCAACGCAATCAGTTCATCGCCGCGTCGGCGCACCACACCGGGCGGCAGATTGCGGATCGATTCGAGATCCCGAATCGTGCCGGGCAGCCGCTCCGCGATTTCGCGCAACGCGTCGTCGGCGAGAATCCAGCCGCGCGGCTTGTCGTGCTTGATCGCCATCGCTTCACGCCATTGCGCCAGCAACTTCGCCGTCGCGCGCTGCTGCGGCTGCAGGCGATCAAGTCCCTTGAGCCGGCGCCACGCGGCATCCGGATCGGTCCGGTGCAGGTCGAGATCCTCGAGCTCGCGCGTCTCTTCGTACAACCACTCGAGTCGTCCCGCGGCCGCCAATGCGTCGCGCAGATCGAGGTACAGCGGCACGAGATAGCGCACGTCGTCTTCGGCGTACTGCAGCTGTTCCGGGGTGAGCGGCCGGCGCGTCCAATCGGTGCGCGTGTGGCCCTTCGCGAGCGTATGGCCCAGACGCTCGGCTACCAGCGAGCCATAGCCGATCTGCGCCGGATGACCGAGCAGCGCCGCTGCAATCTGCGTGTCGAAGATCGGTCCCGGCACCGGCTGACCCGGCGTCACGGTCGTGAGCACCTCCAGGTCCTGCCGTGCCGCGTGCAGCACTTTGATTCGCTCGCGCGACGCGAGAAATTGCCACAGCGGCCCGAGGTCGGGAAGTGCCAGCGGATCGAGCACCGCGCACGCGTCCGACGTCGCCGCCTGGATCAGGCACAGCTTCGGGAAGTAGGTGCTTTCGCGCATGAACTCGGTGTCGAGCGCGACGAAATCGCCGGGCGCGAGCCGAGCGAGCGCGTCGGAGAGATCAGCGGAGGTGGTGAGCGGCGGCGTGGCTGACATGTGCGTGCGTGTACAATCCGCCGCAATTATGCACGTTCACATTCTCGGGATCTGCGGCACGTTCATGGGAGGCATCGCCGCGCTGGCGCGCGCGACCGGCCATCGAGTCACCGGCTCGGACCAGAACGTCTATCCGCCGATGTCCGACCAGCTCGCCGCGCTCGGCATCGAGCTGATCGAAGGCTACGACCCGCAACAGTTGCGGCTGCGGCCG
>Ga0207706_10004147_pt1 | contig 13662 bp, 13 predicted proteins | sample KBSC53metaG_FD_184318 | JGI IMG/M metagenome (GOLD analysis project Ga0207706, IMG submission 184318) | Corn rhizosphere microbial communities from Kellogg Biological Station, Michigan, USA - KBS C5-3 metaG (SPAdes) (version 2) | ecosystem: Host-associated > Plants > Roots > Rhizosphere > Soil ... | reverse complement strand
CCGCCGATCGGCGCGATGATGTAGTCGAGATCGAGCCCGAGCTCGAAGAGCTCGTCTCCCAGGCTGGAGTTCCCCTCAATGACCAACATGTCGTCGTATGGGCTGGCGACGTACGCCTCCGGATATTGTTTCGCGAGCTCGCCGAGGCGCTCGAGACGGCTCTTTTTGGAGACATCCAGCAAATCGACTTCGGCACCGTACTCACGCACCGCATCAACTTTGACTTTTGGCGCTGCCGATGGCATGACGACCGTGCATCTCTTGCCGAACTGCGCGCACGCGTAGGCGATGGCCTGACCGAAGTTGCCCGACGACGCAGTGATGACGTGGGACTGATTGACCCTGGAGGCGACGTTGTAAGCGGCTCTGAACTTGAAGCTGCCGGTGTACTGGAGAGTCTCGCTCGCCAGCACCAGATCCACACCGAGCTTTCGTGAAAGGCGAGGGGCGTCGACGATGGTGGTCGGGCGCGGCGGTGTCGGCGTCACGAAAGCCCGCGCGGCTTGCGTGGCTTGAAGAGACGAAGCACGAGCGCTGCGAGCAGAAAAAGAATTCCCGCCCAGCGAATCATGACGTCATCGTTCCGGATGCCCCAGGCGAGGAGGATTCCGGCGACCAGCATCAGCGCCAGCTTTGAAATGGTGAATGGGCTCATTGTTTACCCTGCTTGCGGCTGTTGAAGCGTTGCATGCCTTCGCGGAACTCGGAGGTTGCACGCGCATCCGCGTTCGCGACAATTCCCGTCGTGATGCCGTCAAGAAACGGCATCATGTCGAGCTGGTAGAAGAGACCTTTGGTGGCTGCCATGGCCTTTGGCGGCGACTCAGCGAGCTGTTTCAGAGTTGCCTCGACCAGCCGGTCGAATTCCTTGTCTGCAAAGACCCTCGATACCAGTCCGATAGACCTGGCCTCGTCGGCGGTCAGAATGCGACCCGTGCTCACGAGGTCGAACGCCTGCTTCTCGCCGACTGAGCGGCGCAGCATCGTCATCACCATCGCCGGTACGAATCCCAGAGTGACTTCGGGATAGGCAAAGCGCGCCCCCTCGTGCGCGAGGACGATATCACACGCCGTCGCCAGACCCGCGCCTCCGGCAAAGGCGCGCCCCCTGACCACAGCGACAACTGGTTTTCCCATGCGGCGAATCGTGTGGAACACGTGACCGAGTGCCTTTGCATCGTCGAGGTGCTCCTGGCGCGGCGAGTCGAGCATGGCGTTGAGCGCGGCGAGATCAGCGCCGGCACAGAAGTCCGGGCCGTCGGCATCGATCGCGACCACACGCGCCGGACTTTCGCTGAGAGCGAAAAGCGCTGTCCCAAGCTCCTCCGCCATCTCGCGATTGAGCGCATTCTTCTTCTCTGGGCGCGCGAGCGTGATCCGCCCGATCAAGCCCTCCACGGTTACGCGAAGGTAATTCACGGCGAAGATTCCGTTGGACGTCTAATCATCGCGCCGCCGGCAACTTGAGAGTCTTCGCTTCCTCATCCGGCACATCGAGCACCAGCCGTAACAGCGCGGTTGAGTAGACCTTCCCTTGCGCATCGGTTTTGAGCGAAAGAGTGCCGCCGCCGTCGAGTGCGCCATGCAGCAGGAAATTGAGAGCGTTTAGATTCGGCAGCTCGTAGCGCTCCACTGCCCCATCGATCATGCCGCGAAAATGCTCGGCGACGCGGTCACGCGTCACCTGCTTCTCGAGCAAAGCGTACCACTGCGGCCGCAGCGCTATCAATCCCACATTGGCGGTGTCGCCCTTGTCGCCCGAACGGGCGTGCGCAATGTCGACGAGCCGCACCTTCACTGGATGACCTCGACGACAGGAGTGACCACTGACTTGTCGATGAGCGCGGGCCAATACGCGACGATTTCCTCCACCTTCGGCCGTCCTCCTGCAAATCCAGTCACGCTCGGTGGACCATTCAAAACCAGCGGAGCAATCTCCCGCGTGAATCGTTCCACCATCGCCCGATTCGAGCCGCGGACCCCGAAGCGAAGCTGGACTTCAGGGGCGTTCCGCTGATCGCCCGCCAAATGCCCGTGCGTAGCACTGGCCCCCACAAACTCCGTGAGCACGCGATCGAAGCGGAGACCGAGCCTGTGGAGCCTCTCGCGTAAGACTTTGTCCGCCAGCTCCGCCTTATCCAGGGCATCCGGCCATGCATAGACCAAAGTGCCCACTGCCTTGAACCCTGCCTGGTAGGCAATCGACACTTTCAGCTTGTCTGTTGGCGGCTTCCCTTTGATTCCAGAAACTCGCACCCGATCCTGCCCATCATCCGCCAGCCGAATCGTCGTGAAATCGGCGATCACGTCCGGAGTGATGTACGATCGGGGATCTCCCATCTCGTACACGAGCTGCTCGGTGACTGTGGGGACCGAAATACGCCCCCCGGTTCCAGGGTGTTTCGTCACCACGAACGTTCCGTCGGCGCTCGCTTCCACCAGCGGATAGCCGACATTCGCCAGATCGGGAATCGAGCGCCAATCGTACAGACAGTTGCCGCCCGAGCACTGCGCGCCACACTCGATGATGTGGCCGGCGACTATTCCGGCGGCGAGTTGATCCCAGCTCTCATTGCTCCACCCGAATTCGTGACGCAGCGGTGCCATCGTGAGCGCAGTGTCAGTCGAGCGGCCGGTGATGACGACGTTGGCACCTTTAGCAAGCGCTTCGACAATCGGCTCCGACCCGATGTAAGCATTTGCCGACAGCACTTTGTCTCTCACCGTCGAGAGCGGCTCACCCGTATCCATGTTGGCGAGCCCGTGTCCGGCCGCGAGCAGCTCGTCAAGTCGACCCAGCAGATTGTCACCAGTCACAACGCCGATGCTCAGCTTGCCGGCGGCGCCGCATTTCTCGGCAACCGCTTTCACCGCACTGGCGCACGCAGCCGGATTAACACCACCTGCATTGGCGATGACCTTCACGCCTCGCTCGACAACGCCGGGAAGGACGCTTTCCATCGCGCCGACAAAATCACGCGCATAACCCAGGGATGGGTCGCGCTCTTTCTGCTTTTGCAGAATCGACATGGTGACTTCGGCGAGATAGTCGAGCATCAGGTAGTCGATTGGCCCACCTTCGACCTGGCGCCGAGGGGCATCCAAATCGTCTCCCCAGAAGCCCTGACCGGCGGCGATACGGACGACTTTCTTCAACTCGTCTGCTCTCCGAGGTGCGGCGGGAGCACGAACGCGCCGAGGTGCGGTCCCGGATTGTGCAGTGTCGCGCGTAGTGCGAGGCTCAACATCTCGCGCGTGTTCTCAGGGTACACGATCGCATCGACGTAGCCGCGCGCGGCGGCGAATTTCGCGTCCAGTTGATGCTCGTAGTCCGCGCGCATCTCGTCGACCGCTTTCTCCAGACCCGCCTCGATCGCCTTGCCTGATTTCTTCGCGGCTTCGAGCACAGGCCCATGAACCGCCTGAATCGCTGACTCTCCCTCCATGACACCCATGCGTCCGGTCGGCCAGCTGAGAATGAAATCGGGGTCGAAGCCTTGCCCGGCCATTGCGTAGTATCCAGCGCCGGACGCGTGGTTGATGGTGAGGACTATCTTCGGCACGCGCGCAGTGGCCATCGCTTCGACGAATCGAGCGCCAGCGCGAATGATTCCTTCCTGTTCCGCTTCAGTCCCAACCATGAAGCCGGACACGTCCTGCACGAACAGGAGCGGGATGCCGAGCCGATCACAGCGATCGATGAAGTAGGCAACCTTCTCCGCGCTTTCGGCGTAGAGAATTCCGCCAAAGCGTGGCTTCTCTCCTTCGCGTCCCTTGATCAGTCCACGTTGATTGGCGATGACACCGACGGTGATTCCGTCAATTCGCGCATCTCCGCAGATGATCTCTTTGGCGAGCCCCTCCTGGAACTCGTCGATCTCACCGTTGTCGAGAATCGGCCGCAGCACGGCATGCATGTCGTACGACATGCGATGGTCCGCCGGCAGCAGATCGTAGAGATCTTCTGCCTTGCCGGGCGACTTGCCTGCCTTGACCTTCGACCGGGCGCCCGCCGGAGTGCGAGTGCGCACTGGCTTCTCGTCGGTCTCTTCACGCGGCAGCAGCGCGACATCGCGGCTGGTCGTCGGAAGGCGCTCGATCAGATCGCGAATCTTCGCGACGCAAGCCTTGTCATCATCGAGGGCGTAGTGCGCGACGCCGCTGATCTCCGTATGAGTCGACGCGCCACCCAGTGTCTCGGAGTCTACCACCTGCCCCGTCGCGCCTTTCACCAGATTCGGTCCGCCCAGCCCCATGAAGGAAGTTCCCTTGACCATCAGGATTACATCCGACAGAGCGGGCAGGTAGGCGCCGCCGGCAATGCACTGTCCCATGACCGCGGCGATCTGAGGCACGCGCAGATAGCGGCGCATGATCGAGTTGTAGTAGAAGATGCGCGCGGCACCGTACTGTCCCGGGAACACTCCACCCTGGTACGGAAGATTGACTCCCGCGGAATCGACGAGGTAGACGATCGGTATGCGGCAGCGCATCGCGATTTCCTGGGCGCGCAGAATCTTCTTGATGGTTTCCGGCCACCATGAACCAGCTTTGACCGTCGGGTCGTTGGCGACAACGACCGTCTCGCGGCCGTGCACTCTTACAACCGCAGTGACTACACCAGCCGCCGGCGCCTGTCCGTCGTACTCGTCGTACGCTACGAGCAACCCGATCTCTAGCATGCTGGAGTCGGGATCGCGCAGAAGCTCCACTCGCTCGCGCGCTGACAATTTGCCCTGACTATGGAGCTTCTCGATCCGTTTGGCGCCACCGCCCTCGAGGAGCTTTCTCTCGAGTTGCCTCAGCTCCTCGCTGAGCTCTCGCAACCGGCTGGTCACTAGGCTTCCTGCTTTTCGCGCGTTGCGAACCACTCCTTGATGTACGCGATCAGCTCGGTGGTGGGTGTGCCGGGTCCGAACAATCGGCCGATGCCGCGCGCCTCGAGCGCTTCGACATCCTCCTTCGGAATGATGCCGCCGCCCGTGATGAGGATGTCGTCTCTGCCCTCGGCGCGAACCAGCTCCTGGACTCGCGGGATGAGTGTCATGTGCGCGCCGCTCAGGATCGACAGGCCGATCACGTCCACGTCTTCCTGAATGGCGGCGGTAGCAATCATCTCCGGTGTCTGGTGCAGACCGGTGTAGATGACTTCCATCCCAGCATCGCGCAGCGCGGCTGCCACGACCTTTGCTCCGCGGTCGTGTCCGTCGAGGCCGGGTTTAGCGACGAGAACTCGAATTGGTCTCATAGAGATTCAAAGTTAGCCGCGCTACGTTGCGGGCGGCAATCGGGTCATTCCTTCCGCGCGACAAGCATCATCTCGGAGGAAGTGCGCTTCAAGGGCTTGTCACTGAAGCCGTCGTACGCACGCTCGACAACCAGAGCGACGTCGGCACACAGCTCCGCAAGCTTCGTTGCCGTATAAAGGCGCAAGCGGTGCACGCGTGTACCAGACCTGGTTCCCCGTCGCCAATGAGACTCGACCGTGAGAATTCCCGACACGGGATCGAATTCCCTCTCGTGCGCGAACATGGTGTCTGCCGAGTTCCACCAGTCCCGGGCGAGGAATCTCGCCATGACCCCGTCGCGGCTCCCACCGTGCCAGACGAGGAGGCCGCCAGGTTTGAGGACGCGTGCGAACTCCCTGATCACTTTCGCGTCATCGGCGGGATGCGCAAAGAACCCGAATGAGGTGAAGAGATTGAGCACCGCATCGAACCGTCGCGACCAGCGCGCGGGCATCTTTCGCATGTCACCGCGGGTATAGCGCAGAGTCTTTCCCGTCCCCCTCTTGCGGGCAACAGCCAGCAGATCCGTCGAGTAGTCGAGCCCGTCTACTTCGAATCCTGCCTCGGCTAGAAGGTGGGCGTGGCGGCCCTGGCCGCACGGGACATCGAGAACGCGCGAGCCAGCGGGGAGCTCGAGGAGCTCTATGATCCGCGCGACTTCGTGCCGGTCGTTCTCTGGCGAAAAAAGTGGGCGGTACTCGAGGAGATAGTGGGAGTCGAATGCCGACTCCCACCACTCGCGCGATTTCCTCAGAAGAAAACCGGCTCGCGATAAGCGCCGAACACGGTTTCCATCGCCGCGCGGATCTCGTAGAGCGTGCAGTAAGCGCGCGCGCAATCGAGAATGTAGGGCATCAGATTCTGCGACGTCTTCGCAGCTTCGCGCAAACCGTTGAGCGTAGTCTCCACGCGAGCGCTATCGCGGCGAGCGCGCATCTGTGCCATGCGTTGCTTCTGCTCCCGCTCCGTCTCCTCGGTAACCTTCAGCAGCTCGATGGACAGCTCCGGCTCGTCGGTCACGAAATCGTTGACGCCCACGATCACCCGGCGGTGCTGCTCGATCTCCCACTGCTGTCTGGCGGCCGATTCGCCGATCTTCCGCTGCAGCCAGCCGGTTTCCAGCCCGCGAACGACGCCGCCGATTTTCTCGATCTGTGCGAAGTAGTCTTCGGCTTCCCGCTCCAATTCCGTGGTCAGCGTCTCTACGTAATAGGATCCACCGAGCGGGTCGATGACGTTCGGTATCCCGGTTTCGTAGGCGAGGATTTGCTGGGTTCTGAGCGCAACCTGCACGGATTGCTCGGTGGGGAGCGCAAGCGTCTCGTCCATCGAATTGGTATGCAGTGACTGCGTGCCGCCGAGCGCCGCTGCCATCGCCTGATACGCGACGCGGACGATGTTGTTCATCGGCTGCTGGGCGGTCAGTGTGACACCGGCCGTCTGTGAATGGAATCGCATCATGAGCGAGCGTGGATCCTTTGCCCCATAACGATCTCTCAGGTGCCGCGCCCAGATGCGACGCGCCGCGCGGAGCTTGGCGATCTCCTCGAAGAAATCGTTGTGGATGTCCCAGAAGAAAGACAAACGGGGCGCGAACGTGTCGACGTTCATGCCCCGTGCGATTCCCCGCTCTACGTATGTGAATCCGTCCGCAAGCGTGAAGGCGAGCTCCTGTGCCGCGGTGGCGCCCGCCTCTCTAATGTGGTAGCCGCTGATCGAGATCGTATTCCACTGCGGCACGTGCTCGGCGGACCACTCGAAGCAATCGACGATAAGTCGAAGCGCAGGCTCGATCGGATAGACCCACGCGTGCTGGGCCATGTATTCCTTCAGGATATCGTTCTGGATCGTGCCGCGCAGTTGCTTCGTGTCGACACCCTGTTTCTCCGCCGCCGCGATGTAGAAGCAGTAGAGAATCACCGCCGGTCCGTTGATGGTCATCGATGTCGAGACCTGATCGAGCGGAATCCCGTCGAAGAGCATCTCCATGTCGGCGAGGCTCGAGATGGCGACTCCGCACTTGCCGACCTCGCCCTCCGATCTCGGGTGATCGGAGTCGTACCCCATCAGCGTCGGGAAATCGAACGCGACCGACAGGCCCGTCTGGCCGTGCTCGAGCAGAAACTTGTATCGCTCGTTGGTGTCGCGCGCGCTGCCAAAGCCCGCGAACTGCCGCATCGTCCAAAGCCGGCCTCTGTATCCGGTGGCGTGCACGCCACGCGTGTACGGATAGACGCCGGGCATACCGAGCGCCTCAGCGCTGGTTTCGGCGGCATCGAGCGGCGTATAGATCGGCTGCACCTCTTTCTCGGAGTTCGTAAATCCGATATCGCGCAGCTCGCCCTTCTCGTACCTCTTGCGCCACTCGGCGACTTCCGCGCGCAGCAGTCGCAGCTCGGCGCTCTGCTCTTCGATCGTCTCGATCAGCTCGTTTTCGGGGGCAACTTTGGCGTGTGAGCCAGAGCGGGAGCCAGAACTTTTCAGTTTCGTCATTTGTCCTCTTCTCCACGTACGAGCTCGCCGCTTTGGCGCAACAGCTGGTCGGCGACACCGAACGGAGTGGCAACTCCTTCTTCGACTGATGGCAGCTGCAGCTCGAGCCAACTCATCGTGCCGGTGTCTTTCCATAGCCGGCCGCGGATCTTCTGCTCGACGACGTCCATCACCCGCTCGCGCATTCTCTCGCGCCTTCGCGCGCGCAGCGTGCCGCTCTGTTCAAGATAAGCGAAGTGCCTGTCCAGCGCGGCGACGACATCGTCGATTCCTTCCTCTGTCACTGCCACCGTCCGCAGGACCGGAGGGGTCCACTCCACCGGGTTCGCGCTGGCCGCGGCTTCACGCGCCAGCCGCGCGGGATTCGTTCGCTTGAGCTCGACGCCATGGTGCGCCGGCACGCTTCCGAAAGAGACACCTTTACGCAGGCCGAGCATCAGCTCAACGTCGTTTCGCAAACGATCGGCGCCCGGTCGGTCGGACTTGTTGACCACAAAGACATCGGCGACCTCCATAACCCCTGCCTTGAGAGTCTGAATCGAGTCTCCCGATTCGGGGACAAGGACGAGGACGGTTGAATCCGCGGTGCGCGCGACATCGAGCTCGGACTGTCCAACGCCCACGGTTTCGATCACCAGCCGATCAAAACCGAACGCATCGAGCACGTCGGCGACTTCGCGCGTCGCAGCGGCCAGACCGCCAAGCGATCCACGAGTCGCCATCGAGCGTATGAACACGCCTGGATCCAGCGCAACGTTTTCCATTCGTACCCGATCACCAAGAAGCGCGCCTCCGGTGAACGGGGATGTCGGGTCGACAGCTATGACGCCCACGGTGAGCCCCGCAGCGCGATACCTCTTTACCAGGAGTGCGGTGATGCTGCTCTTTCCCGCACCCGGCGGACCGGTAAGCCCGACGCGCCTGGCGTTGCCTGTCTTCGGATGCAGCGAGCTCAGGATTTCCTCGAACCCGTCGCGGTGGTTCTCGACTATGCTGACGACGCGCGCAAGCGCCGCCGGCTTGCCAGCATCGAAATCATCGAGTAACCGACTATAGGACACGGGCTAGAATTTTCTCCTGTTTGCGCCACATGCGCGAGGCGGTTCTCTTCGAGCCGGCTGGGTGATCGTGACCGAGCACGTGAAGTGTGCCGTGAACGACCAGCCGGAGCAACTCCTCGCCCGCTGGAACGCCCTGGCGCTTTGCGTTGTCACGGGCAACCTCGGCGCATATGTAGATATCGCCCATCACGGCGGCGCGCTTCCCCATTCGCCCGAGGCCGAACGAAATCACATCCGTCGGACCGTGATGCCCGAGATAGCGGCGGTTCATGTGCGAGATCGTCGCCAGTCCGACGAATGTGATCGACAACATCGCATCTTTCACCCGCTCGGAGCGCAGCGCCGCGGTGGCCGCATTTCTGACCGCGGCGCGCGACACTGCCAGCCGTCGCACAGTCGACGAAATGTCGATCGCCAGTCCACGCGGAGGAGTCGCCATCAGTTACTCCTCGATGGAGGCGTCAGGCGCCTGAATCTTCGGCGTACGCCTTGATGATCTCGCGAACGAGCCGGTGTCTGACGACGTCGGCATCGCTCAGATACTGGAATCCAATTCCCTCGATGCCCGGCAGGATGCGCTCGATCTGCACCAGGCCGGAATCCTCCCTCTTCGGCAGATCGATTTGCGTCTTGTCGCCGGTAATTACCGCCTTCGAGTTAACGCCGAGGCGAGTAAGGAACATCTTCATCTGCGCAGTGGTGGCATTCTGCGCTTCGTCGAGGATGACGAAAGCGTCGGCTAGCGTGCGGCCGCGCATGTACGCCAGTGGAGCGATCTCGATAGTGCGGGTCTCCAGCGACTTCTGCACCCGCTCGTGCGGCATCATGTCTTCGAGAGCGTCGTACAGCGGGCGGAGATAAGGATCCACCTTGGCCTGCATGTCTCCGGGGAGGAATCCCAGACTTTCACCGGCTTCGACGGCCGGACGCGCAAGGACGATCCGACGCACCCGCTTGCGCGCGAGCGCGTCGACAGCGGCGGCCACGGCCAGATAGGTCTTCCCCGTTCCCGCCGGTCCAATGCCAACGACGATGTCGTTGTCGGCCATCAGCTTCATGTACTCGGCCTGGCCGCTCGTCTTCGCCTGGATGATTTTGCGGACGCCTGGCAGAACGATGCGCGTGCCGTCGGCGCCGTTCCCGTTGCCGTTGCCATCGCGCGGGCCCTCGATGCTCATTCGGAGCACGTCGTCCGCCGTAAGCGGCATCTGTTGTTTTGCGGTGTCGATCATTCGCTGTGCGATGGGGATCGCGCGGGCAACCGCGTCCCCGTTTCCACTAATCGCCAGCGTTTCGCCTCGGAGTGCTACTTTCGCTCCGGTCTGACGGGCCAGCTCGATGAGATTCTCATCGTTTACGCCGGCAAGCGTCAGCATGTCCGCGCCTTCGGTCGAAAGACGCTGAATGGTTGTCTCTTCGGTCACGTCAGCTCGTCATGTTTTGAAGATGGAGTTCCCTCAGGTCTTCAGGTGGCACGGCCGACGGCGCGTCTTCGAAGAGCGCCCTCGCCGCGGTGGTTTTTGGAAAGGCGATTACATCGCGAAGTGATTGCGCGCCCGCCAGCATCATTGCGATTCTGTCGAAGCCGAGTGCAATTCCGCCGTGTGGCGGCGCACCCGAGCTGAGCGCCTCGAGGAGGAAGCCGAAGCGGGTCTGCGCGTGCTGCGCATCGACCCCGAGCAGCGCCAGCACCTTTCGCTGCAGCGAAGGATCATTGATGCGGATGCTGCCGCCGCCGAGCTCGGTGCCGTTGAGCACGACATCGTAGGCGAGCGCGCGCACCTTCTCCGGCGTCGAATCGAGAAGACCAAGGTCTTCCGGATTCGGCGAAGTGAATGGGTGATGAACCGAGCTGAGCGTTCCGTTCGCCTCGCGAATGAACAGTGGAAAGTCGGTGACCCAGAGGAATTCCCTCTTCCCTTCGGACACCATCTGCAGCCTTTGGGCAACATCCTGGCGAACGCGGTCCAGCGCCGGGCTCGTGATCTGGTCCGGACCCGCAACCATCAGCGCCAGCTCGCCGTCGGACAAGCCGAGGCGCCCCGCGTTGCCCTCGGACAGGAATTTCGCCGCCGGACCCTCGAGGCCGGCGGTTCCCTTCTTCAGCCGGATCAGTCCACCCGCGCCGGCGGTTTTGGCAATCGCCTCGATCTCGTCGACCTGTTTGCGCGACAGCGACGCGCCGCCCGGGATTCGGATGCCGCGGATCCGGCCGCCTTCCGCCAGCACCTTGTTGGCGACTCCGAATTCCGACCCGCGAAAGATTTCGCTGAAATCCACCAGCTCGAGCGCGTAACGCATGTCCGGCCGGTCGGAGCCGAATCGCTCCATCGCCTCGGCGTAAGTGAGCGTCGGAAACTTCGGCGGAATGTCGACGCCTGCTTCCTTGAAGACAGCGCCCAACATTCCTTCTGTAAGCGCAACGATGTCTGCGCGCTCGATGAACGAAGCTTCGATGTCGATCTGGGTGAATTCCGGCTGGCGATCCGCGCGAAGATCCTCGTCGCGAAAGCAGCGCGCGATCTGGAAGTATCTATCAAAGCCCGCGATCATCAGCAGCTGCTTGTACAGCTGCGGCGATTGCGGCAGCGCATAGAACTCGCCCGGATGAACCCTGCTCGGCACTAAGTAATCGCGCGCGCCTTCGGGTGTCGGCTTGGTGAGAATCGGTGTCTCGATCTCGAGGAAGCCTCTCTCATCGAGGAAGCGGCGGGTCGCCTGCTGCAGGCGATGCCGAAGAATCAGATTCTTCTGCAGATCGCTTCGCCGCAGGTCGAGATTGCGATGCTTGAGACGAAGTTCTTCTGCCGGAAGCTTCTCGCCCTTGCCGCGCGCGACTGGGATTGCAGGCGTCTCCGCCGGGCCGACGATCTGGAATTCGCGAGCCCTAACTTCGATCTCCCCGGTTTCCATTTCGGCGTTCCGCATCTCCGTCGGACGCGCGGCGACTTCCCCGTCGACAATGATCACCGTCTCCAGCCCAAGCTTGCCGGCGCGCTCGATTACGTCGGCGGGCGTCGACTTGGGATCGAAGGAAACCTGAACGATTCCACCCCGATCGCGAAGATCGAGGAAGACGATGCCGCCGAGGTTACGGGTTCTGTGGACCCAGCCGCCAAGTTTGACTTGGCCGCCGACGTGGGAAGGTCTGAGCTCGCCGCCCAGATGGGTGCGCTTGGCCGTTGCGAAGCGGGATGCCGATGCCGTGTTGGTCAGTGCCGGATCTGGTGGGTCGAAGAAGGGATCGAGAGGGGTTAAATTTAGTAACTGCATACACTTGTTGGAAGCTCCGCGGTGTGCGCTTCGCGCACAGCGCTTCGCCGTTGGAAAGCCTTCTCCCCGCCCACTGGCCATGAAGCAAAACCTGCTCAATATCCTGCCTTCAGAGGCGGAAGAGCTGCTGCGAGGCTTCGCCGTCAAGCACGGGGAAAAGCCTTTCCGCGGGTCACAGGTCGCGCGGCATCTATGGGAGAGTCCGGTTGGCACCTTCGCGGAGATGACCGATGTGCCGACCGCCTTCCGGGCGTTGCTGGAGGAGCACTTCACAATCCCCCGGTTGACCGTCGCGACCCGCCAGACCTCGAGCGACGGCACCGAAAAGTTTCTCTTCCGCCTCGACGACGGAGAGTTCATCGAAACCGTCGCAATTCCCGAAGGGTCGCGACTTACACTCTGCATCTCGTCGCAGGCAGGTTGCGCGCTGCAGTGCGCGTTCTGCGCTACGGGCGCGATGGGGTTCACACGGAACCTCCAGATGTTCGAGATCGCCGGGCAGGTTCGCGAGATGCGGTTGCTCTCACCGCCAAAGCAGGTGACTAACATCGTCTTCATGGGGATGGGCGAGCCGCTCATGAACTGGAAGGCCGTCGATCCGGCGCTCACCGTCCTCAACGCGGCAAACGGTCTTGGTATCGGGGCACGACACATAACAGTCTCGACCGTCGGTGTTCTGCCCGGCATCGTCGCACTCGGCGAGCGCCCCGAACAGTTCCGGCTCGCCATCTCCATCCACGCGCCGAACGACGAGCTGCGCCAAACGCTGATGCCGATCAACACCAAGTATCCACTGGCCAGCGTAATCGACGCGGCGAAAGTCTTCGACCGGCGGGTGACCTTCGAGTACGTGATGCTTGGAGGCATCAACGACGGTGCCGAGCACGCCGAGCAGCTGGCCGCGCTCGCGCGCGAGTGCAAGGCATTCGTCAATCTGATTCCGCTGCATCCGGGTGGCGCGGGCAATTTCACGCCGACTTCCCCCGCGCAGATTCAATGGTTCTCGCGCCAGCTCCGCAATCGCGGAGTGGAGGTTGCCGTGAGGAAGAGCCGTGGCATGGACATAGCTGCCGCGTGCGGGCAGCTACGGGTTGAACGGCAGCGCCGGCGGCCGCCAGTCAGCGCCGATCAGGACGGTAACATCCAGGTAGCGTGAGCTGTCTGGTCGCGCCACCACTGGCGCGTTCATCGCCCTGCCGACCAGTCGCGCCCATTCCAGATGTCCCGACCGATCGTAGACAATCGATTTCGCGCGTTGCTCGCTGACGTTGCCCGAGCCGACGACATCGAATCCTCTGCCGCGTAAGTAGAGCGTCGCCTTTCTCGCAAGACCGCGCGTCTGCGTCGCGTTCAACACTTCGACTTTGATGCGAGTTCCCTCCGGCGCTTTCGCATCGCTCGGCGCCGAGGAAGCATCAGATCCGGGTCTGAGAGCGAGGAGCTGCCACGCGATCCATGCAATCCCGCAAAGAATCAGGAAAATGACAATGATTCTTCCGTAGCGTCGCCGACGAGGCCGGGTCCCAGCGTCCCACTTCCCTCTTCCG
>Ga0207706_10004146_pt1 | contig 13665 bp, 10 predicted proteins | sample KBSC53metaG_FD_184318 | JGI IMG/M metagenome (GOLD analysis project Ga0207706, IMG submission 184318) | Corn rhizosphere microbial communities from Kellogg Biological Station, Michigan, USA - KBS C5-3 metaG (SPAdes) (version 2) | ecosystem: Host-associated > Plants > Roots > Rhizosphere > Soil ... | reverse complement strand
TTTATACAAGCTTGTGGCATTGCTCCAATCACTTGCAAAATAGAATGAGTCTGCAATTTGAAAGGAAGGATTGGTCGAACCGTTTTGACTATCCACATGAATAAAACAAAATTGAGTTGTAATAAAAAGGATCATTTTTATAAAGCACCGCATAAACGAAAAGATTTAGTATGAAATATTTTCAAGTTTACGAAGCGGCACTTTATTTTAACAGGTGAAAAATGATTTTTTGATAAAACTTTTCTGATATTGTTCCGGAGTTACATTAAAACTTTTTTTAAACAACTTACAGAAGGAAACGATATCCCGGTAACCTACTGCAAAACATATTTCGGTGATAGTGCATCGAATTGTTTCAAGCATTTGCCTTGCTGCTTTCAAACGTTGCCTGATGATATATTGATATGGTGTTACGCCAAAATATTTTTTGAATTCACGCAGGAAATAAGCTTTATTCATACATGCCACCTTTGCAAGTGTTTTCAGTTCTATTTCGTTCATATAACATGACTCAATAAAATCTTTGGCATAATTGAGACGCTTGTATAATTCAACCTGCGTTGAATATTTTACAGCTTCTATTTTCATAATCTCATTTCTCAATTTCTCCTGCTGAAATAATAATTTTTCTAAGAGTAAGAAATAAAGCTCGGTAATAAGATAGTGATCAGGATTCTTTATAAGAGTAGTTCTGTACAGTTTCATTACTAAAGGAGTTACAAGATCATTGTGTTTATAACACTTTTCAATAAATTCATAAGTTTTAATTTTGTTTGTTGTTTCGAAATCTTCTCCAAAACTTTCCAAAACACATTGCTGAAAACTGCTTGAAAAATTTATAGTGAAAGATTCTGTTCCGGTATCTGAATAAATGTAACTCGAATAATACTGTCCGTCATTAAAGATAAGATAATGATCCTCGTTAACGCTGTAAAACCTGTTGCCGCATTGATAATGTTCAGTTCCTTTTATCGTGCACTTGATTGATAATGGTCCCCAATGTTCTGCATAACCAACATCCTTTGCTGATGCATGTATAATAACATTCTTCTTTTCAAAAGTTCTATTGTATTCGTCAATGTCAAAATACGATTCGTGAAAATCAGGGAAACTCTTCATGATAAAAAGATCATCAGATAAATGCATAACAGAATTTTATTCATAAATTAAGAAGAGTAAAATATTGTTGCTTTGCTAAACAGGATTAACGGTTGATCGGAATTGATAAATGGATACTTGTACCCGGGATTCAAAGGCGGAAGCTTCTACTGAGTTTGTTCAAGGATAACATACTTGTACATTATTTTTTATGCAGAATTTACAAAACAAAAAAAGCATCAAGCTTTGTTTTCTTAATTGCCGAAGCAATTATTCTTACTAACCCGATGCTTTTGTTGAGTTGCAATCATCTTGTTGAAGGATTTTTGCTTCTCAATTGTAACACCAAGATAAATCAACCGTGTAGTTGTTTCCAAATTTTCTATGTTTTTGTTCTTCACTTGTTGTACACGGGTTTATACACAGAATTTTCGCGGCTTATAAACATCAAATTCATCATTTTGTGGAAAACCACTTCGTTTTTTAAAATTCATTTTCAAAAAATCATATCCGTAGTTTTAAGTGATGGACATGAAAGAAAGAAAAATTATTCCGGTAATAATTGCAAGTATAATAATCTTGCTGATCACATTAGTTTACTTTTTCATTTATCCTTTATACCGGGAATACTTTCCAAAATGTATGTTTCATGATCTCACAGGTTTATATTGTCCTCTGTGCGGTTCACAAAGAGCTGTTGCGGCTCTTTTGCATGGAGATTTTTCAGCATCGTTAAGAAATAATATGCTTTTTGTTTTAGCGCTTCCTTTGTTTATATATTCTTTTGTCATTGCTTGCTTTAGTGCATTGGCTACAAATTATACAAAGCAGAAAATATTTTACTCATCCACTTCCATGAAAATTGCACTTCTTATTGTAGTAGTTTTCGAAATTTTGAGAAATATACCTGCCTATCCATTCAACTTGTTAGCACCGCTTTGATTTCCTATTGATCTATCGGTTTGCCATTATCATCATAAAAAGGTTTTGGCACGGGTGCTTGTCCGTCTTTCAATTTTTGTCGTTGAAAAACATTATCAACATGTATCCATTTACCGTTACTCCATTTAAAGCCTTCATAATCGCCATCGGGAATTAATGTAAATTTTTTATTTGGTTCATTTGATTCACTTATGAGATGATCAAAAACGATCATATCCATTTCAGGATCGTAATTCAATCTTGCACGTGTATCTTTTTTATATTCCAAACAAAATCTATATGCAGGCTGCGCAGGCTTAATACTGTCTTGCTTGTAATCAAAATATTTTCCACCAAAAACTGGTTGATTGTTATTATCGAACGTTAATACCTCGATCCATTTTTTCGTGCTCGCCATATCATTGTCATCATAACCAAGCAGCGTGTAATATTTTTTTCCTTTGTATTCCTTCATCACAATATTGTAGTAAAGCGCACCGATCCAGTTCTTGTTTGAGCGTATTGAATCAACAGGATTTTCTGCATTGTCGCTTTGATCATACAAAGGAATCAGTTCTAACGAACCGTCTTTTGTATTCAATTGTATGGCGCCAAATTGCCGGAAATAACTTTCATCTCTTTCAATCTGCCAGGAAAAAATGCGGAATGAACTATCGGGTGCATAAAGTTTTGAAACAGATTTCAATGAATCGAAAGGATATGAAAATGAATGTTCAGTTTTAAGTGCACGAACAAATGTTTTAATAAAAGCGCTGTCTGCATTAAAACGCGCAGATGCTTCAGTTGCAAACACCATGTCATGCGAATAAATCGCAAGTGTATCTTCAATTTGTTTTAATTGTTTTATATATGAATGATCTGTTTGCGCACACACACTTAGGCAGGAAATACAGAAAATAATGACGAAAAATTTCTTCATAATCAAAACTACTTTAAGAATAAATTCTTTACGTTTATCGTCATGCTTTATTTTGAAACAAAAAAATTTTATGATTTTATTAATGCACAAACTTCATCGCAAATTCAAGCAAGTTGTTGAAACGTGCATCTATCAAAGGATGCGGAAAAGGAGTTTCAGGATCTGATGTTGCAATAAAAACGGTTTTACTTCCAAGCGTCCGGCCAAATTGCATGTCGGTTAATTTATTTCCAATCATTATACTTTTACGAAAATCAATTTGAGGAAAATCTTTTCGCGCCTGCAAACCCATGCCAGGCTGGGGTTTGCGGTTTGAACTGTCGTTGTCAATATCTGTACAATAATAAATATTATCAATTCTGCCGCCGTTTGTTTTTATTTGTTGCAGCATGTGCTCGTGAATTGAATGCAGATCATCTAAGGTCATCAAACCCTTGCCAACACCTTTCTGATTTGTAATTATAATTATCAAACTAAACACATCATTCAATATTTTTAATGCCTGTAATACACCGTCAAAAAAAATAAATTCATCAAGGCGTAAAACGTATTCATCTTTTCTTTCTCCATTGATAACTCCGTCGCGATCTAAAAATAATGTCCAGCTTTTATCGATTGCAGTATAATTCATTTTTTTTTGGACCAGGTTTTAGTAATGCTATTAAACTTTCGTTGCGTCGCACTCGTATACTTTCTGTTTTTCAATCAGCAACTCAAAATTCAACTTCGTTCACCAATTCTATTTGCGCTTTTGCATAGTCTTCAGGAATTCCAATATCAATAAAATATTCATCCTGCACGGCACCGAACATTCTTCGTTGCTCATAAAATTTTTCGAGATAATCTTTTTCAAAGGAAAATTTTGTTGATAAATCTTCTTCCAAAAATTTATTTACGTTCAACATATACACGCCGCCATTAATCATGCCTTCGTGATAATATTTTTTTTCTTTGAAATCTTTTATCCTGTTATCAGGGTATAATTCAACTACGCCATATCGATCAAACTCTTTCATCGGTTTCAAACTTAGCGTACAATGAGCATCATTGGAAATATGAAAATGAAAAAGCTTCATCACATCAACTTTAAATAAAGTATCACCATTAACAACCAGAATATTTTTTTCTTTCGCAACAGAACATGCAAGTTTAATTGCGCCGCCTGTTCCAAGAGGCTCGTCCTCGATTGAGTAATGAATAGAGAATGGTGAACGATGAGTAGTGAATGGTGAGTTCAGAGTTCTAAGTTCTGAATTTTGAGTTTTGAGTTTTTCTTGAAAAGAATTAAGATATTCAGCAATCATTTCATGCTTGTATCCAAGAGAAAAAATAAATTTTTCAATTCCTTGTTTTTGTAAATGATCGATAACATAAATAATAAAAGGTTTTCTATTTACAGGAGCCAAACATTTTGGGAGATCAGGAACAACAGAGCTCAATCTTGTTCCCAAACCCCCTGCAAGAATGATCGCTTCTGTAATTTTCATTTTAATCTTTCTACTCAAGTTAATTATGATTCAGAAAATAATTTCTGTTCTACCAACTCGCAAATAATATGACCTATCATGATATGGCTCTCTTGTATTCGCGGTGTATCTTTTGAAGGAATATTAAATAAGTAATCGCTTAAATCTTTCATAGCGCCACCGCTTTCTCCGGTGAATCCGATCGTGATAATATTTTTCTCTTTTGCAACCTCAAAAGCTTTAATAATATTTTTTGAATTACCTGAAGTACTTAGACCAACCAACACATCGCCACCAACGCCTGTGCCTTCAATGATCCTTGAATAAATCACATCATAACTGTAATCATTTGCAATAGCAGTCACGTAAGACGTATTGCAATGCAAAGCCTCCGATGGTAAAGCTTTGCGGTCTTTATAAAAACGACCCGAAAACTCAGCAGCCAAATGTTGTGCATCAGCAGCGCTGCCACCATTACCGCAAAACAAAACTTTATTTCCGGTTCTGAATGCATTGGTAACTGCGTTTGCCGCATCACAAATTTTTTTCAGCATCGCTTCATCATTCAGTATTTGTTGTTTTACCGCAATTGATGATGCAATAATTTCTTTTACTCTCTTCATTTTTTACTTTCATTTGAGCAAATCATAAATAATTATCCGTTCATTGTCCATGTTGTCAAACCTTGTTTTGTAAACCGATAAGGTTTTACTTCACCGCCAAAAGTATTCAATGTATCGATCACTTTATATCTTGTGTTACCGGGACAATAAAATATCATAAAACCTCCGCCGCCGGCTCCGCTTATTTTACCACCTGTTGCACCGGCTTTCTTTACTGCTTCATATAATTCTTCAATCGATGCATTTGAAATATTTTTTGCCATGTTTCTTTTCTGCTGAAATCCATAATCAAGCACCTCTCCTATTTCATGCAAGCGACCTTTCAATAATGCTTCTTTCATCATACGTGCCTGTTCTTTCAACTGATGCATCGCTTCAACAGAACTTGTATTTTCTTCTAAAACATTTCGCTGCTGCTCTTTGATTATCTCAGAAGATATACGACTCGTAGAAGTATAATATAAAACAAGATTATTCTCCAGCTCATTTAAATATTCTTGTTTGATACGCAAAGGATTTACAATTACTTTATCATCGGCATAGAACTCCATAAAATTTACTCCGCCAAATGTTGCTGCGTACTGATCTTGTTTGCCTCCTGCAAATTGAAGGTCTTTTCTTTCAATTTCATAAGCGTAATGGGCAATATCATATTCACCTAAAGGCAATTTCAGCATTTCCGCAAAGGCACCGATGATTGCAATCACCAAAGTTGATGAAGTACCTAAGCCACTGCCGGGCGGCGCATCAACATAGGTGCTAAGGCAAAAATTTGTCAATGGTAATCCGTAATCTTTTTGAATGCGATTGTAAACACCTTTCAGCAAATCGAGTTTACCATTTATTGGTAATATGTTACTCCATTCAAAACGTTGTTCTTCTTTACTGTCGAGTGCCTGCAAAATAATTCCGTTCTCATTCAAGGGCTCGATGCTTGCGTGTGCATAATGTGCAATCGTTGCATTTAAAATTGCACCGCCGAATTTATCGCTGTAAGGACTTACATCTGTTCCACCACCGGCCAAGCCAATTCTTAAAGGAGCTCTGCTTCTGTAGATCATATTTATTTTGTTGAAGAGCGTTGATTTGTGATTTTAGTTCAACACATTTCTGAATGTTCAAGTGAGTGACACAACAGGCGATGCCATGAAATTCAAAAGATGGTTTCATAAAAATTATTTCATTTCACACCAAGATAAATAAAAAAGTAAGGAACAAAATTTTATCATGATGATTACTCTGAAGGTTTTAAAAAAATGAGCGGACCATTGTTTACAGTTAGTACCAGCAACTTCGTTCCGTTGATATAGTTGAGCCACTTCGCATCGCGAAATTCCTGTTGAAGAGAATTTATTTGAGATGTTACATTGAATTGCGAGGTAGTTTTATCAAATGCTATAACCGTGGGCAGCAAAGCGTCGTAGCGACCTTCGTATGGAATTACTCCATAAAAATTTCCTGTGATAAGATATGAATTATTAACTGGCGTAAAAGAAAAAACCGGAGCAAGCTGCGCTTCAGCAGGTAAATCCATTCGTTTAAAATTTCCTTTTCCATTATTAATAAAACAGGATGAGCTAAGTGTTTCTGCTTTTAATTCTGTATAATCTTTAAACAAATCATAAAACATATACTGCACTGTTTTTCCGGCTACATCACTATATTTCAAATAATATTTTTTCAAAACAGGTAATGATTTTTCTAATTCATCTTTTGCAAGAAAAGGATATTCTTTACCATCAATGTTGTACGTCATGATCTGTTCTACAGTTCCGTTGAAGTCAAAATCTTTTACATATAATTTTAGCGGACTTGTTTTACCCGCCCATAGTTTTGAGTTGTGACCCCAATTGCCCGCAAGAATATCGGGATGACCATCACCATTAACATCGGTTACATAAATAGTTTGCCAAAGCCCCGTGGATTGAGGAATATCCGTTTCTGTAAAAGTTCCTTTATGGTTGATGAAAATTTTTAAAGGCATCCATTCACCTGTTACAATTAAATCTGCCCAGCCATCATTATTTATGTCAGTAAAACTCGCCGATGTTACGGTGCCGATATTTGAAAGCTGAATTGTTTTGGATGTAGCAGTTTCAAATTTGGCTTTGCCATTATTCAAAAAAAGAAATGAAGTCATTGGTGTGCCGAATGCATCACCTGCAGTGTTGGCAAGTGTTCCAACAAAAATATCAGAGTCTCCATCGTGGTCAACGTCTGCCACAGCAATACAGGATTTATTGTAATATTTCTGCACAATGAAATCTTCTTTTTTTGCAAAATGACCGTTGCCATCATTTATATAAAGCCGGTCGCTCAAAAGCCAAGGTGTAGAAATTTGTGGTTCATTGCCGCCGCTTATTACAAGCAAGTCTGGTGATCCGTCGCCGTTTGCATCAAAGAAAATTGCATCCGCATCTTCGCACATTGCATCTTTATTAAACAGTGCTGTATCTGATGAAATAAAAGTCCCGTTTTTTTGCTGTATCATTAATGCGCCTGCTTGTCCTTTAGCACCACATACATAAAAATCATCAAGCCCATCTTTATTTACATCGCCCACAGCAATCTTAGGACCTCTTGTACTTTCTTTGTGCGGAATTAAATGTTGTATGTTAAAATCATTGTAATCATCTTCCCGATGTTTCCAATTGCAGTTCACTTGCTTTGAAATGTCTTCAAATATTTCTTTCTTTTTCGGAAAAAATAAATTGTAATCAAAATTTCCTGTGGCATTTTTTTGCTCAACAATTAACTGTTGATTGGCTGCAATATTTTTTATTAATTGAAATTTTTGATCAGACCAAACAATTAATAAACTGTCAATTGTATTTGCACTGTCCAATCCAAAATGCAATTTTGTATCACATGAAGATTGAAATCCGCGTGTAAGCATCAACTCCTGGTATTGCATTTTATTTTTATCAACATTATGCGTCCACAAATACGCTTTGGCACCAATGCCAAATTTGTTCATCTTATCACCTTTGAAAGAAATGGAAAGAAAATTTTTTTTGGTTGAATTATTTTTTAAAACAACAGCAGGTGAGTTGATACAATTAATTACTAAATCAATTTTGCCATCATTATTCAAATCTGCATACGATGCACCATTGAAATAGCCTTTCATTTTTCCTGTGCCCCATATATCACTAACATCTTTAAAAGATGTGTCGTTATTATTTTGAAATAAGAATGGATGCGAAGCACCATCAGGCATTTTTTCAAGAGTCATTTCATCATATTCATCTGATCCGTTCCTGTTTATTTTTGCTGCCAGATCTGAAACAAAACGTATGTAATCCAGGTCCACCGGGCGTTTTACAATACCGCTCGATATAAATAAATCTTTGTTACCATCATTGTCAAAATCAGCAAAGAGAGGACTCCAACTCCAGTCTGTAGCTGAAACCTCACACATTAATGCAACATCACTAAAACTTATTCCATTTCCATTATTTCGCTGTAAGCAGTTACGCGAAACCTGATTTTGAAATCCGTTACGCAAAATTTTGAAATTATAAATATCATAGTTCTCATCACTGCCGTAAGTCTTCAATGTTTTTTCATCAGGAGGCAGCATGTCAACGGTTACTATATCGGCTTGACCATCGTTGTTGTAATCTGCAATATCGTTGCCCATACTAAACCGCGAATAATGCCCGAAATGTTTTGCACCGCTTTCTGTAAACGTTCCGTTGCCATTGTTGACGTAGTAATAATCGTTTTCATGAAAATCATTTCCAACATAAATATCATCCCATCCATCATTATTCAAATCACTGACTGCAATACCCAACCCATAACCAAGGTTGCTTTGATAAATGCCCGCCTGAGCAGAAACGTCAGTAAATTTTCCTGTTGTATTAATATCATTTCTATAAAAGCGATCGCCTGCATTTGGATCGAATTTTCTTCTGTTACTTGTGTCTTTAATATTTTCATTGGGATGATGTGATTGATTTAAAACAAAACAATCGAGATCACCATCATGATCATAATCAAAAAATACAGCTTGTGTTGAATAAGCAGCTAATGCGAGTCCATATTTCTCTGCGCTTTCTGTAAAAGTTCCGTTATGATTATTTATAAAAAGTTCGTTGCGTCCTTTCAAATCATGTTCACCCTGGACAGCGCAAACATAAATATCCAAAAATCCATCACCGTTTACATCTGCCATCGTTGCACCTGTACACCAATCCGAATTGCTCGCCACACCTGCTTTTGCAGTGATATCTTCAAACTCAAAATTTCCTTTATTCAGATAAAGTTTATTACCACCGTGATTGTTTGCGGTAAAATAAATATCAGGCAAACCATCATTGTTGATATCGCCAATTGCAACACCACCGCCGTTATAATAATACAGGTAATATAAAAGACTGAAAGCTTTATGTTTTTCAGGAATATTGGTGAAATGAATATTGGTTTTTGAAGATGGTAATTCAGTAAATATTTGTGATCGATGACATGAAGCGAAAAGCAAACAACCTACCACATAAAGAATACTCCACTTCGCACGAAAATTTATTTTCATTTCTTTTCTCAAGTCTTTTATAAAAAACGTAAACAACTTATTTCACTAAATAGATTTTTTTGATACCGGCTTTTATTCTTCGTAGCATCGCCTGTTGCTACGCTCAGTTCAACGTTCCGAGCTATTGTGAGCGAAGCCGAACCAAGGAACTAAACGTAGCAGTTTATCCTGAGTTTATCGAAGGATCGCATTTCGTTCATCTGTAGAACATGAATTGAGCATCGCGTTCAGATTCTAACAACAAAAATTTATTTTAAATTATTTTTCATCAGTAGCTTTTGTTTTTGTTGAATCATCACCTTGCATTTTCTTCAATGTTTCAAGAACTTTTTTTGTTTCATCCGGATAAACTTTTATATAATGCGAACGCATGAATGCCGTCTTTGGAATACTTGATCCCTGTTCCAAAAAAACAATTGCTTTCGAAGCTTGTACAGGCATGTGACAGTCGATACAATTTTGTTTTAAAATTTCCACAGATACATTTTTCATCCTGCAAAAATTTCCATGTGCTTCATTGTGGCAACTCATACATTTTTGCGAAAACGAAAGGATCTCATTGCTTTCATTTTTATGCGGATCATGACATGTGCCGCAAGTCATTGCACTCGTCTTAAAACATTTGCTTGCAGCGAGCAATCCATATTGATTGCCGTGAACATCAATATTAGCCGCACTTTTCTTTGCAGTATCGATCAAAAAATAATTTGATAAAGTATCTCCGACCTCAAAACTAAATGACTCTTTTGTTTTTGTCAATCTACCTCCATGACACAAAGCGCATAAATCTAATTGTTGCTGTCTTGAAAGTACGGAAGGATCAATAATAAATTTTCCTTTTGTCTCCTTCGGATTTTGCAATTGATATTCCACATGACGTTCTGCAGGACCATGACATTTTTCGCAATCTATTCCATAAATTATCTTATTATGATCAAACTCTTCGGGCTCTGTAATTGCATCAGAAATTTTTTGTGTATAGGTTGTATGACATTCAAGACATCGTGAAGTTATAGGCCTGCTAAAAATAACAGTGCCCGCATATCCGGGACTATTAGCCCATTCATTTTTAGCTGAATAATAAAATATCGGTAATTGAGAAAGACGGTTTCCGCTCCAATACAAATATGATTGTCCTTTCTTACTTGATCCTACCACAATATCAAAACGTTCTTTACGAGCTTCAACTCCGTTTACATATTCTACCTGGTAAAAATCACTGTCTCTTTTTTCCATCACAACTGATACAAAAGGATTGAAGACAAATGTATTTTTTCCTTTCTCAAAATTTCCTTTGACATACTGTGCAGTTGCTAATCGTGACGTAAGATAATGTGCAGTATGAATATTGTTGTCATAAACATTTTTGTGGCATTGAACACATGCGGCAGAACCTGCAAATTCTTCTCCTTTCGCATTTTTAATCTCCGTTGTTGACACTGGATTTTTTTTGTCGATACATTCTGTAAGTAGAAATAATCCTGAAACTATTAAGGAAATAACGATTGAAGCAGGTGTGATTTTGGGAATGATCTTCATTAGTAAAAGAAGAAAGAAGGCTGCAACTATTGATTGCAGCCTTCCGCAAATTATTGAGAAAAACGAAAATCAGTTTTATTCTTTATTATCATATAAACCCTTTATGTCGGTTGCAGACAATGCTTCCCCATACAATCTTACATTATCAATTTTACCGGGAAAACCTGCCATCCATGTATTATTTTCATATGAATCTACAACGCCTGCTGCTTCCTGAAAGCCCCCAACAACTAATTGGGAAGGGTCTGTAAATGCTATATCCTGGTCGGTCTGTTGATCAAACTGCGCTCCATCGCGATACACTGTTCCCGTCTTTGTAGTTGCGTCGTATGTAAAGGCGATCTGATGCCATTGCCCATCATACATGTGCGGCCATCCATTAGCAAAGTTGTATCCTGCGAAATTCCAGTTGTCACCATTGTTCGATGCTCCAAAATGCATTTTCAAGTCCATAGAATCGGATGGACTTTTAGTATTGTTATCTGCATAAAAAGTAATATTGCCCCAAAAATTGTTTGAGCTCGCGAATGCCAATATTCCTACTGCATGATCATTATCTTTTTCCGCAAGCGTTATGTTTATCCAGAATGAAACCGTGAAGCTGGTTGATTGTCCAAAGTCATTGGCAGAAGGATAATTTATAAATCCATTTTGTGAACCATCCATCTGAGCTGCCATACCTGAAACACCGCCATCTACATATGTAACATTGTTATCCGTTCCGAAATTTGCTCTTATACTATCTACATTAGCTCCATCCATTGCTGCATAGAATTTCAAAGGCCCTCCGGGAGGATGAGCATCTTTAGGATAGTCGCCCAAAGGCGGCCGATCCATTTTTTGACAACCTGCGATCGCTAAACTCACTATCAGGATACCTAATATATATTTAGCGAACTTATTCTTATAATTCATGATCTACGATTTATTTGTTTATAATTAAACTCCATAAATTATGCGATAAAAAATCGCCTACCATTCCGGATTTTGTTTTAAAACGCCGCCGGATAAATCGATTGCCTTCTGTGGAATAGGATAGAATCTGCAACGATTGGTATAACCTAAACTTCCCAAAACACTGATGGCATCACCCCAGCGCACAAGATCGTAAAACCGGTATCCTTCCATCGCAAATTCCCAGCGTCGTTCATTTTTTATCGCTGATCTCATCTGCGCCTGGCTCTGATATGCAATATGTGGCAAAACTGCGCTATTTGCACCACGTGCTCTCGCTCTGACCAATTCAACCATATCCTCAGCAGTTTTTCCATCACCCATTTCATTCGCTGCCTCCGCTTTCATTAAGATTACATCTGCATATCTCAAAATCCTATGGTTGATCCAATCTGCTCCTCCACTTGAGCCAATTTCACCGGTAAATGCACGCATTGCAGGATCGGAATAAACCTTCTTATTCCAGTAGGGCTGATCCAATGCAACTCCGGGAGCATAAGGCGGAAGTGTAGCCCCATACCCGCCGGAATCAGTGCCACCGTCATACCTGCCGGAATATAATATTGTGTAATTCTTTCTCGGATCGGTGTTATCCCATGCATTTACAAGATGCTGCGTTGGAGTATTCCAGCCCCAACCTAAATTCCATTCAGGACCGGCTCCCCCTTGCCGCACATTTTGGCTTGTCCCCCATGCCGTGCCATTGTAATCTGCACCATTTTGTCCTATATAAGCCTGCATCTCAAAGATTGATTCAGGACCATTTTTTCCGGCACCATTCAAGGCATCTTTCCAAATTTCAGTAAACTTCGGAGTTAAAGTATATTGGCCTGAAGCGATCACTTCATTACAAAGGTCCAAAACCTTCGACCAGTTTTTTCGAAACAGGTATGTTTGTGCCCATAAGGTTTTCGCAGCGCCACTTGTTAACCGACCCGGATATTGATTGGTTCCACTAACTTCCCAATTCAATGGTAAATACTGAGATGCCTTGCTGAGATCAGAATCAATTTGCATATAAATACTATCTACCGGCGCCTTGGGTCGCACTCCTTCGGCTGCATTGGTGTAGTAAAAATTTATCAAAGGAACTTCTCCATAAGCCTTTACCAGATTAAAAAAAGAATATGCTCTGAAGAAAAGAGCTTCTCCTAGATTGCGAAGCGAAGCTTCATCCGTTACCTGCAAAGAATCGGCAATAGCTATTTCTGCATTTGCCTGGTTGATCATATAAAAGTGATCATCCCAGTACGTGTTAGTTGCCCAATCATCCTTTGTGTACTGGAAAGTTTCAAACTCCGCATTTATTTCTGCACCATCGGTAGTGCTACTTCCTTTTTGAGCATCATCGTCACGTATACTATTGAAATCTATCCAGGGCAAAGTGGAAAATCCTGCATAGGATCTTAAAATATTATATAGCCCCAAACTTTGGGATTCCAGTGTGCCTTGGTGCAAATCAGTGAATGTAGCCGTAAGAGGTTTTCGGTCCAAAAATTTTTGGCATCCAAAAAACAAGATCATAACAGGCACCAGCAAAATAAAGGTTCGAATAATCTTTTTATTTCTTTTCATACCAATGAAATT
>Ga0207706_10004140_pt1 | contig 13673 bp, 8 predicted proteins | sample KBSC53metaG_FD_184318 | JGI IMG/M metagenome (GOLD analysis project Ga0207706, IMG submission 184318) | Corn rhizosphere microbial communities from Kellogg Biological Station, Michigan, USA - KBS C5-3 metaG (SPAdes) (version 2) | ecosystem: Host-associated > Plants > Roots > Rhizosphere > Soil ... | reverse complement strand
GTGTCGTCGGCTGACGCGTTTCTTACGAGGTTCGGCGTGCCATCCTCGGATCCACCGTCGGAGTTGATCAGCACCGTGCGGTCGCGCGGGAAGTAGCGGGAGAACGCCTGGTGAACGGCTTTCACCACTGGGCGGATGGTGCCGGCGTTGTTCAGTGTGGGCACGCCGACGAGGACGTCGACGTGGCCGACTGCCATCAGGTGATGCAGTAGTTCATCCGAAAGAACACTGTCTTGCGCCACAAGCAACCTAGAAGCGTCTGAGATTGAACCAGAAGACCGCGTATGGGAGCATCCGGTCCGGGAAATGCGCGTCGAGCCGCGCCCGCAAGAACTTGATCACGTACCACAGCGGCTGAAGCCCAGGATCGCGCCGTGGGAGCGGCGAGCTCACGCGGCACCACCGTTAAGCACCGGCTCGGCGAGCCTGAACACGACGACGGAGCGCGCAGCCAGATCGTAGTGAGATGCGTCGCAGGCGAGTTGCTGGGCCCAACGCGCATCAGACGTATCGAGGAGCCGTTCCCATCGCTGCGCCCGAGTCCGGGGCGGGAACGCAAAACGGACGGTCTCCTCGTTGGCGCTGAAGAGAAGAAAGAGCGTGTCGCCGACGGTGGGATTGCCCTGCGAATCGGTTTCGTCGATTTGGGAGCCATCGAGCCGCACGCCCAGCGTACGCACGTCGCTGGCCCACATCTCCGGCGACATCTCGCTGCCATCGGGCGCGAACCAGGTGATGTCCTTGATCGCGCCTCCGCGAACGCTCTTCCCCTGAAAGAAGCGGCGGCGCTTCAAGACCGGTTGACTCCGGCGCATCTCGATGACGTATTTCGTAAAACGGAGCAGATCCTCCTGCTCGGCCGACCGCTGCCAGTCGAGCCAGCTGATGTCGTTGTCCTGGCAGTAGGCGTTGTTGTTACCGCGTTGAGTGCGGCCCACCTCGTCCCCGGCGTACAACATCGGAACGCCAAGGGAAAGAAAGACAGTCGCGAGAAAGTTGCGCTTCTGACGCTCGCGGACGGCGCGGATCTTCGGGTCCGACGTCGGGCCCTCGACGCCGTAGTTGAAGCTGTAGTTGTTGTTCTCGCCGTCGCGATTGCCTTCGAGGTTTGCTTCGTTGTGCTTCTGGTTGTAGCTGACCAGATCGTGCAGTGTGAACCCGTCGTGACAGGTCACGAAGTTCACGCTGGCGTGCGGACGTCGTCCACTGTGATCGTAGAGATCGCTGCTGCCCGCGATGCGCGTCGCGAGCTCAGAAATGAAGCCCCGATCGGCGCGCCAGAACCGCCGGATCGAATCGCGATAGCGGCCATTCCACTCTGCCCACCCGACCGGAAAATTACCGACCTGATACCCGCCTTCGCCAAGATCCCACGGCTCGGCAATGAGCTTCGCCTGCGAGATGACGGGATCCTGGTGGATGATGTCGAAGAACGCGCCCAGACGATCCACGGCGTGTAATTCCCGCGCAAGGGCACTTGCCAGATCGAAGCGGAATCCATCGACGTGCATCTCGAGGATCCAGTAGCGCAAGCTGTCCATGATTAGCTGGAGCACGCGCGGGTGTCGCATGTTCAGCGTGTTCCCGCAGCCCGTATAGTCCTGGTAAAACCGCGGGTTTTTGGGATCCAGCCGGTAATATGCGACGTTGTCCACACCACGGAGCGACAGCGTCGGACCGAGGTGATCGCCCTCGGCAGTATGGTTGTAGACGACGTCCAGAATCACCTCGATTCCGGCCGCGTGCAGATTGCGGACCATCGTCTTGAATTCACGGACGCTGCCCGACGAGCTCTTGCTCATGGCGTACCGGATGTCGGGAGCCAGGAAGGCACTGGTGTTATAGCCCCAATAATTGCTCAGGTGACGCTGAATGAGGTGACGGTCGTAGGCATGGTGGTGCACAGGCATGAGCTCGACCGCTGTCACCCCTAGATCGTGCAGGTGGCGGATTGCTTCATCAGATCCCAGGCCAGCGTAGGTGCCGCGCATCGCCTCGGGCAGCCTCGGATGCCGTCGCGTGAAGCCTTTGACGTGCAGCTCGTAGATGACTGTTTCATGCCACGGCGTGCGCGGACGGCGATCCTCTCCCCACGTGAAGGCCGGGTCGATCACGGCGGCGAGCATCGCAAACGGGGCGTTGTCACGCGTGTCGAACGCGAGATCCTCCTTCTGATCGCCGACACGATACCCGTGCACTTCGTTGCTCCAGCGAATATTCCGGCCAATCGCCTTTGCGTACGGTTCCAGTACCACTTTATTGGGGTTGAATCGATGTCCACGTTCGGGATCGTAGGCGCCGTGAATCCGGTATCCGTACAACTGCCCGGGAAGGATGCCCGGGATGTAGCCATGCCAGATGAGGTCGGTCTGCTCCGGAAGGGTGACGCGCGTCGACTCTCGCGCGCTGTCTGGAGAATCGAAGAGGCACAACTCCACTTTGTGCGCGTGCTCGGAGAAGATCGCGAAGTTGACGCCAGAACCGTCCCACGTTGCTCCCAGAGGGTAAGGGGATCCAGGCCGGACTTTCATGCCGGCCTCAGGCGCGCGCACGTGCTCGCGACAAGGTTGTGCTGTGAAATCTGAGCAGTCGACATCAGGCTGAGGTCCAGGGGAACGACGATCCTAACACCGCGCCGGAGGACGGCCCTGACACAGTCCGACTGTCTTCACACTTCTTATCTGCCTGGCCCCCACGTGCGGTGGCGTCAGAATCAGTCTTGAATTGAAGGCCGTGCGGATGCGGCCGCGTGGCGATGTGCGCCAGTCGCACGGGGGAGCGAACCGCGGCGACGGCGCCTCGGGACACGCGCGTGGCGGGCTTTCAGGTACTGCCCCATCTCCGACGCGGGGAGCGGTGGAGTGAGCAGGTGCCCCTGATAGAGATCGCATCCGTAGCGTTCGAGGAACGCCCGCTGCACCTCGTTCTCGACGCCTTCGGCCACGACCGTGAGATCGAGCGAGTGCGCCATCATGACGATCGCGCGCACGAGCGCTCCCTGTTTCGCCCCGGTACCGATGTCTTCGACGAACGCCTTGTCGATCTTGAGAACGTCCACCGGCAGCCGCTGCAGCCGCCCGAGCGACGAGTACCCGGTGCCGAAGTCGTCCACCGACACGCGCACGCCTTCTTCACGCAGATCCGAGAGCAGTTGAGTCGCGACGGCGTCTGAAAACATCAGGCCACTTTCGGTCAGCTCCAGCTCGATCGCTGACATCGGCAGGCCGGTGTCGCGAGCGTGCGCGCGCAACATCGTCGGCAGCACGCCATCGCGGACCTCGACGCCGGAGATGTTGATTGCCAGGCGCAGGCCACCTCCCAGCCGCGACTGCTGCCACATCCGGAACTGCTTCATCGCGGTGCCGCAGACGAAGTCCGTGATCTCCGAAATGAGTCCGGCGTCCTCCGCGAGCTGGATGAGTTCCTCGGTGGGAACGGAACCGCGATGGGGAGCGCTCCAGCGGACGAGCGCTTCCAGCGCGCGTAGCGTGCCGGTTCGCAAGTCGGCTTGAGGCTGATAGAACACCTCGAGCTCGCCAAGATCGATCGCGCGACGAACCGTGCTGAACACCAACGGGGCCGTCGACGCCGAGCGCGCCATATCGTCCGTATACCGGCGCACGGCGTTGCGCGTCCTCTTCGCCTCCGACAGCGCATCGTCTGCCATGCGCAGCAGCACGTCCTGCCTGTCGCTGTGCTCGGGGAACGTGACCGTGCCGATGCTGCACGAGATGTGGACGTCGTGGCCGTCGAGCGTGAGTGGCTGACGAACGGTGTCGAGTAGTTTCTGCGCGACGAGCTCGGCGTGTTCGATCGAAGCGAGCTCCGTCAACACCACGGCGAACTCATCGCCGCTGAGCCGCGCGATGGTGTCCTGCGCGCGGATGATCGCTCTGAAGCGCTCGGCGATCTGTTGCAAGAGCAGATCGCCAATGGTGTGGCCCAGGCTGTCGTTCACGACCTTGAAGCGATCGAGGTCGATATAGAAGACGGCGAGTCGCCGACGGTTGCGTGCGGCGCTGGCAATGGCTTGCCCGAGGCGATCGAGAAACAACTGCCGATTGGGAAGCCCAGTCAACGTGTCGTGATAGGCGAGATGCGCGAGGGCCGCCTGCCGGCGTTCGGTGATCCAGCGCATCAGGCTGAAACCGGTGCCGATGCCGAGATACTTGCCGCGCCGCGTCACGATGAAGCCGTCGAAGATGTATTTCGTGCTGTCGTCGCTCAGGATCTCACTCAACTGCTCGAGCGGGGCATGCTCATCGAGAATGAGCGGCGACCGGTCCATGATCATCGCGACCGGTCGATTTTTGTGGATCTCATCGCCGAACTGCTGCCAGAGCGTCTCGCGAAAACGAAAGCGGTTGATGAGGCCAATCGGGGTACCGTGCTCATCGACGACAGCCACGGCATAGAGAGTAGCGTCGGCGAAGAAGGCCTCGTGCGCGCTCATCGCTGATGCGCCCGGACGAAGCGATGGCGTGGGACGGACGAGGCCAGCCAGCGTTTCGTCGGCAGGCGGAGCGGTGCGCGGGCTCTTGTCGATATGCAGCGGAACCCTCGCAGCACGCTGGGACATACGACAGTGATATCGACTGGATGTAGGAAATACAGGAGGGCAAAACCGTGCACCACTAAGGGAATTCTCTTGTGAAGGAGCAGGCACTTTCGTGCCGTTACGCTCAACCGGACGTCATTTCCATGGAGGATTCATTGGTCGTCGCCTTCTCCTTTCGGGGTCATCACCGAGCAGCGCCGTCAGCTTTGTACTGAGCGCAGGGCCGAGGTGATCGATGCGCGCAATGGTGGTGGCATTGCCGTAGAACAGCGAGACGTCATGACCGATGCCGATCGCCGCCAGTTGCACAGGCGAGTTCGTCTCGATGTCGGTCACCACCTTCTGGAGGTGACCCTCGAGATATTCGTGACCATTGGCCGCTAACGTGGCTTCGTCCATCGGCGTTCCATCAGACACGACGACCAGTATGCGCCTCCGTTCGGAACGAGCCAGGAGTCGCTGATGTGCCCAGGTCAGCGCCTCACCGTCGATGTTCTCCTTCAGCATCTCATCATGCAGGAACAGCCCCAAGGCGACACGCGCGCGACGCCATGGCGTGTCAGCGCTCTTGATCACGATGTGTTGAAGCGCGTTGAGCCGGCCGGGGTTTGCCGGGTAGCCGTTCGCCGCCCACTCGCGTGCGGGTTGACCACCATCCCACTCCCGAGTGGTGAAACCGAGCACTTCGCAGTGCACGCCGCAGCGTTCGAGGACGCGCGCGAAAATTTCGACCGTCAACGCGGCGATGAGCATGGGCCTGCCGCGCATCGATCCCGAGTGATCGATGAGCAGTGTCACCACTGTGCTCGGAAAGGGCGATTCGCTCTCCTCTTTGAAAGGCCGCGCGGTGCCGCCGCTGGCCACGAGCGCCGCGAGTCTCGAGCCGTCGATCACGCCTTCGTCGAGATCGAAGCGCCAGTGCCGGGTTTGACGCGCCATCAGGATGCGCAAGAGCCGCTTGGCCAGGCGCGCGACCACCGGGCGGATCGATCCGAGCTCGGCTTCGAGCTTCAGGTGCAGTTCCGCGAGCTCTGCGCGACCAGCGAGTGCGGCCGCGTTGACAATGCGATCGTGCGTGGTGGTGTAAGGGTGATAGCCATCACCTGGGCCGCCACTTCGCGTAATCGCACCAGAGCCTGCCGACTCCTCGGAGTCGCCGGAGGTCTCCTGGTGTTTTTTCAGCGGCGCTGACGTCGCACCGGGATCGCCACGCCGCGGCAGACTGCGCGCGATATGTTTCTTGCGCAGCTCGAACGGCAGGCTAGTCCCGGAACCGCGATCCGCACGCGGCATGCGGGAGACGGCAGCTCGGATCCAGAGGGCAGCCGCTTCCGCGAAGCGCGCCTGATCGTTCCTGAGCGTCGAGAGATCGGTCAGCTGTTCGAGGAGCGTCGCGGGGAGCGCCCGGCGAAGTCGCTCGATCAGCTCTTTCTTCTCTCTCGGCGCCGGAAGCTGGCTGAGGGCCTCGAAGGCCAGCCAGCGAGGACCGTCCGGGTCTGTTCCGGGATGCGAGAGAAGATTCCTCGCAATCCCCTGCAGCCACAACGCCCCGATCGCATCGAGGCGAGCGTGCTCCAAGCCATCAAAGAGCTCGGCCTCGAGCGGTGAGTCAGGTCTGTGACGAACGTGGATGGCGCCGTCGTGATACCGCGCCCGCAGCGCCAGCCGATCGCCAAAGGCCCGGAGTCCAGACAACGTTGCCGCGCCGGCCTGCGCGATCGCCGCATCGGCATACTCCAGGCCGGCTAATGCGCGCGTGCAGGCGCCCACGGCTTCGATGGTGCGATCCGGAAACGGATTGCTCATCAGAGCCTATGTCAGGGTTTCCCTGGCGTGCGGCGATCGTCAGGAAGATCCTGACCGATGCATCGCTGATAGTACTCAGCCACGAGCGCACGCTCGTCTTCATCGCATCGATTGAGAAACGTGAGCTTGAACGCCAGCGCAGGGTCGTCGAACAGCGTCGTGTTCTGCGCCCATGTGACGACGGTGCGTGGCGACATCAGCGTTGACAGATCGCCATCCGCGAACCCCCGCCGAGTGAGATTGGCCAATGCCACCATGGCGCTGACATGGGTCCGTCCATCTGCGTTGCGATACTCCGGGCAGCGCGCGAGTACGACCTCGACTTCGCGGTCGTGCTCCAGGTAGTTCAACGTGACGACGATGTTCCAGCGATCCATCTGTCCCTGATTGAGCGGTTGCGTGCCGTGATACAGGCCGCTGGCATCGCCCAACCCTACGGTGTTCGCCGTCGCAAACAATCGGAACGAGGCATGCGGCTCGAGGACGCGACTTTGATCGAGCAGCGTCAGCCGGCCTTCGACTTCGAGCACGCGTTGAATCACGAACATCACGTCGGCTCGCCCGGCGTCGTACTCGTCGAACACGAGCGCGCACGGCCGTTGCAACGCCCACGTCAGGATTCCCGGTTGGAACTCCGTCACCTGCTTGCCGTCCCGCACCACGATGGCGTCCTTGCCGATGAGGTCCATGCGACTGACATGACCATCGAGATTGACGCGGACACATGGCCAGTTGAGACGAGATGCGACCTGCTCCACATGGCTCGACTTACCGGTGCCATGCCGGCCCTGTACCATGACGCGGCGGTTGTGCACGAAGCCGGCGAGCAGGGCCAGGGTGGTGTCGCGATCGAACACGTAGTCCGGATCGAGCGGCGGTACGTGCTCCTCCGGCGACGAGAACGCCGGCACCTGGAGGTCCGTGTCGATCTTGAATAGCTCCCGGGCCGAGACGACGACATCAGGTCGACCGGGGGCTTCGGTGTGGCTGGCCGGTTGATACGCGGGACTCGTGCTCATGCAGTTATCAATTATCCCAGATTGAACGCAGCACCTTTCTTTGCCATGATCTCCACCTTCGCTCATGCTTCCGAAGGGTTGGCGTGAGCTATGGATGGCAGGCCGCCTTCATACAGGGAGGATTCAAATGGTCAGGAAGTGGCTCGTGGCCGTGGCTGTTGCCGGCCTGGCCGTGTCGACAGCGAGTGCCCAGGATGCGAAGGCCGTCATTGCGAACGCCTCGAAGGCGATGGGCGTCGACGGCTTGAATTCGATCTACTTCTACGGCACGGCGCAGAACGGCAACCTTGGCCAGAACAACAACTCGAATCAGCCGTGGCCGATGGCGGCGATGAACGACTATGTGCGGGCGATCGACTTCACCAAGCCGACCTCTCGTGCAACCTGGGCGACCTACGCCGTGCCGGTCACGGGAGGTCGGGCCACGCTCGTGCAGGGAACACCACAGACCCAGCAGCTCATTACTCCCGACACGACGGCGTGGGGGCAGCAGTTGGAGATCTGGGTAACACCGTGGGGTTTCCTGAAGGGAGCGGCCGCGAACAACGCCACTGCGAAAGCGCAGTCGGTTGGTGGAAGGCGATACCAGGTTGTGACCTGGAACTCGCCCGTAAAGTCACCGGGTGGTCAGTCGTACCGGCTCGTGGGCTACATCAACAACCAGAACCTGGTCGAGCGCGTGCAGACGTGGGTCGAGAATCCGATCTTCGGCGACATGCTCGTCGAGGCGGAGTACTCGCAGTATCGCGACAACAACGGCCTCAAGTTTCCCGCGCAGATGGTACAGAAGCGCGGCGGCTGGCCTGTGTTCGAGGCGTACGTGCTCGGCGCGCACGCCAACCCTTCAAATCTTCAGGCGCTGCTGACGCCGACGCCGCCACCGGCCGGCCGTGGTGGTGGGCCAGGCGGACCGGGTGGCCCTGGCGCGGCGCCGGCGGGACCCACATCCGAGAAGCTCGCTGACGGTGTGTTCCGGCTGAACGGCGCGTACAACGCGCTGGCAATCGAGTTCGCCGATCACATCGTCCTCTTCGAGCCCGGACCGCAGAACGAAGCGCGGGCGCAGGCGATCATCGCCGAGGCGAAGAAGGTGATCCCGAACAAGCCGATCCGGTACGGCGTGATCTCGCATCATCACTTCGATCACACGAGCGGCCTGCCGGCCGTGGTAGCCGAGGGCATTACGATCGTGACGCCCGAAGTGAACAAGGCGTTCCTGACGAACGCGCTCTCAGCGCCGCGGACGCTGGCTCCGGACTCTTTGTCGAAATCAGGCAAGAAGCCGGTCATCGAAGGGTTCACCGGCGATAAACGCGTCTTCCAGGACGCGACGCGGACGCTCGAAGTGCACGTCATCAAGGGACTGCCGCACGCCGACGGCCTCGTCGTCGGTTACCTGCCGAAGGAAAAGATCCTGGTCTATGCCGACATGTTCAACTTGCCGCCGGCCGATGCGCCAGTGCCCAATCCGCCGGTCACGGGAACGATCGTATTCGCCGACAACATCGATCGGCTCAAGCTCGATGTCGATCGGGTCATGTCGATCCACAGCCTGGTTCCGGATCGGTTGACCTCGGTCGCCGACATCAAGGCTTCGCTCGGTCGAAAGTAGCGCCGCCGTTAACCACGAAGGTCGCGAAGAACACGAAGATCGCTAAGCCAATTTGGTTTTGTTCTTTGTGATCTTCGTGGCCTTCGTGGTTGTCTCATTTGCCCGGCGCAAACGACGCAACGTATCCAGATTCCTCTTGTCATAAGGATCGACGGCGAGCGTCCCCGCACGCTCGGAGGTCCTGGCTTTCTCGGTCTCAATCAGGATCGCGAGATCCGCGAAACGCGGGTCGTTGAGGAGTCGTCGAAACGGCTCACGGCCGACGAACCCCTTGCCGATGTGTTCGTGTCGATCGACTCGGCTGCCGCAGGGCTTTTTCGAATCGTTGCCATGAAAGACCTCGAGCCGATCGAGTCCGATCAATCGTTCGAATGACGCGAACGTCTCGTCATACCCGGACGGATCGTTGATGTTGTAGCCCGACGCAAGCAGATGACACGTGTCGAGGCACACACCGACGCGCGGCGAGCCATTGAGATGGGCCAGTATCGTCGCCAGGTGCTCGAATCGATGCCCCACGGTACGACCCTGGCCGGCGGTATGCTCGAGCAGGACTCTGACGTTCTGATGCGGCCGCGCCTTGAAGGCGCTCGCAATCGCCTCGGCAATCAGCCGCAGCGCGTCGTCTTCGCTGCCCGACGTACACGTTCCGGGGTGAATGACGACACCGCGAAGGCCCAGTGACTCTGCCCGATCCAGTTCATCGACGAAAGCAGCGACCGACTGTTGACGGAGTTGTGGCTGTAACGTGGCCAGGTTGATCAGGTAACTGGCGTGCGACACGACGGGAGTCAATCCAGTTTCGTCGACGCGTTGCCGGAACCGGACAATTTCGTCGCGGTCGAGAGGTTTGCCGACCCACTGATTCGCGTTTTTGCAAAAGATCTGGAGCGCTTCGCAGCCATGGGCGACGGCGCGCTCGATCGCTTTCGATACTCCTCCCGCGACTGACATGTGCGCGCCGATCCGCATCGTTCCCATGGTAGCCGGGCCGCGCGGGTTGTGAGAGACTGGCACCTTCCCATGCTGGGTCTTCCATCGCGTGAGGCGCTGACCGCCTTCATGCAGGCGGTCCACGAAGTGGCCCCTCTTCACAGCGTCGGATTCATACGCAGTCTCGACGACGCGCGCGTGTCGATGCTCATCGCGCACCCCAACGGTGTGAGCGAGCACGGCCTGCCGAGATCGGACGTGCCGACGATATTGCGCCCGATCCTCGAGGAGGCGCGTCAGGAGGAGACGCGATGGATCGGGGCGAACCCGGACGGCGTTGTCGAGTGGCTGCTTGCGCTGGGAAGCGTCAGACGAGTGGCGTCGTTCAACATTCCCAATCGCGAACCGGTCATGCGCGCGTGGACTGGGTTCACATCGCCGGACCCGTTGACCTACGAGCAAATGCGCGCCATCGAGGCTGTCGTACAGAAGCGGATCGGTCTGTTGTGGCCGCCTGTGTCGCCGGAGGACGCGAACGAGCAATTACGCCGGTTGGAAGAAACGGCACACCTGCTGCCTCCCTTGCTGCACGTTCTCGATGTCCGCGAAATCTTCGATCGACTCTCGGTGATCGCGCGGCGGGCACTGCCGCACGACCTGTTGATCCTGCGCGTCTTCAATGACGACTTGACGAGTCTCACGACCTATGCCAGCTCGGGAGGTGGGGCTACCGTCGGCGTCGCCATGCCGCAGCACTATCCCATAGCCCTCACGCGGTCGTGGCAATTCGACATCGTCGATGACCTGTCGGTACATCCGATCGAACGGCAGCAGGCGGCAGTGGCAAAGGGGGCGCGATCGGCGCTTCGCATCCCGATTTGGTTCGGTGACCGGGTGATTGGTGGCGCGGGGTTCCTGTCATTCGAACCTGCAAAGTACAAGACGACCGACGTCGCCATCGGCAGGCGGTTGGCCGACTACGTCGCGGTCGGACTCTCGCACCACAAGCTCGCTGAAGAAGGGCGCCAGGCCGCCGCGCTGCGCGAGCGGGCCGCAAACCTCGACATGCTGGACGGGCTGCTGAAGACTCTGATCGGCGTGCTCGACATCCGCCAAGTATTCGATCGCGTATCCGAGATCGCGCAAAAAGTCCTTCCGCACGACGCGCTCTCGATTGCAGAGGTGCTTCCGGACGGGCAGCGGATCAGGATCCACGCCAGTCACGGCCTGGGTGAGTTACCGAATCCGTACGATGTGCGCATCCCGGATCAGACGATGGTCACCGATCACTGGGACTATCGGCTGCTCGAAGATCTGCAGGCGCTTCCCGCGTACGTGGAGACCGCCAGCGCTCGCGCGGGCATGCGATGCGCGCTGTATGTCTCGATCCGGCTGGAAGGAAAACTGTTTGGCGGACTCAATTTCTACAGCAAAGCGCCCGGCCATTACGTCCACGACGACGTGCTCGTCGCCAGGCGAATCACCGACCACGTGGCGCTCGCGCTGTCGCATCGCCGGCTTGCCGAGCAGGCGCGACACAACGAGGAGCTGCGCGCGCGAGCCGAGCGCAACGACTTGCTCGATGAACTGCTGGCCACGCTGACCGGCTCAGGGGAGCTGGCGGAAGTGTTCGATCGCATCTCCGTGATCGCGCGAAAGGTGCTGCCGCACGACGCGCTGTTCCTCCCGGTGTTTCTGCCGGACGGCATACATGCGCGCCGATACGTCAGTGCCGGCGTCGATCCAAAGTTGATTCCGGAGGTGATCGAAATCCCCGAGCCTCTTCGAGGATCCGATTGGGAATACCACATCGGGGATGACATCTCCATCAATCCAACCGATGGCGCGCGGATACTGCTCAAGCTTGGGTTCCGCTCGGCGCTGAGGGTTCCAGTCCGTCTCGAAGGACGCACGGTGGCTGCGCTCGCGTTCATGTCCTCGACGCTCGCGAACTTTACGTACGACCACGTCCCGATCGGCCGCCGCATTGCAGACCGGGTTGCACTCTGTCTTTCGCGCGAACGGGGGGTGGAAGCCTCACGTCGTGCTGATGCGGCCACCGAGCGCGCGAGCAAGCTCGAGGCTCGCGTCCGCGTGCTCACCGATGAACTCGATGCGCGAACGGGATATCGTCGCGTGGTTGGCGAGTCGACGGAGTGGCACCAGGTGCTGACGCAGGCCACTCAGGTGGCCGCGACCGAAACAACAGTGCTCCTGCTGGGCGAATCGGGGACCGGCAAAGAAGTCGTCGCCCGCTTCCTGCACCGCGCATCGTCGCGCAACAACGGTCCCTTCATCGCGCTCAACTGTGCCGCGCTTCCGGAGCAGCTGCTCGAGGCCGAGTTGTTCGGTTACGAACGCGGCGCGTACACAGGCGCAACGCAAAGCAAGCCAGGCCAGCTCGAACAAGCTGCGGGAGGCACGCTCTTCCTCGATGAAGTAGGGGAGATGAGCCCGTCGGCGCAGGCCAAGTTCCTGCGCGTGCTGCAGGAGCGCGAGTTCCAGCGGCTGGGCGGCACGCGCGTGCTGCGCACCGACGCGCGCATCGTCGCGGCGACCAATCGCGATCTGCACAAGGCGATCGCGACGGGCCAATTCCGCGAAGATCTCTATTACCGGTTGAACGTCTTTGCGATCCGGCTGCCCGCTTTACGCAACCGGCGTGATGACATCCTTCCGCTGAGTGAAGCGTTTCTCAAAGAGATCGGCCGCGGGCTGGGGCGGCCACCCGGCGGCATCTCGCGCGAGGCGCGGCAGCAGCTGATCGAGTATCACTGGCCCGGGAACGTCCGCGAACTGCGCAATATTCTCGAACGCGCCGCGATTCTGTGCGATGGCGGCCTCATCACGTCCGAGCACCTCGCGATCACTGCACCCACTCCCGCTGCCGCCACCGTGCAGTTCAAGGAGGTTGTCGCGACGGCTGCGGTTGCAGGTGGCGGCGCCGGGCCGACGATGCCGTCGCCGGCGGGCGATCTGCAATCGATGGAGCGCGCGATGATCGAGCAAGCGCTCCAGAGCGCCCGGTTCAACAAGTCAAAGGCCGCGAAAGCGCTTGGCCTGACGCGTCATCAGCTGTACATCCGGATGCGCAAGTACGGCTTCGAGTAAGACGACGGTTTCCCGTACGTAGTGTCCGGCTTCAGCCGGACCGACAGCCGCTGGTACAAGGCGCAGTCTCAACCGCGAAGGCCACGAAGATCGTCGGCCACGAAGATCCCAGCGCGGTTGCGCCGCAACCAAAGATCGCATCCGCGCTGGGCCGAAACCAGTATCTTTTGGTGACACTACCGCGCCCGTAGTTGTTTGCCCAAGGAAAAGTGTTTGCCGCTGTAGTGTCACGAAGGAACCGGCTAAGTGAATTCGTGGCCTTCGTGATCTTCGAGAGCTTCGTCGTTAGCCAGTTTTACCAAGAGTAAACGTCAGAGACATCAACGCGCGCTCTCGACAGGCCGCGTGGCGTTCACGTCCGCCGGCGCACTGTGCTCGGCGTCGCGATCAGCCTCGAGGTTCTGCATGAACAGCCAGATACCGGCTACGATGGAGACCAGGGCCACGAACGCCGGGAAGAATTCGAAGAGCAGCATGGTCGTTACCTCAGGAACAGCAGAGTCGAGCGCCAGCATGGACAGGACCGAGCCCCGAGCGCCGAGCCCCAGTCACTGGACGGCGACAGGATGTGCGTTGGCGGGCCAGTCGGCTGGCGCGAGCGTCGAGGGGGCAGATAGATCGGGAAGGTGAGTCT
>Ga0207706_10004139_pt1 | contig 13676 bp, 8 predicted proteins | sample KBSC53metaG_FD_184318 | JGI IMG/M metagenome (GOLD analysis project Ga0207706, IMG submission 184318) | Corn rhizosphere microbial communities from Kellogg Biological Station, Michigan, USA - KBS C5-3 metaG (SPAdes) (version 2) | ecosystem: Host-associated > Plants > Roots > Rhizosphere > Soil ... | reverse complement strand
GGTTGCCATCAGTTGCAGGTGGTCCCCTCCGGGCCGCCCCTCGACTTCGAATCCTGCGGGCAGATCAGCCTCGGCCACGCGCGCGAAGGAGGTGCCCGCATCGGCCATCGTGAATGTTTTCACGAAAGCATCGAGATCGGTCGTCACACCGACCAAGGCACCGATGACCAGCAACGCCGCCGCCGCAGCGGCGAAGACCGCGCGCAGGCGTATCGCGTGGATCGGGTCCACCATCTGGTGCTCCTTCTGCATTCCTTCTCGATCATTTCAGTCTAAATGTGCTTCACTCACATTTCAAAGGCAAAACATCTCCACATGTTTCCCCACGCCTTGGCGCATCGATTGCCAGGGTGTAGAAAGCAAAGAGCGCACGAGCACCAACGATGCTGAGAACCGAAGCCCCGAGCGCCAGCCATCTCGATCTCGATCGGTATGACACCCAGGACCTGGTCGACGCCTTCATCGACGACCAGTCGCTCGCATTGGCCGCCGTGCGCGCGGCGGGCGGCCGCATCGCCGAGGCGGTGGAAGCGGCGGTACCGCGCGTCGCGGCGGGTGGCAGGCTGATCTATGCCGGCGCCGGCACCTCCGGGAGGCTGGGGGTGCTCGACAGCGTGGAGCTCTACCCCACCTTCTCCTGGCCGCGCGATCGTGCGCTGGCATTGCTGGCCGGCGGCGAGCAGGCGCTGTTCGAAGCCATCGAGGGCGCGGAAGACCGCTTCGACCAGGGCCAGGCCGACCTGCTGGCGCTCAAGCCCGACCGCCGCGACGTGGTGTTCCTGCTCGCCGCGTCGGGCAGCACGCCCTACGTGCTCGGCGCGCTGCAGGCGGCCCGGGCCGCAGGCGCGTTGACGATCGGCATCGCCAACAACCCGGAGGCTCCGCTGACGCACGACGCCGAGGTGGCGATCACGCTGGACACCGGCGCCGAGGTGATCTCCGGCAGCACACGGCTGAAGGCCGCCACCGCCCAGAAGATCGCGCTCAACACGCTGTCGAGCGCGGTCATGGTGCGGCTCAACAAGGTCTACGGCAACCTGATGGTGGACCTGCAACCCACCAACGCCAAGCTGTACCGGCGCGCCGTCAATCTGACGATGCACGCGACCGGCAGCGACGAAGCCACCGCGCTGGAGACGCTGGCGGCCTGCGGCTACAAGGTCAAGGTCGCGATCGTCGCGATCCTCGCCGGGGTCGACGTCGCGTCGGCCGAGGCGCGATTGGCAAGCGCCGAGGGCAGCGTGCGCCGCGCCGTCCAGGCACAAACGCTATAGCGCCGCAGCGAGCCGGCTGGCCTGGTTGATCGCGCGCTTGGCATCGAGCTCGGCCGCCTCGTCGGCCCCGCCGATCAGGTGCGTCTTGATGCCCAGCGCCTTCAGCGGCTCCATCAGTTCGCGCAACGGCTCCTGGCCGGCACACAGCACGACGTTGTCCACCTCCAGCCACTTCGGCTCCTCGCGCTTCTCGCCATGGCTGATCAGCAGGCCGCGGTCGTCGATGCGCTCGTAGTTGACGCCATCGATCATCGTCACCCGCTTCATCTTCAGCGTTGCGCGATGGATCCAGCCGGTGGTCTTGCCCAGGCGCGCGCCGAGCTTGCCGGCGCTGCGCTGCAGCAGGTAGACCTCGCGCGCCGGCGGGGCGACGTGCGGCTGGATGCCGGTGACACCGCCGCGCGCCTGCGCCGGGTCGCCCACGCCCCATTCAGCGAGCCAGGCGTCGCGGTCGAGCGTGGGCGACGGGCCGTCGTGCACCAGGAACTCGGCCACATCGAAGCCGATGCCGCCCGCGCCGATGATGGCCACGCGCTTGCCGACCGGCTTGCGGTGGCGCAGCACATCGATGTAGCTCAACACCATCGGATGCTCGTGTCCCGGGATGCGCGGCGTGCGCGGCACCACACCGGTGGCGACGATCACCTCGTCATAGCCCGCCGCGGCCAGCGTCTGCGCGTCGATGCGCCGGCCGAGCTTCAGCCGCACGCCGGTGCTGCGCACACGGAAGTCGAAGTAGCGCAGCATCTCGTGGAACTCTTCCTTGCCGGGGATCTGCTTGGCCATGTTGAGCTGGCCGCCGATGTCCTCGGCGCCGTCGTACAGGTCGACCTCATGGCCCCGTTCGGCGAGCACGCTCGCAGCGGTGAGGCCCGCGGGCCCGGCGCCCACCACCGCGAAGCGGCGCCGCCGCTTCGTCGGCAGGAAGTTCAGCTCGGTCTCGTGGCAGGCTCGCGGGTTGACCAGACAGCTCGCGGTCTTGGCGACGAAGGCATGGTCGAGGCAGGCCTGGTTGCAGGCGATGCAGGTGTTGATTTCGCCGCTGCGCCCCTGCGCCGCCTTCTTGACGAACTCCGGGTCGGCCAGCAGCGGCCGCGCGAGCGAGACCATGTCGGCCACGCCGTTGGCGAGCAGCGCCTCGGCCACGTCGGGCGTGTTGATGCGGTTGGAGGTGACGAGCGGGATGCCCACCTCGCGCTTCATCTTCTCGGTGACCCACGCGAAGGCGCCGCGCGGCACGCTGGTCGCGATGGTCGGCACGCGCGCCTCGTGCCAGCCGATGCCGGTGTTGATGATCGTGGCCCCTGCCCGCTCCACCGCCTTGGCCAGCTGCACCACCTCGTCCCAGCTGCTGCCGTTGGGCACGAGGTCGATCATCGAGAGCCGGTAGATGATGATGAAGTCGCGGCCCACCGCCTCGCGCGTGCGCTGCACGATCTCGATCGGCAGCCGCATGCGGTTCTCGTACGAGCCGCCCCATTGGTCGGTGCGCTGGTTGGTGTGGGCGACGAGGAATTCGTTGATGAAGTAGCCCTCGGAGCCCATGATCTCCACGCCGTCGTAGCCCGCCTCGCGCGCCAGCGTCGCGCAGCGCACGAAGGCCTTGATCTGCCGCTCAATGCCGCGCGCCGACAGCTCGCGCGGCGTGAAGGGCGTGATCGGCGACTTGATGCGCGAGGGCGCCACGCCGAACGGGTGATACGCATAGCGGCCGGTGTGCAGGATCTGCAGCGCGATCTTGCCGCCCTCGGCATGCACCGCATCGGTCACCTGCTTGTGGCGCCGTGCCGCGCGGTGCGTGGCGAGCATGCCGGCGAAGGGCTTGGTCCAGCCGGCGATGTTGGGAGCGAAGCCGCCGGTGACCATCAGGCCGACGTCGCCGCGGGCGCGCTCGGCGAAATAGGCGGCGAGCCGGTCGAAGTGGTTGCCGTCTTCGAGGCCGGTGTGCATGGAGCCCATCAGCACCCGGTTCTTCAGCGTGGTGAAGCCGAGGTCGAGCGGGGCGAGGAGGTGCGGGTAGGGAGCGGGCATGGTGTGGTGTTGCTGCGAGCCGGCCGAAGCGTATGCCGGCCCGCAGCCCCTGCCCTAGAGCTTGCCCTCCAAAGCCCCCGCGGGTTTGCCCTGTGTCGGCGGATTCAGTTGAACGGGTTCACGAAGTCGACGACGCTCTTCGCGGCATCGCCAGCCTTGTCGGCTCCGGCCTGCAGCCAGTCGCCCGCCGTGTCTTCCACCGCGTTGAGCACCTGGCCGGTGCCGTGCGCCAACTGCTCGACCTGCGCGCCGCCGGGCAGCCCCAGCCGGTCGAAGGTCCAGTGCGCCGCGCCTCCTACCTGATCGGCGGCCCAGGCTTCGATGCGGCCCTTGAAGTCGAGCCCGAGGTTGCCCAGGTCGCCCAGCGAATCGATCCCGCCATCGACCGCGCGGCCCGGGTCGGAGACGATCTGCCCCACCGCCTGCCCACCCAGCGCCCCGAGCTGCCGCAGCGGATCGACCAGCGGAATGCCGATGCCCGAGTAGCCGCGGTCGCCGTTGAACTGCTCGTAGCTCTCGCGGTGCGCGTGCTGCCAGGCGTTGTGCTGCCCTTGCGAGATCGGCAGGAACTTCTGCATGTCGCCGACCAGCTTGGAGCTCGCCTGGAAGCGCGCGTCCTGCACGATCGCGGTACCGCCGCAGCCGTCGTCGCGGAAGGAGAAGGTCTGCTCGCCGCGCAGCACGTGGCCGTCGAGCGTCTTGATGTTGATCGAGCGCTGGAGCGGGTCGACCTTGATCTCCACCGGCAGCCACGTCGGCGGTGCGTTGGTGCCGCCGGTCTCGAGCATGTAGCGGCCGTCGTGCAGCGTGGTGGTTGGCGGCCGGATCTCCATGCCGCCGGCGTTGAACACCTCGTTCGGATGCTGCACCCAATGGTCGAACACCTGCTGCGGGCTCGCACTGGGAATCCGGCTCTGGTAGATGGCGTGGGTGACCTCCCGGCCGTCTTCGCCGATCGGCGTATTGGGCTTCAGCCCCCCGAGGATGCCGGACACATCGGCATCGGCGGGGTAGCGGAAGCTGCCGGGGATCCAGCGGCTTTCGTAGCTGGCTGCGGCATAGGCGGCCAGTCGGACGGTCTGATCGCGCTGGTACTCCTGCTCGTCGTGCGAGCCGCCGACCGCGAGATCGGGATCCGGCCCTTGCAGGCCGAGGCGGAAATCATTGGGTCCACGATCCACGTGGCCGGGCTGCAGGCCGGGTGCCTGTGCCGGCCCCGGCGCAGGGGCGCAATGGGGTTCGTGGGGTTCGGGTGGAGGCTCCGACGTGCGCAGCAGGACACTGCGCGCGCTCGAGCCCGCGTCGATGGGCAGCATGGCTTGAACTCCCTGTAGCTTTGAAGCTGCCTACTCTAGGAACACGCCCTGCCCGCCATCCCCCATGAAATGGAAACGCCTGCAACTTCTTGTAGAAACGCTCCGGCAGGCACGTTGGCTGCTCAGGCGGTCGCTGCCTGTGGCCCGAGCCAACGATCCAGCACCGACAGCAGCCCTTCGATCGACACCGGCTTGATCAGGTGCTCATCGAAGCCCGCCGCCAGCGCCCGCTGGCGATCCAGCTCGCTGCCGTAGCCGGTGAGCGCGAGCAGGCGGATGGCCTGCGTGCGCGGGTCGGCGCGAAGGCGGCGCGCGAGCTCGTAGCCGTCCATTCCCGGCAGGCCGATGTCAAGCACCGCGACCTCGGGCACGAAGGTATCGAGCAACGCCAGCGCCGAGCTGCCATCGCTGGCAAACCGCGCCATGTGACCGAGCTCCTCCAACACCATCACCAGCGTCTGCGCCGCGTCGATGTTGTCGTCGACGATCAGGATCCTGTGGCCGCCATCGACATGCGGCGCAGCCGCCGGTGCGGGCGCGGCCTCGGGCACCGGCGGCGACGCGGCCAGCGGCAGCTGCACGACGAAGCAGCTGCCTCGCCCTTCGCCCAGACTCTCGGCCGAGACCTTGCCGCCATGCATCTCGACCAGCGTCTTCACGATCGCCAGCCCGAGGCCCAGGCCGCCCACGTGCCGGTCGAGGGCCTGCCGACCCTGCACGAAGAGCTCGAACACATGGGGCAGCAGCTCCGGCGAGATGCCGCTGCCGGCGTCTTCGACGATCACCTCGACACGGTCGTCGATCGCGCGGAGCCGCACACCGATGTGGCCATGGCTGGGCGTGAACTTGGCGGCGTTGGTCAGCAGGTTGCTGAACACCTGCGCGAGCCGCACCTCGTCGCCCTGCACCATCAGCGGCGCATCGGGCTGCTCGAGCACGACCGGCGTGGTGCGGCGGTCGAGCAGCGGCTGGGCCATCTCGAGCGCCCTGGCGACCACGGCGCGCAGGTCGAGCGATTCGCGCTGCAGCTGCACCTTGCCGCGGGTGATGCGCGACACGTCGAGCAGATCGTCGACCAGGCGCGAGAGGTGGCCGACCTGCCGTTCGATGATGTGGCGCTCGGAGGCATTCGCATCGCTGCTGCGCAGGCGCATCAGATGCAGCGCGGTGACGATGGGCGCCAGCGGGTTGCGCAGCTCATGCCCGAGCATCGCGAGGAATTCGTCTTTCGTGCGATTGGCCGCCTCCGCATGCTCGCGCGCGCTGCCGGCCTCGGCATAGAGCCGGGCGTTGTCGAGCGCGAGCGCGGCACGTTGCGCCAGCTCCGCGAGCAATGCGCAGTCTTCCTCGCGCAGCATGCGGCCCGACTCCGCCTGCAGTGCGGCCATCGCACCCAGCGTGCGCCCGCGCGCGATCAGCGGCACGATGTAGTAGGCCCGCATGCCGATCGCACGCGCAAATGCCTGCATGTCGGGATCACGGATCTCGCTCAGCTCGCTCAGCGTATGGAAGTTGACCAGTTGCGACTGGCCGGTCTTGACACACCAGGTCATCGTTCCCGGCGTGTCGGGCTGCGGGCGCAAGCGCTCGACCAGCCGGCCGGCCTCCTGCGCTTTCTGGGCATCGGCGTGGTGCGTGAGGCCGCGCTGCAGCTGCCCCTGCGCATCCACCAGGTCGATGCGGCACCAGTCGGCGATGCCCGGCACCACCACCGCCGCGATGGCCCGCAATGTGGCTTGCGGCTCGAGCGAGCGCGACAGCTCCGCGCCGGCGCTGGCCAGCAGCTCGAGCCTGCGTCGCGCCTGCTCGGCTTCGGCGCGGGCGATGCGTTCGGAGTTCAGCAGCGACTCGCGCTCCGCCTCGGCCCGCGCGCGCTGCCCGGCCGAGACCCTCAGCGCATCCGACACCTCCTGCAGCTCGGCGATCTCGCTGGGCGGCAGCTCGGGCACGCCACCGGAGCCGATCGACTGAGCGGCGCGGCGCAGTTCGCCGATCGGGCGGTTGATGCTGCGGGCGATGAACAGCGCCGCGAGCGCGCCCAGCACCAGCGACAGCAGCAGCCCGCCGGCATAGGCGCCCAACGAGCGATAGGCCGCACCGTCGACCGAGCCCCTGGGAATGCCGATCGCGACCGTCCAGCCGCTCTGCGGCGAGCGGGCGAAAGCGGTGTAGACCTCGTCGCCTTCGAGCGTACTGGTCAGGCCCACGCCTTCGGAGCCGTACAGGTTCATCAATGCCTTCAGCGAAGGCGCCGCTTGCGATCCGATGTTTTCAGGCATGCGCGATCGCGCCACCCGCAGGCCCTTGGCATCGAACACCGACACCACCCAATCGGCCGGCACGCGCTGGCGCTGGATCACCTTGGCGATCGCCTGCGGGCGGATCGCAGCGGTGACCACGTAGCGCAGCTCGCCATCGCGCAGCACCGGCACGCGGGCCGGCACCGCATACTCGCCGCGCGCTCCGCGGGCGAGGTCGCCGATCGCGGGCGCATGGGACTTCACGACACGCTGGAAGCTGCCCTGCTCGACGATCGGCGGCAGGGCCCGGCCCATCGGCTGGCCGGTGTTGGCCAGCACCTGGCCATGCGGGGCGGCCAGGATCACCACCAGCCAGTCGGGCCGCGAGGCCATCACGCGCTGCGCGCGCGCATAGAAGCCGCTGACATCGCCCTGGTCCAGCGTCAGCGAGGTGGACAGCACCTCCAATGCAGCGACCGAATGGCTCAGCTCCGCATCGACCGCCGTGGCCAGGGCGCGCGAAAGATCGAGCCCAGCGCGCTCGGCTTGCGCCTGCTGCTGTTGCACCAGCAGCCACAACCCGACGCCCGACATCGCCGCCAGCGGGACGATGGCGGCCGCCGCGAGGAAATACAACCGCCTGCGAAGCGGTAGGTTGCGCACCGACGGATCCCTTCCGTAGCCAGCGAATCCCGCCAGCATATCGGATGCGTGAAGCAGGCGGGAGACGCGCTACGCGGGTTGGAAGGCCGGCGCGATGTCGTTTGTCGACTCCAGCTTGAAGATCGCCACGGCGTCGACCAGCTTCGCCGCCTGCTGCTGCAGGCTCTCGGCCGCGGCGGCCGACTGCTCCACCAGCGCGGCGTTCTGCTGCGTCACCTGGTCGAGCTGGTTCACCGCGCCGCTGACCTGGCTGATGTCGGCCGTCTGCTCGGTGGTGGCAGCACTGATCTCGGCGATCAGGTCGCTCACGCGCCGGACCTTCTGCACGATGTCGCTCATCGTGCGGCCGGCGTCGTTGACCTGCTGGCTGCCGACCTCGACCTTCTCGACGCTGTCGCTGATCAGCGTCTTGATCTCCTTGGCCGCCTGTGCGCTGCGTTGCGCCAGGCTACGCACCTCGCCGGCCACCACCGCGAAGCCGCGGCCCTGCTCGCCGGCACGCGCGGCTTCCACCGCCGCATTGAGCGCGAGGATGTTGGTCTGGAACGCGATGCCGTCGATCACGCCGATGATGTCGCTGATCTTGCGGCTCGAGGCGCTGATCTGCTCCATTGTCGCGACCACATGGCCCACCGTCTCGCCGCCTTCCGCGGCGACGCTGCTGGCCACCTTGGCCAGTTGCTCGGCCTGCAGCGCGGTCTCGGCGTTCGTCTTCACGGTGGAGGTCAGCTGCTCCATCGAGGCCGCCGTCTGCTGCAGGTTGCTGGCCTGGCGCTCCGTGCGATGGGAAAGATCGGCATTGCCGGTCGCGATCTGGCTCGAACCGGTGGCGATGCTGTCGCTGCTCTGGCGCACGCTCGCCACCACCGACACCAGGCTTTCGTTCATCGCCTTCAGCGAACGCAGCAGGTCGCCCAGCTCATTGCGGCTGTGCACCTCGATGTTCGAACCGAGGTCGCCGCTGGCCACTCGGCGGGCGATGCCGATCGCTTGCTGCAGCGGCGTCGTGATGCCGCGGATCAGCACCATCGTGGTCGCCACCGCCAATGCGAGCGACAGCACGACCGCGGCAATCAGCAGCGAGCTCATGTTGGAAATGCGGCTCTCGACCGCGGCATCGTTGACCTTGCCGCGCTTCGAAAGAAACTCCGACAGCTCGGTGGAGGCCACGGTGCCGACGCGGTAGGTCGGGTTGATCGTGCCGATCAGCACATGCTCGGCATCGTCCCACTTGCCGGCCTTGATCGCTTCGGCCGCATCGTTCACCGCCTTCACGCCCAGGCCGCCGCTCTTCTGGTACCACGCATCGGCCAGGCGCTTCTCGTCTTCGGAGTCGATGGCGCCGTAGTACTGCTGCCAGAGCTGGTTGATGCTGGCGGACGCCTTGGCGATCGTCGCGTAGTGGATGTCCAGCGGATGGTCGTGCAGCTTGGCCCAGTCGAAGCCCGGGTTGTGCTGCAGCGCCTGCAGGATCTGGCTGCGGTTGGTTTCCATCAGCAGCCGGATCTGAGCGAAGTTGTTCTCGGTCTGCGAATCGCGCAGCGAGATGTCGCGGAACGCCTGGCGTGTGTGCGAAGTGCCGTACAGGCCGAGCACGCCGACCGTGACGACCACGATCATCAGCACACTGAGCACCGAAATGATCAGCGTCCTGATCTTGATGTTTGCAAGCATGGTGGAACTCCCTCTGTTGAATCAGGCTGCAGACGCTCGCGGCGCATCCAGCCACCGCTGGTTGGCCGGCCGGCCGCCGCAACGGCGAAAGAACTCGCCGATGCCCTCGCGCAGATCGTCGGCCTGCTCGAACTCGAGGTAGGTCACGTCGCACAGGTTATCGAGGTCCTTGAGCAGCGTCGTCTTGATCGGTGCGTGCTTCCACACCAGAAAGAGCACCGGCGTGCAGGCGCCCCGGAACACGTGGTACGACAGCTCGAAGGCGCTGCTCTCGCTCATGCCGACGCGGATGTTCACGAAGGCATCCGCCTTCGCGAGCCGGTCGAGCCGGTGCGCCCGAAAGGCCTGCGGCGTGAAGGGCTGGTCCGTCTCGGCCTCGAACGAGGTCTTGAAGGTCTGCGCGCTCTCGGCTTGGCGGCCCGTCAGGTAGTCGAAGGGACGCGGCCTGCCGTTGCACGCGTCGATCTGGTCAAGAACCGCGGCCACCAGCGCCTGCTGCGTCTCGCCGGATTCGGTGAAGGGCTGTCGGATGAAGAGCTTCAGCGACGTGCCGGCCTCCACCGCGGCCGGGATCCGCGGGCTCGCATGTCCCAGCCCGGCCGTGGCGCGGGCCGTGCGGGCACCGGCCATGAATGCGTCCCACAGCCGGTTGTGCTGGGTGGCGGCGCGATTCTTCAGCAGCACGCGCGCCTGCAGCAACGCCGCCTGGACCAGCGACTGGCTCGGCTTGAGCAGCAGTTCCTCCTGCGCCTTGGCCACCCCGGCGAGAAAGGCCGACGACAGCTGCTGCCGCAACAGCGACTGGTCCCCCGGCTTGCCGCTGGGCGGCGGATACAAGCGCTCCATCAGGGCGACGACGTCGTCCTGCGTCCATGATGTATCGCGATGAGAGAACTCGCTGCCGACGGACGGCGGCCGGTCGAAACCGGTAGCGAGATTGCTGAGGAAGCTGAAACTTTCGATCCTGCCCATGAGGTTTTCCGATCTTGCTCGGTCGTGCCGTGTGATGCCCACACGAGAACCGCGGCCGCAGGACCGGAGACGCAAACGGAACAGGGAACTGCCCGCTTCGACGCAAGAGATCGAAGCACGTGCTGGCAACCCCGCTGTCTTGGCTCGTGAGCGTTAGACCGGAAGCTTTGCGACCCCGACTTTCGTGCGGGTGTGCCTTTGTCGAACACGGATGCTGTGCGGCATCCACATGACAGTTATCGGCGACATCGACATATCGTTACATCCCCCTGAAGGGGGAATCGATGTCGCTGATTTCTCGGATGACGGGCGGAGCTGGCAGTTGCCTAGACAAGCTCAGGCAATACCGAGCGTAGGCAGAAAAACAAAACGGGCCCGAAGGCCCGTTTTGACTTGAGATACTTGGCGGAGTGGACGGGGCTCGAACCCGCGACCCCCGGCGTGACAGGCCGGTATTCTAACCAACTGAACTACCACTCCGCGTTGGTAGCTGCATTCCCGAATTTCTCCGGCAAGCGCAGCCAAACTTGGCGTCCCCTAGGGGATTCGAACCCCTGTTACAACCGTGAAAGGGTCGTGTCCTAGGCCTCTAGACGAAGGGGACTTGATCCTTCATCCACTTGCTACAACGCGCCACCATTTTGGTGGAGGTAAGCGGGATCGAACCGCTGACCTCTTGCATGCCATGCAAGCGCTCTCCCAGCTGAGCTATACCCCCGTTTTTCTCAACTTGCCGTTGCCGGCTTGTTTCGGGCATCGCGCTGTATCAAGCGAGACGTAGATTATAGGCAGACTTTTAAGCAGTGTGCAAGCGGTTCAAAACAATTTCTCTTGGAAAGAGCTCGAGCACCGCGTCGATCGAGGGCGTCTGCGCGCGACCGCACACGAGCACGCGCACCGGCACCGCGAGTTGCGGCATCTTCAGCCCGTGTTCGCCGATCGTTTCCTTGATGGCCTGTGCGATTGCCGCCTTGTTCCAGTCGACCTCGGTGAGCCGCTTGGCCAGCGAGGCCAGCGCGGGCTTCACCGCCTCGGTGACATGGGCGGCGCGATCCTCGGCGCTGGGCGATACCTCGGTGAAATACATCGCCAGCCATTCGGCCAGCTCCACCGTGGTGGAGCACCGATCCTTGAAGAGGCCGCACAGCTTCGCCAGCCGCTCGTCGGCCGGTGCCGCAACGCCTTGTCTAGACAACTGAACCGCCACCAATGTCGCCAGCTTGGCGTCGTCGGTCATCTTCATGTGCTGGGCATTGACCCAGCGCAGCTTGGTCTCGTCAAACTGGCCAGCACTCTTGCCCAGGTGGTCGAGGTTGAACCATTCGACCAGCTGCTCGCGGGTGAATACCTCGTCATCACCATGGCTCCAGCCCAGACGCGCCAGGTAGTTGACCACCGCATCGGCCAGGTAACCCTCGTCGCGGTACTGCGTCACCGGCTTGGCGCCATGGCGCTTGCTCATCTTCTCGCCCTGCTCGTTCAGCACGGTCGGCAGATGGGCATACACCGGCGGCTCCTTGCCGAGCGCGCGGAAGATGTGGATCTGGCGCGGCGTGTTGTTCACGTGGTCGTCACCGCGGATCACGTGGGTGATCTGCATGTCGATGTCGTCGACCACGACGCAGAAGTTGTAGGTCGGCGTGCCGTCGGGCCGCGCGATCACCAGGTCATCGAGCTCGTCGTTGCTGAACTCGACACGGCCCTTGACCTTGTCGTCCCAGCTGACGCTGCCGCCGATCGGCGTCTTGAAACGGACCACCGGCTGCACGCCCTCCGGCACGGGCGGCAGCATCTTGCCCGGCTCGGGACGCCAGGTGCCGTCGTAGCGCGGCTTCTGCTTGGCGGCCATCTGGCGCTCGCGCAGCGCATCGAGCTCGGCGGTGCTCATGTAGCAGCGGTAAGCCAGGCCCTGCTCGAGCATCTGCGCCAGCACTTCCTTGTAGCGGCTCATCCGCTGCATCTGGTAGAACGGCCCTTCGTCGTGGTCGAGGCCGAGCCACTGCATGCTCTCGATGATCACGTCCACGGCGGCCTGCGTCGAGCGCTCGACGTCAGTGTCTTCGATGCGCAGCACGAAGACACCCTGGCTCGCACGTGCGAACGCCCAGGGATACAGCGCCGAGCGGATATTGCCCAGGTGGATGAAACCGGTGGGGCTGGGGGCGAAGCGGGTTCGGACTTGGCTCATGTGTTCTTCTTCGATGGCAGGCCGTGCAATCCTCGCGCGAGGTCGGCCTTCAGGTCTTCGACATCCTCCAGCCCCACGGCCACACGGATCACGCCCTGCGTGATGCCGGCGGCGAGCCGCTGGGCCTCGGTGAGGCGGCCATGCGAGGTGCTGGCAGGATGGGTGATGGTGGTCTTGGTGTCGCCCAGGTTGGCGGTGATCGAGCAGATGCGGGTCGAATCGATCACCGCGAAGGCGTTCGCGCGCAGCGCCTGCGGGTCATCGCCCTGCACGGCGAACGACAGCACCGCGCCGCCGACACCGGACTGCTGGCGCATGGCCAGCGCATGCTGAGGATGCGACGCCAGCCCGGGGTAGTACACCCGCGCCACTTGGGGCTGCGCCTCGAGCCATGCGGCGAGTTGCAGCGCGCGCTCGCTCTGGGCACGCAGGCGGATGCCCAGCGTCTCCAGGCCCTTCAGCACCACCCAGGCATTGAAAGGCGACAGGCTCATGCCCGCGCTGCGCATCACCGGCACGAAATTGTCGTTGACCAACGCCTCGCTGGCGCACAGCGCGCCGGCGATCACGCGGCCCTGGCCGTCGAGGTACTTGGTGCCCGAGTGGATGATCACGTCGGCGCCCCACTCCATCGGCCGCTGCAGCGCCGGTGAGCAGAAGCAGTTGTCGACTGCGAGCAGCGCGCCGTGGGCATGCGCGATCTCGGCCAGCGCCGCGATATCGCAGACCTCGGTCAGCGGATTGGTCGGCGTCTCGGCGAACAGCAGTTTCGTGTCGGGTTGCACCGCCTTCGCCCACGCACTCACGTCGGTCTGCGGGACGAAGGTGGTCTGCACGCCGAACTTGCCGAATTCACCCTGAAGCAGCTTGATGGTCGAGCCGAACACGCTCTGCGAGCACACCACGTGGTCGCCCGCCTTCAGCAGGCCCATCACCAGCAGCATGATCGCCGCCATGCCGCTGGCCGTGCCGATGCAGGCCTCGGTGCCCTCGAGCGCCGCAAGCCGGCGCTCCATCATCGTGACGGTCGGATTGGAGAAGCGGCTGTAGATGAACGCTTCTTCCTCGTTGGCAAAGCGCGCTGCCGCGGTGGCCGCATCGGGCTGCACGAAGCTGCTGGTCAGGAACAGGGCCTCGGAGTTCTCTCCCCACGGCGTGCGCGGCAGGCCCTCGCGCACCGCGAGCGTGTCCGGCCGCGCATCAGGCGGCAGGTTCACGCGCGGGATGCGCTTGTCGGTCATCAGGCGCGCTCCGTCGCGTTCTGCAGCGCGAGGCGCGAGCGGTCGTTGCCCTCTTCGTCCTCGGGTTGCGAGGTGCG
>Ga0207706_10004130_pt1 | contig 13700 bp, 12 predicted proteins | sample KBSC53metaG_FD_184318 | JGI IMG/M metagenome (GOLD analysis project Ga0207706, IMG submission 184318) | Corn rhizosphere microbial communities from Kellogg Biological Station, Michigan, USA - KBS C5-3 metaG (SPAdes) (version 2) | ecosystem: Host-associated > Plants > Roots > Rhizosphere > Soil ... | reverse complement strand
TACCACCGCCGCTGCGGCTCCCGGCGTTCGGTCTGCGCGCGCCCGGTCTCGAGCTGCACGGCGCCGCGGCGTTTGCGGATCTCGTAAGGCACGCGGTGTTGCCGGTCACGATCCTCACCGTGGTCGGCGCAGCCGGCATCGCCCGGTATGCGCGATCGAGCATTGCCGACGTCCTCGGGCAGGATTTCGTGCGCAGCGCCTGGGCCAAAGGGGCGCGCTCGCCGCGCGTGTATTTCCGGCACGTGTTGGCGACGGTCCTGCCGGCGCTGGTCGTGCTGTTCGCGCTGTCGCTGCCGGGACTCGTCGCGGGGTCGATCTTCGTGGAAGCAGTGTTCGCGTGGCCGGGGATGGGGCGACTCATGGTTAACGCGATTGTCGCCCGTGACTACCCGCTCGTGATGGGGGCGGCGGCGGTGTACGCGACGATTGTCCTGCTCGCGAATCTGGCGGGCGATCTCGCGCTTCCGCTCGTCGACCCGCGGCGGCGCGCATGACGGCCGTACGCACTTCGAGACGCGATTCACGGATCGTCGCTCTCTCAACCGGCCTGCTGATCGTCCTCGCGGCCGCGGTCATTTTCGTTCCGCTCCTCTCGAGCCAGGATCCGATCGCCATCGGCGACGTCCTCGCGCTTCGGTTGTTGCCCCCGCTCACACGCGACCAGACAGGTGCGTTTCACCTGCTCGGCACCGATCGATTCGGGCGGGACCTGTTCGTGCGGATGATGCTCGCGGGGCGCATCTCGCTCGCGGTCGGCATCGTCGGGTCACTGTTTGCCGGCGCGGTCGGCACGGCGGTCGGCGCCGTATCGGCGTGGGTCGGCGGAATCACCGATCGCGCGTTGATGGCGCTGTCCGATGCGCTGCTCGCTCTTCCCCGTCTCGTGCTTCTGCTCGTATGCGCGGCGCTGTGGAAGCCCGGCGTTTTGACGGTCGTCCTCGTGCTCGTGCTCACGGGTTGGATGGGTGTCGCGCGGTTGGTGCGTGCGGAGTTGCTCGGCATCAAGACGCGGCCGTTTGTCGACGCCGCGACCGCACTCGGTGCTTCGTCGCGTCGCGTGTTGTGGCGTCATGCGCTCCCCAACTCGCTCGGGCCGGCGATCGTCGCAACGACGCTCGGCGTCGGAAACGCGATCCTGCTCGAGAGCGGGCTCTCTTTCCTCGGGCTGGGAATTCAACCGCCGCGCCCGAGCTGGGGCAACATGATCGCCGGCGGGCGGGATCTGATCGTCGTCGCCCCCTGGGTCGCGGTGGCGCCGGGGCTCGCGCTCATAGCGACGGTGCTCGCCTGCACACTGCTCGGCGACGCGATGCGCGATCGTCTCGCCGGTGAAACGGGTGCGACGCTGCGAGAGCGCGCGTAGCTCTCTTCAGCCCACGAGAATCGTCACCGTCGCGCGAGGCGTAGCGACGAACGCGACGCCATACGCTGCGGCTCGGATCTGTTCCGTGGGCGTCTCGTCGAGGCGGGCGAGCGACGCGGCAACTGGTGTGAACGGCAGACGCCAGAGTCCGTGCACCGTCTCATCCGTCAGGTTGACGCACCGCAGCACGAGCCACTGGCCGCTTTCGCTCTGCTTGATCGCGCTCACGGCGAGTCCGTGCCCCTCGAGCGCGGGCCCGATCACAGGCGACGGCAGCGCGAGCGCGGATCGCAGCGTTTCGCCGCGAAGCGGCAGCAGTACGTCCTCGGCGACGTGTTCGATCGCGTCGATGGTCGCGGCATCGCGCGGACCATGCAGATAAACGGCAAAAACCGCGGAGAATGGACCAAGGCACTGTGCACCCGGCGTTGGCGTGGGCCATCCGGCGTGCCCGGGCCTCTCCGGCAGATCGTTTCGAGACAACTCGCCAACAGCGCGGACGAGCGTTACCGCGATGGCATCGTCGCGCGCTTCGTATTCGGCGAGGCCGTCGCTGACAAGCGTCACGCCTCGGGTGTCGTCGGCGACCGTCACGTAGCGGTGCAGAGGCGCCGTTGGTGGCGCGGCTTCCATCTCGCGCTCGACTACGGTCGGCACGACAGGCTTTCGCTGGACGGGCCCGAACGCGGCGTCGGCCCAGACGTCTCCGCCACGAACGTCATGCCGGAAGAGAACTCGAAGCCGGTGATCTCGATCATGGTTGTCGCCGTCGACGGATATGCGAACGAAAGGCTCACCTGCATCGAGAATCAGGCGAACGACGATATCGGCGACGGCCCGCGCCTGACGTCGCGACGCGTCGCGCACGCGAAAGCGCAGCGCGAACTCGCCGCGCAGGGGTCCGGTGTGTTCCGTGCGCGCGCCGAGGAATCGCAAGTCGCACTGTCGCGGACGCGGCGCCGCAGTATAGAGATCGCCGACATCGGCCTCGTCGATGAACGAAATGAGATCGGTGATCTCGCGAGCGCCGTTTGCATCTCGAAGCGTGATGGCGCCGTCGTCCGCCACCGTTACCTCGAGACGGCCGTTGCTCATGCCGCTGCCTTCGACACGTACCGGCTCGGGCGGTTCGGTGCGACGGGCGGCGATGTCGCCGATCACGTGCGCATGAATGCCATACGGCTGCGCGTCCTCGACCCAGGCGAGTGCCTCGGTCACCGCAACCAGATCGTTGTCCGGATAGTGGCGGGCGGACTCGGTCCGCGAGTGTCTCACACTCCGCGACAGGACCTGGAGCTTTCCGAGGCTCGGTACACGGGGGACGCGGCGGGGGACGCCAACGGCCTGGGCGCCGGCGTCGCGAGCAGAACCCGGTCCGACCGGAGCGTGCGAGAGAAACTCTTCGATCTCGACGCGCGCGACCCCGGAGCGCCGGCGCGCCGCGCGGTTTCGCAGCAGCACGATCGGCCGCCAGTGGGTCGCGCTCTCGCGCGCGCGATCGCTGTCGTGTCCGATCAAAGCGGCGATGGCTGCCTGCCGGATTCCAGTCGCCTGATTCGACGCCGAGCGAAGCCGCTGTTCCATCGCGACCGCGACGGCGTCGATCGAACAACCGCAGAGCGTGTCGTGCGGATGGGCCTGGAGGAGTGTTTGCCACGCGTGATTCGCCAACGCGCGCACGTCGAGTCCCTTCCGGTTCGCGAGGGCCACCCACGGTTCCATGTCTCGCACCAGCATTCGTTCGACGCGAGCGTTCCGGCGCTTCTCGTGGGCGCGCGTCGCGAACGTACCCTGCAGCGTCCAAGTGAAACCGTACGAATCGCGGAGCTCCCCTTCGACGACGGGGAGCTTACCGTCGGCCTGCGACGACACCGCCGCGGCGAACGCGCGCAGTGAGCTTCGATGCGCGCCGTCGGGAGCCGACGCCCGCTGGATCGCGTCGATCGCCTCGCGATGGTGGCGTTGCCGCGCGTGGTGGTCGGCGCCGTTGGGCAGGAGCACGACTCCGGTTGAAGAACGCGGCTTCAGCTCGTCGTGAATGCGCTCCCAGCGCGCGGCGGCGGCGGCGTCATCGCTGGGGAGATGCGAGCCAAATTCGTAGCCGTCGCGAGGCAGATGATACACGAGGGCCTCGTCGCCGGACGGCGCGATCCAACGAAACGTGTCGCCCTTCGGCCAGCGGGAGCTGCCGTACCCCCGCCAAAGAACGATGAGCCGCAGCCCGAAGCCCTCGGCGATCATCGGCAAGGCGGCGGGATGGCCGAACGAGTCCGGGCAGTAGAGCACCGGCGGCGCGGCAGCGCCGAGGCGTGCAAGGAGTCTGCGGCCGGTGAGCAGATTGCGAACGATGGCTTCACCGCTCGGAATCAATTCGTCGCCGAGCACATACCAAGGGCCCGCCTCGAGACTCCCGTCGTCGAGCAAGCTGGCGAGCGCGGGGCCGCGTTCCGGCCGAATCGCGAGGTAGTCCTCGAGGACGATCGCCTGTCCGTCGAGCAGGAAGCTCTCGCCGGGGCGGGGAGGGTCCTCGATCAGCTCATCGATCAGCGCGACGAGCCGCTGTCGAAAGCACTCGACAGGATGGTACCACTCGCGGTCCCAATGGGTGTGCGAAACGATGTGGGCGTCGAGCATCGAGGCGGGAGATCGAGGCAGAGACAGCGCGACGCGCTGAATCTGAACCAAACGCCGCCATCATTCCAACCCGGCGCCGAAAACAGGGCCGCTCGGCGTCTCGGCTGCTCGGCGTCTCGGCTCGCGCGGCCGTCGGTTTTCGCCGAGGAGCCGAGGAGCCGAGTAGCCGAGCAGCCAGTTCAGTCAGACGACCGGACGCCGTCCCGTGACGAGGCGCGCGACGATCACGATGAGCGCGATGACGAGCAGCAGGTGAATCAGACCGCTCGTGACGTGAAAGGCCAGAAAGCCAAGCGCCCACAGGATGACGAGAACGATGGCGAGTGTGATCAACATGATGCGTGTCTCCAAGTCCGTGTTGAGATGAACCCAACGTTCGGCTCGGCACTAGGCAACAGTCATACCCGTTTGAGCCACCCTTACGGAATCGGCGGGCCGTCTTCGTCATCACGGTCGGCCAGGCGCGGACGAATAGCCGTTTCCGTCGTGCGCTCGACTCGGGCCACCGCACCCGAGCGGCTGACCGTGAGATTCGGTTTCGAGTTGTTGAGGACACGGGCGACGAGAATGCGCGCCGCGCGCACGTCGTGGCCCACGTCGATCAGCAGATGGGCGAGATCGCCTGTCCCCCACAGCACACCGGCCAGCACGATGAGGCGACTCGCCTCGCCGAGCAGCGTGGGAATCGACGCCGATCCCTGCGTGTAGACGCCGGTCGCCACTTCGGCGACGAGCAGCAGGATGAGTATGACCGCCATGAAGCGGAACAGCTTCGACAGATACCGCAGCCCGGTATACGGCTCGATATCCGACGCGCGAACTTCGCGGATCTCGCGCTCCTTATCGCGCTCTTTATCGCGCTCGGTCTTGACGTCTTTGACTTCACTGCTAAGTCCGGCAGTGTCCACGTCGTCGACGACCACTGCGTCCGATACCCTTCGATGATCCGCCACTTCAGCCTCCTGAGGTCCCCGACCACCGCGCACGATAGCCACGCGCATCGATGTGAATGAAAGGTCCGTGCCCGGACGCGGCCGTATAGACGCCTGCCCCACCCACCATCTCCGGATGAGCCGCCTCTACGCGATCAACGGCCTCGGCAATGACGCGGGAATCGTCGATCGAGATGCGGCCGTCATGGTTGAGGTCGTCCATTTGGCCGTCGCCGTCGTTGTCGATGTAAATGTCTGAAGCGTCCCCGTACATGTGCCGGCTGAGGTTGGCACGGCCGCCAGTGTTTCCGCCGGTGTAGTTGTACTGCGGCGTGCGGAAGCCGCTCATGACCTTCACGCCGTGAGTGTCGTAGCCGTGCGCCTGCAGGTCGCTGAGTACGAGCTCCAGTTTGTCGACGAGCTGCGGCCGCAGCACGAGATACTTCGGCCAGACGCTTGGCTGATCGTGCGTGAGAAAGTCGCGCAGCTTGAAGTGCTCCGAGATGGGCGTGTCGGCGTTTTCCGGCGTGACTTCGATGAACCCCTCCGGATTGCCGTACGCGCCGGCCGGCGCCTTGGACGGCCCGACCGATCCGTTCTCGCTCGGCCAGTTCCCGATGTAGTACAGTCCCACACGTCCATTCTTCTTCGCGCTGAATGGCAATTCCGTGATGACGTTGTAGCTGCCGACCGGACGGACGGCGTTGCCGATCGTGAGCAGTACGCGCCAAATCCCGACGCCCTTCGGCTCGGACGCGACTTCGCTGCCGCGTGCGTAAGCGAGCGAACCGCCGGGAGGCAGCGTATCCGCCTTGATCGGCGAGGGCTGCGTCTGGAAGCTCGCGCGCAGCTTGCCACTCACGCCGCGCGCCGACGCGAGCATGCGTGCGGTCAGCGCGTCGAGCGCCGCGTTGGTGAGGTATGCGGTCGTCGGAGCGCGTGGTTTGGTGAGCGCGGCGGCAATCGTCCTCACCGGCGACGGCACGTCGACCGACGCGATGTTTGCGCGAGGTGCCGAGAGCGCATTGTTGAAGCTCCACAGCCAGCCGCTGGCCAACGCCAGGACGACGAAGCCCGCGACCGCGTCCACCACATGCTCGCCGCGCCGAGTCAATCCGGATGCATTCCACCAGCGACCACGACGCCGCTCGGGCAGTTGCATGGCGCGATCGGCGAGCGCGCTCCACCGATCGTCGGTGGAACCGGTTGATTCCACACCGGGAGGCGGGGAACTTTGTGTGCTCACCGGACGGCCTCGCCCACTCGCCCACCACACGCCGCATGCAAACGCTGCTCGACTGGTTTCACCGCATTCGCGACGTTCGCGCGATCATCGCGTGGGGCGGCTACGCTGGGTTGACCGCGATCATCTTCGCCGAGACGGGGCTGCTGGTGGGCTTTTTCTTGCCGGGCGATTCGCTGCTCGTGACCGCGGGATTGCTCGCCGCCACGACGGGCGTGTTCAACGTGTGGCTTCTCGGCCTGCTGCTCACCGTGTCGTCGATCATCGGCAACACGGTGGGTTACGGCATTGGCAGGGCAAGCGGCCAGCGGTTGTTTCGTCGTGAGGATTCGCTGCTGTTCAACAAGAAGCATCTGTACCGCGCTCACGAGTTCTACGAACGGCACGGCGGAAAGACAGTCGTCATTGCGCGATTCATGCCGATCGTCCGGACGTTCGTGCCCGTTGTGGCTGGTATGGCGCAAATGGGGTACCGCCGCTACACGATTTACAACATCGTCGGCGGTTTGGGTTGGATCTGGAGCATGTTGTTCATCGGTTACTTCCTGGGGCGCTACATTCCGGGGGTCGATCAACACATCGAGACGGTGATCGTCATCGTCGTCTTCGTTTCGATTCTGCCGGGAATCATCGGTTGGCTTAGAGCAAGGAGATCGTAAATGGCTTTCACTCTGCCCGCTCTGCCGTACGCGTACGACGCGCTGGAACCGCACATCGACGCGCGCACGATGGAGATCCATCACACGAAGCACCATCAGGCCTATGTGAACAACTTGAACGCCGCGATCGAGAAAGCGCCGGAGCTACAAGGCAAGTCGCTCGACGATCTCATGCGTAGCGTGAACAGTGTTCCCGAGGCGGTGCGGACGGCCGTGCGCAACAACGGCGGCGGTCACTGGAACCACAGCGTGTTCTGGGAGCTGATGGCGCCGGGCAAAGGCGGCGAACCGACGGGCGGGCTCGCCGATGCGATCAAGCAGGCGTTCGGCGACTTCAGCAAGTTCAAGGAACAGTTTACCGCGGCTGCGACGGGCCGCTTTGGCTCAGGCTGGGCCTGGCTGGTCAACGACGGCGGCAAGCTCTCGATCACGAGCACGCCGAATCAGGACAACCCGCTGATGGACGGCAAGCGAGGAATCCTCGGACTCGACGTCTGGGAGCACGCGTACTACCTCAAGTACCAGAACCGCCGGCCGGAGTACATCACGGCGTGGTGGAACGTGGTGAATTGGGACGCGGTGGCGAGTCGGTTTCGGGGGTGAGTTCGCGGTCGGTCCTCAGGGCTGGCCACTCTATCGGGACGCACTGCTGAACTGCTTAACGCAGAGGCGCAGAGAGCGCAGAGGAGTGCCGAGGGCGCTCACAACTCAGCGCGCAACGAGCCCGGACGAACTTTTTCTTCGATACTGCCGCTCGGGATGCCCCAAGTAGCTCCCCGAGCGGCGGCACCAACAAGCCCCGGCTCGTTGTGCGCGGGGCTCGCCCACTTGAGCAGTTCTCTGCGGTCCTCTGCGCCTCTGCGCCTCTGCGTTAAGTAGTTCAAAAAGCGTCCCGATAGAGCGACCGGCCTTACGGCACCGCGAACTGTACGCCTCCCCGCATCACAAATACGACATTTCTAATCGCCGCAATCTCGCGCGTCGGATCGCCGCGTACCGCGATCAAGTCAGCATCGTAGCCGACGACGATCTGCCCGATCCGATCGCCCAGCCCAAGTGCAGCGGCGGCAGCGGCGGTCGCCGAGAGCAGCGCATCCGTCGGAGGCTGACCAGCCCGAACGCGACAGAGGAGCTCATCGGCGTTTCGGCCGTGGGCGAGCGCCACGGCGTCCGTCCCGAAGATCACCTTGAGTCCCGGCGTCTCGATCGCCTGCTTGAACATCGCGCTGGCGACGGGGATCGCGTTGGCCAACGCCTCGAACGACTGCGCGGTGAACCCGGATCGCGAGTAGACGTCGCGGTGATCGATGTAGTTCTGGAAGACGAGGCAGACCTGCGGGTCGAAGATCGTGCCGCGACTGGCCATCAACTCCAACTCGGACTTGGTGGCGAAGGTACCATGCTCAATCTCCGTGCAACCGGCGAGCGTCGCCGCGCGCACGCTCGCGGCGCTGATCGCGTGGACAACTGAACGCAGCCCCTGCACTTTCGCTTCGCCGCAGATCGCTTCGAGCTTTGCATTCGAGAAAGTCTGTTGGCCGCCAGCGCCGAGGCCGGCCGACGCGAAGAGTTTGATGACGTCGGCACCGCGCGCCTTGAGCGAGCGCACGAGACCCCGCAGCGAATCGACGCTGAGCGAGCTGTCGCTGATTTGCACGATCGACGTCAGAACGCGGGGGCCGGGGATCTGCCAACGCGCAACGGCGTCGCGCAGGTCGAGATCTTCCGGTCCGCCGAGGCTCTGGATCGTCGTGAATCCGGCCATCAGCGTCGCGTAGAGGTTCCCCGCCCTGGCGAGCGCCGATTGCGCCGGCGTGTCGTCGTCACGGCCGTGGAGCGCGCCGCGGCGATTGATGTACCAGCCCGGATGGACGTGCGCGTCGATCATGCCGGGCATCAGCATCGCGGCACCGAGGTCGTGGGTCGCCGATCTGCCGCGCGCCCCGACGTTGGTCTCGACGCGCTCGATACGTCCTGCGCGCACCGTGACGAGGACGTCCTCCTTGACGCCGCGGCCGTCGAACATGCGCGCCGCGTGGATCGTGATCGCCGTCGAATCGGACGGGCGAATCGGGGAGTTCTGGGCCTCGGTCATCGAGGCGCTGAATATGAAAACGAGAGCGAAGAAAGACGGTCTCATAGCCACGGGATTCGATGGTGTGCGTTCAGTCGCGCCTAGGAATGTGACGACGTCGGCCGCGGATGCTAGGTTGGATGTATGAAGCGCTTCGGGTCGCTCCTGATGCTGTTGGGCGCGAGTATTGGAATCGTCGCGGCCGCCGGGATCGGCGGCGTTTTCCATCTCGCGTTTCCATGGCTCGTGAACCTGGCCCTCGCCAAGCTCACTCTGGTGGCGTCGGGCGCTTTAATGGCATCGGGTGCCGTCGTGCGCCGACTCGCCACACGCCGAGAGCAGGCGGCGCAACTGGCCGCCGGCAGTGAAGACAACGCGCGCCGTGCCGTCGGCGACGACAGAGTCGAGAAGGTCACGCTGCGCCAACAGTAATCCCTCGTCGACACTTACAACCGCAACCGCGTCGTCGATGGCTCTCAGTGGCACCATCGTTGTCCTCCTCGTCGTTGCGGCGATCGTCGCGCTCGTCGCGCGAAAGCTCGACATCCCCTACTCCATCGCGCTGGTCATCGCGGGTCTGCTGCTCGGCCTGTCCGGCGCGCTCCATCCGCCGACACTCACCAAAGAACTGCTGTTCGCCGTATTCCTGCCCGGCCTGATCTTCGAGGCAGCGGTCGAGCTGGATGCGGATGAGTTTTGGCGCAACCGGGTCACGATCTTCTCGCTGGCGCTGCCGGGGGTGATACTCGCCACGCCGATCGTCGCGGCTGGACTGGTGTTCACGCTTGCGCCCACGGATTTCGCGATCACGTGGGGTCCAGCCTTCGTGTTCGCGACGCTCATCGCGGCTACCGACCCCATCGCCGTCGTCTCGCTCGTCCGCGCACTCGGCGCGCCGTCGCGTTTGGGTGTGTTGATCGAGAGCGAAAGTCTGCTCAACGACGGCACCGCCGCCGTTGCGTTCACCACGACGGTCGCGTTCGTGCTCGGTTCACGCCCCAGCGCCGCACAGGCAACGATCAGCTTCCTCTACGCCATCGCGGCGGCGATCGCGCTCGGGGCCATCATCGGCTTCGCGACGCGGCGGTTGATCACCTGGATCGACGACACTCGCGTCATCATCACGATTACCGTGCTCACGGCGTACGGATCCTTCATCGTCGCCGAATCGGTTCACGCGTCCGGAGTGATCGCCGTCGTGACCGCCGGCCTGCTCGTCGGCGACGAGCCGTCGCGTCGGGCCATCGCACCAGACGCGCGCCACGCGCTGCACAGCTTCTGGGATTACGTGGCGTTCGCGCTCAACTCGATCGTCTTCCTTTTGATCGGGTTCCAGGCCGGAGTTGGATCGCTCGTCCGCTCCTGGCTGCCGATCATCGTGGCGTTTTTCGTCGTGACGATCGCGCGCGTCATCGCGACGTACGGCATCGTCGCCGTGATGCCCCGCGCGGAACGTCTGCCCAAGGGGTGGACGGCGGTACTCTCGTGGAGCGGCTTGCGCGGCAGCCTGGCGATGGTGCTCGCGCTGAGTCTTCCCCCGGAGATACCGCAGCGAGATCTCGTGATCGAGATGACCCTTGGCGTCGTTGTTCTCTCGATCCTCGTTCAAGGCCTGACCGCGGCGCCGCTGCTGAAGCGTTTGGGAATTCGAGAAGCGGAGCCCGCAGCGTAGCAGTCATTCGTCCCAAGGAATCGGGCGTTCGTCCCGTTACCACTGGAATCGAGCCTCAACGCACGACAGAGATCGAGCATGACATCCAATCATCTCGACATCCTCGGGCGGCAGATCAAGCACGCCGCGCGAAGTCTTCGTCGCGAGCCGTCGCTCGCACTCGGAATCATCCTGACATTCGCGCTGTCGATTGGAGCGACGGCCGCGATGTTTGGCCTCGTGAATCGGCTGATGCTTTCGGCGCCACCGGGTGTCACCGATCCAAAACGGGTCGCCAAGGTCGCGCTGCGCATCGACGTCGTGGACGGACCGCAAATGGTCGCGGCAACGACGTCGTATCCGAACTTCCGCGCATTGCGCGACGTCCACGGCGCATTCGACGCCGTCGCGGCCGAGCGCGGCGACACGGTGCTGGTCGGCCGGCAGGAGGCAGCGCGCATCGTCGCGCTCGGCGTGGCGGGCGACTACTTCGGGACGCTCGGCGCCCGACCATTGCTCGGCCGGTACCTCGCCGCGGACGAAAGCGAAGCGCCGAGCGGAGCGCCGGTCGCGGTCCTCGGCCACGGCTATTGGCTTCGCGCATTCAACGGTGACCGCTCCGTGATTGGTCGTGAGCTGATCGTGAACGATCAGCCGGTCACCGTCATTGGTGTCGCGCCGGCGGGTTTCAATGGAACCGGTTTGTCGGCGGTCGACGTCTTCGTCCCGCTGCCGCTGGTGATGCGCGGTAACGCCGGCGACTGGCCGAGCAACCGGTTCATGAACGTAGTCTCGATCGTGGCGCGGCTGCGCGCCGGCGTCGAGATGAAAGTCGCGGCCGAGATGGCGACGGCCGCACTGCGTGAAGAGGCGTCGGCCGCCGGTCGGAACCGGTCGCCGGCCGTCGAGTTGACGTCGCTCATTCCCGGACGCGCGGCGCGCAACACACCGCAGGGAGAGATCACGCTCTGGTTGGCCGGCGTCTCGATCGTCGTCCTGCTCATCGCTACGGCCAACGTCGGTACGCTGCTGCTGCTGCGAGCGGCGCGACGACGACGCGAGCTCGCGGTTCGCGCCGCGCTCGGAGCGGGGCGCTTTGCACTCACCATGCAGATGCTCGTCGAGAGCGTCCTTCTTTCGCTTGTCGGCGCCGCCGCGGGCGTGCTCTTCTCGCGATGGTTCTCGACGATACTTCGGATCAAGCTGCTCCCGACGCTCGCGCCGAGCGAGTCGTTCGTCGACGGCGCGGTACTCGTCGCGTCTCTCGTTGCCGCGTGCGGCGCGGGGTTGATTGCCGGTCTGCTCCCGACGGCGCGCATCGGTCGCATGAATTTGGTCGACGACTTACGAGGCGGCGGCGAACAAGGGGCGTCGCGGCGATTGGCGCTCCACAACTGGCTGGCGCGGGGACAGGTCGCGCTGTGCATGACGATGCTCGTCGGCGCCGCGCTCTTCGTGCGAAGTCTCGAGCGCATTCAGTCGCAGGATCTCGGCATGACGACGTCGAATCTGCTGCACGTAGAGCTCGAGTTCCGCGGATATGTCTCTGGGATCGATCGCGACCTGGCGTACCTCGACGCGGAGGAGAAGGTTCGTCAGCTTGCGGGCGTCACGGGCACGACGCCCGCCGCTGGAGTTCCATTCGGACCGCACAACATCCCCCCGGTGAGCGTGCCGGGACTCCCGTGGCCCCCGACCAGCCAGCCACCGATCATGTACGCCGCCACGCCGGCGTACCTCGACCTCCTCGGCGTGAAGCTCGCCACGGGCGGGGGCCGGCTCTTCAACGCAGGTGATCGGCACGACTCGCCACTTGTGGTTCTCGTGAATGAAACGATGGCGCGAACGGCCTGGCCGGGTGCGTCGCCGCTCGGCCAATGTGTGCGGGTCGGCTTCGCAACCTTCCCGCCGACCGGCGAGGGCAACCCCGCCGACGGCGCGCCCTGTCGAGTCGTGGTCGGCGTCGTGCGAGATTCGCGGGCGCGCTCCCTGCGGCCGGAGAACAACGAAGATCGCCTGATGCAGTACTACGTGCCATTCGGACAGATCCCCGCCCCGCCGATGCCCGATGCACCGCGCACGATGGGACTGCTCGTTCGCGTTCAGGATGGCGCGGAAGCGTCGGCGGGCCGGGTGCAACGGGCCATCCAGTCGACGAGCACCGCACGCCTTTACGCACACGTGCGCCCGTATCAGGATTTTATCGATCCGCAGCTTCGCTCGTGGCGGCTGGGCGCGACGGTCTTCACGGCGTTCGGGTTCCTCGCGCTGGCGATCGCCGTCGTTGGGGTATTCGCGGTGATGTCGTACGTCGTCGCGCAGCGAACGCGTGAGATGGGTGTCAGACTCGCGCTCGGCGCTACGCGACGCGAAGTGACGGCGCTCGTGGTGCGCGACAGCGCGCGCCTGGTTGGCGCCGGCATAGCCGTCGGGGTCGGGCTCGCGTTGGCGGCTGGCCCGCTCATCGGGTCGCAACTTTTCCAGACATCCCCGCGAGACCCGAGCAGCATAGCGGTGGCGGCGCTGGTGCTGGGCGGGGTGACGATCGTCGCGTCCTTCTGGCCGGCCTGGCGTGCCGGCGGTGTGAATCCCGTGAAGACACTTGGCGCTGATGCCTGACCGGGCGGCGCGAAGCCGCAAACGTCGGCTGCTCTGGAATGTCGCCGCCGCGGCCGCCGCTCTGGCGTTGTTGACGTTCGTCGCCTCGCACTATGTCCCCGCGCCACCCATCCCGAAGGGCGCGCTCCCACGCATACGCAGCGCGCCGAGTACTCCGGGTGAGTTGCTGCGGAGCATGGGCGTCGGCTCGGTCACTTCCTTGGCGCGCTCGATCATCCGAGCGCGGGCTTCAGTCGCTGCTGGCAGGGTAAGGTTCTGGATTGCGCCATGCGGGCGGGTCAGCAGGCGGGCGGTCGCATAGCTCGCCCACGCTACGAGACCGAGCAGCACCACAAAAAACACCGCCTGAAGCGGTGCGGAAATGCGGAAGCGGCGAAGCTTGGATCCGTCATGGACGAACAAGTCTCGATCGCGAAACAGGCCCGTCGTTGCGGCCAACACTTGCGTCATTCGATTCCGCTCCACAGTCCATCCGGCACGCGCAAACACGACGCCGAAGTCCGTTCCAAAAAAAGGAGCTCCCCA
>Ga0207706_10004127_pt1 | contig 13707 bp, 12 predicted proteins | sample KBSC53metaG_FD_184318 | JGI IMG/M metagenome (GOLD analysis project Ga0207706, IMG submission 184318) | Corn rhizosphere microbial communities from Kellogg Biological Station, Michigan, USA - KBS C5-3 metaG (SPAdes) (version 2) | ecosystem: Host-associated > Plants > Roots > Rhizosphere > Soil ... | reverse complement strand
GACGCTCACTACGCCGCGCCCCATTAGCTGGATATATTGTTTCTTGCCGCCGCAGTTGCCGACGACGATCGACGAATAGGCCGCGCCGTCGCCGCCGCTGTCGCCGATCTTGGGGATTTCGCTCTTCCAGACATCGGCCCCGGTTTTCTTGTCGAGCACTGCTTTCGTGACTTTCATGGGAGCAATTTCGGCGGCGAAGAATCCTTCCCGCTGGGCGTGGGCGGTGCGTTGCTGGCTGATCAGGGAATATTCATCCTGGGCCTGGCGGCTGATCTGGTAACGCTTGGCAACGACCTCGGCGGTTTCGCCCATCACCATGTAGAGGCCGGGATATTCCTGCTTGACCGCGGGGCTGGGATCGTTATCGCGGACGATGAGGCTGATCGTTTCAACGCCTCCCCCGATGGCGGCGTCAGCGCCTTCACTTACGATCTGATGAGCTGCCATCGCGACAGCCTGCAGACCGGAAGAGCAGAAACGGTTCACGGTGATAGCAGCGGTGGAAACCGGGAGGCCGGCGCGCAAGGCTGACACACGCGCAATGTTGTGGCCCTGCACTCCATGGGGCTGGCCGCAGCCCAGAATCACGTCTTCGATTTCCTTGGGATCGAGTTGCGGTGTTTTGCGCAGGACATCCCTGATGCAATGGGCGGCGAGGTCCTCGGGCCGCGTCATGTTGAAGAAGCCGCGGAACGATTTGGCAAGGCCGGTGCGCGAGCTGGCTACTACGACGGCTTCTCTCATCTGGTCGTTGGCCCTTGGTCGTTGGTCGTTGGCGTCAACCTATTGTTTCTCGAAATCGGCGAAGGTGCGGCCTTCGGCGGCCAATTTTTTCAGCAGCGGGGCGGGCTCCCAGAGCTCGCCATGAATGCGCTGAAACCCGGTGATGCGGTCATAAACTTTTTTCAGTCCCACTGTGTCGGCGTACCACATGGGGCCGCCGCGATAAGCCGGGAAGCCGTAGCCGTTGATATAGATGATGTCGATATCGACGGCGCGGGCGGCATAGCCTTCTTCGAGAATGCGCGCGCCCTCATTGATCAGGGCGTAGATGCAGCGATCGACGATCTCATCGGCCGGAACCTGGCGCTGCCGGATGCCAGCTTCGGCGGACCACTTCTTGGTCAACGCCCCAACCTCGGGGTCGGGCGACGGGCGGCGATTCTCGTCATATTTGTACCAGCCCGCGCCGGTCTTCTGGCCGAAGCGGCCCATCTCGCACAGATGGTCAGCCGCGAAGGCCTGCCGGATCCCTGGCTTCTCCAGATGGCGATATTCCTTGCGGATGCGCCAGCCCACGTCGAGTCCGGCCAGGTCGTTGGTGGCGAGCGGGCCCATGGCCATGCCGAAGTCGTAGAGCGCCTGGTCCACCGCTTCCACGCTGGCACCCTCTTCCACCAGGAAAACCGCTTCGCGGACGTAAGGATGGAACATGCGATTGCCCACGAAGCCGCGGCAGTTGCCGACCAGCACGCCAATCTTTCCCAGCTTTTTCGAAAGCTGCATGCAGGTGGCGATTACTTCCTTGCTGCTGGCTTTGCCTCGCACGATTTCGAGGAGGCGCATGACGTTGGCCGGACTGAAGAAGTGTGAGCCAATGACGGAAGCGGGCCGGGAAGTGGCGGACGCAATCTCGTCGATATTCAGGGTTGATGTGTTGCTGGCAAGGATTGCTCCTGGCTTGCACACGCGATCCAGTTCGGCGAAGACTTCCCTCTTCAGCGCCAGGCCTTCGAAGACGGCCTCGATGACGATGTCGGCCTGGGCGAAATCAGTGTAATCCAGAGTGGGTTTAATCAGCTTCAAGCGGTCGTCAACCGCTGCCTGGGTGAAGCGTCCGCGCTGCACGGACACAGCGTAATTCTTGCGAATGTTGGCCAGCCCGCGGTCGAGGGCGGCCTGGTCGGCTTCCTTGAGCACAACCGGAATTCCGGCGTTGGCAAATACCATGGCGATGCCGCCGCCCATGGTCCCGGCGCCAACCACGGCAGCGGAGTTGATAGGGAGGATCGGAGTTTCTTTCGGGATATCCGGAACCTTGGCCACTTCACGCTCGCCGAAAAACACGTGGATGAGCGCCTTCGACTGGTCGGAGTAGAGGCAGTCGATGAACAGCCTGGCTTCGACCTCGCATCCTTCCTCGAAAGGGAGCCGGGTGGCAGCCTCGATGGCCTCAATGGCGGCAAGAGGAGCGATCAGATTGCGTTGCTTCTTGCGCGCGGCGTCGCGGGCAGCAGCAAAGATTGGAGCATTTTGCTCAGGTGTGCCCAGTTTCTGATTGCGTTCGCGAGTCTTGGGGGCGGGCTTTCCTGCGATCTCCCGCGCGAAAGCGATAGCGCCTGGCAGCAGGTCGCCGTCAATCAATTGATCGACGATGCCGGCCTTCAGCGCATCCGGCGCTTTGACCGGATTGCCATCGGTGCACATCTCGACCGCTTTGGTGACGCCGGCGAGGCGAGGCAGGCGTTGCGTACCTCCCGCTCCCGGAATGAGGCCGAGTTTCACTTCCGGCTGTCCGACTTGCGCGCCGGGGACGGCGACGCGATAGTGGCCAGACATGGCCACTTCCAGGCCGCCGCCGAAGGCGGTGCCGTGAATCGCCATTACCACGGGCTTGGAGCAGTTTTCTATTTTCAGCAAAAGCGGGAGCAAGCCGGGGCCGGTCTTTGCCTTGCCCGAAGTCATTTTTGTGAATTCTTTTATGTCAGCGCCCGCGATAAAAGTGCGGCCGCCCCCAATCACTACCGCTGCGCGTACGGTCCCATCGTCATTGATCTGATCGATGGCTGCGGAAATTCCTTCCGGCACGCCCGGGGTAATGGCATTCACCGGCGGATTATTTATGGTGATGATGGCGATGTCGCCGTCTTTCGTGAGTTGGATCATGTCGCTCATTGAAATACTTGCCCTCCTGGGGGGACGGTTAGATTGTAGCCGTGATCGAGGATGCGGAGGAGACAATGCATGAGTTATCCTGCGGCTGCAACCGGAGCGGCCAGAGTAAGTCAATTCTTGCACCGCTTCATCGGTCGGTAGGGGTCCTTCGACTCCGTGGCTGCTTCGCAAGCGAAGCCGCCACTGCGCTCAAGATGACAGGGGGAAGAAGGTGGTGATACCTTCTTATTCCCGCTATGGCAAGCACCTCTCCGAGGCTATCCGCACTAGAGCCAAAACGACAATCTTTCTTCGCCCATGGCATGGGAATAATTCTCGTCATTGCCCTGGCCAAACTGTTCTTCCATTGTTACTTCAACAATCGCTATGGGTACTTCCGCGACGAGTTTGATTACATGGCCTGCGGAGATCATCTGGCCTGGGGCTATGTGGACCAACCCCCGCTGATTCCCTTCCTGATTCACGTTTCTCGCGCGGTGCTGGGAGACTCGCTGCGCAGCATACGTTTTATCCCGGCGCTGGCGTCTTCCCTTCTGGTGGTCCAGACGGCGGTGCTGGCCCGCGAATTTTGCGGACGGCGATTTGCCCTTCTGCTGAGCGCGGTGACGGTCGTCGTCGCGCCGCAGTATCTGTCCAATGGCAGCCTGCTGGGGACCAATTGTCTCGAACCGAACCTGTGGATGGGTTGCGCCTATTTCGCGATTCTCGCCATCAAGCGCAACGATCCCCGCTACTGGCTGTGGTTCGGCGTGGTCGCGGGCCTGGGCCTGCAGGAAAAGTATTCGATCGCGCTGTTCGGCTTTGGCATCGTAGTCGGCCAGCTGCTCACCGAGCAACGCCGCGTTTTCGCCGACAAATGGATCTGGCTGGGCGGAATGGCCGCGTTCCTCATTTTCCTGCCCAATTTGCTCTGGAACATTCACTACGACTGGCCGTTTGTGCAGTTGATGCGAGGCATCAGGGCTGAGGGCCGCGATGTGGTGCTGCCGCTGCTGCCGTACTTCTTTCAGCAGACGCTGCTCGTACTTCCTTTAACCGCGCCCATCTGGATCACCGGGCTGATCGCACTCTTTTGTTCGCGACAGTTGAAGGTCTATCGCGTTCTGGGCTGGAGTTATGTGGTCTGCTTCGTCGTCTTCTTCGTTCTACATGGGAAGAGTTATTATCTGGCTCCCATCTATCCCATGCTCCTGGCGGCGGGGGCAGTGACGATCGAGAACGCAATCGAACGGCCGCGGCTTACCTGGATGAAACCGGTAATCGTGGTTTTGCTGCTGGCAGCCGGAGCGCACTTGGCCCCGGTGGTGGTGCCGGTGCTGTCTCCCGAGCGATTCATTGCTTACATGAAATACCTGCCGATGAAATTGCCAGTGATGGAACACGGTCATGAGCGGTCACCCCTGCCGCAGTGGTACTCCGACCAGTTCGGATGGGAAGAGATCGTGGCGGAAACCGCGCAGGCCTGGAACCGTTTGAGTCCGGGGGAGCGCGGGGATTGCGGCATCTTTGCCCAGGATTACGGTCAGGCCGGCGCCATCGATTTCCTGGGCCGCCGCTATGGCCTGCCGCCGGCCCTGAGCGGACATCAAACCTACTTCCTGTGGGGGCCGCGAGGATATTCAGGGAATTGCATGATTGTGCTCGATGACCGCAAGGAAACACTCGAGCGGCTCTGGAACAACGTCGAGTACGTGGGCACGTCGGAGGACAATCCTTATGCGCTGGAAAAAAACATCGATGTCTTCATCTGCAAGGGGGCGAAATTCGGTACCCTGGCGCAGCTGTGGCCGAAGCTGAAGCACTGGCGCTGAGGGAAAATCTCTCACCCTGTCTCTCCACAAACCGGAGAAACGAGGTTGGGGCATTCTGGTTTTCACTGACCTTCGGCCAAGCTTGAGCCTTACCTCGGCTCCTACAGTTACAATAGTTGGTTCGAGTTCATGAGTGCTTCTGCCATCCGGCCCACCCTGTCTCTCCACAAAACGGAGAGACGAGGGCGGGGCACCCGGGGTGCGGTTCGAGGGATCGATCATGCCTAAAGCTGTTTCCGACGAGATACCCGCTGTCCCGCTGACCATTGAGGGTTACAGCGTTCTGCATCAGATGATGCGAGTTCGGTGGGCGGCGTGGAGGCAACTGGCGGCGGCGGACAAGGGTGCGGTCGTCGATGAGGCCGCGGGCGTTCTGGCCGGGATGGAGCAGAATTCCGGTGGACCTTCCGCGCTGTTTTCTTTGCTGGGCCACAAGGCCGATCTGATGTTCGTGCACTTCCGGCGTTCGTTTGACGAACTGAACTCCGTGGAGTTGCAGTTGGCGCAACTGCGGTTGGCTGATTTCCTGGAGCCTGCTACTTCTTATCTTTCAGTCATCGAACTGGGGTTGTACGAATCCACGATCAAGGCTTATCAGGATTTGAAAGAGCGCGGCATTGAAGCGCACTCGGAACCGTGGAAGCGGGAGATTGCGGAGGTGCTGGCGCGGCAGAAGGAGGCCATGCATCCGCGTTTGTTTCCGGAGATGCCGCCACACCGGTACATTTCGTTTTATCCCATGGACCGGCGGCGGGGCGAGGCCAGGAACTGGTATAGCCTGCCCATTGAAGAACGGGCGCGGCAGATGAACGAGCATGGATTAATTGGAAGGCGCTATGCCGGAGAAGTGCGGCAGATCATTACCGGGTCGATTGGCTTCGACGACTGGGAGTGGGGTGTAGACCTGTTCGCGAACGACCCGCTGGTGTTCAAGAAGCTGATCTACGAAATGCGATTTGATGAAGTGAGCGCGGTGTATGCGCTGTTTGGGCAGTTCTATCTAGGGGTCCGCGTGCCGGCGGCTGCGTTGGGCAAGGTATTGAGCGGAGTACTGCCGGCCGCTTAGAAGAGATCTTGACCGCAAAGGACGCTAAGAAAGCCGCAAAGGGCGCAAAGAAAGGCCCTTCGCGACCTTTGCGGTTTCCTTTGCGACCTTTGCGATAGTCTTTTGGGGTATCGGAGCAAGACATGGCAACCCTTGGCCTGATTGAGTACAAAGATGCGAGTGCGGAAGTGCGGGCGGTTTATGACGACATCATGGCGACCCGCAAGACTGACTGGATCAATAATTTCTGGAAGGCGATCGCGCATGATCCGGCGACCCTGAAACGCACATGGGAGGACGTCAAGCAGATCATGGGACCGGGTGCGCTTGACCCGCTGATCAAAGAATTGGTTTACCTGGCGGTGAGCGTGAGCAATCAATGCGGGTATTGCATTGCGTCGCACACCGCCGGGGCCCGCGGCAAGGGCATGACTGACGCCATGTTCCAGGAACTCATGGCGGTGACCGGCATGGCGAACGAGACCAATCGCCTAGTGGCGGGATATCAGGTCGAGATTGACGACAGGTTCAAGGTCTAGGAGATCACGTGGCGCATGAACTAACGACTTCCTACCTGCGGGACTCGCTCTCCCTGTTCCGCTATTACAAGAAGCTGACTGAGCGAGCCATGGAGCAGGTAAGCGACGAACAATTGACGGTTGCGCTTGACGGCGAGATGAACTCCATCGCGATTATCGTCAAACATCTTGTAGGCAACATGCGATCGCGCTGGACCGACTTCCTGAGCAGTGACGGCGAGAAAGCCGACCGCAAGCGCGACACCGAGTTTGAGGACCCGCCGGCCACCAGGGTAGCGCTGATGGGGCTGTGGGAGGAGGGGTGGGGGTATGTGTTCTCAGCGCTCGAACCTTTGTCGGATGCGGACATCGAGCGCACGGTCTTGATCCGGGGCGAGCCGCACTCGGTCATGCAGGCCATCAACCGCCAGATTGCGCACTATTCTTATCATTGCGGGCAGATCGTATTTCTGGCCAAGCATCTGCAATCCGCGAAGTGGAAAGCGCTCACGGTGCCGCGCGGCAAGTCGGAAGAGTTCAACCAAAAAGTCGTGGCCAAGGAAATCAGCCAGCGCTAGGAAAAGGCGGACCCCGGACCTCTGGCGTCGGACGTTGGCCTGGCTTTGCCGCCATCCCGGCGTCCTCGCCGCCGCGCCGAGGGCGGGACGCCCTCGGGACAGCCGGCAAGATGCCGGCGCTACCTTTTGGCTCGCGGTCTCTTTCTTGCTTTGGGGAACTTGTGCTCGTGCAGGGTCATATCAACTTTCCGGCCTCGGAAAGTGACTCCTTCGGCCTCCAGGCGGAAGCGCTGCTCGAAGGCATAATCTCCGCGGAGTTTTATAGCGCCTCCGGCGCCTAGGACACGCTGCCAGGGAAGGCCAACGGCGCTACGGAGAGCGGCCACCACCTGGCGGGCGGCTCCGGGAAAGCCGGCGGCTCTCGCGACGGCGCCGTAGGTGGAGACCTTACCTGGGGGAATCTTGCGAATCGCAGCGATGATTTCCTTCTGCATGAATATTTCGAGCGCCCCGCTGTGCCTCCTGCATATTTTCCTGGACTGAAAATAACATAACGCGCTTTGACTGGCAGTCAAACAACTTCTACCCGTCCCCCTCTCCGTTCGGTTTCCACATCTCGCAAGACATCCAAACAGACGACTTTACTTTTAGCTCGAGAGGAAAAATATGACACGTTTATTCCGACTGCTTCCGTTGGGCCTTTTATTGATTGCGGCAAATGTATTTCTTGTGGGTTGCGGGTCAGACGAAGAGTCCCGGGTGCGGGTGGTGCACGCTTCGCCCGACGCACCGAATGTGGATGTGTTGGTAGACGGCAAATCTGTCCTGACCAATGTTCCGTTCGGAACAGCTTCCGACTACCTCACAGTGAAGGCCGGCGCTCGCCAGATTGAAGTACGCGCGACCGGAACGAGTCAGGATGTGATCAACGCAAAACCAGACTTTGCTTCAAAGAAGGACTACACCATTCTGGCGGAAGACTTCGTAGCCAACATCATGCCGCAGGTGCTAATCGACAACAATTCGGCGCCTGACTCCGGAAAAGTGAGGGTTCGGGTGGTGCACGGGGCACCGAGTGCCGGCCCGGTGGACGTGTATGTTGTCGCTCCAGGCAGCGATATCAGCATTCAGACTCCGACGATTTCAAATCTGGGCTTTAAGTCGGTCACGGACTACCTGAGTGTGCCTGCGGGAAGTTACGAAGTATTCGTTACTCCGACCGGCACGAAGACGGTCGCCATCAGCACCGGGACGATCGCTCTTGCGGCTGGCCAGGTGCGGACGGCGGTGGCTCTGGATGCGGCCGGCGGCGGGACTCCCCTGACGGCAATTCTGCTGGCCGACTTAAACTAGAATCCTCCGGGCCCAGACGTCAAATAGGATCAGAGAGCGATCCAGCCTGTGCGGATGAGCCATAGCGAACCGGTCGAGATCAGGAGCCAGAGGATCACTCCGAGGAGCATGGGACGATGTCCCACTTTCTTCAGGGTGGCGACTGAAATACCACTGCCGATCAGATAGAGGGTGGCGGTGAGGCCGATTTTCGCGGCATGCGATAGAAGCCTGTAGGCGGGCGCTCCAGCGGGCAGGTAGGTGTTGCAGACGGCGGCCAGGCCGAACAGGGCGATGAACCATGGCCACTGGATTTTTGCCCTGGCATGCTTGATCAGCGCGGCGCCGAGCGACATGGGGACGATCCACAGAGCCCGCGCCAGCTTTACGGTCGTGCCCACTGCCAGTGCGACGGCCCCGTATTTCGCGGCGGCGCCGACTACTGAACTGGTGTCATGAATGGCGAGCGCAGCCCAGAGACCGAACTGGGTCTCGCTGAGATGCAGCGCCGCACCAATGGCGGGGAAAGTTAGCAGGGCAACGGAATTGAGAACAAACACCGTGCCCAGGGAGATGGCCATCTGTTCGTCGCTGGCGCCGGTGATGGGGCCGACGGCGGCGATGGCACTGCCGCCGCAAATGGCGGTGCCCGTCGAGATCAGAAAAGCCGGCGTACGCTGCATTCTCAGCATCGCGCCCAACGTCATGCCGACCACCATGGTGAAGCTGATGCCCAGGACGGTGTAAACGAACCCGCTGCGTCCGGCGCGGACCACGTCGTGCAGGTTCATGCCGAAGCCCAGTCCGACTACCGAAGCCTGCAACAGATAGCGGGAGAGCTTTTTTGCGCTTTTGTCGAAGGGATGGGGGAAGGCAAAGCCGAAAACCAGACCCAAAGCAAGCGCCACCGGCGGGGAGACAAATCCGCTGGCGGCAACCGCGAGGCCCAGGATAAAGACGGCTTTGGCGATCATGCTGACGGGCGTGAATGCGGGAGCGGGAGAAAGCGCAAAGTCCCTCGACTGCGTCGCCGCGCGAGCGCGCACTGCGCATGCGCGCGGCATGATTTCAGGGTTATCGGAAACTACGCGGCCGCGCCTTTTCCGAACGACGCAATGGCCTTCTCCTCGCTGTCATACACTTCAAACACGGTCAGCAGTTTGGTGACTTGCAGCAGATCGCCCACGCGCTGGGTGAGGTTGGCCAACTTCACCGCGCCTCCCGCGTTGTGAGCCGTGGTGTACAGCGCAACCAGCGTTCCCAACCCGCCGCTATCGATGTAGGTGATGCTGCCCAGATTCAACACAATCTGGCTGTTCTCGCCAATCAGTTTCTTGAGGGTATCGCGGAGCAGTGCCGATTCTTCGCCGAACACGATCCGGCCGCTGCAATCGACGATGGTCACACCTTGCGAAACCCGCGTGTTAAGTTTCAACTGCATGGGACCTCCATGGTCTGGCCTGAGCCGACCCAGCCCAAAAGCCTATCGCTTGGGCGGATTCTTCGCAAGGGCCCATTTTCGCGGTGGTCCATCGGCCTGGATAACGCGTCCCCCGCGGCTTTGGGAGTGACTTCAGGCGAGGTCAAAAGCTTTGCCGCAAAGGTCGCAAAGAGAACCTGAAGAAAGCTAAGGAGGTTCGGGCGCATCCACCAAACTCCCTGGAATGGACCGCCGCGGGGCGACTGCGAAGGTATAATGAGTGATTCTCCTGTCATGAGCTATCAGGTCTTAGCCCGTAAGTATCGTCCACAGAAATTCTCCGAGGTCATCGGACAGGAACATGTTACCCGCACCCTGAAGAATGCCCTGGAGCAGGGCCGGACGGCGCACGGGTACATTTTCAGCGGGCATCGCGGGATTGGCAAGACCACGGTGGCGCGCATTCTGGCCATGGCGCTGAACTGCCGGTCGTCGGACAAGCCGGTAGCGGAGCCGTGCGGGGTATGCGAGTCATGCACCGAAATCCGGGCGGGGAATTCGGTGGACGTGATCGAGATTGATGCCGCTACCAATCGCGGCATTGATGAGATTCGCGAGTTGCGCGAGGGCACGCGCTACCGTCCGGCGCGGGACCGTTTCAAGATCTACATTCTGGACGAAGCTCACCAGATCACCGACGCGGCTTTCAACGCGCTGCTGAAGACGCTGGAGGAGCCGCCCGGCCACGTGGTCTTCATGCTGGCCACCACCCAGCCCGAGGACATTCCGCAGACCATTCGATCGCGCTGCCAGCATTTCAGTTTTCGCGCCGTGGGATTTGAAGAAATCCTCAACCAGCTTAAGGACCTGTCCGGGCGGGAAAACATCGAAGCCGATGAGGATGCGCTGGCGTTGCTGGCTGAAGCCGGTGACGGTTCGATGCGCGATGCGCTCTCCATTCTCGATCAGGCCATTGCCTCGTCCACTGGGCGGCTGACCGCCGATCAGGTGCGGAACCTGGTGGGCGCGGCTCCCTCCGGAGTGCTGGAAGAAGTCATGCAAGCAGTAGCCCAGGGGTCGAGTGAAACCGTGTTGCGGCTGGTGGACCGGCTGATCAGCGAGGGCCACAGCCCCACTCATTTTGCCCGGCAGATGGTGCGCTTCCTGCGCAATACGGTGGTGGCCAGGATCGCGGGAGAGAAGTCTTCCCTGCTGCAGATTTCAAGCGACGAGCGGCAGCGCGTGGCCCGCATCGCGGCGTTGTTTGAGGAAGAGGACCTGGCGCGGCATCTGCAGATCATGCTGCGCACGCACAGCGAACTCGGGTACCGGCAGGAACAGCGTTTTCATCTCGAGCTGGGCCTGCTGAAGATGGCGCACGCACAGCGGTTGTTGCCGATCGAGCAATTGCTCAGCGAAACCGCGGGCACCGCGGCGCCGCGGGCATTGGGCAAATCATCGGTGGTGCCGGACATCAGAAGACCTGAGCCTCAACCGTCGGCGCTTTCCACGAATGTTTCGCCATTCGCGGCGGATACAGCGCGCAAGGGTGGATCGAAGCCGGAACTCTCCGTCGAGAGCACTCCGCTGTCGGGGGTGCACGCGGTTGCGGGTGGCGCGGCGAGCGTGGTAATGGGGTCGGCGGCGCCGGCCGTGGTCGTCCAGCAGGCGGAGGAACTGTCTCCTGAAGTGGCCGCCCCAGAAATCCAGAAGACTCCGGAAGAATCTCCCACCGATTTGCGGGATGCCGTGCTGAATGCGTTAAACGGAGCGGGTCAGCGCATTCTGGCCAACCTGCTGGCAGCCGGCGAGTGGCAGGTGGAAGGCAATGACGTGGTGATCAAAGTGGCATCGTCGGCGGCTGTGATTGAGATGTCGCTGAGCGCGGATGCGAAGCGGCTGATGATTGCCACGGCCAGCGGAGCGCTGGGACGTGCGGTGAAGGTGCGGGTGGCGCCGGGCGGAACGATCCAGACTGCGGCGCGTCCCGCACCGAGCAATGGCGGCGGCCGTGGCCGCGCCGAACAGGACCCCGTGGTGCGGCGCATGCAAGAGAAGTTCGGGGCGGAAATTCGCACGATTATCGACTACAAGAACAAGCGCTAGATCGCGGAGGCGCCGAGAAAGCCGGGGACAAACGCCATGGCCGGATTCAACCTGCAGGAACTGATGTCGCAGGCCAAACAGCAATACGAAACCCTGCAGAAGAAGATGCAGGAAACCGTGGTCGAGGGCTCGGCTGGCGGCGGCACGGTTACGGTGAAGATGGACGGCAGCAAGCAGGTGCTGAACATCAGGATCGATCCCGAGGCAGTGAAGTCAGGCGATCTGGAGATGCTGCAGGACCTGATCACTGCGGCCATCAACGGGGCGGGCCGAAAAGTCGATGAAGCCATGCAGTCCACCATGGGCGGGATGCTGGGCGGAATGGGAATACCGGGATTGTAGATTTACGGATTGATGATTTTAGAATCGAAAAATCAAATCTTCGGACCAGTCATTAACTGAGCTCTGATTTTCCCTGAATACAAATCATGTCTAAATTTGCGGAGCCGATGGCGCGGCTGATCGAAGCGCTGAAAAAACTGCCGGGCATTGGGAGCAAGAGCGCGCAGCGGCTGGCCTTTCATATTCTTCGCTCTTCCGACGAGGATGCGGAAGGGCTGGCGGCGGCGGTGCGCGATGTGAAGGCCAACCTGCGCCTGTGTTCGATCTGCAATAACATCACTGACGTTGACCCCTGCGTGTACTGCAGCAGCGCGACCCGCAACCAGCGGATGGTTTGCGTGGTCGAAGAACCGACCAACATCGCGGCCATCGAGAAGACCAGGCACTTTAACGGCGTCTATCACGTGCTGCATGGATCGATTTCGCCGCTGCATGGAGTAGGGCCGGACCAGTTGCGGATTTCGAACCTGATGCGGCGGGTGGACGACGGGCAGGTGGATGAAGTGATCCTGGCCACCAATCCTACGATCGAAGGCGAGGCGACCGCGACTTATCTTTCCGGGCAATTGCGGCGCGCGGGGCTCAAAGTAACGCGGATCGCGATGGGGATTCCGGTGGGCAGCGACATCGAATACGCCGACGAAATCACCATGCTGAAGGCGATGGAAGGGCGGCGGGAGCTGTAGAGCGCGCCTGGCATAGCGGTCGCCCGCGTAGGCCCGGAGGTCCCGGCTGGGCGGACGAGGCGTCCTCCCGTGCGTGGTTCGTGGCAGGTTTTGTTCCCAGTTGAGAAAGTCTTTTCCCTCCGGGGCGTCCGACACCCTGCCAGCCTGTAGTGCTGACTACTTACCAGCTTATATATCAATCACTTACCAGTATTTTAGAAAGCATAGGGTCATATTCAGGTTGGCATGGCGCTTGCATTAGGTAAGGCATGTTCCTCCCGTCTCCGTTTATTTTTGGCTGGCACGAGATAGCAGTGACATTTCTGGTCAAACTGACCCGAGAACGCTTGTTGCCAGTACGCGCCGCGTGGTGATGTGACCGCATCTCAACTCGACGCCACTCGAAACCGGGCCAACCAGCCCGGTTTTGTTTTTGGGGCCTCGGGCCTCGGGGCGTCGGGCGTCGGACGTCGGGCTTTGGCCTTTCTGGCACGGCACAGGTTGTCGAGCTTCGCTCGACCGGACGGCTGGGGACAGCCGTCCCTACGTGATTTGTGGTCACCTACGTGGTTTGCGATTCCAGTGAGCCGGTCTCCAGGAAATGATTCTTCTCTTCCTGGGTGGGTTCGATGCCGGTGGGACAGGCGCCACCGTTGTATTGCTGCATTCGGTTTTTCCACTTGAGGAATTCGGTGATGGTTTGGGGCTCGATGCGTATTTCCACACGGCGCAGGCTGGCCAGCAGCAGGTTCATCTCATAGGCCAGGCCGGACGGGGTGCGGAGGTTGCGGGCGGAGCGGCGCACGACTTCGACCTTGCGCTGGCGCAATTCCAGCAGACCCCATCCCGGAGGTAGCTCCTTGAGCTGCAGCAAAGCCGGCGGGGTGAGATAGAAACGTTCGCAACCCAGTCCTTGCTCCTGTTCTTGTCGGAAGGGTTTGTCGCGGTCGGCCAGGAAGTCGGCGCGGGAAATCTTGCATTCGATCAGGACGGAATGGTTGGCGCGCTTCCATCCGATGGCGTCGGGCATTTCTCCGCTGACGCAAGCCTGCTCG
>Ga0207706_10004126_pt1 | contig 13707 bp, 15 predicted proteins | sample KBSC53metaG_FD_184318 | JGI IMG/M metagenome (GOLD analysis project Ga0207706, IMG submission 184318) | Corn rhizosphere microbial communities from Kellogg Biological Station, Michigan, USA - KBS C5-3 metaG (SPAdes) (version 2) | ecosystem: Host-associated > Plants > Roots > Rhizosphere > Soil ... | reverse complement strand
AGCAGCCTGAACAAGCCAAGTCGGTGCAGCCAGACCCCGCGGATGCGTACGCGCCACCCTTGGACGAGGCGGCGCCCAGTGCGACCGAAACTTGGGAAGTCGAGGAGGCCGGAGAGGCCAGCGTCGAGGACGCCCAAGCTGCCGCTGCTTCGGCTCCTGAGGCCCAGTCCGACCAGCCTGCCGACGACACCGTCAGGGATGACACGGTCAGCGACGACACAATCAACGACGACACAATCAACATTGAGCAGGCGGAGTCGAGCAGCGACGAGTCAGCAGCAGATCAGCCGCCGCATAGCGAAGGTCGTCCAACCGACGATGGGCATCGGGAGGGCCAGGAAGCCAACGGCGAGGCTCGGTATCGCCGGGGGTCGGGCGTCGCACGGTGAACCTCGACTGGGCGTGGATTCAGCGCAACCTGGCGATGATCGGCAATTTGTTGGTCGATCACATCATCCTTTCCGTGCTGCCCGTTCTCATTGCCCTGGTCATTTCGCTGCCGCTCGGCTTTCTTGTCTTCAAGACCAAGCGGGTCGCCAACGTCATCCTCGCCTTTCTTGGCGTGATCTACTCGATTCCGTCTCTGGCCCTCTTCGTGATGATGCCGTTGATCCTCGGCACAAAGATCCTCAATCCAGTCAATATCGTCGTGGCGTTGGCGATCTACTCGATTGCATTGCTCGTGCGTAGCGTCGTGGACGGCCTGCGCTCGGTGCCAGCCTCAGTGAAGCAGTCCGCCACAGCAGTCGGGTATGGCTGGCTGCGCCGGCTTTTCCGGGTCGAGCTGCCGCTCGCCATGCCGGTGATCTACGCCGGTCTTCGCGTCGTCACGGTCTCGAGTATCGCCCTGGTGAGTGTGGCAGTCCTGATTGGCAGTGGAGCGCTGGGCAAGCTGTTCGACCTTGGTTTCGGGAGCTTTTTCTACACGCCGATCATTGTCGGTCTGGTGCTGATGTTGGCATTGGCGCTGGTAGCGGATGCGTTGATCTTGCTCATTCAGCGTGGCACGCTGCCCTGGTTCAGGAAGCGGCGCACGGCATGAACATTTTTTCTTACCTGACTGATCCGGCCAACTGGGAAGGCCCGGCTGGGATTTGGAATCTGCTGCTTCAGCAGCTTGCGTATACCGCTGCGTCGGTCGCGATTGCCGCGGTTATCGCCATCCCGCTCGGCATTTTCATTGGTCACACCGGCCGTGGTTCGTTCCTCGTCATCGGTGTGAGTAATGCTGCTCGGGCTATCCCTACGTTGGGTCTGCTGGTTCTTGTCGTTCTGTTGCTGGGAACGGGCGTAGGGCCGATCATCGGCGTCCTGGCGGTGCTCGCGTTGCCACCCATTCTCACCGCAACCGCGGCGGGCATACATGGCGCCGATCCTGAGGCCGTTCACGCGGGCCGGGCACTTGGCCTGTCGGAGCGGCAGGTCGTCTCCAAGGTCGAGTGGCCACTGGCCCTGCCACTGGTGATCTCCGGGCTACGGAGTTCGACTCTGCAGGTCGTGGCTACGGCGACGGTCGCCGCCTACAGCTCGGGGGAAGGCCTTGGTCGGCTCCTGATCACGGGCAATGCGACGCGTGACTATCCCCAAATGTTTGCGGGCGCCTTCATGGTTGCGGTGCTGGCTGTCGTCCTGGACATTTTGCTGGGCGGGGTCGGATGGCTGGCCAGCCGCCATGCAAGCCCCGGCCGTCGCACGAGCCGTAGTCGTGGAGCCAGCCCGAGAGGCGAGACGATCGACCAGCCCGCGTAATCCCCACTTAACCTAGTCGGACGGTTCGATTCTGTCCGGCAGCGATAGGAGAGAGTTCACGAATGAAGATCAAGCAATCACTCCTCGGTGTCAGCTTGGGCATTGCTGGCCTGCTCCTCGCGGCGTGCGGCGGCAGTAGCAATCCGCTGAGCGATGCCAGCTCGCCGCAGCCCTCCCAATCGGGCTCGGCGAGCGGTGCGCAAGGGGCACCGGTGGTCGTCGGCTCGGCTGATTTCACCGAATCCAAGATCCTGGCCGAGATCTACTCCCAAGCCTTGAAGGCAAAGGGTGTCGACTCGTCAACCAAGCTCGGCATCGGGTCGCGGGAAATTTACATCAAGGCCCTGCAAGATGGCTCGATCTCGGCCGTCCCCGAATACACCGGCAACCTGCTGCTCAACTTCGACGCCAATGCGACAGCGACCACTGCCGACGAGGTCGAGAAGTCGCTGCCGGCCGTGCTACCACAGGGCATCAAGGTGCTGAAGGCCTCGCCCGCTGTTGATCAAGATGTCTACGTCGTGACCAAGGATTTCTCAGCGAAGAACGGGATTACCTCGCTGGAAGATCTGAAGAAGATCGCCAGCACCTCGACGCTGGGCGGGCCGCCCGAGCTGGAGAAGCGGGCGTACGGACCTCCCGGACTAGAGAAGATCTACGGCGCCAAGTTCAAGGCCTTCGTGCCGTACGCGAAGTATCCGCCCAAGATCAGCGACTTGGATTCGAACAAGATTCAGGTGGCGACGTTCTTCACCACCGACGCCGTGATCTCTGAGAAGGGCTACGTCCAGCTCGAAGATCCCCAGTCGATGATCTTGCCGCAGAACGTCATTCCGCTGGTTCGTTCCGACGTTGCCGACAATGCGGATGCGGTCGCGGCCTTGGATGCTGTGCAGGCTGCGCTGACCACTGATGATCTTGTCCAACTCGACAAGAAGGTTGACAGCGAGCGGCAGGATCCTGCCCAGGTAGCCGGCGAGTGGCTGAAGAGCAAGGGACTGGCGTAGCAGATGCGCCCTGAGCCCTTCGACAAGCTCAGGACGGCGCTTGTCGAAGGGTGCCCCCTCAGCGCTTCGACAAGCTCAGCGCACATTCACCCACGGCCTACGGGTCATTCAGGATCGGGCGGTGCGGCCTTGTTGTCGCGCTCGTCCCGATCGGCCCACTCTAGGAGCTGATCGAGCCGATAGATGTGGTCGTCGATGTCCGCGTGAAGATCACCGACCGCGGCGTAGCGCGCTGGCATGGTGGCGATCGTGAAATCCTTGGGGTTCGCCTCGGCGATCTCGTCCCAACGTAAGGGTGCCGAGACGATGCCCTCGGGCGTGCCGCGTACGGAATAAGCGCTGGCGATGGTGTGGTCGCGCGCATTCTGGTTGTAGTCGACGAAGACTGAGCCAGGATCTCGATCTTTACGCCACCAGGTGAGGTCCACCAGGTCGCCGGCGCGGCGCTCGACCTCCCGGGCAAATGCCCAAGCTGCCCGGCGTACGTCGGGGTGTCCATGATCAGGAACGATCCGTACGTAGATGTGCAGGCCCTTGCCACCGGAGGTCTTCGGGTATCCCACCGCTCCCAGCTCGGTCAGCAGTTCCTGCACGATCACTGACACTCGCCGGACGTCGTCATAGGTCGCTACCGGCATCGGATCAAGATCGATCCGCCACTCGTCGGGAGACTCGACGTCGTCGCGCCGGGAATTCCAGGGGTGGAACTCGACCGTCGACATCTGAACCGCCCAGATCACGTCTGCCGGATGAGTCACGCACAGCTCGTCAGCGTCGCGATTGAAGCGCGGAAAGTGCACCCGTACGGTCTCGATCCACGGCGGTGCGCCATGCGGCAGCCTTTTCTGATGCACCTTCTCGCCGTCCACGCCATCAGGGAAGCGGTGCAGCATGCAGGGCCGGTGGTAGAGCGCGTTGACAATGCCGTCGGCAACCGAGAGGTAGTAGCGAGCAAGATCAAGTTTGGTCTCCCCGCGAGCCGAGAAATAGACCCGGTCCGGGTTGCTGATCTTGACGACTCGGTCTCCGACCTCCATCTCGATGCGCTCCGTAGCCATGTCCGCCACACTAACGTCTGGCTCCCCCGGCCAACGGCGAGCTAGCGGGCGCGGAGCCAGGCGAGGACGGCGAGTACCCGCCGGTTGTCCGAGCCGACATCCGGCAAGTTGATCTTGGCAAAGATGTTGGACACGTGCTTCTCGACCGCGCCACCGGTGACCACGAGGCGTTCGGCAATGGCGGCATTACTGCGTCCCTCAGCCATCAGTGCAAGCACGTCCCGCTCCCGGGGGCTGAGCGTGCCGAGCGGGTCGGTCCGTCGTCGTGCCACCAGCAGCTGGGCGACGACCTCGGGGTCGAGAACAGTGCCACCGGCAGAAATGGTTCGCAGGGCGTCAACCAGCGTGTCGAGCGAGGTGACTCGGTCCTTGAGCAGGTAGCCCACCCGACCGCGGCCGTCGGAGAGCAGTACGTCGGCATAGGAGAGCTCGACGTACGCCGACAGCATCAAGATTCCCAAGTCGGGCTGCGAGGCACGGGCCTCGACGGCAGCCCGCAGCCCGTCATCGGTCATGCCGGGCGGCATCCGTACATCCACGATCGCGACGTCCGGCCGATGCTCACTCACGGCTCGCAGGAAGCTTGGAGCGTCGTCAACCGCAGCCAGGACCTCCGTGTCGACCTCCGTCAGCAGCCGTACGAGACCCTCACGAAGCAGGACGGAGTCGTCGGCCACCACCACACGCACGCCCCTTACGCTGCCACCCCATTACCGAGTTGTCAGAATCTCAGCACCAAATGCGGTGCTGAGATTCTGACAAGTCGGAAATAGGGGAGTTAGCTCTGTTGTGGGATCGTCGCCGTAAGCAAGGTGGGACCACCTGCCGGTGATGAGAGCGTTAGGGTCCCATCTACACCGGCCAGCCGGTCGACCAGTCCGGAAAGGCCGTGACCCTTCGCCAGCGAGGCGCCGCCGACGCCGTCGTCGGTGATGTTGATCACTGCAAGGGCTCCTAGGCGTCGTACTTCGACGGATGCGGAGTGCGCCTGGCTGTGCTTTTCCATGTTGGCAAGGGCTTCGGCTACCACGAAGTAAGCCGCATTCTGCGCCGCATCGGAGAGCTGTACCTCATCGACCTCCACCGAGGTGGGGATAGTGCCGCGGGCAGCCAGCGCGGTGATCGCGGCGGGTAAGCCCTGTTCGGCCAGGATCGGAGGAGCGATGCCTCGGGAGAGGGTGCGGATCTCGGCCAGTGCGTCTTGTGACTGCCTCATTGCCTCGTCGAGCAGCGCGCGGGCCTGGGCCGGATCGTCGTCGAGCCGACGCTGCGCGGCCGAGAGATCCATACCGAGTCTGACCAGGCGTTGCTGGGGACCGTCGTGCAGGTCACGCTCGAGCCGGCGCAACGTATGCACCTCGGCCTCCCCGGCGGCGGTTCGGCTCTGAGTCAGGTCGGTCACCTGCTGCCGGAGGGCCGGCGTCTCATCGACCAGCAATGCGTACGCCACCGCGCCATGTAGCCGGACGAGGCCGCGCAGCATCAGCGGCGTCGTGACCAACAGCACCGCGCCGGCCACCGAATTGAAGGTGATATCGGCGAAACGACCGGGATAGCCGAGCAAGGTTGGCAGACCTTCGTTCGGCTGCGGCAACCACTGGCTCCAGAACCAGTAGGTCACGCCGCCGAGTCCGCCGATGACCCAGGTCAGGGCGAGGGAGAACGTGATGATACTGAGGATGAAGTTGACCAGCACATGCAGCAGATCCCGCCAGGCTTGTGGGTACGCCAGCCGCCGCAGCTTGCCACGAAATCCCGGTCCAGCAGCGGGATAGCGGGTACGCGGCAGCGTCGTGCCCGCGTAGTCGAGTAGCGCCATCGTCATCCGCGACGCCCAGCCCGCAACGATAAGGCAGCCGACCAGGATGAACAGGCCGACCACGAGCACCAGCAGGCCCACCCCGACGCTGAACAGCGTGACGCACGCGATGAAAGCCGCGAGCGAGAGGGCGAACATTCCCATGATCGTCGCGAAATTGCGACTGGTGCCTTTGATCATGGATGTCACAGGATCATTCTCTGTCGGGCGCGCCGGCTGATGCGCGATATCCACGCGCTCGGGGAGTACTCCATAAAGATCAAGTACTTCGTCGGCAGGTTCATCTCGGACGTAGGAATCATTCATACCGGCTACGTTCCTCGCCCGGCCGCGAAGCCACCATCAGGCTATCTGGCCAGTTTGATCTCGGGTTATCCCTACTGCGCCTCGAGAGGCTGCCCTTCCAGGCTCGAGGCAAATCAGGAGGGGTCGGAACAAATCGTTCGTACGAGATGTTGCTAAAGACAGTATCGCGATATATCTTGATACTATCTTTATAAATCCTAGACAAGGAGGAACGCATCATGCGTTACAAAGATCAAGGCTCCATGGGGGAGCCTGAACAGCGCCGCAGTCGTGGTTGGGAAGCCGAACCTGGTCGTCGACGCGGTCCACGTAGTGAAGACCACAGACCACACGGTCATCGTGGCGGCGGCCGAGAAGGCCGACGTGGCGGGCCGGGTGGTCCGGGTGCTCCATTCGGCCGAGGGCGCGGACGCGCCCAGCGGGGCGATGTCCGGACGGCAATTTTGCTGCTCCTCGCCGACCAGCCCATGCACGGCTATCAGATCATGCAGGCCATGAGTGACCGCACCGGCGGCGCCTGGCATCCGAGCCCGGGGGCGATCTATCCGACGATCGCGCAACTCGAGGATGAGGGTCTAGTCACCACCAAAGAGGAAGGCGGCCGCAGGCTGGTCACCCTCACGGATGAGGGTCGCACCTATCTCGAGGAGCGCAGCGCACGACTCGGCGATCCGTTCGCCGACTTTGCCGGTGCGGCCGATCGCCCAGACCTGAGAGATCCGATGCACCAGCTGGTGGCGGCGGTACGCCAAATCGAGGTCGGCGGCAACGCGACCCAGCTTGGGGCGGCGTCACAGGTGCTGGCCCAGGCTCGCCGGTCATTGTATTTGATCTTGGCCGGTGAGTCCGACGAGGACGCGGGGGAGTAAGAGCGAATCTGTCTGAGCCTGTCGCAAGGAACCCTTCGACAGGCTCAGGGTGGATTCACGGCGACTGAGGGCCGCCCAGGGCCTCAGTCGCATCCTTCACAGCTGACTAACAGGTTCAGCATGGCTGAACCTCAGTTCGGTTCTCAACGATGAAAGTCCACCGACGGGAAGCGAGTGCCATGTCCCACGCGTCGAGGTGGTCACGGTGACTGCGCTAGCCAGCGCGCCGCCCGCCGCAACTTGGGCGCCACCACTGCCGCTCGACAAAGATGCGGCGCTCGACCGCTTCGTGCGGCTGGGATCGGCGATGGCGTTGTGGCTTGGTTTGCTGCTCGTCACCTATTGGTGGGTGGCCGACGGCGGAGTAACTGATCTTGCTCACTGGGTGAGCGGGCTCACCTCGCTGGGCCGTCTGACCGGCCTGTGGGCAGCTGATCTGCTGCTGATCCAGGTGCTCCTGATGTCGCGGCTGCCTCCGCTGGAACACGCCTTCGGCAGAGACCGGCTGGCGCGGATCCACCGTGTGGTCGGCCTGCTGTCTTTCTATCTGATGATCACTCACATTGTGCTGATCATCGCCGGCTACGCCTCCGGGCGCTGGTCAGCCGTGCTGCCGACGACGTGGGAGTTGATCACCGCGTACGGCGGGGTCTTGCTGGCAGTCGCCGGTACGACGTGTTTGATCATGGTGGTGGTCAGCAGCGTCAAGGCCGCCAGACGGCGGCTGCGCTATGAGTCATGGCACCTGTTGCACCTCTACGGCTATCTCGGCGTTGGGCTCGCATTACCTCATCAGCTGTGGACCGGTCAGGAGTTTCTGCAGTCGTCGGCCGCCACCGTCTACTGGTGGACGCTCTGGGGAGTCGCCGCCGCGGCGGTAGTGGTGTGGCGGATCGTGTTGCCGCTGTGGCGCAGCTCGCGTCACCGGCTCAGGGTCGTCGGGGTGGTTAGGGAGTCATCCGATGTCATCTCTGTCTACCTCACCGGGCGGCAGTTGGACCGGCTGCCGCTGCGGGCCGGGCAGTTCATCAATGTCCGGTTCCTCAGCCGGCCGGGATGGACACGTGCCAATCCGTTCTCTCTGTCGATGGCTCCCAACGAGCACACACTCCGGATCACCGCCAAGGCCCTCGGTGAGGGCAGCGCACGCCTGGCGTACTTGCGCCCGGGCACCCGGGTGCTGTTCGAGGGCCCGTACGGGAGGCTGAGCAGCCGGGCCCGCACTCAGAGAAAGATTGTGCTCGCCGGTGCCGGCGTCGGCATCACGCCCTTGCGCGCGCTGGCCGAGGGGCTCGAGTACGCCCCGGGTGAGGCGATATTGCTGCAGCGCTACACCGCGGAGCCCTTGTTTACCCGCGAGCTCGAGATCCTCGCCGCCGAGAAGGGTCTGCAGGTTGTTCAGCTGCCAGGCCCACGGCGTACGCCGTCCTCGGTTCTGGGCCCGGCGGCAAGCGGTTTGCCCGAGTTGACCGGGCTGCGGCGCTGGATTCCCGACCTGGCCGAGCGAGACGTCTTCGTCTGCGGGCCTAGCGCCTGGACCGATGGCGTGGAACGGCTTGCGCTCGCAGCCGGTGTTCCAGGCGGCCGGATCCACAGCGAAAGCTTCGGATGGTAACCGATGAGACGCATCGTCATCTGGCTCGCATCGACCATCACCATCGTGGTGTTGCTGTTCGGGTATCACACCTCGACCAACAAGTCGACGTCCGCAGCGACAGTTCCCAGTGCCAGCGCCCCGACGGCGACTTCGAGTCCTCAGGCCGGCAGCAGCGGCAACTCCAGCAACATCAAGACCTATACCGGGTCGGTCGCGCAGACGCGGTGGGGGCCAGTTCAGGTCAAGATCACCGTGCAGGACGGAAAGCTCAGCAAAGTCACGGTCGTGCAGGAACCGAACGGCAACCGACGGGACCAGGAGATCAACGACCAGGCGCTGCCAATCTTGATCGACGAAACCGTAAGCGCACAGAGCGCCAAGATCGACATGGTCAGTGGTGCCACGGTCACCAGCGAGGGCTATCTGCAATCCCTGCAAGCCGCCATCGACGAGGCCGGCATATGAACACCACAGTAGTTTCCCGAGGCGCTGAAGGTCGGATCCAGCGTCGCGTCGAGCACCTGATGGGCATGCCGATCAGCGTCGCGTTGCGAGGTCGCCACGCCGCCAGCGCCGCAGGTCTTGAGGCCTGGCATGCAGTGATCGATCAGCTGCGGCATGTCGACGAGACTTTCAGCACCTATCGACGAGATTCGATCATCAACCGTCTCGATCGTGGCGAGCTCACAATTGCGGAATGTCCGGCCGAGGTGAGTGAGGTGATCGAACTTGGTCGCCAAGCCGAGCGAGTCTCCAACGGGGCGTTCTCAATCATGCTTCCCGCTGGCGAAGGCCGCCGGCTTGATCCGAGCGGCGTCGTGAAGGGATGGGCAGCGCAACGCGCCTCGGAGTTTCTGGCTGCGTTGGACGACACCGACTTTTGCCTGTCTGCCGGTGGCGACATCGTCTGCCACACCGCAGACCCGAATCGCGAGGCCTGGCGAATCGGTATCGAGCATCCGCTTGACTCGAAGACCCTGATCGCCGTCGTGCCCATCCGCTCCGGCGGATTAGCGACTTCCGGTACAGCCCATCGTGGTGCTCATCTCATCGACCCCCGTACCGGTAAGTCACCTAGCGGCGTTGCCTCCGTCACCGTGATCGCATCGTCATTGACCTGGGCCGACATCGACGCCACCGCGGCGTACGTCCAGGGCCGGGACGCCGCCCGGTGGCTCCAGACGCGGACGATTCGCAGCGCGCTCGTGGTGTGGGCCGACGGTACGACGACGCGGCTGGCCACAAACCCAGACCGAAGACCCAACACCTAGTTACACCGATTGAAAGGTTGATTCATGGAGCCACGCGTACCTCACGGCCCGCACGGATGGGAGGACCACTCGCTCTCCGTCCTGCCCCTCATTGGCAATTTCGTCTTTCTGCTCCTGATCTTGGCTCTCGTGGCCACAGGGCTCTATCTGTGGCGGACGGGAAGATTGCCACTGGGAAATCTTGGCCGGGCGCGGCCGGAGGAGGACGCCAAGCGCATTCTCGCCGACCGCTTCGCACGCGGAGATATCAGCACCGATGAGTTCATGGAGCGCTCCAGCATCCTGAACTGGACTCCGGGCGTTGAGCCGGTGCCGTCCAAGCGGGGCAAGAAGCGCGGCTGAGCTACGGCCAGGTCTGGTTGACCGTGATCGTGCAAGCCCTGCGATCCTTAGCCAGTGACCGAATGGATCTACTTCCTTCATCCGCCGCGGGATGACTTCGCGGCGACGATGACGGAGGAGGAACGCGCTGCGTTTGCCGAACACTTTGAGTGGCTCGCACGGCTCATGGCTGACGGCGTGTTGATCGTGGCGGGTCCTACGGGTGGCCGGATCAACACCGGGATCGGGATCTTCGAGGCGCCCGACGAGGAATCGGCACGCCGTATCATCGCCGAAGATCCGGTGGCACGGGGTGGCTTCGCAACCCCCGAGCTACGGCCGTATCAGGTGGGTTTTCTCCGTGGCCGCCAGTGAGGCTGGCGGCCTAGCCGATGGTTTCAACTGCGTCTAGCTCATGGACGGCGCGCGCATGTCCGGGCCGGGCCCGGCATATGGCGCAGGCACCAGCTGGGCGAGCGGTAGCCGCACCGTGAATCGGGTATGACCGGGCTGGCTGGCGACGGCGACGCTGCCGTGATGGGCCTCGACGACCGCAGCAACGATGGCGAGTCCTAGGCCGGTGCTACCACCTGTTCTTGCGTCAGCCGTACGCGTTCGGCTTGCGTCCCCGCGTGCGAATCGCTCGAAGACGCGGTTGGAGACCTCGGGTGGGATGCCCGGTCCGTTGTCGGTCACGGTGATCACCGCGTCCGCCTCGCTAACGGAGACCTCTGTACGCACCTGGGTTCCCGGCGGGGTGTGAGTACGGGCATTCGCCAAGAGGTTGGCCATCACCTGCTGCAGCCGATGCTGATCACCGTAGGCGATCACCGGGTAGTGCGGCAGGGTCAGCTGCCAAGCATGATCAGGACCGGCCGCGCGGGCGTCGCTCACACCATTGATCACGATCTCGCTCAGGTCGCACGGCTGTAGATCAAGATCAGGGCCGGCGTCTAGCCGGGCCAGCAGCAGCATGTCTTCGACCAGATGCGACATCCGTTCCGCCTCGGATTCCACGCGCGACATCGCATACGCCGCCTCGGTCGGAAGCTGCTCACGATCGCGCCTGGTCAGCTCGGCATACCCGCGAATCGCAGCAAGCGGGTTGCGTAGCTCGTGTGACGCATCAGCCACGAATTGTCGCACTTTGGTCTCTGATGCCTGGCGGGCAGCGAGCGCCTCCTCGACGTTGTTGAGCATGTGGTTGATGGCTTGTCCGACGCGTCCGACCTCCGACGCTGGATTGGCGTCCGCGGGTGCAACCCGTACGGCAAGAGCCACCTCGCCGCGATCCAGCCGTAGCTGGGAGACCTGCTGCGCGGTCGCAGCGACTCGGTTCAGCGGGCGGAGGCTGCGGACAATCAGGGAGCGGGAGGCGAAGACGGTCCCGACGATCGCCAGCAGCGAGAGCAATGCCGCCAAGCTCACCAGCTGAAGGATCGTTTCGTCCACCTCGTGCAGCGGTACGCCGACCACCAAAGAGCCCAGAGACGTGCCGTCGTCGGAAAGAAGACGAAAGCCGACAACCCGATAGTGCCCCAGGCCGCTCAGCACCATGGAGCTCTTGGTGGCGTCGGTGGGCACGTCGGCAAGCTGGTTGACAGCGGCATCGGGAAGGTCCGTGACGGCGGCGCCGCGTTGTCCGGCGGCACCACGCTCGGTGAGCATGCCCCCACCCTGAGGCGTTCCGTCAGTGTCGTAGAACTCGGCCAGCGTGCCGATCGGCTGGCCGGGACGAAGCAGCCCGCCGTCCGGACCGCCTGGCAACCATGTGCTGCCGCTCGGATTGCGCAGCCGTCCGGTGACCGCATCGAGCTGGCGATCAAGCTGCGACATCAATAGCTGTTGGGCAGCCAGGGCAGTTGCCATGGTGATCAACAGCGCCGCCAGGGCTACCAACGCCGTCACTCTGACGACGAGTTGCCGCCCCAACGTGCCACGGCCAAGCGTCGCTGCCCGCGGCAATGGTTCCGGCGTACGCGGTGGGCCGGCGGCTGGGAACGGCATAGGCGATGGGCCGGCGGCTGGGGCAGGCGGTGGGCCTCCACCTCGGGCAGGGGCCGGCTGGCCGCTCTGGCTCATGCGGCCGCTGGGCGCAGTACGTAGCCAGCGCCGCGCAGGGTGTGAATCATCGACGGACGGTTGGCGTCGATCTTCTTGCGGAGGTAGGAGATGTAGAGCTCGACGACGTTTGCCTGGCCGCCGAAGTCGTAGTTCCAGACCCGATCCAGGATCTGGGCCTTGCTGAGCACTCGCCGCGGGTTGCGCATCAGGTAGCGGAGTAGCTCGAACTCCGTGGCCGTCAGCTGGATCTCCACGCCGCCGCGCCGTACCTCGTGGCTGTCCTCATCGAGCGTCAGATCTCCGACTACCAGAGTTGAGTCGCTCCTCGCCAGCGCTGCACCGCTGCGACGCAACAGCGCGCGTAATCTGGCGATGACTTCCTCCAGGCTGAACGGCTTGGTGACATAGTCATCGCCGCCGGCCGTCAGGCCCCCGATGCGATCTTCGACGGAGTCCTTGGCGGTCAGGAAAATCACCGGCACATCAGGATCCTCGGCGCGGATTCGGCGCATCACCTCGAGCCCGTCGAAGTCCGGCAACATCATGTCCAACACAATGGCGTCCGGCCTCGTCTCTCGAGCCGCCTTGACGGCCTGCCCACCCGAGGCAGCCGTGGCGACCTGCCAGCCCTCGTAGCGCATGGCCATCGAGAGCAACTCAGTCAGGCTGGATTCGTCGTCAACGGCGAGAATGCGGATCGGTGAGCCATCGGGTCGAGTCAGTGGTGCTGTGCTTCCATCGGTGCGAATCATGGAGACAAGCGTGACACCAGATCTCGCGCTAGCCCTATGCGCTAGCTGTGGCTTCCCTGTGAATGTCGCAGCCGCAGGCTGTGGTGTTCGACTTCGCGTTGGTTCCTGACACCCTGCGTTGGTTTGGCCTACCGCGAAGTGCACCTAATCAACGCGAAGTGGGATCTGCTCAGAGGTAGCGAGCAGCTAATCAGGGTGTCGCGCCCGCCGCGGAGCGATCGGCGTAGGCGTCCTCGTCATACTCTTCGGTTGGCTTGTTGCGTCGGAAGAGCCGATCGATGGAGACCGCTCCGCCTCCCATTACGAACAAGAGCAGGCCAAGCAGGCCGATGGCCACGTTGTACTCGTACCCGCCCCTGTATGTGCCGTCGGCGTTCAGCAAGGTCGGCGGCCACTTGTACCAGTTGGTGTACGCGATGATCAAGATCTGCTCGATGAGTACGCCGAGCCCCACAAGGCGGGTGAGCGCGCCGACGATCAGCAGCACCCCGCCGACGAGTTCGAAGATGATGGCGCCCCAGGCCGCGACTTCGGCATACGGAGTCCGGAACTGCGTCAGGTAGTCGATCTGCTTCTGGACGCCGCCGTTCCAGCGGATCCAGCCGTGCAGCAGCAGGATGCCGCCCAGCCCCAACCGGGCGATGAGGAGGCCGAAGCTCTTGAGAAAGCTCAGGAATCCAGCCATTGATGCCTCTCCTCACACGTGGGCTGCATCTACGCTACGCAGACCGGCCCCTGGCTAGCTACAACACACGCCGAGTTAGCCGCCGCTCTGCTTCCAGCGGCCGTCGGCGGTCAATCAGCGGCCACGAAGATGCAGAACGGATGACCTGCCAGATCGGCGTACACGAAGAGTGGCTCGTCTGGATCATCGGATCGATCGAGAAGCAAGCG
>Ga0207706_10004118_pt1 | contig 13719 bp, 9 predicted proteins | sample KBSC53metaG_FD_184318 | JGI IMG/M metagenome (GOLD analysis project Ga0207706, IMG submission 184318) | Corn rhizosphere microbial communities from Kellogg Biological Station, Michigan, USA - KBS C5-3 metaG (SPAdes) (version 2) | ecosystem: Host-associated > Plants > Roots > Rhizosphere > Soil ... | reverse complement strand
CTGCGCATAGAACGCCACGCGCGCGCTGTGGGCCTCGAGGTTGTCGCCCAGGTCATCGGCCAGCGGCGCGCCGTTCCAGGCCTGCCGGCTGGTCTCGGTGCGGCGGCCGGCCTCGGCTTCGGCCCCGGTGACCAGGTTGTGCTCGCTGTCGAGCAGCGTCGAGGCCTTGAGGCTCAGCGTGGCGCTGCGGTCGTGGTTGCCGGTGTCGTCGTCGAAGCTGCGCAGCGGGCCGCCGGCGGCGTCGAACTGGCGGCGCTGCGTGCGGCTGCGGCCACGCGAATCGCCCACACCACCCTGCACCTCCAGCCGCGTGCCACCCGCCAGGCGCTGGCGCCACTGGCCGTTGAGGCGCGCCATCGTGAAGCTGCCGCCGCCTTCGCTGACGGCGTGGTCGTACACCTGGGTGCCGGCGGGCGGCGTGCCGCTGGCCTCGAGCCGGCTGGTGCGTTGCGTGTCGCTGAGCGAGCGCACGACGAAGGGCATCAGCACCAGCGCATCGCCCTCTTCGCCCAGCTTCCACTGCAGCCGCGCGTTGAGGTGCAGGCCGCGGCGGCGCTCGCGGCCCTGGCCGTCGTCGCGCTGGGTGTAGGTGGGCGTGCCCGCGGCATCGAGGTCGGTGGTGGTGGTGACGCTCTCGCCGAGGTGATCCTGCTCGAAGCCCGACAGCGAGACGTTGAACGCGAACGGCCCCTGGCCGCCGTTGCGCGTCCACGAAACACCCGGCTGGAAGCGGCCGTTCTCGTAGCCGCTGCCGATGCGCAGATCATTGAGCCGGCGGTTGAAGCCTTCGCGGGTGACGATGTTGATGGTGCCGGCGATCGCGCGCGCGCCGGTTTCGGCGGTGGGCGCGCGCAGCACCTCGATGCGCTCGATCTGCTCGGGGCTCAGCGAATCGAGCGAGAAGCCGGGCGGCACGCGCTGGCCGTCGAGCAGGATCTGCGTGTAGCCGCTGCCCAGCCCGCGCATGCGCACGTTGCCGCCGCGGCCCGGCGCGCCCTGCACGGTGACGCCGGGCAGGCGCTTGAGGATCTCGCCGACGGTGCTGTCGCCCATGCGGTCGATCTCCTCGCGGCCGATCACGATCTTCGCGGCGGTGGACTGGCGGCGCTGCTCGGTGTCGGTGGCCTTGCCGCCGGTGATCTCGACACGTTGCGGCGGCGGGATCTCGGCGGCAGGCGGCGTCTGTGCCGAGGCGGCAGCGTTCAGTGCGAGGGAAACCGCCGCGGCCAGGGGCGCGCGGCGCAGGATCGGGTGGGACACGGGGCTCTGCAAGATCTGATGCGACGCCACGAATGTACGGGGTGTTTCCGCCGCTTACTTCGTCGCGAGGCGGCCGGCTTCGGCAGCGTGGAATGATTTGAAGCGCCGACCGACAAAGAATGGACCACGAGGAAACCATGCCCATCCAGCGCCACCACACCGCATCTGCCGCGGGCTCATCCACAGCCCGATTGACACGCCTTGCCGCGCTCATCGCGAGCTGTTCTGCGCTCGGCACGCTGCCGGCCTGCGGGGGTGGCAGCGACGAAGCGCCCAATGCCGATGCCGCGGCGGCTTCGCAGGCCCATGGCCGCCGCACGATCCAGGCGGCGGCCGTACTCTCGGCCGCCAGCACGCCGATCGTCGCAGCCAATGGTGCATGCGTCCAGGCCGTCAGCTCGAGCTGGGATCTCAAGCTGGCGACCTGCAGCAGCGGCAGCAGCGCCCAGAGCTTCAACTTCAACCCGGTCTCCGGCAGCTCCGGCGTGTACACGATCGCGAGCGGCTCGGTGGCCGGCGCGTGCATCAAGCCGGAAGGCACAGGCACCGGGGCGTATGTCGACCTCAACGATTGCGACGGCAGCACGCGCCAGCAATTCCAGCTCGTTGCCCAAGCCGATGGGACGCACCTGCAGATGCGCAACATCGCCAGCGGCCTGTGCCTGGTGGCGAACGCCCACCTGAACACGCTCGGCTTTTCGATGGCCGCGTGCAGCAGCACCCATGCTGCCCAGCTCTTCATGCTGCCAGGCGCCACAGCACCCGCCCCGGCCCCCGCGCCAGCCCCTGCCCCCTCACCGGCGCCTGCCCCCGCCCCCGCTCCGGCACCCGCCCCTGGCACATGGTGGAAGCCCACGGCCGGCACCACCTGGCAGTGGCAGCTGAGCGGAACGCTCAACACCTCGGTCAGCGTGGTGGTCTACGACATCGATCTGTTCAACACCGACGCCACGACAATCGCCCAGCTGAAGTCTTCCGGCCACAAGGTGGTGTGCTACTTCTCCGCCGGCAGCTCGGAAAACTGGCGCCCCGACAACGGCAGGTTCCTCGCTTCCGACAAGGGCCTGGCGCTCGACGGATGGCCGGGCGAGAACTGGCTGGACATCCGGTCATCCAACGTGCGCAGCATCATGGCTGCGCGCCTCGATCTCGCCCAGGCCAAGGGCTGCGATGGCGTCGAGCCCGACAACATGGACGGCTATGCCAACAAGACCGGCTTCGCACTGAGCGCCGCCGACCAGCTGGACTACAACCGCTATCTCGCGACGCAGGCGCATGCCCGCGGCTTGGCGGTGGGGCTGAAGAACGACGTGGACCAGTTGGCCGCACTGGAGCCTTCGTTCGATTTCGCGGTCAACGAGCAGTGCCACCAGTACGCGGAGTGCGATGGCTACAGCGTGTTCGCCGCCAAGAACAAGCCGGTGTTCAACGCCGAGTACGCGAGCAAGTACGTCAACAACACCGGCGGCGCCCGAGACCAGCTCTGCAGCGCGGCCCGCGCGGCCAACATGCGCACCCTGGTGCTGCCGTTGGAGCTGAACGGCAGCTTCCGCTACAGCTGCGATTGAGCGTGCCCGCGGCAGCCGCGTTGCACAGCCGCCGCTATGCGCCGATCGGTTCGCCTTTGGCCAGCGGCAGGTGCACGCTGACCTCCAGGCCGGGGGCGGCGTTGCGGAAATCCATCCGCCCGCCGTGGGCCTGCGCGACCAGGCGGCACAGGTACAACCCGAGCCCGACGCCCCCGGTGGCACGCAGCCGCGCGGCGTCGGCGCGATAGAAGGCATTGCTCAGCTGCGAGAGGTGCTCTTCCGGCACCCCGGAGCCGAAGTCGCGCACCTTCAGGCACAGCCCGCCGCCGGCGTTGAGCGCGCTGCTCACGACCGGCGCGCGCGTCGCGCCGACGCTGTGGCGCAGCGCGTTGTCGACCAGGTTGCGCAGCAGCAGCTTCAGCCGCACGCGGTCGACCAGCCAGCGCGGCAGCGCGGGGTCGAGCTCGGCATGGACCTCGCGCCCGGCGAAGTGCTGGTCGAGCGTCTCGGCGATCAGCGCGTTCACATCGGTCAGCTCGCATTGCAGCGCGGGGTGGCCAGCGGTGAGGCGCTCGCTCTCGAGCAGGTCGCTGACCATGTCGCGCATCACGCCCAGGTCGCGCAGCAGCGCCTGCCGCGCCTCGCTCTCGTCGATCAGCTCGGCGTTGACGCGCGCGCGGGTCAGCGGCGAACGCAGCTCGTGGCTGATGGCCAGCAGCAGCGCGCGCTTGGCATCGAGCATGTGCTGGATCTCGCCGGCCATCGTGTTGACCTGGTAGGTCAGGTCGCCGAGTTCGTCGGGCCGGCGCAGCGGGATGCGGTAGGCGAAGTCGCCCTGGCCGAACTGCACCGCGCCCTCACGGATGTCGTCGAGCGGCCGGAACAGCCGGCGCACATAGGCATAGGCCAGCCAGGTGAAGATCAGCAACGCGGCCAGCGTCGCCCAGGTCACGTAGTGCAGCCGCTGCGTGGGCGGCGGATCGGCCAGGCCGAAGATGATGCGGTGGCCGTCCGGCAGGTCACGGATATGCAGCCATTCGCGCCGGTCTCCCGAGACCACCTGGTGCGCCTTCTGCCAGGGATGCACGCGGTGCGGATGCGAGTTCCAGTTGACCACCGGCCCCTCGATGATGATGGAGATCGGCAGCCGCCGCACCATGGTCTTGGCCTTCTCCAGATCGGGCGGCGTGCCGATCTCGGCCGTGAGCATGTCGACATAGTTGTTCAGCAACGGCCGGCCATAGCCTTCCCAGCCGCCATGCAGCAGCACGTCGAACCCGACGACGAAGGTCACCGTGGTGGCGAGCGCGAGCATCAGGAACAGGCTGACCAGGCGCCATTTGAGCGAATGCTTGAAACGGCGCACGCTGCCCTTCCAACCGGGCGGCCAGGGCTGGTGCTGGCGGGTGCGGTCGCATTGCCAGCGGTGGTGGAAGGTTCGGTGCATGGGGTGTTGTGTGTTGGAGCGGGCAAGGCCCTGGACAGCCGGGCGGCGAGGCTAGGCGTCTGGTGGTCGGCCGCCTTGCGGCCGACTCCCTTGCGCTGCTCGGATCGAGGGCGCGCTGGGGAACTCGCTGCGAGCGCTTCGCGCTCTTCGCTCAAACAGCCCCAGCGAGTCAGAGGTTGAAGCGCGCTGACGCGCGCCGCCCTCGATCCTGCGCTGCTCAGCACCAGCCGATACGCCCCGCCGCCCGGCTGCCGAGGGCCTTGCCGATGCGGTGGTGGTGAGCGGAGAAGAATTCATTCGTGCCCTACCACGAGCGGTGCTGCAAGGCTGCGAGCGGGCTGCCGCGGAGGCGTATCGGACGCCGCCGAGAAGCGCAGAAGGCGCGGCCGCGCGCGCAAGCGCGCTTCAACCTCTGACTTGTCGGCGCTGTTTGAACGGAGAGCGCGCAGCGCTCGCAGTGAGTTCGCCGACAGGCCGTGCCTTCGAGCATCGCAGGGCAGCCTCGCCGCAACGCGGCGAGGCCAAGTCCGCTTAGCCCCCGCGACAGCCCGCTCGTGGCCTTGCCGCCCACCACGCCTAACCGATCTCCGTCTGCTCCGGCTCCGGCACCAGCCCCCGCGGCGCCGCCCTTCGATCCCACCCGAAGAAACGCGCTACCTCGTCACGCCGGCTCAGCGTGTCGGCCTCGCCCAGCGCCATCAACTCCCGCGTATACGGCGCCTCGAACAGCAGGTAGCTCGCCAGTGCCGCACCCCGCGCCTCCTGCCCATGGTCCGGCCCCGAGACACCCACGCCGCGCAGCAGCGCGCGCATCGCCGGCGGCAGGCTGCCGATATGCCGGGCCGCGATGTCGTCCAGCCGCTGGCTCGGCGCGATCACCAGCACATCGATCGGCCGCAGCGCCGTCTTCGCCCGCGCCTCGGGCGGCAGCAGCGACAGCGTGTTGTTGATGCGCTGCAGGCGCTCTACATCCACGGCCAGCGCGTCCAGGAAGATGTTCGACAGCGCATGGCCTGCGATCTGCGCGAGCGTCGGGTATTCGGTGGCCGCACGGCGCTGGCCGGGCGGCTCGTGCATGCGGCCGGCGCCGATCACCAGCACCTTCTCGGCACCGAGGTGCACCGCCGGCGAGATCGGTGCGGCCTGGCGCATCGAGCCGTCGCCGAAGTATTCGGCCTGGCCTTCGATCGCGAGCGGCATCGCCGGGAACACGAACGGGATCGCCGACGACGCGAGCAGGTGCGACAGCGTGATCTCGCTCTTCACCGCGATGCGCTGCGAGCGCGTCCATGGCGTGAAGTCGCGCTCGGAGTCGTAGAAGGTCACATGGGAGCCCGAGCTGTAGCTCGAGGCGGTGACGGCCAGCGCCTGCAGGTGGCCGCCACGCATCACCTCGTGCAGCCGATCGAGGTGGATCATGCGCTTGAGCAGATCGTGCAGCGGCGAGTTGTCGAGCAGCGAGCGCGGGCGCATGCGGCGCCAGCGGGCGATGACCCAGCCGATGGACCACAGCGTCAGCCAGCGCGCGCCGGTGCGGATGACGCCCAGCGAATCGGCACGATAGACCTGCTCGGCGCTGAAGTTGGCCCAGACATCCGCCAGCCCCGACACCGCGAGGTCGAAGTGATCGGCATGGCAGGCCAGCGCCGCCGCGTTGATCGCACCGGCCGAGGTGCCGGCGATGACCGGAAAGGGGTTGCCGTAGGGCGCCTTGCAATCGCGGCGGATGCGGGCCACCGCCTTCAGCACGCCCACCTGGTAGGCGGCGCGCGCCCCGCCACCGGTGAGGATCAGCCCCGTCAGCGAGGGCGCGAGTGAGGAAGGGGACGCAGGCTGCATGCCTGCGAGTGTGTCAGCGTTGCCCGTGGGGCGTGATTCGGATCAGCCCGTGCCCCGCGGCACAAATCATCAGATCAGGGGAGCTCAGTCGTCGTGCTTGCCGTGGCCCTTGCCATGCCCGTTGCCATGGCCCTTGCCGTGGCCGTGGCCCGGGCCTTCGGCGCGCTCCTGCACGACCATCACCGGCTGGCCCTGCACCACCCGCGGGGGCTGCTGCGCCACGTAGTGCTGCTGGTAGTAGGTGTCCCGCACGAAGTACACCGGCTGGCCGCAGGCGTTGTACTTGGCGCAGTGCTTGGCCCAATGCTTCTCGTGGCCGGGCGGCACGCGCAGGTAGATCGGCTGCTGCACCACCGCCACGGGCTGCTGCTGGATGATCACCGGCTGGGGGTACACCAGCGCCACCGGCGGCGGCGGCTGGTTGATGTCGATGCGGCCATAGAAGCCCGGCTGGTTGACCGAGACCGAGACGCCGACATCGGCGGCCAAGGCGGGAGCGGCGAAGCCGATGCCGCACAGAACGGCCAGCAGGGTATTGCGTCGATTGCTTGTCATGGAAAAACTCCTGTGAGGCTCCCTGGCATGGGATTGCGGCAAGGGTAATACCCGCTCAACGCCCCACCCTGGCAACTAGTCGACACAATGGACGTTTTTCACATTTATTAACCGTTGTCGTACACCAGCTGTGCCGCGCCCTGCGCCGCCTGCTGCCAGCGCTGCAGCGCCGCATCGCTGGGGAAGAAGCGGCCTTCGTCGCCCAAGTCGAGTTCGCCGGTCGCCCCGCTGCGCTGCAGCATCAACCGCACCTGGACGCCCTGCACCAGGTCGCCCTGCTCAGTGGCCTCGCGCTTGGGCGGAAACTCCTTGATCAGCTGCTGCACCGGCGGCACATGGCCGTTGACCGGCACGCGCAGGTAGCGCGCGAAGCGGCAGCGCGCGGTGGCGAGGTCCCAGATCTGCTGGACGTTGAGCCGCAGGCCGCCCGAGAAGCGGTCGGGCTGCACCTTGCCCTGCACGATCAGCAGCTCGTCGTCCTTCAGCAGGTCACGGTTCGCATCCAGCAGCTTCTCGTCGGCCACCGCTTCGATGAACTCCGACTTGTCGTCGAGCTTGAAGATCGCCACGCGCCCGCGCTGGCCGTTGATGATGCGCAGGTCGCCGACGATGCCGGCCAGCATCTGCGGCTCGCGGCTGTCGACCAGGTCGGCGATCCGGCGGCGGGCGAATTGGCGCACCTCGCCTTCGCTCTGGTCGAACAGGTGGCCTGAGAGATAGAAGCCAATCGCCGTTTTCTCCAGCGTCAAGCGCTCCTTGATGCTCCAGGGCTCCACCTCCACCAGCGCCGGCTCCTGCGTGGAGGCGGCATGCGAATCGCCGAAGTCGAACAGCCCGCCCTGGTCGGCATGCGCGGCCTGCGAATCGGCCCACTCGAAGGCCAGGCTCACGCTGGCCAGCGTGGCGGCACGGTCGGGATGCAGCAGGTCGAACGCGCCGGCCTTGATCAGCGCCTCGACCACGCGCTTGTTGATGCTGCGCCGATCGACCCGCGCGCTGAAGTCGAACAGGCTGCGGAACGGCCCGCCGCCCTCGCCCGCCGTGCCTTCGCGCGCGGCGACGATCGCCTCGATCGCGCCCTGGCCGGTGCCCTTGATCGCGCCCAGGCCGTAGCGGATGAGCTTCTTGTTGACCGGCTCGAAACGGTAGATGCCGGTGTTCACGTTCGGCGGCTCGAAGGCGATGCCGAAGTTCTTGGCATCGGCCAGCAACACCTTCAGCTTGTCGGTGTCGTCCATTTCGATGGTCATGTTCGCGGCGAAGAACTCCGCCGTGAAATGGACCTTCAGCCACGCGGTGTGATAGGCCAGCAGCGAGTACGCGGCCGCGTGCGACTTGTTGAAGCCGTAGCCCGCGAACTTTTCCATCAGGTCGAAGACCTCGTCGGCCTTCTCCTGGCTGATGCCCTTCTTGGCCGCACCCTCGCGGAAGATCTCGCGGTGCTTGGCCATCTCCTCGGGCTTCTTCTTGCCCATGGCCCGGCGCAGCATGTCGGCGCCGCCGAGCGAGTAGCCGCCCAGCACCTGCGCCGTCTGCATCACCTGCTCTTGGTAGACCATGATCCCGTAGGTCTCGGCCAGCACGCCCTCGGCCAGCGGATGCGGGTACTCCACCTCCTCCTTGCCGTGCTTGCGCGCGACGAAGGTCGGGATCAGGTCCATCGGGCCCGGGCGGTACAGCGCGTTCAGCGCGATCAGGTCTTCCAGGCGGCTCGGCTTGGCGTCGCGCAGCATGCCCTGCATGCCGCGGCTTTCAAACTGGAACACCGCCTCGGTGAGGCCATCGGAGAAGAGCTTGTAGACCCTGGGGTCGTCGAGCGGGATGGTCTCGAACGCGAAGTCCTTCTGCTCGGGATAGCGCGCGACGATGAAGTCCTTGGCGAGCTCCAGGATCGTCAGCGTGGCCAGGCCCAGGAAGTCGAACTTCACCAGGCCGATCGCCTCGACGTCGTCCTTGTCGTACTGGCTCACCGCCGAGTCGCTGCCGGGCTGCTGGTAGAGCGGGCAGAAGTCGGTGATCTTGCCGGGCGCGATCAGCACGCCGCCGGCGTGCATGCCGATGTTGCGCACCATGCCTTCCACCCGCGCGGCGAGCTCCAGCAGTGCCGCCACTTCTTCCTCGGCCTGCTCGCGCTGCTCGAGCTCGGGGGCTTCCTTGCGGGCGTAGATGATGCCGGGGTCGGGGTTCTCGGGCACCTTGGCCAGCGTGACGGTCTTGCCCGGCGGCGCGGGGATCAGCTTGGCGATCGAATCGACCTGGCCATAACCCATGCCCAGCACGCGGCCCACGTCGCGCAACGCGGCCTTGGCGGCCATCGTGCCGAACGTGGCGATCTGGCTCACCGCGGGGCGGCCGTACTTGTCCTTCACGTAGTCGATCACGCGGTCGCGGTTGCCCTGACAGAAGTCGACGTCGAAGTCAGGCATCGACACCCGCTCGGGGTTCAGGAAGCGCTCGAACAGCAGGTTGTATTTCAGCGGATCGAGATCGGTGATCTTCAGCACGTAGGCCACCAGCGAGCCGGCGCCCGAGCCCCGGCCCGGGCCCACCGGGCAGCCGTTGTTCTTGGCCCAGAGAATGAAGTCCGACACGATCAGGAAGTAGCCGGGGAAGCCCATCTTCAGGATCGTGCCGATCTCGAACTCCAGCCGCTCCACGTAGCGCGGGCGCTGCTTGTCGCGCTCGGCCGGGTCGGGGTAGAGCAGCTGCAGCCGGTCTTCGAGCCCCGCGAACGAGGCCTCGCGGAAATACTCCTCGATCGGCATGCCGTTGGGCGTGGGAAAGTCCGGCAGCCGCGGCTTGCCCAGCACCAGCGTCAGGTTGCAGCGCTTGGCGATCTCCAGCGTGTTCGCGACGGCCGAGGGCACATCGGCGAACAGCGCCTTCATCTGCTCCTGCGTCTTGAAGTACTGCTCGCGCGTGAAGCGCTTGACGCGGCGCGGGTCGGCCAGCGTCTCGCCCTGCGCGATGCACACGCGCGCCTCGTGCGCATCGAAGTCATCGGGTGCGAGGAACTGGATCGGATGCGTGGCCACCACGGGCAGCTGCAGCTCGGCCGCCAGCGGCACCGCGGCGCGCACATGCGCTTCGTGCGTCGGCAGGCCGGCGCGCTGGATCTCGAGGTAGAAGCGGCCCGGGAACAGCGCCGCGATGTACTGCGCCGACGCCGCGGCGCGCTTGCGGTCGCCAGCGAGCAGCGCCTGCCCCACCGCGCCGCCATCGGCGCCCGACAGCGCGATCAGCCCGCCGCCCAGCTCCTGCAGCCATTCCCACTTGATCCAGGCCTGTGCGCGCTGCACGTTGCGCGTCCAGCCGCGGGCCAGGATCTCGCAGAGGTTGAGGTAGCCCTGCTTGTCCTGCACCAGCAGCAGCAGGCGGCTGGGCTGCTTCTCGGCCGGGTTGACCTCGTGCATCGGCTCCATCCACACATCGGCGCCGATGATGGGCTTGACGCCCTTCTTGCGGCAGGCGTTGTAGAACTTCACGCCGCCGAAGAGGTTGTTCAGGTCGCTGATCGCGAGCGCGACCTGCCCATCGCCCTTGGCTGCTGCAGCGGCATCGTCGACGCGCAAGGTGCCGTCGACGACGGAGAACTCGGTGTGGGTGCGGAGATGGACGAAAGACATCGCCGGATTGTAGGCAGCCACCCCTGCGGCGCCGGCCCTGCGCTCCCTACAATTCCGCTCGCCATGCCCTCGCTGCCCATCCTCAACCTCTCGGCCTACAAATTCGTCACGCTCGACGACCTGCCCGCACTGCGCGAGCGCCTGCTCCAGGCCGCCACCGCGCGCGGCCTGAAGGGCACGGTGCTACTGGCCGAGGAAGGCATCAACCTGTTCGTCGCCGGGCCCGAGGCGCCGGCGCGCGAATGGGTGGGGCTGCTGCACGCCGACGCACGCTTCGCCGACATCGCACCGAAAGAGAGCTTCAGCGCCGAAGTGCCCTTCAAGCGCATGCTGGTGAAGATCAAGCGCGAAATCATCCGCATGAACATGCCGGCCATCCGGCCCGGGCAGGGCCGCGCGCCCTCGGTGGCGCCGCGCACGCTGGCACGCTGGCTTGCGCAAGGGCACGACGACCAGGGCCGCCCGGTGGTCACGCTCGACACGCGCAATGCGTTCGAGGTGGACGCCGGGGCGTTCGAAGGCGCGATCGACTGGCGCCTGCACAAGTTCAGCGAGTTCCCCGCCGCGCTGCAGGCGCATCGCGACGAGCTCGCCGGCAAGACCGTGGTGAGCTATTGCACCGGCGGCATCCGCTGCGAGAAGGCCGCGATCGTGATGCAGGCCGCGGGGCTGGAGAGCGTCTACCAGCTCGAGGGCGGCATCCTCAAGTACTTCGAGGAGACGGAGGGCGCGCCGCACTGGCGCGGTGGCTGCTTCGTGTTCGACGAGCGCATCGCGCTCGATCCGGCCTTGAAGCCGGCCGCCTCCGACGCATGATCCACCCGCTGCAAAAGCTCTTCGGGCTGCTGCTGGTCTTTGCGGCACTCGGCGTGGGCCTGAGCTATGCGCCCGACCGGCCGGTGCAGGCGCTGGTGGCGCGCTGGGCACCCCCACCCTCGGATTTTCTCGAGCTCGACGGCCAGCTGGTGCACTACCGCGACGAAGGCCCGCGAGGCGACCCGCTGCCCGTGGTGCTGATCCACGGCACCTCGGCCAGCCTGCACACCTGGGAAGGCTGGTCCGCCGCGCTGCGCGGCCAGCGCCGCGTGATCAGCTTCGACCTGCCGGGCTTCGGCCTCACCGGACCCAATGCCACCGGCGACTACCACGGCGACACCTATGCGCGCTTCGTGCTGAAGCTGATGGATGCGCTGAAGGTGCAGCGCTTCGTCGCCGGCGGCAATTCGCTGGGCGGCGAGGTCGCCTGGCGCACCGCGCTGATGGCGCCGCAGCGCGCCGCGCAGCTGATCCTCGTCGATGCGTCGGGCTATGACTTCGAGCCCGAGCACCTGCCGATCGGCTTCACGATCGCGCGCATGCCGGTCGCCAACCGGCTGATGGACGCGCTGACGCCGCGCAGCGTGATCGACAGCAGCGTACGCGCGGTCTATGGCGACCCGGCCAAGGTCACGCCGGCATTGGTCGACCGCTACTACGAGCTGACGCTGCGCGAAGGCAACCGCCGCGCGCTGGTGCAGCGCTTCGAGCAACTCGACCACGGGTTGGATGCCGCGCGCATCCGCACGCTGAAGCTGCCGACGCTGATCCTCTGGGGCGGCCGCGACCGCCTGATCCCGCCCTCGAACGCGCAACGCTTCCACACCGACATCACCGACAGCACGCTGGTGATGTTCGACACGCTGGGCCATGTGCCACAGGAAGAAGACCCGCAGGCCAGCGTGCAGCCGGTGAAGGCCTTTCTGGCCGCGCAGTGATCAGGCCTTCTTGTTCAGCATGCTGAGCACGTCGGAGTGGAACTCGCGCTGGTACAGCACGTAGACCACCATCGCGGTGCCCACCGCGAAGGCCAGCGGCGAGAAGAACCATGCGATCGCCGCGAACGACATGTAGTACGCGCGCAGCCCGTCGTTGAAGGTCTCGGCGGCCATCGCCATCACGCCGCCGGCACGGTCGGCGAAGGCCTCGCGCGGCATCACGCCGGCATCGAACTCATGCGGCTCCGGCGCAGCGCCGATCAGCAGCGCGCCGAAGGTGTACTGCCGCATGCTCCAGGTGAAGCGGAAGAATGCATAGATGAAGACCATCAGCAGCAACAGCAGCTTCAGGTCGAACACCAGCGTCGTCGTGCGCGCGGCGAACGGCAGGTCGCGCACCAGCTCGGTGGCCTTCTCGGTGGTGCTCAGCAGCGCGAGCAGGCCGCCGATGATCAGGATGGTGGTCGAGGCGAAGAAGCTCGGGCTGGTCGAGAGGTTCTGCACCACCACGCCGTCGACCACCCGCACCTCGCGCTTGGTGGTCTGCAGCATCCACTCCCACCGGATGCGGTTGGTCGAGGCCAGGATCGACGGCTTCTGCGCCGCCCGCCGCTTCGCGAAGGTGGCGTAGCCCGTCCAGGCCACGAAGAACCACAGCACGGCCGCCCAGTCGTACCAGGGCAGCCACCGCATCAGATCGAGCACCTTGTCCATGGGCGCGACTTTAGCGCCGGTGGACCCGGCGGCGATCAGCGGTTCCAGCGCGCCGAGGCTTCCTTGACCCGCCGGCCGAACTGCCTGGCCGTCTCGATGTCGCCCGGCACCATCTCGTCGGCCGACGCATCGACCGGAGTGGTGGTCATCAGCCCTGCGAAACCGCCCACATAGTTGAGGTCGTTGCGCGTCGAGGACTTCTTGTTCGAGGGCATCATGCCGCTGCCGATCCAGGCCATGCTGAGCTGCTGCGACAGCGTGAACAGGTAGTGGATGGTCGAGAGCTTGTCGCCGTTCATCGTGCCCGAGTTGGTGAAGCCGGCGGCGAGCTTGTCTTTCCAGCCCTGCTGCATCCAGACCTTGGAGGTCGCATCGGCGAACTTCTTGAATTGCCACGACGGGCCACCCATGTAGGTCGGCGTGCCGAACACGATGGTGCCGGCGGCAGCCAGCTTGTCCCAGGCGGCGTCGGGCAGGTTGCCTTCGGCGTCGATGGCCAACAGCTCGCCGTCCGAGGTCTCGGCGACCGCCTCGGCGATCTTCTTCGTGTGGCCGTAGCCGCTGTGGTAGACGATGACGATGGATGAGCTCATGGTCGGGTTTTTCCTTCCTTGGGTTGAGGCTGGGGTCAAGGCGCGAGGTCGAACACCAGCACCTCGGCCGAACGGCCGCCATCGAGGACGAGGCGGGATTCCTTGGCGAGCTGCGCCGCGTCTCCGGCGCGCAGCAGCTCTCCGTTGACGCGCAGGCTGCCGCGCACCACATGCACATAGGCCAGCCGGGCCGCGTCGAGCGCGAGTTCGGCGCGTTCATCGCCGTCGAACAAGCCGGCGCGGATCGCCGCATCCGCATGCAGCCTCAGCGAGCCGTCGCGCCCGTCGGGCGAGGCCACGAGGCGCAGGCGGCCGCGCTTGTCGTCGTCGGTGAAATGCTTCTGCTCGTAGCCCGGTGCGATGCCGGCCTCGTCGGGCAGGATCCAGATCTGCAGGAAGTGC
>Ga0207706_10004117_pt1 | contig 13721 bp, 15 predicted proteins | sample KBSC53metaG_FD_184318 | JGI IMG/M metagenome (GOLD analysis project Ga0207706, IMG submission 184318) | Corn rhizosphere microbial communities from Kellogg Biological Station, Michigan, USA - KBS C5-3 metaG (SPAdes) (version 2) | ecosystem: Host-associated > Plants > Roots > Rhizosphere > Soil ... | reverse complement strand
TATTGACACGTTGAATTTTAAATTGAATATGTATGTTACCGGCTGCAGTAATTAATTGAAACGTCCCTTGCGTCGCATAGTATATCACGTATTTAGCGTGACACTTGTACTGATAGGATTCCATTGAACGAGTGCGAAAAGTTTCTACAAACCTGCGAGGCTTTAAACTTGAGAAGTGATGAATAAAAATGATGACACAAAAATTATTTCACCAACACATAATTCTTTTACTGAAGGAAGATTGCAGGAAAATATAAAAATCCAAAACGCAGAAGTATCAGCCTACACCATTCCAACGCAAACTCCCGAAGCAGATGGCACACTCGAATGGAACAGCACAACATTGGTTTTAGTTGAAGTAACCGCAGCAGATAAAACGGGCATCGGGTACACTTATGCAAACAGTTCCGCTGCTCATTTTATTCATCATACTTTAAAAGAGCACATCGTTAATCAAAACGTATTGAATGTATCGGCGATAACAAACTCACTCATTCATCATACAAGAAACAATGGTAATACCGGTTTGGTTATGATGGCAATCTCTGCTGTTGACAATGCTTTGTGGGATCTTAAAGCAAAACTGTTTGATGTGCCGCTTTCTATTTTATTAGGACAAGAAAAAGAAAAAATACTGCTTTACGGAAGCGGTGGTTTTACTTCTTACACAGATCAACAATTGCAACAACAATTTGAAGATTGGATGGAACAAGGAATAAAATTTCTCAAAATGAAGATCGGAACACATCCTGAAAAAGATGTGCAAAGAGTGAAAGCTGCAAGGAAAGTAATTGGTGAAAATGCAGAATTGTTTGTTGATGCAAACGGAGCATATACAGCAAAACAAGCTTTGCAAAAAGCAGAAGAGTTTTCTGCTTATAATGTTACATGGTTTGAAGAGCCTGTTACGTCAGATAATCTTGATGGTCTTCATTTCCTTCGTGAGCACGCACCTTCGCAAATGAATATTGCTGCAGGAGAATATGGTTACAATCTTTATTATTTCAAAAAAATGCTTTCTTCAAAATCTGTAGATGTTTTGCAGGCGGATGCAACACGATGCGGCGGCATCACGGGATTTTTAAAGGCAGGCATTTTGTGTGAATCATTTCAATTGCCTTTCTCTTCGCATTGTGCGCCTGCTCTGCATTTGCATGCGGCACTTGCATTGCCTTCTTTTTACATCGCTGAATATTTTTTTGATCACGTACGAATAGAATCGATGTTGTTTGATGGTGTATCTCCTCCTGCAGATGGTTATTTAAAACCTGATTTAACAAGACCGGGATTTGGAATTGAATTCAAAAATAAGGACGCAGAAAAATATAAACTGTAAAGATGGCTGACACCTCTGCTGCAATTGTCGAACAGAATTACTTCAGAGGAAGAGTGCGACGCAAGAGAAGATTCATAGTAGTAATGCAGTTCGGCTCATAAAAAATAAATCAGAAAATAAATTTTTAATTATTACGCTATGATCTCAGAAAATTTAAAAAAAGAAATTGAAAAAAAACATAAACACGTAAGTGGTAACGGTGTTCACAAAATAAAAACAGATGGACGGAAAGATGGCAAGCAAAAGTTTGATACAAGATTTCAAACACCGCAATCATTGAATGTAGATATTGCAGCGCTTGAAAAAGAATTGCGGCAAACGGTTTCAGGTGAGGTTCGTTTTGATGATGCTTCCAAAGCACTATATTCAACGGATGCTTCAAACTATCGGCAAATTCCTATTGGTGTTGTTTTACCAAAAACAGAAGAAGACATTATCAACACAATAAAAGCGTGTAGAAAATATGGCGCTCCTGTTTTATCACGTGGCGGTGGAACAAGTCTCGCAGGTCAAACCTGTAATGTAGCAGTGATCATGGATATGTCGAAATACTACAACAAAGTTTTAAACATTGATAAAGAAAAAAAATTAGTGACCATTCAACCCGGAATTGTTTTGGATGAAATGCGCCACGCAACGGAAACCAATGCAGGCTTGACTTTCGGACCAGATCCCGCGACACATAGCCGATGCACACTTGGCGGAATGCTGGGCAATAATTCATGTGGTGTGCATTCGGTGATGGCACAATTTGAAGGATATGGCGCACGCACTTCTGATAACACGGAATCACTCGTCATCGTTACGTATGATGGCATCAAAATGAAAGTTGGCGCAACTTCTGATGAAGAATACAATCGCATCATTAATGATGGCGGAAGAAAAGCAGAGATTTATAAAAAGCTGAGAGACTTCAGAGATAAATATGCTGATCTTATCCGAAAAAAATTTCCGAAAATCCCAAGAAGAGTTTCAGGTTATAACCTTACTGAATTGCTTCCTGAAAATAATTTCAACATTGCACGTGCATTGGTTGGTTCTGAAAGTACTTGCATAACTATTGTTGAAGCAACAATGAAGTTGGTGACTAATCCAAAAGCAAGAACATTGCTTGTATTGGGTTATCAAAGTTTACCTGAAGCAGGTTATGCAGTTCCTGATGTGCTGAAGCATAAACCTATCGGTCTTGAAGCGATTGATGATCTGCTTATCGATTTCAATCGAAGAAAGGGAATGAATTTAAAAGATCTTACTTTATTGCCTTTTGCAGGAGCATGGTTGATGGTTGAATTTGGCGGCGATTCAAAAGAAGATGCAGATAATAAAGCAAAGCAATTAATGGAAGATCTGAAGCAGAAAAAAAATCCGCCCGTAATGAGTTTGTTTGATGATCCTGAACAGGAGCATAAACTGTGGGTGGTGCGCGAATCAAGTCTTGGTGCAACAGCGTGGGTTCCCGGCGAGCCAAACGGTGGACCCGGTTGGGAAGATTCTGCAGTGGAGCCTGATAAAGTTGGCGATTATGTAAAAGACCTTCGCGCATTATTTAATAAGTACGATTATCATCCTTCAATATACGGACACTTCGGGCAAGGTTGTGTGCATTGCCGTGTTGGTTTTGATTTTCTTTCTGAAGAAGGAATTGAAAAGTATAAACAATTTACCGTTGAAGCTTCACATCTTGTTGTAAAGTATGGTGGCTCTATTTCAGGTGAGCATGGCGATGGACAAGCACGTGGCGATCTGCTGGAGATCATGTATGGCAAAGAATTGATACAAGCATTCAGAGAATTCAAAGCGATATGGGATCCGGAAGATAAAATGAATCCCGGAAAAATTGTTGATACTTATGGTCAGTTAAATAATTTTCGTTTGGGAACAACTTATGATCCTCCTGAAGTAAAAACGCATTTTCAATTTCCTGATGATGATTATAGTTTCAATCGCGCAACTTTAAAATGCGTTGGCGTTGGTGAATGCAGAAGACATGAAGGCGGAACAATGTGCCCGAGCTATATGGTAACACGCGAAGAAGAACACAGTACACGCGGCAGAGCAAGAATGTTATTTGAAATGATGCAGGGTGATGTAACAAAAGGTGGCTGGCAGGATGAGCATGTAAAAGAATCATTGGATCTGTGTCTTGCATGTAAAGGTTGTAAAAGTGATTGTCCTGTAAACGTTGACATGGCAACATACAAAGCAGAATTTCTTTCTCACTATTATAAAAGAAAATTCAGACCGCGAACTGCTTATGCATTTGGCTGGGTGTATTGGTGGTCACGAATTGCATCGTTGATGCCGGGTGTCGCAAACTTTTTTATGCATGCACCGTTATTGGGAAGATTGACAAAAGCAATTGCAGGAGTTGACCAGCATCGCAAGATGCCGAAGTATGCAGAGGTTACGTTTCGCGAATGGTTTCATAATCGTGAATCGTCAATCGTCAATCGTGAAAATAAAATTCGTAGTCGACAACAAGCAACCGGTAATCCAAAAGTGATCTTATGGACTGATACTTTCAACAATTTCTTTCTTCCTCAAACATTGGTTGCCGCAACAGAAGTATTGGAAGCTGCAGGCTTTGAAGTAACGATCACAAAACAATCTGTTTGTTGCGGGCGCCCTTTATACGATTTCGGAATGTTGAACACGGCAAAAAAAATGTTGACAAACATTATGCATCAACTGCATAATGAAATTTTGAAAGGAACGCCTGTTGTTGGGCTGGAGCCGAGTTGTGTTGCGGTTTTCAGAGATGAGTTGCACAATTTATTTCCGCATGAAGAAAATGCAACGCGTTTATCAAAACAAGTATTTACACTCGCAGAATTTTTAGAAAAGCATGCGCCTGATTTCAAAATTCCTCAATTGAAGAGAAGAGCAATTGTTCATGGTCATTGTCATCATAAAGCAATTATGAAAATGGATCATGAGAAAAGTGTTTTGAAAAAAATGCAACTCGATCATGAGATACTTGATTCAGGTTGTTGCGGAATGGCAGGATATTTTGGTTATGAGAAAGGTGATCATTACAACGTTTCGATTAAGGCAGGAGAAAGAGTTTTATTGCCCGCAGTGAGAAATGCAGATGATAAAACGATTATTATCGCAGACGGTTTTAGTTGCAGAGAACAGATAGCGCAAGAAACAGACAGGAAAGCAATGCATCTTGCACAAGTGCTGCAAATGGCATTGCATGAAAAAAATGTAAGACGATCAACGGCACTTCCTGAGAAAAAATATGTTGATGAAATGAAGTTAAAAGATCCGCGCAAAGTAAGAAATACGATAATTATTGCAGGTGCATTTATAGCGGCATTTGCTGCAATCAGGATGATGAAAAGAAGTAAGTAATGTCGAATTTTAACTGTTCAGCAAAGATCTGAATGTTGAAGTGAGTGATCCTTCGACAAACTCAGGATAAACTGCTACGCTCAGTTCCCATAAAAGTGGAACCTTGAACTGAGCGTAGCAACAGGCGATGCCACGAAGAACAAATGCTGAGACAAAAAATAAAAAATGAAATCGAAATTATTGAATGAAGGCGAACAAAAAACTTACGCCGTGATTTTACAAAGCGGCGAAGAAGTGAGCAAAAATATTTTATCTTTTGTGCAGCAGAAAAAAATAAAAGCTGCACAATTTACGGCAATAGGAGCAGTAAGTAAAGCAACACTTGGCTTTTTTGATTTCACGATAAAAGATTATGCAAAAATTGAAATAGAGGAACAAGCTGAAGTGCTTGTGCTTTCAGGTGATGTAAGCCTTTTCAATGATGAACCAAAAATTCATGCGCATGTTGTTTTAGGCAAACGTGATGGCTCAGCTCACGGAGGTCACTTATTGCATGCGACAGTTCATCCTACACTGGAAATAATCCTTATAGAATCTCCCTCATTTCTTGAAAGAAAAATAGATAAAGAAACTGGTTTGCCATTGATAAAAGTGTGAGATAAAGGGTACACAAAAAACAGCAGCCCGCAATAAAATAAAAAACCATCACAAAGAATTTGTGATGGTTTTTATAATGGGTGAGTGATATGTAAACGTTAGAGGTCTCTCATTCGCCTATCACTTCAAATTCAATTTCGGGAACGTTTCCATTTCCAAAATCTACCGAAGCTTTGTAAGTGCCCAATTCTTTTACATCATCAAGAATGGTGATGCGTTTGCGATCAATCTCATAACCTTTTTGATCACGAATGGCACGCGCAATTTGCAAAGCAGTTACACTGCCGAAGATCTTTCCGCTGGTGCCTGTTTTTGCTCCAACCTTAATGGAAGATTCTTTCAACACGGAAATTACTTTGTTAATTTCTGCAAGCATTGCAGCTTCTTTCTTTGCCTTTACTTTCTGGCGCTCTTCCAGTTGTTTAAGATTGGAAGGATTCGCCTCTACTGCCAGCTTTTTTGGTATAAGGTAATTGCGGGCATAACCATTTTTTACCTTTACCATTTCATTCGCCTGGCCGAGTGTATCAACATCCTGGATTAATATTACCTGCATTGTTTTTGTTTTTAGTTCCCAAGAGCCCAATCATTTTTGATAAGACTGTCATCTCGTTTTGTGAGAATTAGGGAATGGTTACTAATATTTGGTGTGTAGTGAATTGCGAGTATGAGTTTTCATTCACTATTCACTATTTCAAAAGATCTGTTACGTAGGGCAACAGCGCCATCTGGCGTGCCTTCTTGATTGCATCAGCAACTTTACGCTGATACTTTAAAGAGTTGCCCGATAAGCGGCGCGGCAGGATTTTGCCTTGCTCGTTTATAAATTTTTTCAAAAACTCAACGTCTTTATAATCGATGTACTTAATGCCGTACTTTTCAAAGCGACTAAATTTTTTCTTAGGTTTCTCCTGCTTTATCGCCGTAAGATATTTTATTTCATTTGCCTTTGCCATTTATACCTCCGCTGCTTTTTCAATTCCGGTTGGTACACCACTTCTCTTTTTCGTATTGTACTCGACGGCGTATTTATCGAGTGCAGTGATCATGTGACGCATAATTTGCTCGTCACGCAAAATCTGGATCTTCAATCTCTCATTGAAGTCGGATGGCGCATTGTATTCCAGAACCCAGTAAATACCTGTGGTTTTTTTCTGGATCGGGTACGCCAGTGATTTTAATCCCCATGGATTACTGTGCACAACAGTTCCGCCATGTTCGGTAACAAAGTCGGAATATTTTTTCTGAGCAGATTTAAACTCATCTTCAGAAAGCACAGGGGTAAAAATCACCATCAATTCGTAATTGTTCATTGTCCCTGTTTTTTAAAATAAATAAATTTTAGGGCGGCAAAGGTAGGGGAAACAGTTTGGAATTGGGAATTTGGAATTAAGAATTTTTGTGAAAATACTTATGAACCCGTCTTTGGTGCATTTGGCATCACCGCTTGCGTCGCACACTTGAACGTTCTGAACTTTGCTGAACAGTTACCAGTTTCCAGTTTCAGGTTGCCAGTTTTGGTTTGAGGCATTTCTACGAGGCAACAACTTATTATTTAAAATCAAACAACGTAGCTGTAAACTCTCCCCATTCTTTCTTTTTAAAAAGTACTCCGAAATTTCCTTTATAACGTAGTGTTTGCGGAACAAGTAAATTACCAACCTTCGTCATTTCAACCTGCATGTTCACATTGAAATTGTAAATACCCGCTTTATAACTCAAAACATAATTGCGCGCAAGCACCTCGAGTGTTTTGTAATCGAACCATGTTGTCATTTCATCTACAACAATATCACCTCTTTGAAAAAGTCCAAGATCATCTTTTGGTTTTATGGAAAATACATAAGCGAAACTGCCTTTGTAATCGATGAAATGTAATTGATAATCGTAGAGTTTATGAGCATGCTCATCATAAAGATCAAGCTTGTCTCCAATGAAAGGAATACCCGGAACTTTTTTACCGGGATTGAAGAACAACATCTTCAATTGTTCTTTGTGTTTTTCTATTCCTGATTTCCCTTCGGTACTAAAGGTGTGACCTGCAACAATATTATCTTCTCCGCAAACTTTTCCTTTTGTTAAAAAAATGGAGGCATACATTTCGCCCGTTGTGTAATTGAAGTTTCCTTTCTTATCAAAAAAATCACCTGTCGTTTGTTGCTCTAAGATTTGCATTGTACGGCAACCGCTGTCACGCTGCTGAACTGTTTTGCTGTTCCAGCTTGCTTTAAGATCGCCGTCTTTATTTAAAATGCGAATGTTGTTATATGCTGTGTAACCAATGATATGAAGGTTTCGAAAAGCTTTATAAAAAGTAGTGTCGTCCTTTATGCGTTTAAGAATACTTAAATAATCCATGTTGTTGTGCACAAACACTTCGGGTAAAGTTATCTTCTGGTTTTCGAAGATCACCGTTGTGTCTTGACCATGAATTGTTGTGTCCTGTGAAAAAAGATTTGAACAAATGGCTAATGCTGCACAAAAGAAAATGAAGCGTATCATTTCTGAAAAACCATTTTATAATCTACTTTGATTTTCCCTTTGCTGATGTCATTTAATTTTCCCTGCAACATTTTTCTTTTTAATGGTTTAAGATAATCGATAAAAAGCTTTCCGTCTATATGATCGTATTCATGCTGAATAATGCGTGCCGTAAGCCCAATAAATGTTTCTGTATGCGGAACAAAATTTTCATCAACATATTCCAATGTAATTGTGCCCGGACGATTAATATCTTCCCTGATCTTTGGAATGCTTAAACACCCCTCGTTGTAACTCCATTCTTCACCATCTAAATTTTTTACATGCGCATTGATAAAAACTTTTTTTACGCCCGGCTCATCAGGATATTTTCCTTTATCCTCTTCTTCCTGGTGCTCGAATATTTGCGCGCTGTCCATTACAAACAAACGAACGTCTTTGTTTATCTGCGGAGCTGCCAAACCAACGCCATTGCTGTAATACATTGTTTCCCACATATCAGCAATCAGGTTTTGCAGATTGGGATAATCAGGTGTAATATCCTTTGCTACTTTTCGTAAAATGTTTGAGCCGTATGCAACAATTGGTAAAATCATAAACCCTCCTGAGCTTCCTTTTGGAAGCTGCTTTCATTTTTTTAATTCGGCTGCGAAGATAAATGTTACGTTGTTAAAGCGAAAGAAAACTGCTGTCAGGTACGCTGCGCTAAATATTCCTGCAACATAATAGTGGCTGCAATTTCATCTACATTTTTTTTGTTGCGTCGGTCTTTTTTCTTCATGCCCATTTCAAGCATTGCCCGCACTGCCATTTTTGAAGTGTATCGTTCATCAATTTTTTCAACGGGAATAGAAGGAAATTCTTTTTGCAATTTTTTTTGAAATTCATTCACTAAAGAAGTTGCATGTGTATCGGTATCATCTAAATTTTTTGGTTCACCAAGCAAGATCAACTCAACCTGTTCCTGTTGAAAATAATTTTTTAAAAAAGGTAAGACATCTTTTGTATCCAACGCAGTTAAACCGCTTGCAATTATTTTTAAAGGGTCGGTAACTGCGACTCCTGTTCGTTTTAATCCGTAATCAATACAAAGAATTCTCGCCATTGCTATAGAATTATTAAATCTGCAATCACCAACACTCCAAACACAACGCTTGCAATTCCATTCGCCGTCATGAATGCAATGTTCACTCTGCTCAGATCATTTGGTTTTACAATTGAATGTTGATAGATTAACATGCCGACAAATATTCCAATCCCCAACCAATACAACCAATGAAAACCACCATAAATTCCTGCTGCAATTACACATGCAGCACTTAAAAAATGCAATAATTCAGAAACACGCAATGCCTTTATTTTACCCAGTGTTGCAGGAATGGAATATAAGTTTTGTGACCTGTCAAACTCAATATCCTGTAAAGCGTAAATCACATCAAAACCACTTACCCAAAAAATCACAGCGAATGAAAATAGAATCGGCAATACATCAAACCTTCCTGTTACTGCTAAGTAGGCACCGATCGGTGCAAGCGATAAACCAAGTCCCAACACCAAATGACACAATGGTGTGAAGCGTTTTGTGTAGCTATAAAAAAGAATCACAAATAATGCAACAGGAGATAAGTAAAAACAAATTTTATTGATGAAGAAACAAGCAACAACAAACAAGATACAAGAGATGATTGTAAAGATGAGTGCATTGTTTGCAGAAATAATTCCTCTTGGAATTTCACGAATTGCAGTGCGTGGATTTTTTACATCAAAATTTCTATCAAGATAACGATTGAAAGCCATTGCTGCACTGCGTGCTGTGATCATGCAGGTAAGAACCAATAAAAATTTTTCAGAGAAAAAAATTGTACGTAAGGAAATAGAAGAAGCGAAAATTGCTTCTTTAAGAAAACTAAATCCTAAAAAAAATCCAATCATCGCAAAGGGCATTGCGAAAATGGTGTGAGAAAATTTTACAAGCGATAAATAATTTTTTATTGTTGACATCATTTATAAACCTTTATTCCGTGAATAACTTAAAATTAATCATTTCCTTACAATGCTTTCAAACGTTCCAATCGCGGTTCAGATAGCTTGTACAAAACAATTCCCGCCGCTACAGAAATATTCAATGAATGCTTCATACCAAATTGCGGAATTTCTATACTACCATCACAAATTTTTAAAACATCATTGGTTACACCTTCTACTTCATTGCCGAACACTACAGCAATTTTTTCTTCTGCCTCATAAAATTTTTCTAAAGAAATACTTCCTTCGGTTTGTTCAATTGCAAAAACTTTATAATCTCTGCGCTTCAATTGTTGCACTGCTTCAACTGCTGTAGAAAAATGCATCCAGTCAACGGTTTCCGTAGCTCCTAATGCTGTTTTATGAATCTCTTTTCGCGGTGGTTGCGCTGTATAACCGCACAAACAAATTCCTTCAACCAAAAAAGCATCTCCCGTTCTGAAAACACTTCCTACATTATACATGCTGCGAATATTGTCGAGCACAACCATTATCGGATTCTTTACTGCAAGCTTAAATTCCTCAACCGTTTTGCGGCCGAGTTCGTCCATACTTAATTTGCGCATCTGATGTCCCTATGCTTAACGAATTTTATAAAACCGTAAAAATAACTTTTACTTCTTTAAAATGTTTTCTTTTTGCAATAAGGAATTAATCACTTTCTACTTCTTTTAATTGCTTCTTTTTTTCCGCCTGAAAAACGGATGGAGAAAGATTGAATTCGGTCTTAAAAAATTTAGAAAAATATTTCGGATTATTAAAACCACCTTCATAGACAACTTCCGCAATTGTCAGGGTTTTTTTTCGAACAACTGCGCGGTTCTTTGCAGACGAATAGGTCATATAAAATAAGCGATGATTTAGCTGTAAGCGTGAAGATGCGTTTATAAGTTCCAATGCGACTTTGCGCTAATGCAACTCAATTGTTTCTACATCAGGAATATCTTTTAGTAAAAGCTGAATATGTTTTCGGTGTGCCTTTGATTTAAAGTCATGAAAAATTTCAAGGATATCATTATCAATATAAACACTGTCAGAGCCGATGATCTCAACAATAGAATATTCGGGAATTTTATCGAGCATATCCATGATTCTTTTTTTGTTGAGAAAACTAACATTCAAAGCAAGATCGATTATAAAATGTTTCGTGTGACCTTCCATTTTTTCTTTAATTGAATAGCCTGCGCGATAAGTGTGTTTGATCAAAAAATAAATTGAATAGACAACACCGATAAGTACACCAATAAGCAGATCAGTGAAAAGAATGGAAACAATTGTAATGATGAAGGGCAGAAATTGTTCCCTCCCTTGCTTGTACACACCATGAATCATTTTTGGTTTTGCAAGGTTGTAACCCGTGCGAATAAGAATCACTGCGAGAACGCAGTAAGGAATGAGATGCACCAATGGCAATGCAAAAAGTATTACAAGCAACAACCAAACGCCGTGAGTAAATGCAGATACTTTTGTTCTTGCACCCGCCTCGGCATTTGCCGAACTTCTCACAATAACGGCAGTAATCGGAATGCCGCCAAGCAAACCACTCAAAAAATTTCCGGTGCCTTGTGCGATGAGTTCGCGATTTTGCGGTGAGATGCGATTGTAAGGATCAAGTTTGTCAATTGCTTCAATACTTAATAATGTTTCAAGCGAGGCAACAAAACAAATGACGACTGCATTTTTCCAGATGTCAGTACTTGAAAATGCGGAATTGAAATCAGGAAATTTTATTTGAGAAAAAATATTTTCAGGAATGGTTACGTATTGTGTCGGCTTGAGTGCGAATGAAGGAAGAAAATTTTGAAACATGAGTGCCAAAAGAATTCCGCAAACAACAATGATAAACGAGGCCGGCAGAAAAGGAATTTTGTCCGATAATTTTTTTGTCCATACAACTCCAATCAGCAAAGAAAGCAGTGCAATGATAATAGCTCCCGGTGAAGTATTTTGATATAAGTTAGTAATATGCTCAAAAGCATGACGAAAAGTAAGAATATTAAAAAGTTGGTTTGTCCAGAAATCAGGCTGATTATAGCCAATCAACAAAGGAATTTGTTTTGAGATAAGAATAATCCCGATGGCAGCAAGCATTCCTTTTATCACGGCGGAAGGAATAAAATGTGTGAAACCACCCAACCGGAAAATGCCAAGTATGATTTGTAAAATTCCCGCTATTGCAACTGTAAGAAAAAATACCTGGAGTCCTCCCAATTCGTGAATTGCTGCAACACTGATAGCAGTAAGTCCGGCAGCAGGTCCGCTTACGCTCAATTGTGAATTACTGATCAATGAAATAATAAGACCACCGATCATTCCGGCCAAAAGTCCTGAATACACCGGCGCGCCTGATGCTAATGAAATTCCTAAACATAGCGGAAGCGCTACAAAGAAAACAGTAATACTTGCTTTAAGGTCATGTTTGAGAAAAGAGAGAAAATAAAATTGTGTGCGACGGTTGAATAAACTCATAACGGTTGCAAAGGTGTAAAAAACTTTTCGGGCAGCGTAAATTATAGTAGCTGATTGTCGTCAGTAAAATTACAGACGTACAACAGAAGTTTGGAGAAAATGCAGTTAAGTACATAAAAATTTACATTATTTCTGAAGAACAATCAACAAGGCTGTAAAAAAATATAAAGTCAGAAAGTGACTTTTCAGCTTTCTGACTTTTTGTAAAACCACTAACCTTTAGTGTTTAGTAGTGTCTGTTACATTTGTATCCTTATTATCGTGCAGAGTGTCTGCAAGTGATGGATTAGTTGCAGCAGAATTATCGGGTGCAGGACCAGTTGGGGTAACAGTGGTATCTGTTCTTTTGCTTTCATTGCCGCCATTTGCGCAGCCAATAAAATTTAATGACAATGAGATCACCAGCACCGCAAAAAAATATTTGATGTTTTTCATAATATATTTTTTGAGTGTACCTTAAATTTTCGTGCCAATTATTTTTTACCCATTAAAACACTCGAGACTTCGGCAAGGAGCAAAGCTTGTAAAGTGGCTATGGCTATACCATTTCATATCTTCCCGCTTTTTCAGAAAAAAATATTTTTACTTTGCCGCAATTATTTTTTTACTAACTGTTTCAAATAAACAAAATGAAAATCGCATTGGTTGGTTATGGAAAAATGGGTCATGCCATTGAAGAAATTGTTTTGGAAAAAGGTCATGAAATTGTTTTGAAGATTGATATCAATAATGCAAATGAACTCACAAAAGAAAATTTACAGAGAGCAGATGTTGCTATAGAATTTACTTCGCCGCACAGTGCCGTTGAAAATCTTAAAAAATGTTTTGACGCGGGTATTGCTGTTGTTTGCGGTTCAACCGGATGGCTTGATCATTGGAATGAAATAAAACAATATTGTATTGACAGAAACGGAGCTTTTGTTTATGCAAGCAATTTCAGTATTGGCGTGAACTTATTTTTTGAAGTGAATACTTATCTTGCAAAACTCATGAGCAGACATAATGAATATGACGTGCTGCTTGAAGAAATTCATCACACACAAAAAAAAGATGCACCAAGCGGAACGGCTATAACGCTTGCAGATCAAGTGTTACAGCAGATCAAGAGAAAAAAAGTTTGGGTAAACCACATCAGCGATAATTCTGAAGAGCTTGAAATTATCAGCGAGAGAATCGATCCTGCACCGGGAACGCACAAAATAAAATACAGATCATCAATAGATGATATTGAGATCATTCACACTGCACACAACCGCAAAGGATTTGCTTCAGGCGCTGTGCTTGCTGCAGAATTTATTCAAAGCAAAAAAGGTATTTACAACATGAAAGATGTTCTAGGCCTTTGAGAGTTTTTTGATTCCGGAATTTTTAGATCTCATGATTAAAATCGATACTTCCCGAATAAATCTATAAATCAAAAAATCAAAAATCCCGAAATATTGTTTATCATCTAAAG
>Ga0207706_10004116_pt1 | contig 13722 bp, 10 predicted proteins | sample KBSC53metaG_FD_184318 | JGI IMG/M metagenome (GOLD analysis project Ga0207706, IMG submission 184318) | Corn rhizosphere microbial communities from Kellogg Biological Station, Michigan, USA - KBS C5-3 metaG (SPAdes) (version 2) | ecosystem: Host-associated > Plants > Roots > Rhizosphere > Soil ... | reverse complement strand
CTGGCCCGCGGTGTTCGCCGCCATCGGCTCCGCGGTCACCGACGACGGCTTCCCGGTCATCGAGGGCCTGCTGAGCCTGGTGCATCTGGACCACGCCGCGCACCTGCTCACCGCGATGCCGACGGCCAAGGCCGAATTGACCGTCATTGCAACGGCTTCGGCGGCGACCGACACCGAGTACGGCCGGGTCATCCCCGTCTCCGTGTCCATCGCTGACGCCGAGGGAACCGAGCTGGCCACGTTCGAGGAGCGGTTCGCGATCCGCGGCCGTACGGGTGCCGCCGAGCTCGCCGATCCGCCGCGTGCCGGCGGCGCGATGACCGACAACGCGACCGACACGCCGCGTCGTCGCCGTCGTGACGTCTCTGTGACGGCGCCGACCGACATGAGCGCGTTCGCCGTGGTCTCCGGCGATCACAACCCGATCCACACCGACCGCGCCGCCGCGCTGCTGGCCGGCTTGAAATCGCCCATCGTGCACGGCATGTGGCTGTCGGCGGCCGCGCAGCACGTCGTCGCCGCCACCGACGGCAAGCCCGCCCCGCCTGCGCGCGTGGTCGGCTGGACGTCGCGCTTCCTCGGCATGGTGCTGCCCGGCGACGAAATCGACTTCCGGGTCGACCGCGTCGGAATCGACCGTGGCGCAGAGATCATCGAGGTGGCCGCTCGTATCGGCTCCGAACTGGTGATGTCGGCGACCGCGCAGTTGGCCGCCCCGAAGACGGTCTACGCGTTCCCGGGTCAGGGCATCCAGCACAAGGGCATGGGCATGGAGGTGCGCGCCCGGTCCAAGGCCGCCCGCAAGGTGTGGGACACCGCCGACAAGTTCACCCGCGACACGCTGGGCTTCTCGGTGCTGCACGTGGTGCGGGACAACCCGACCACCCTGATCGCCAGCGGTGTGCACTACCACCACCCAGACGGCGTGCTCTTCCTGACGCAGTTCACCCAGGTCGCGATGGCGACCGTGGCCGCCGCGCAGGTGGCCGAGATGCGTGAGCAGGGCGCCTTCGTCGAGGGCGCGATCGCCTGCGGCCACTCCGTCGGTGAGTACACCGCGCTGGCCTGCGTCAGCGGTGTCTACGAACTGGATGCGCTGTTGGAGGTCGTGTTCCACCGTGGCAGCAAGATGCACGACATCGTGCCGCGCGACCACCTGGGCCGGTCCAACTACCGACTGGCCGCGATCCGGCCGTCGCAGATCGATCTCGACGACGCCGATGTGAAGGCCTTCGTGGCCGACATCTCCGAGCGGACAGGTGAATTCCTGGAGATCGTGAACTTCAATCTGCGTGGCTCGCAGTACGCAATCGCAGGTACGGTGCGCGGCCTCGAAGCGCTCGAGGAAGAGATCGAGCGGCGCCGCGAGATCACCGGCGGCAAGCGCTCGTTCATCGTCGTGCCGGGTATCGACGTGCCGTTCCACTCGTCCGTGCTGCGGGTCGGCGTTGCCGACTTCCGGCGGTCGCTGGAGCGGGTCATGCCGCGCGACAAGGATCCGGACCTGATCGTGGGCAAGTACATCCCCAACCTGGTGCCGCGGCCGTTCACGCTCGACCGCGACTTCATCCAGGAGATCAGGGATCTGGTGCCAGCCGAGCCGCTCGACGAGATCCTGGCCGACTACGACACGTGGCGGAACGAGAAGCCGGCCGAGCTGTGCCGCAAGGTCGTCATCGAGCTTCTGGCTTGGCAGTTCGCCAGCCCGGTGCGCTGGATCGAGACGCAGGACCTGCTCTTCATCGAGGAGGCCGCGGGCGGCCTCGGTATCGAGCGGTTCGTCGAGATCGGCGTCAAGTCGGCCCCGACGGTCACGGGTCTGGCAACCAATACGCTCAAGCTGCCCGAGTACTCCCACAACACAACGGAAGTGCTGAACTCCGAGCGCGATGCGGCGGTGCTGTTCGCGACCGACACCGACCCCGAGCCCGACGCCGAGGAAGAGGAGGCGCCTGCGCCCGTCGCGGACGCCGCCCCCGTCGAGGCCGCCGCACCGGCGGCGCCTGCGCCCGCACCTGCCGCTCCGAGCGGCGGTCCGCGACCCGATGACATCGGCTACGACGCGGCCGATGCCACCATGGCATTGATCGCGTTGTCGGCGAAGATGCGCATCGACCAGATCGAGCCGCTGGATTCGATCGAGTCGATCACCGACGGTGCGTCGTCGCGACGCAACCAGCTGCTGGTGGACCTGGGCTCCGAGCTCAACCTCGGTGCCATCGACGGCGCGGCCGAGGCCGATCTGGCGGGGCTGAAGGGACAGGTCAGCAAGCTGGCCCGCACCTACAAGCCTTTCGGCCCAGTGCTTTCCGATGCGATCAACGATCAGCTGCGCACGGTGCTCGGCCCGTCCGGCAAGCGTCCGGCCTATATCGGCGAGCGGGTCAAGAAGACCTGGGAGCTCGGCGACGGCTGGCTCAAGCACGTGACGGTCGAGGTGGCGGTGGGCACCCGCGAGGGATCCAGCGTCCGCGGCGGCGCGTTGGGCGGCCTGCATGAGGGTGCGCTTGCCGACGCAGCGACCGTTGACAAGGTCATCGACGCTGCTGTCGCGGCGGTTGGCGCGCGCCAGGGTGTACAGGTGTCGCTTCCGTCGGCTGCCGGCGGTGGGGGCGGCGTGGTGGACTCCGCCGCGCTGGGCGAGTTCGCCGAAAAAGTCACCGGCCGCAACGGCGTACTTGCCTCGGCGGCCCGCCTGATCCTGGGCGAGCTGGGCCTGGAGAAGCCTGTCAGCGTGCCCGAGGCCACCGACGGGGAGCTCATCGAACTGGTCACCGCCGAACTCGGTTCGGACTGGCCGCGTTTGGTGGCTCCGACGTTCGACAGCCGCAAGGCGGTGCTGTTCGACGACCGCTGGGCCAGCGCCCGCGAGGACCTGGCCAAGCTGTGGGTGCTCGACGAAAATGAGATCGACGCCGACTGGCCGCGCCTCTCGGAGCGGTTCGAGGGTGCCGGGAACGTCGTCGGCACGCAGGCCAGCTGGTGGCAGGGCAAGGCCCTGGCCGCGGGTCGCAACGTCCACGCCTCGCTGTTCGGCCGTGCCGCGGCAGGCGCGGAGAACCCGGGTAAGGGTCGCTACACCGACGAGGTTGCAGTTGTCACCGGTGCGTCCAAGGGATCCATCGCCGCGTCGGTGGTGGCCCAGTTGCTCGACGGCGGTGCGACGGTCATCGCGACGACGTCCAAGCTCGACGACGACCGGTTGGCGTTCTACCGCACCCTTTACCGCGACAATGCCCGCTTCGACGCGAAGCTGTGGGTGGTGCCCGCCAACATGGCGTCCTACACCGACATCGACGCGCTGGTTTCGTGGGTTGGCACCGAGCAGACCGAAAGCCTTGGGCCGCAGTCGATTCACCTGAAGGACGCCCAGACGCCGACGCTGCTGTTCCCGTTCGCGGCGCCGCGGGTTGCCGGTGATCTGTCCGACGCCGGGTCGCGCGCCGAGATGGAGATGAAGGTGCTGCTGTGGGCCGTGCAACGGCTGATCGGCGGGCTTTCGCACATCGGCGCCGAACGTGACATCGCCGCACGGCTGCATGTCGTGCTGCCCGGTTCGCCGAACCGCGGCATGTTCGGTGGCGACGGCGCCTACGGCGAGTCGAAGTCCGCACTCGACGCGGTGGTGTCGCGGTGGAAGGCCGAGTCGTCGTGGGCCCAGCGAGTTTCGTTGGCGCACGCGCTGATCGGCTGGACCAAGGGCACCGGGCTGATGGGCCACAACGACGCGATCGTCGGTGCGGTCGAACAGGCCGGCGTGACGACGTACACGACCGACGAGATGGCGAGCATGCTGCTCGGCCTGTGCGACATCGAGTCCAAGGTCGCGGCGGCGCGCGAGCCGCTGCAGGTCGACCTGACCGGCGGGCTGGCGGACGTCGAGCTCGATCTGTCGGAACTGGCCGCCAAGGCGCGCGAAGAGATGACCGCCGAGGCAACCGAGGAGGAGGCGGAGGATCACGGCACCATCCGTGCGCTGCCGTCGCCGCCGCGGGGCTACAAGGCCGCGCCAGCGCCGGCGTGGGACGACCTGGACGTCGACCCGGCCGACCTGGTGGTGATCGTCGGTGGCGCCGAACTCGGCCCGTACGGCTCATCGCGGACCCGTTTCGAGATGGAGGTCGACAACGAGCTGTCAGCGGCCGGTGTGCTCGAGCTCGCGTGGACCACGGGTCTGGTCAAGTGGGAAGACGACCCGACGCCGGGCTGGTACGACACCGACACTGGCGAGTTGGTCGATGAGGGCGAGCTGGTGGAGCGCTACCACGACGCTGTCATCGAGCGGGTCGGCATCCGCGAGTTCGTTGACGACGGCGCGATAGATCCGGATCACGCTTCACCGCTGCTGGTTTCGGTGTTCCTCGACAAGGACTTCACGTTCGTCGTGTCGACGGAGGCCGAGGCCCGGCCGTTCGTGGATTTCGATCCGGAGCACACGGTGATCGCGCCACTGCCGGACAGCGGCGACTGGCAGGTCACACGGAAGGCAGGCACCGAAATTCGGGTGCCTCGCAAGACGAAGCTGTCCCGCACGGTCGGCGCACAGATCCCGACGGGCTTCAACCCGATGGTGTACGGCGTCACTCCGGACATGATGTCGTCGATCGACCGATTGGCGCTGTGGAACCTCGTCACCACCGTCGACGCGTTCCTGTCCGCGGGCTTCACCCCGGCCGAGCTGATGCGTTGGGTGCACCCCAGCCTGGTGGCCAGTACGCAGGGCACCGGCATGGGCGGCATGACGTCGATGCAGACCATGTATCACGGCAACCTGCTGGGCCGGAACAAGCCGAACGACATCCTGCAGGAGGTCCTGCCGAATGTCATTGCCGGACATGTGGTTCAGTCCTACATCGGCAGCTACGGGTCGATGATTCACCCGGTCGGCGCGTGTGCCACCGCAGCGATCTCGGTCGAGGAGGGCGTGGACAAGATCCGCCTCGGCAAGGCCGAGTTCGTGGTGGCGGGCGGTTACGACGACCTGACGCTGGAGGCCATCATCGGCTTCGGTGACATGGCGGCCACCGCCGACACCGAGGTGATGCGGGCCAAGGGCATCAGCGACTCGAAGTTCTCCCGCGCCAACGATCGCCGTCGGCTCGGGTTCGTCGAGGGACAGGGCGGCGGAACCATCCTGCTCGCCCGCGGCGACCTCGCGCTCAGGATGGGCCTGCCAGTGCTGGCAGTCGTCGCGTACGTGTCGTCCTTCGGCGACGGTGTACATACGTCGATCCCCGCTCCTGGGCTCGGTGCGCTGGCCGCCGGTCGCGGAGGCAAGGATTCGCAGCTGGCACGTTCACTCGCGAAGTTGGGTGTCGGCGCTGACGACATCGCGGTGGTGTCCAAGCACGACACCTCCACGCTGGCCAATGACCCGAACGAGACCGAGCTGCACGAACGGCTCGCGGACTCGATGGGCCGGTCCGCCGGTGCGCCGTTGTTCGTCGTGTCCCAGAAGAGCCTGACCGGTCACTCGAAGGGTGGCGCGGCGGCCTTCCAGATGATGGGGCTGTGCCAGATCCTGCGCGACGGCGTCATCCCGCCGAACCGCAGCCTGGACTGCGTCGACGACGAACTCGCCAGCGCCGCCCACTTGGTTTGGCTGCGCGACAGCCTGCGGCTGGGGGACAAGTTCCCGTTGAAGGCGGGCCTGATCACCAGCCTCGGGTTCGGTCACGTGTCCGGCCTGGTGGCGCTCGTGCACCCGCAGGCGTTCCTAGCCGCGCTCGACCCTGAGCAGCGGCGGGATTACCAGGAGCGATTCGAGGCTCGGGTGCTGGCCGGTCAGCACAGGCTCGCGTCGGCGATCGCCGGTGGGCGGCCGCTGTTCGAAAAGCCTGCCGACCGCCGGTTCAGCCACGAGGCGCCGGAGAAGCAGCAGGAGGCCGAGATGCTTCTCGACCCGGCGTCGCGGCTCGGCGATGGCGACGTCTATGTGCGCTCCAGCGGTGTGCGCTAGCGTTCCTCCCATGGCGGTAGTCGGGGTGGGGATCGATCTGGTCTCCATTCCCGACTTCGCCGCGCAGGTCGACCAGCCGGGCACGGTGTTCGCCGAGACGTTCACACCCGGTGAGCGTCGCGATGCCGCCGACAAGAGCTCGTCCGCCGCGCGGCACCTGGCCGCGCGGTGGGCTGCTAAAGAGGCCGTCATCAAGGCGTGGTCGGGTTCGCGGTTCGCCAAGCGGCCGGTGCTGCCCGAGGGTATTCACCGCGACATCGAGGTCATCACCGACATGTGGGGGCGGCCGAAGGTCCGGCTTACCGGCGCCATCGCTGAGCACCTCAAGGATGTGACGATCCACCTGTCGCTGACACACGAGGCCGACACTGCGGCGGCGGTCGCGATTCTCGAGGAGCGCTAACCTCCGCGAGCGCGCGTGTTTGCCCACCGACACGCCGCAAAATGCGTGCATTTTGCGCACCTTCGTCGCCGACGAGTGTGCAACTAGTCTCGTCACTATGAGCGATCTCGTGGAGCGGGTGCGTGAGGTGCTGCCGTCGGTGCGGCGCGACCTGGAGGACCTGGTGCGCATCGAATCCGTGTGGGCCGATCCGGCCCGCAGGCCTGAAGTGCAGCGCAGCGCCGATGCGGTGGCAAAGCTGTTGTCCGAGGCCGGGTTCAGCGACGTGCAGATCGTCAGCGAAGGCGGCGCGCCCGCAGTCATCGCCCGCCACCCGGCACCTCCGGGTTCCACGACGGTGCTGCTGTATGCGCATCATGACGTACAGCCGGAGGGCGACCACGGTCAGTGGCAGTCACCCCCGTTCGAGCCGACAGAGCGCGACGGCAGGCTGTACGGTCGCGGCTCCGCCGACGACAAGGCGGGGATCGCAACGCATTTGGCGGCGTTCCGCGCCCATGGCGGTGCGCCGCCCGTCGGCGTGACGGTGTTCGTCGAGGGGGAGGAGGAGTCCGGCTCACCGTCGCTGGCCCGGCTGCTGGCCGCTCATCGCGACGTGCTCGCGTCCGACGTGATCGTCATCGCCGACTCGGACAACTGGAGCACCGACGTGCCGTCGCTGACGGTGTCGCTGCGCGGACTTGCGGACTGCATCGTCGAGGTCGCGACGCTCGATCACGGCCTGCACTCCGGACTGTGGGGCGGGGTGGCGCCCGACGCCTTGAGCGCCCTGGTGCGGCTGCTCGCCAGCCTGCACGACGACGACGGAAACGTCGCAATCGCCGGCGTCTACGAGGGGAAAGCCGGCGACGTCGACTACTCCGCTGAGCGGGTTCGCGAGGAGGCCGGCCTGCTCGACGGCGTGTCGGAGATCGGCTCAGGTTCTGTGCCGCAACGACTTTGGGCGAAGCCGGCGATCACGGTCATCGGTATCGACACCACGTCGATCGAGAAATCGTCGAACACGTTGATCCCGCGGGCACGGGCGAAGGTGAGCATGCGCGTCGCGCCCGGCGGCGACCCGCGGGAGCACCTTGCCGCGCTGACCCGCCATCTCGAACAGCACGCGCCATGGGGCGCGCAGGTGACTGTCACGCCCGGTGACATGGGGCAGCCATATGCCATCGACGCCAGCGGGCCGGTTTACGACGCCGCCCGCGCCGCGTTTCGCCAGGCGTGGGGCAACGAGCCCGTCGACACCGGGGTGGGTGGCTCGATCCCGTTCATCGCCGAGTTCGCCGCGGCCTTCCCTTCGGCGAAGATCCTGGTCACCGGCGTGGAAGACCCGCGGACGCAGGCACACAGCATCAACGAGAGCCTGCACCTCGGCGTGCTGGAACGCGCGGCTACCGCCGAGGCGCTGCTGCTGCGGAACCTAGGTTCAAACGGACAGGTCGCGCCGTAGCTTGGCGACGTGCCCGGTCGCCCGGACGTTGCACCGAATGCAGGAGTCGATGGCTCCGTCGAGATTGATTCAAGCTCCGGTGTCAGTTGCCACCGAGCATTGGCGCAGAACATGCGAAGAAGGGGTGCCCGTATGCGGGCACCCCTTCGTAGTGGAGGTCGTGGATTAGCGGCCGTTGCCGACGGTTGAGGTGACCGAGCCGGTGGAGGCGCGCTGTTGGATGTCCTGCACCCACTGGTGGTGACCAATGTCAGCCTGCGCGGGACCGGCAAGGCCGAGAACCGCGGCGGCGAGGCCACTGGCGACGATGGTGGCAAACCCGAACTTCTTCATTTTGATGCCTTCTTCTTTGTCGAAAGTTTCGGCCGGTTTGGTCTTCTTCGTGCCGGTCTAATAGGCAAACAGAGAGGTCAAGGCATTAATTCCGATGGCAGAAATTGATCGGTGGTTGGCAGGAATCAACTACGAACCTGGCGCTGCGCGATGTGGTCGAGGCCACAGTTGGGCAAAGGCGATCGCAGATGAGATGGACAGTCACGTCCAGACCGGGCACGCCCCGGGCAGGGCCAGCTCCCGGATTCCCAACCCGTCACTGGCCGGAGTAGTGCGCTGTGGCATTGAGCCTCGCTTGGCGACGTGCCTGGTCGCCTGGAGGTTGTACTAGGCGGATGACAATTTCGGATTGAGGAAGACGTACAGTGCAGCGATCTTGCTCTCGCGAACAACGACAACGTCGAGCCCGGTGTACTCAGGTGGCTCACCTTTCGGGCCCGAGCCCCATGCCAGTATTCCCGCGTTGTGTAGAGCCTGCGGCTCTCCATGGGGTGTGTAGACAAAATGGGGATGAGTCGCACGTAGTTCCCCCGCGAATTTGTCCAGTGCGTCGTGTCCAACGAGGACGCCGTCCGGGACGTAGAGCGCGCAGTCGTCTGTGTAGAACTCTTCGATGGCGGCGTGCCGACGGGCTGGATCGCCCTCCCCGAAGACCTCCTGAAGGTTTCGATAGACAAGTTCAGTAATTCGCTCAGTCGCAGTCATATTCGCGTCATCCTCCGTCGAGGTGTCAGCCTGTCCGACGCCTTCGGAGATGCTAAACGGACTGCGGTCCTATTTCATTCCGCTTAGGCGTCGAATCAGCTCGGCAGCCGGCGCGGCGGCTCTATCGCCTACGAGGCGCTGAGCGCTTTCTTGATAAATGTTGTCGTGTGTGCAGCCTTGACGTTCTTGGTCGGTACTTCGATGCTCAAGCGGGTGGTTGCCGGTCGGTTTTGAGTGCGTCGAATGCCGCATTGGCCACCGCGGTGACTGCTTGCACCGTGTCGGCGGCGGAGCCATCGGCGCGTACGGTCCGCACCAGGACGCCCTCACGTGCGGCCAGTAAGAATTTGGCGAGCTCGGAGGTAGGCAAGCGGCGGGCCCATGGCTGCTGGCGCAGGATGTCGGCGAGTGCTGCGGTGACTGCCTCGTCATGTTGGTCGAGTTTCGCGGCGAGTTCTGGTTGTCGCGCAGCGAGCAGCCGGAACTCCAGGAACAGCAGGATCCATCCCCGGTCCTGGGGTGTCACAGCGAGCAGGCTCTGCGCCCATTCGTCAGCGTTGCGGGCGGAAGCGTTAGCCAGCATCACCTGAAGGCGGTCCAGCCGCTCACCTGCATGTTGGTCGAACAGTGCCAGCACGAGGTCGTCTTTGTCGGCGAAGTTGGAGTAGAAGGCGCCGCGGGTGAATCCGGCGGCACTGCAAATGTCGCTGACCGAGACCTGTGCGTATCCACGTTCGATGAACAGTTGTTCTGCGCTGGTCAGAAGTATTTTGCGGGTGTGCACCCGGCGGCGCAGCGGCCGCCGACCATCGGCACCGACGGGGCCGGCGAAGTGCATGCGGTGGGGGCGTTCACGGTCGATGCCACTACAGTACACTATGTACTCAATACATTATGTATTGAAATCCGGAGGAGTCTCGAATGTCGTCGTTGCTGATCACCCAGGCCCACTTGCTCGACCCGGTCGCCGGCGAACTCTCGGATGCGTCGTGGCTGGAAGTCGCCGACGGGCGGATCGCCGCGATGGGCACCGGACCCGCACCGGCATCTGGCGAGGACACCCGGGTCATCGACGCAGCCGGGGCCACAGTGATGCCTGGCCTGATCGACGCGCACGTGCACGTGCTGCTGACGACCTTTGACCCACACGACGCGCAGAACTGGACTGCGGGTTACACGACGGTGCGGGCGCTGGCAGAAGCCGAACGGATGCTGCGCCGCGGATTCACCACGGTGCGCGACGTCGGTGGCGCCGATCACGGCATGGCCCGCGCGATCGACGAGGGATTGGCGACGGGTCCACGGTTGATTTTCGGCGGCAAGGCGCTGTCCCAGACGGGGGGCCACGGCGACCTGCGCGCCAAATCCGATGACCACCAACCCTGCTGCCAGGAGCGACCGGATTTCGCGCGCATCGCCGACGGAGTGGATGCGGTACGTCAGGCCGCCCGTGACGAGTTCCGCAAGGGCGCAGCACATTTGAAGATGCTGCTGTCCGGTGGTGTGGCCTCTCCACTGGACGAGGTGTCGGCCGTGCAGTACAGCGACGACGAGATGCGAGCCGCGGTGCAGGAGGCCGATAACCACAACCGCTATGTGACGGTGCACGCCTACCATCCACGCGGTGTCAACCGGGCCCTGCGCGCCGGTGTCCGCTGTGTCGAGCATGGCAACCTCATCGACGACGAAACGATCGACCTGCTGCTCGAACACGACGCATTCCTGGTGCCCACGCTGGTCACCTACGAGATGATGCACCGCTTCGGCAAAGAGGCCGGAATGCCTGCGGCCTCGCAACGCAAAGTCGCCGACGTCATCGACGGCGGCCTGATCGCTCTGGAGAAGGCCCACAAGGCCGGCGTCAACCTCGTCTATGGCAGCGACCTCATCGGCCAACTGCACTCCGCGCAGCTCGAGGAGTTCAACCTGCGTGCCCAAGTCCAGCCGGCCGCCGATATCATCCGCGCTGCCACCACGACGGCCGCCAAACTCGTTGACCTCGAAGGCCAAATCGGGACACTGCAACCCAACGCACACGCCGACCTATTGGTGCTCGACGGCAACCCCTTAGACGACATCAGCGCACTGACCAAGCCCGAGACGCGACTGCGCTACGTCATCCGAGGCGGACAGCCCCTGGCGATCGCCCAGAACTGAACCCGCTGCACAAAAGATTTCGTGATGGTCCAAGAGGTTGTCCACAGACGAGCGCAATGACGCCGACGCCGATCGCTCGACAATCGAATACTCGACCTTCGCATTCCGGACTCGTCGGGCGCCGGTACGACCAGGCGAGCGACGAATGCCCGAAACATGTTGATTCCGTGTGCCTAGCTCACCCGAACTGGGCCAAAATCTTCTGAATCTTTGTTGTCGTATGTGCAGCCCGGACGTTGTACTGCGCCTCGGCGATCTTGCCCTTCTCGTCGACGACGAACGTCGAACGGATAACGCCCTGAACGGTCTTGCCGTACATCGTCTTCTCGCCATAGGCGCCCCACGCCGTGAGCACCTTGCGGTCGGGATCGGACAGCAACGGAAACGTCAGCTTCTGGTCGTCACGGAACTTGGCGAGCTTGGCAGGCTTGTCGGGAGAGATGCCGATGACGTCCAGCCCTCCGCCGGTGAGCGCGCTGAGGCTGTCCCTGAAGTCGCAGGCCTGTTTGGTGCATCCGGGTGTCGCGGCGGCGGGGTAGAAGTACACGATCACCCTGCGGCCTTTGTAGTCCGACAGCTTGACGGTGTTCCCGTCGGCATCGGGCAGGCTGAACGCGGGGGCTTTGTCGCCCACCTCGAGTCGCGGGGTCTGCGGCATGCGTAAACGTCCCTTCTTCGACCGGTGCACTCCGATGAGTGCGGGCTGATCTAGGGTAGTTCGGCAAGGCAGCGCTCACGGAATGGCTTGGAGGGAAGAAGTGGCGGACCGCGATCCCGACACCATCAAGCGGGACATCGATGTGGCTCGTGATCAGTTGGCGGCGACCGTGGACACCCTCGCCGAGCGCGCCAACCCGCAGCGAATCGCGAACGACATCAAAGCCGCCGTGGTGAGGTTCGTGAAGAAGCCCGCGGTGGCCGTCTCGCTGGCAGGCGTCGGTGTCCTGGTTGTGGTGGTCACCTTCCGCCGCATTCGGCAACGCTGACGAAGTTCGCGTCAGCGGCGAAAAGCGCGGAACCAAGCGGCGAACCAGAAGCTGGGCGGGTTAGCGACGCGGCCGAGGCGATTGCAGGTGTAAACCATCACGGGTTGTTGCGCAGTTACGTCGTCAGCTGAACCCCCGCCGGACGCACCCGCGGTGAGCGATGCGTCGATGGGGGTCATCAGCTAAGGCCTCATTTCGTAGTGCGCATGGCCCGGGTGGGCCATGTGATTTGCTCCAGCTAACTGGAGATTAACATCCGTCACCTCTTTACGCAGCACACTCGCTAGGAAGCCATTTGCCCGTTACCAGGGAAGATGCCTTTCAGATCCGCCGTGTAAGTTCGGTTATGTGAGTGATAGCACAGTCCCGGCTGGCGAACAGGGTATTCGCGAATATTTATCGCAACCGTTAATAGGCTACTGGGTGGGTGTTGCTCGGGCGAGATTTGGACGTTTCGCTCGACCGGCAGCGTGATGGCGGACACCGGACCAGCGGCAGCGTCATTTGCTGGATCCCTCACGGCGAGCGCTAGGCCCAAGTTGGTGCGATGATGCCGACGTGATCGATGATGCCGACACAGCACAAGCCAGGGAACTGCTGCAGTCGCTGCACGCTCACGTCGACGAAATCTCCAAGAAGGTGGAATCCGCTGAAAGCCGTACGCGGCGTGTGCAAGGTCACGCTGCATTGGTCGCCCGGCGCCGGGTCGCCAGTCTGCGCCACGAACTCTACGAAGCACATCGACTGATTGACGGGCTACATCGACGCTTCCCGGATACGCGACCCCGGCGTGGGGCCGGGCCGCGTATCGAATGTTCGCGCTGAGTGCTTGCAGCCACGCCCACTCCATTGTGTCGGTTTCCTCTCGGGCCGGTTTTCCGGCAGAACGGATTGATCGTCCCCTGTTGGGCGCGACGGGCGATGCATATGTGCCGCATCGCCAGATAGCGTCCGCTGCGGAACGGCAGCCCATTACGCCGTAACCGGTGAACCGCTCCCGGCCACAGGACCGGATTCCGCTGGGCGGCGACGGCCGCGTCACGTGGGGTCTTGAAAATGTCCATGCCGCAATGGTCGGCCGCACGGTTCGCAGTGCCCGCGAGGGAATCGGTTCGGACTCAACGGATCCCAGCTTCGTCATCCGTCGAGAGGCGCAACTGCTGATCTCCTACGCGGACAGCCCGATCGTCGGGTCCGACGGAGGCGGCCGCGCGCCCGACGCCAGGGGGCTGACCCGCCAGGCGGTCAGCGACCCCATGCGGTTGTACACCCTGCTGGGCCGCGATCACACCACCCTGCTCCATGCCGGCAACGCCGCCGGCGCGGACGACGTCGCGGGCCTGGAAGCGGCCGCCGATGCTGTGGTGCAGGCCGCGCACGGGCAGATGGACGTCTACCGGGTCGCGGCACCGGGCGCGGACGTGGCAGGTACCGTGCTGCCCCTGATCCGCGACGCCGATGGTGACTTCGCGCGCAACTACGACGCCTCTGCCACGTCCGTGTTGGTCATTCGTCCCGACGGCTACCTCGGTATCGCCGCGCGCGGCGTCGTCGACACCGACGAGCTGGTGCGCCACCTGAAGGCGATGTTCCGCTGAAAGCTGCGCGGCGTCGTCGCGGGCGGTCGCTGCGGTAGCTTCGCCGCAGAGTTGCGCGCAATACGGGAGAACCCCGGGGTAGGAGAAGTCACTGGTGAACGATCTGTTTGCGTTCTCGATCGACTGGGGGCGCGCGC
>Ga0207706_10004112_pt1 | contig 13732 bp, 7 predicted proteins | sample KBSC53metaG_FD_184318 | JGI IMG/M metagenome (GOLD analysis project Ga0207706, IMG submission 184318) | Corn rhizosphere microbial communities from Kellogg Biological Station, Michigan, USA - KBS C5-3 metaG (SPAdes) (version 2) | ecosystem: Host-associated > Plants > Roots > Rhizosphere > Soil ... | reverse complement strand
GGATCGCGCAACCCTGAGCCATGCGACCGCTCGAGCGCATTCCCTGAATGATCAGCACCCCCGCGTGCTCGACCCCGATCGGAATCGGCAGATAGAGGTCCCGGCCCCCCTGCGGGGACGCCACGGACTCGACCTGCCCCTGGCGGAAGGCGAGATCCGTCAGACGCGGATCTCCCTCGTCCTCGGCATCGCCCCGTGATTCCGCCGGCAGAAGCATCCCGCCCGGACCCGCCAGCCGGATCGACACCCGCCGCGCCTGGAGCGCAACGCGCAGCCGCTCGGCGGTGACCTCGAGGAGGGAGTCGGTCAGGGTATCGGAGACGAACGCCCGGGACAGCTGAGTCAGGCTCGCGAGGTCCGCGCGCTCGGCTTCCACGAGACGCAGCCGCTCGCGCGCCGTCGCGGACAGCCTCCCGATCAGCAGACCGGAGATCAGGAAAACGACGAGCGCCGCGGCGTTCTGCCGATCCTGGATGAAGAAGCTGTGGAGGGGAGGAAAGACGAAGTAGTTCAGGCCGAGAGTCGCGAGCAGCGCCGCGAGAACTCCGGGGCCGCTTTCCCAGAGCCACGCGGAGAGAAAGACCGAGAGGAGCAGCAGCAGGGAGATCGAGGCGTCGGACAGCCCCGGAAAGAGCTTCAGGCCTGCCAGGGCCGATCCGACGAGCACGGCCGATCCCGCAAACCGCCACCAGGGATTCGGTCCGTCGCGGCCCACGGAGTCGATTCTAGTGATCCCCGACGGTCTTCGCGGAGCCCTCCACGGCGATTCTTTCGGGTTTCTTTCGAACTTCTTTCGCCCTCGCTTGCGAGACTTCAGCCGTGAATCCCCTCAGAGCCGAATCGGACGGCGAAGGCGAGCGCCCGCCTCATCCGGCCCGCGAGGACCCGCGGATCAGCCGGACCCTGCGCAACCTTCTGGTCGGAAAACCGCGCGATCCGCTCGATCGGCGCGTGTTTCACAACGTGTCTCTGGTCGCGTTTCTCGCCTGGGTCGGCCTCGGCGCCGACGGACTCTCCTCCTCGGCATACGGCCCGGAGGCGGCCTATCGAGCCCTCGGCGACCACCCGTACCTGGCGGTGTTCCTCGTCGCGATGACCGCCGGAACGGTCTTCGTCATCTCGTATGCGTACAGCCTGTTGATCGAGCACTTCCCGGGAGGAGGCGGGGGCTACCTCGTCGCCACGAAGCTGCTCGGACCGCGCGTGGGCGTCGTGTCCGGATGCGCCCTGATCGTGGACTACGTATTGACGATCACCGTCTCCGTCGCGACCGGATGCGACGCGGTCTTCAGTTTTCTGCCCGCCGCATGGGAGAGCCGGAAGCTCGCGGTGGAGGTCGTCGTCCTCGTCCTCCTGGTCGTCCTGAACCTCCGCGGCGTCAAAGAGTCCGTCACGTTCCTTCTCCCGATCTTCCTCGTCTTCGTCGCGACGCATGCCCTCATGATCGGTTACGGCCTCTTCACTCACGCATCCGCGCTTCCGGCGGTTCTTCATGGGGCGGCCGCGGAGGGGCGCCGGACGGCGTCCGCGCTGGGGCTGCTCCCGACGCTCTTCATCCTCCTGCGCGCCTACTCCCTGGGAGGCGGCACGTACACCGGCATCGAGGCCGTCTCGAACGGAGTGCAGATTCTTCGGGAGCCCCGGGTGGCCAACGCGAAGAAGACCATGCTGTACATGGCCCTCTCGCTCGCGTTCACGGCCGGGGGCATTCTGTTCTGCTATCTCCTGATCCGCGCGCAATCCCTCCCCGGCAAGACGCTGAACTGGGTGCTGGCCGAAAACCTCTTCGGGCCGTGGAAGCTCGGGTCTCTCTCGATCGGCCCGACTCTCGTCATCGTCACCATGGTCTCGGAGGGAGCGCTGCTCTTCGTCGCGGCGCAGACCGGGTTCATCGACGGGCCGCGCATTCTGGCCAACATGGCCGTCGATTCGTGGATGCCCCGGCGCTTCGCCCAGCTCTCGGACCGGCTCGTCACGAAGAACGGCATCTTCCTGATGGGCGCCGGCGCCGTCGCCGTGCTCCTCTATTCCCGAGGCAAGAGCGATCTGCTGATCCTGATGTACTCGATCAACGTCTTTCTGACGTTTACCCTCACCGAGCTCGGGATGTCGCGGTTCTGGATCCGAAACCGCCGGGAGCATCGGGACTGGCGCCGCAACCTGGCCATCCACGGAACGGGCCTGACGATGTGCCTGCTGATTCTGATCGTCAGCATCCTCGAGAAATTCACGGAGGGAGGGTGGCTGACCGTCGTCGTGACGTCGAGCTTCATCGCTCTGGCGTTTTGGATCCAGCGGCATTACCGGCGCGTCCAGGAGCAACTCCGCCGGCTCGATGAAACGCTCCTCAACATCCCGGTCCGCCCGCACGGAGATGCGACCTCGCCGGTCGACCGCGATCGTCCCGTGGCCGTCATGCTGGTCAATGGATTCGGCGGCCTGGGCGTGCACACGCTCCTCTCGATTCAGCAGCTGTTCCCGGGCCAGTTCCGGGACTACGTTTTCGCATCCGTCGGAGTCATCGACTCGGCGACCTTCAAGGGACTCGACGAAGTGGAGGCCCTCAAGCGGCACACCGAGCAGGACTTGAAGAAGTACGTCGATTTCGCGCGCAGACTGGGCTTCCGCGCGGACCACCGCTTCTCCATCGGGACCGAAGCGGTCGAAAAAGTCCTGGAGCTATCCGAGGAGATCCGTCGCGAGTATCCGCGCTCGATCTTCTTCCTGGGCGCCCTGATCTTCGAGAGCGACTCCCTGTACCACCGAATCCTTCACAACGAAACCGCACTGGCGATCCAGCGGCGACTGCAGTTCGCCGGGCTCGAGGCGGTCGTTCTCCCGGTTCGCGTGATGCGCAATCACTCGGTCCTCGCGGCCTGAGCCCCGACGACGAAATCTTTCTTCTTTCTTTCGGGATTCCTCCGGACTTCTTTGCATGGTCGCAGGGATGCTTGTGACGTATGGAAGACCGACCCCGCGCCCGCCGCTTCGCGCTCCTCGCCATCGCTGTCCTCGTCGGCTTGAGTGCCCTTGCGGCGCTCCTGCGAGCCGAGGAGGTCTGGCTGACCTTCGGGGCCTTCGTCGCGTTCGTGGTCCTGGGGGCCCGGGCGGTGTCGCTCTGGCACTGGGACGAGATCGTGTTCGATCGGCGGAGCCTCCGGCGGCCGATGCAGCGGCTCTAGCGCTCTCTCGTCCTCCCGAACAATTCCTCAGACGGTCGTCCGACGGCGTCGGCGATGAGCTGCCTTAGCAGTTGCTGAAAAGCCGCAGGAGAACGAAAGAAGGCCGTACCTTCTGCGGGCGCTCGCGATCGCGGAAGCGATGCAGGAGGGCAGGCCAATTGGCGGTGCTGGAACACCAGCACGTCGGGCGCAATCAAAGACTATGGACACCATCAAATCCACTCTGTCTTCGGCTCCTGATCCGACCGCAGTCGCCCCGACACTCACGACCGCCGTCCGGCGCACCGCCGCCCGAGTTGCTCGATTACCCCAGCGTCTCGAATCCGTGGATCTGTATCGGGGTTTGATCATGATCATCATGCTCCTCGACCATACCCGCGACTACGTGCATCGGGAGGGGCTGGCGGGCGATCCGCTCAACCTCGCCACCACCTCGGTATTCCTGTACTTCACCCGCTGGATCACGCATCTGTGTGCGCCGGGCTTCGTACTGCTCGCCGGAGCGAGCGCGGGCTTTCAACGACAACGCGGCACGCCGATTCCGCAGCTCTCCCGCTTTCTCTGGACGCGTGGGCTGTTTCTCATCTTCATGGAGCTCACGGTGGTGCGCCTGGTGGTGTACTTCGATGCGAACCTGGTTTTCCTGGCGAACCTGCAGGTCATCTGGGCCATCGGCATCGCCATGATCGCGCTGGCGGCGCTGGTTCACCTTCCGCAGCGCGCCATATTCGCGATCGGCGCTCTCATTGTGTGCGGACACAACCTTCTGGACGGCATCCGAGTGCCGGTCTGGTCCAACCCGACGTTGCCGGAGCCCACGGCGCTTGCCAGGCTGTGGATGGTCGTCCATCAGGGCGGTTACTTCCCCCTGTTTGGTTTCCCCTCTCCGGTGGTCCGGTTGCAGTATCCGGTTCTGCCGTGGATCGGCGTCATCGCGCTGGGCTACGTCTTCGCCGACTTGTGGCTCCTCGATATCCAGAAACGCCGTCGCGCACTCGTGCGGCTGAGCCTCGCCATGATCCTGGTTTTCCTGGCGCTCCGCATCCCCAACCTCTACGGCGACAATCTGCCCTGGCATCCGCAGGACACGCTCTTGAAGTCCATCGGCAGCTTCATGAACGTCCAGAAGTATCCGCCGTCGTTGCTCTTTCTGCTGGTCACGCTCGCGCCTTGCCTGCTGCTTCTATCCCGTCTCGACGGCCGCACTTTTACCGGTCCGCTCGCGCGCGTCTTCGTCACCTACGGCCGCGTTCCGATGTTTTTCTACCTTCTCCAGTGGGCGTGGGCGCATCTGTGCGGCATGGCGGTGGCCGCCGCACATGGGATGTCCCTGGCGCCCTACTTTCAGTCGCGCGGCGAAACGTTCCTCGGCGCCCCGGTCCCCGTGTTTGCCGGGAACCTGCGGGATGTCTACCTGTGCTGGCTCCTGGGCGCGGTGGTGCTCTACTTCCCGTGCCGGTGGTATGCGGCCGTCAAAGCCCGCCGGAAGGATCTGGTGCTGTTGCGGTACCTGTAGCGACCTGACGCGGCGTCGCTCCTCGCGGTCGGGGGCCGGCCTTACGCCGCCCCTTCGTCGATCTATAGTTCGCCCTCATCGCGGAGCGGCCTCCGGCGTTGGGGGGACCGCGAAACGCAGAATGGAGGACGGAGTTGAGCGCGCCCGCGTCCCGGAAGTCGAGTTCCAGGCCCCTCGTCGTCTGGGCGCTTTACGTCGTCGGCGGGCTGCTCGGCCTCGTGATCCTCGGTCTCGCCGGGTTGAGGTTCTACTTCGAGCACAACAAGGCCCGCATCGTGGCCGACCTGAACGCGTACATCACGGAGCGCATCAACGGCACGATGCGCATCGGCGGCATCGACCTCCAGCTCCTGACGGGGTTTCCGACCCTTTCGCTCACCCTGACCGACGTCGAGCTGAAGGACAACGTCCCCGCCTCGCGTCGGTTGCTGAAGGCGAAGGAACTGGATGTCGGCCTGAACGTCATGAGGCTGTTCCATCGCGAGATCGACGTGCAGTCGATCGTGATCAGCGGCGCGACCATCGACCTGTTTACCGACGCGGACGGACTCACCAATTTCAACATCTTCAAGCCCCCGCCTCCCGGCGCGGCGCCGGAAGCGGGCCGCACCGCACCCGCCCTGCTCGTCCGTGACGTCGAGCTGCGTGACGTCGACTTCAAGGCCGAGGACCTGCGCGAGAAGAAGCTGTTTCACTTCGTCATCGACTCACTCCGCGCCCCCATCGATTACGAGCCGGACGGGCTGCGATCCAGGCTGAAGCTGAAGGTGCTCGCCCGGAGCATGACCTTTCTCAGCCCCAACGGAAGCTTCATCAAGGATCAACAGGTGGCCGGAGTGCTGAAAACGGCCTTTTCGAAATCGACGCGCAGTCTGACGGTCGAAACGGACGCTCTGGCGATCGGGAAGGATTCTTTTGCGGTCAAGGGCCGCTTCGCAATCGGCCAGAAGCCGGCGTTGTTCGACCTCGACATCCAGACGAAGATCCGGTGGCTCGACGCGTCGCGTCTCCTGTCCGACAACGTTCAGCGGATCCTCAATCAGATCGATGTCTCGAAGACCGTCGAGGCGCGATGCGTCATCCACGGCGATATCAACGACAAGAGGGACCCCGCGATCGTGGTCCAGGCCGACGTCAAGAACAGCGAGGTCCGCATTCCGGACGGCGTGATCAAGAACGTCTCCTTCCACGGGGAGTTCAACAACCACAACGACCCGGACAAGCCGAACGGCGATCCCAACTCGGTGGTGACCCTGACCGGATTCACCGGAGCCTACGGAAGCATCCCGTTCCAGATCCCCCGCGCGACGCTCGCGAACCTCTTGAAGCCGGCCGCGAGCGGAACGTTCCAGACCGAGTTCGGCCTGCCCAAGCTCAACGAGCTGATCGACGAGCGCGTCATTCTGTTCTCGGGCGGTCAGGCCAGGGTGAATCTGGAATTTCAGGTGGCGCTCGACGAGCTGAAGCTCCATCAGCCGCGCTTCAAGGGAGAGATCCGCGTCAGCCAGGGCGATCTTCTCTACAAGCCCAAGAAGCTCCGGCTGAAGACGGACGTCGATCTCGCGTTCACCGACCGGGCGCTCTCGATCCGGAACGTCAAGTACACGAGCGGCGCCAGCACGCTCCTGATCGACGGCGAAGTCGAAAACTTCTTCGGCCTGTTTTACGACGCCCCCGAGAAGATGGTCGTCGCCCTGAACGTGCGGAGCCCTTTTCTGGACGCGAAGAGGTTCCTCGGAACGGAAATCAGCGGGAAGGACGCGGCCTCTCTCGAGGGCGCACCCAAGGAGGGTGCGACGCAGACGCTGCGTTCGGTCATCGACAAGTGCCAGATGGTTCTCAACATGCGCATCGACAAGGCCGTGTACGAGCACCTCGAGGCCACGAACGCGCGGGGGCAGATCGTGCTGGCGAACAACAGGGTGAGCGTCAAGAACGGCCAGGTCGAGACCTCGGGAGGAAAGTTCGCGTTCGACGCCCACCTCACCCCTCGGGGGGACGTCAATCCGTTCGCGGCCAGGGTCAAGATCACCAGCTGTGACATTCCGAGGCTTCTGAAATCATTCAACAACTTCGGGATCACCTCGTTCGCTCCCGAGAACATCGCGGGCGATCTGTCGGCGGACGCTTCTCTCAGCGGTTCGTTGACTTCGGGCGGCGACCTGGTCGCCGGCTCCCTCAATGGAGAACTGAAGTACCAGATCGCCAACGGATCACTGATGGACTTCGAGCCGCTCATCGAGGTCGGCAAGAAGTTCTTCGTGAAATTGCTCTTCGGGAAGAGAAACCTCGGGCACATTGCGTTTGGGGAGCTGGCGGGGGACTTCAAGGTCCGCGGCCATCGGGTGGACGTGGACTTCTTCCGCGTCAGCTCGAACGTATTGAATTTCGACGTCATGGGCATCTACTCCTTCAAGAAGGGGACGAATCTGGGCCTGACCATTCCCCTGAGAGACCCGGAGGACGACGCCAAGATCACGGACAAGGCCGAAAGAGACAAGCTCCGGTACAAGGGCATCGTCCTGCACCTGGTGGCCGTGGACGGCAAGGATGGCGGGATCGAGGTGAAGACGGGAAAGTACAAGAAGGACGAGCCGCGTTCTCAGAACTAGCGGCCCAGGGCGGGACCCGTCACCTCGGGGAGATGCCCAGCACCAGCCCGATCGGCCTTCCTGTCGATCACCGCCCGTGCTCCTTCCCCGCGCCATAAGATCCACGCAGCGGTGATCCGATAGCACTCTCAGCCGGTATGCGTCTCGGCCCCTACGAGATCCGATCGCCTCTCGGCACGGGCGGGATGGGGGAGGTGTACCGGGCGCGGGACGAGCGGCTGAAGCGCGACGTGGCGATCAAGGTCCTGCCGCAGTCCCTCGCGGCTGATCCCGACGCTCTGGCGCGTTTCGAGCGCGAGGCCATGGCCGTCGCGGCGCTGTCGCACCCGAACATCCTTGCCATCCACGACTTCGGGACGCACGCGGGAACAGCCTACGCAGTCATGGAGCTTCTGGAAGGCGAGACGCTCGGAGCGAAGCTCGCCGCCGCCCCGATGGCGCAGAGGCAGGCCGTGGATTTCGCACTCCAGGTCGCCCGGGGCCTCTCTGCGGCCCACGAGAAGGGGATCGTCCACCGGGACCTGAAGCCCGAAAACCTGTTCGTCACGAAGGACGGCCACCTCAAGATCCTCGACTTCGGCCTGGCTCTCAGGCGGCCGCTCGACGCGGCCGGACGAGATCCAACGGCCGCTTCCGACCATCCCAAGGCTCGCAATGAGCTCACGGCGGCTCCCACCGTCGAAAGGGCCCTGACCGAGCCGGGCACCGTCATGGGGACGATGGGCTACATGTCGCCGGAGCAGGTTCGGGGCCTGCCTGTCGATCACCGCTCGGACATCTTCTCGTTCGGAGCCATCCTCTACGAGATGCTTTCGGGCCGGAAAGCATTCAGCCGGGACACGGCGAGCGACACGATGGCGGCGATCATGCGTGACGATCCGCCGGAGCTGACGCAGTCCGGACGAGACATCTCGCCGGCTCTGGACCACGTCGTCAAGCATTGCCTGGAGAAGGACCGGGACAACCGGTTCCAGTCGGCGCGCGACATCGCGTTCGCCCTCGGTGAGGCGTCGAGCGGGTCCGCGGCGGCCCCCACACGACTGTCGGCGCAACCTCCGCGGTCGAATGCTTCCCGCCCTCTCCTGTGGGCCGCGGGCGTCGTCGCGCTGGTCACGCTGGCGGCAGCGGTCCTCTGGCTGCGCCCCAGGGCAGGAGCGATTGACTCTCTTGCCGTGCTGCCGTTCGTCAACGCGGGAGGCGATCCCAATTCGGAGTACTTGAGCGACGGGATCACCGAGAGCCTGATCAACAGCGTGTCGCAGATTCCCGGGATCAAGGTGGTTTCCCGGGCGTCGGCCTTTCACTACAAGGGCAAGGACGTGGACGCCAGGACCGTCGGCAGGGAGCTTGGCGTTCGGGCAGTGCTGACAGGGCGCATCGTGGAACGCGGGGACGCTCTCTCGATCCGCGCGGAGCTGGTCGACGCTCGCGATGACACGCACGTCTGGGGGGAGGAGTACAACCGGAGACTCTCGGACATTCTCGCTGTGCAGGAGGAGATCGCCAGGGACATTTCCGGGAAGCTTCGCCAGCGCCTGACCGGCGAAGAGAAGAAACAGCTGACCAGGCGTTACACCGAAAACGCGGAAGCCTACGGCCTGTATCTCAGGGGCCGCTACCACTGGAACAAGAGGACCGCGGGGGATATCCAGAAGGGAATCGGGTACTTTCAACAGGCGATCGAGAAAGACCCGACGTACGCCCTGGCCTATGCGGGCCTGGCGGAAAGTTACGCCATTCTCTACAACTACACCGGGCTGCCCTCGAGCGAGACTTTTCCGAAGGCGAAGGCGGCCGCTGTGAAGGCGCTCGAGCTCGACGACACCCTGCCGCAGGCTCACGCGACCCTGGCCCTGACGCATGAGAAGTTCGACTGGGACTTCTGGCCGCGGAGAAGGAATTCCGGCGCGCGATCGAGCTCGACCCGAGTTACCCGACCGCGCATCACTGGTACGGCCTGTTTCTGTCCGAAATCGGCCGGCACGAGGAGGCCATCGCGCAGTCCGAGCGCGCCTATGAGCTGGATCCGTTGTCCCCCATCATCAGTAATGCTCGCGCTGCGGTCTCTTATAACGCCCGGCAGTACGACCGGGCGATCGATGCCGCCCGCAAAACCATCGAGCTCGACAAGAACCTCAACATCAGCTGGGTCTCTCTGGGGTTGTCCCTGGAGCAGAAGGAGATGTACCCGGAGTCCATCGCGGCGTTGGAGGAAGCGGTCAGGCTTTCGGAACGATGGATCCAGGCTGTCGCCGCACTCGCGCACGCCGACGCGGTCTCGAACAGGCGGGTGGAGGCGATGCCGCTGGTCGAGGAGTTGAAGAGGCGGTCGGAACGGGGCCAGGACGCTCTGGTGAACATCGCACTGGTTTATGCCGGCCTCGGGCAGAACGACGAGGCCATGGCATGGCTGGATGAGGCGTACCGGGGGCGCAGCGCCTGGCTTCTCCAACTGAGTCTGAAAGTGGACCCCCGCTGGGACGCTCTTCGCTCCGATGCGAGGTTTCAGGACCTGCTGCGCCGCATCGGCTTTCCGTCATGACGCTCTCTTCCCCCCAGGACCATTTCGGGGTCAGTCCTGATTTCTGATTTCGGGGGCCCAGGATCGCCGGCGTTCTTCTAGAGAAGGTTGGTGGCGGTGCAGGGATTTGAACCCCGGACACAGCGGATATGAGCCGCTTGCTCTGACCAACTGAGCTACACCGCCCCAGAGGACGGCGGATCATAACAAAGGCGGGCGAGAGGTCTATACTCCTGGCATGGCGGGTCTTTCCGACCACTGCGGGATGTGCAAGGAGGAGTTTCTCTACGCTTTGCCCCGGTGCCCGATCTGCCACAAGTCGGTTTGCGACGGGTGCGCGAAGCGCATGGGGGGCAACACCTTCTGCGGCACCGACTGCTCGCACGCGTTCTTCTTCGGCGAGTCGGATGACGTCGAGGAGGGCGAGGCCCACCGGTACGAAGATGGAGAATGAGCTCGCCTGAAGCTCCCTCCCGGCCCGCGATCCTCGGCCGCTTTTTCTGGCGCGATCCCAACACACAGTTCCTGATCCTGGCGGCGGCCGCCGGCCTGCTCGGGGGTCTCGGCGCGATTCTGTTTCGGTTCCTGACGCAGCAGGGCACGAAGCTCCTGATGGGCTCGAGCGACATCGTCCGCGGCGCCGAGATGCTGCCGATCTATGCCCGGGTGCTGCTGCCGGCCGGCGGTGGTCTCGTCGGCGGCTTGATCGCCCGGTTCTTTTTCGGCGAGCGGGCGCTCTCGGGGATCTCCCACATGATCGAGGTCGTTTCGCTCGGCCGCCGCACCGTGCGCCTGAGGCCGTCGCTCGCGCGCGGGGCGTCCTCGATCGCCGTCATCGCGTCCGGCGGCTCGGAGGGCCGCGAAGGCCCGATCATCCAGATCGGCGCCGCCTGCGCATCGGCGCTCGCGCGGGCGTGGAAGCTCTCTCCCGAACGGATCCGCATCCTGACGGCCTGCGGGATGGCGGCCGGCGTCGCGGGCGCGTACAACACGCCGATCGCGGCGACGCTTTTCGTCCTCGAGGTCGTCGTCGGTTCGTTCGCCATGACGCTCTTTGGCCCCGCGGTCGTCGCGGCCGTCGTCTCGACCCTGGTCGTGCGCTTCGTGCTCGGCGACGAGCCCGTCTACAAGATCGCGCCCTTCCGCGTGGAGTCGCTGGTGGAATACGTCCCCTTCATGGCGATCGGAGCGCTGGGCGGGGCGGCTTCGGCGGGCTTCGTGCGAGTCCTCACGCTCGGCAAGCGCCTCTTCGCCGCCTCGAAGCTGCCGGTCTGGGCGGCGATGGCGCTCGGCGGAGCGATCGTCGGCGCGATCGCGGTCGGGATGCCGGAGGTCTTCGGGAACGGCTTCGAGGCGACGGACCGGATCCTGCACGGGAATCCGGCGCTCGTCTTTCTTCTCGTCCTCTGTGTCGCGAAGACGGTCGCCACGGCCGCGACCATCGGCTCCGGCGGCGTGGGCGGCGTGTTCACGCCGTCCCTGCTGGTCGGCGCGACTCTGGGCGGCGCCGTCGCGAAGGTCGTGCACGCGGCGTTGCCGCATATCGCCGCGCCGGTCGGCGGCTACGCCCTTCTCGGCATGGGCGGCATGCTGGCCGGCGTGACCCGTGCGCCGCTTCTCGCGGTGATCATGATGTTCGAGCTGACGCAGAACTCCGCGGTCCTGGTGCCGATGATGGTGGTCTCCGTCCTGGCCGTGGCGTCGGCCAAGGCGCTCCAGAAGGACTCCATGTACGTGGCGAGCCTCCGATCCGCGGGCATCGTCTGGGAGGCCACTCCCGAGGCGACCGCGCTCGCGAGTCTCAAGGTCTCCGACATCATGCGCCGCGACGTCACGCTCATCCCGCGGACGACGACCCTGCCCCAGATCGTCGCGACGTTTCTCAAGTCCCGGAGCCTCTTCCTGTACGTCGGCGACGAGGAGGGGCGGCTCCAGGGTGTCGTGGACATCCACGACATCAAGGAGTCGTTCCCGGAGCGCGAGCTCTCGAACCTCGTCATCGCCGCGGACCTCGTCACGGAGATCCCCTTCGTCACTCCCCTCGAGCCGCTGACGTCCGTCAACGAGAAGCTCTGGTTCCGGGATGTGGGGCAGTTGCCGGTCGTGCAGTCCGCGAATGACCGGAAGTTTCTTGGGGTGGTCACGCAGCGCGACCTCCTCGCGGCCTTCGACAGCGAGGTCCTGCGGCGGAATCGTCTCGTGACTCCGGTCCGCACGCTCGGCGAGGACGCGGACGAGGTGGACTTCCTGGAGCTGCCCGAAAAACACCGCCTCGTCGAGGTCGAGCTGCCCGTGCGCCTCGCGGGCCTGACGATGGCCGAAGCGGGCCTGCGCGCGCGCTACGGCGTCTCGGTCCTCGCCGTGAAGCGGATGGGACGCGACGGCGTGGAGCGCCGCTTCGTGCCCGAGCCTCCCGACCGATTCGAGCACGGCGACGTCGTCGTCGTCCTCGGCAGCGACGAATCCCTGGCACGCCTCCATGACGACCGCGCGCTGCCGGTGCCGTCGCGGTCGTGACTTCCTCGGAGCGCTCCGCCGAGGCCTCGGAGTGCTATCCTGATGCCGCACCGGCCTCATGACGACGAAGACGGTCAATACCAAGCAGAGTGAGCTTGTCGCTCTTCGCGGCAAGTGGTTCAAAGAGCGCACGCGGCTCTACGACCGCGAGACCGGGCTCCCGACGATCGCGGTCCTCGTCGACGACCTGCGCCACTGGCTCGAGGACACGGGCTCGCTCTCGGTGCTGGTCTTCCGGCCGAGCTCCGAGGGCCACGTCGAGGAAGTCTGGGGCTGGGAGGCGTACGACGACCTTCTTCTCGACTTTGTCCGCAGGCTGAAAGCGTTTCAGACCGACGGTATCGTGCCCACGGGCACGTTCTGCCTGCCGAACGTGCGCTCGGACGAGATCATCCTGTTCGTCAATCCCGAGGGCGCATCCATGATGGACGGGCCGACCGCGCTGGGACAGAAGGCGGGCGAGCTCGACCAGCTGATCCGCGGCTATCTCGCCGAGCGGGCCGACGTTTCTGCGCGGTTCCGCTCCTTCGTCGGGGCCGCGCGGATCATGAAGGATCCCAAGTACCGGATCGAGCGGCTGATCTACCGCGGCGTCCAGGAAGCCCGCGACAAGGTCACGCGGCAGACCGTACGCCAGGAGATCCGGGGCGGCGAGCTGCTCCAGGACGTCATCTCGCGGCGCGACATCCAGCCGGTCTTCCAGCCGGTGTTCGACCTCGCCACCGGAAACATGATCGGGATGGAGGCGCTCTCCCGCGGCCCCCGCGGCAGCGAGTTCGAGAGCGGCGAGACCCTCTTCTCGCTCGCCGAGCGCACCGAGCTTCTCGTGCCGCTCGAGCGCGTTTGCCGCCAGCGCTCCCTGGAAGCGGCCGCGGGCAGCAACTCGCGACGGCAGATCTTCCTGAACCTCTCGCCCGCCGCGGCCTCGGACCCCGAGTTCCTGGGGCCTCTCTTCCGCAACCAGGTCATGGCCCTGGGCCTCGAGCCCGACCGCATCGTCCTCGAGATCACCGAGCGCACGTACGCCGTCTACGAGGGCCTGTTCCGCGAGGTCCTCTCGAAGTTCCGGTCGCAGAACTTCCGCATCGCCGTCGACGACGTCGGCACGGGCTACTCGAACCTGTCCTCGCTCGCCGACATCGAGCCCGACTACCTGAAATTCGACAACGTCTTCGTGCGCGGCATCGACCGCCGCCAGGTGAAGCAGGACCTCCTCGAAGCCCTCATGAGCTTCGCGCGCAAGATGCACACGAAGGTCATCGCGGAGGGCATCGAGACGCGAGAAGAGCTCCGCGTACTGCAATCCCTGGGCGTGCCCTACGGCCAGGGGTTCCTGCTCGCCCGGCCGATGCCCGTCGGCGAGATCGAGCGGTTCGCCTCGATC
>Ga0207706_10004109_pt1 | contig 13739 bp, 15 predicted proteins | sample KBSC53metaG_FD_184318 | JGI IMG/M metagenome (GOLD analysis project Ga0207706, IMG submission 184318) | Corn rhizosphere microbial communities from Kellogg Biological Station, Michigan, USA - KBS C5-3 metaG (SPAdes) (version 2) | ecosystem: Host-associated > Plants > Roots > Rhizosphere > Soil ... | reverse complement strand
CACCTTAGGCACAGCGAAGAAGCCGTGCTCGGCGGCGGGCGCGTTGGCCAGCACCGCGTCGCGGCAATCGCCGTCCGTCACCTTGTCCTCGCGCAGCCGCAGCTTCTGCTCGACCACCGCGGTCAGCGGCTCGACACCGTCGGTGTTCACTTCGCCGAGCTGTTCCACCCAGCCGAGGATGTTGTTGAGCTCCGGCACCAGCCGCTCGATCTCCTCGTCGCTCATCGCGATTCGGGCGAGCTTGGCGATGTGGCGAACCTGTTCGGAAGAAACACTCATCGTGCGCGGCGGATAGCGGGGGTGCCCTTGACCGGCAAGCAGTCTAGCCGCGCCACTCCTCGCCCTCGGGAGCTCCACGTCCCAGCTTGTCGGGGAGCGGCTCGCCTTCGGGCGTGAAGTCGAGGCTGACCGAATTGATGCAGAAGCGCTCGCCGGTCGGCGGCGGTCCATCGGGGAAAACATGCCCTTGATGGGCGCCGCATCTCGCACACACGATCTCCGTTCGGACCATTCCGTAGGTGGTGTCTCGAATGGTCTTGAGGTGATCGGCCGCGAAGGGGGTCGTGAAGCTCGGCCAGCCGGTGCCGCTCTCGAACTTGGTGCCGCCGTGAAACAGCGGAAGCCCGCACAGGCGGCAGGTGTAAACGCCGGGCCGCTTCTCGGTCAGGAAGACACCGCAGAACGGAGCTTCAGTGCCATGCTCGAGGAGAACGTGCCGTTCCTCGTCCGAAAGATCGTCCTCCAGCCCGCGGAGCAGATCCTCGGACGGCGGCGTCAGATCGAAGGTGGTTTCGTCGATCTCGCTCATTCTGACATCCTTTCGATCGCTTTCGCCGACCCATTAACCATGAATGTCAAGGCAAGCGAAATTGAACTATGCTATCATTCGATAACATAGGTTAGGTCTGGCGGGAGTCGAACACCGTGAGCTTTGGAAGGCAGACTGGCGGAGGACGACGCTTGTCCAAACGGGTCGAAGCTCCGCTGCCGGCACTACTCATCACGATGAGCAACCGACATCCCGCGCTGCTGTACAATATTTCTCAGACTGGCGCACAGCTGCGCGCGAAAGATGCTCCAGCGATGGGGACGGAGCTTTTTCTGCAGGTCGCCGGCCTCGACGTCTACGCGCATGTCGTCTGGACCAGCGGCGAAGAATGCGGCCTCGTGTTCGAACGCGAGATTCGCGCCTGGGACGTGGAGCTTCTGCGCACCGAGGCCTGCAAGGGCACGCAAGCCAAGCTCACCGCCGCGGAAAAAGGAGGCGCGGACGATTGGGTGGCAGGAGTCGCGCGTTAGATACGGCTGAGGTTCGAGGAGAAAGACCCACTCCCCGCTGACGGAGAGTGGGTCAATACGCGAGGGCCATATACTCGCCCCCAGACGCCGATCCTCGGCAGGGGATCGCAGCGAGGATCGAACGGCAACGCGTATGCTTCGGTCCGGGTAACCACAATTGGCGAGTCCGAACTGTCCGAATACGGCACAAATCGGGCGCGAAGTTGCCCGCTCCCGAAGTCTCCCGTAACCGCCCCAGTCAATGTGCGCCCGACGTTTCCTCCTCGCAATCACGATCCTGACGCTCCTCGTGGTGGCGGGGGCATTCGCGATCTTCCAGTTCGGAGGTGTCGTCCTCCTGCGGGAGTTCACGCCGCAGGGCCATTACGCCGCGCCTGAGCCTGATAGCGGACCCGACTATTCAAAGGCGGATGCATGGATCGCGAGGCCGGAAATCCCGCACAATGCTTCCGAATGGCTCCCGCAGAGCGTCGCTCGAGCCGAGACGGGAGCGGCTGCGATCTTCTACATCCACCCTACCACTTACCTTCGTGGCGACAGGTGGAACGCGCCGCTTTACGAAACCCACAGCGGTTGGCGAGACCAGATCTTCACGCAAAGCCAGGCCAGCGCGTTCAATGGTGCCGGCGAGGTATGGGCGCCCCGTTACCGGCAGGCGGCCTACGGCGCCTTCCTGCTCAAGAGTGAGGACGCGACTAAGGCGCTCGACCTCGCCTATTCGGACGTGTCGGCGGCCTTTGATGAATTCCTGAAACATGCTTCGGCATCGCAACCGATCATTCTCGCGGGCCATAGCCAAGGCGCTCTCCACCTGATGCGCCTGCTCGCCAATCGACAAGCGCAGCTCAAGGGCCGGCTCGTCGCCGCCTATGTGGTCGGCTGGCCGATCAGCACGGTCGCGGACTTACCGTCGCTCGGCTTTCCGGCGTGCAATTCTCCGGACCAATCGGCGTGCATCCTTTCCTGGATGACATTCGGCGACCCGCCCAACCCGAAGCTCATCCTGGAAGACTGGCAGGACACCCGTGGCCAAACGGGCAAGGCGCGGCAAAGGAAGGACATTCTCTGCGTCAATCCAATCAGCGGAACCCAAGGCGCTGCCGCTCCGCCGTCCGCCAACCCGGGAACCCTGATCCCAAGCTCCGATTTTTCGAGCGCAACGATCATTGCCGGCGCGGTCGGTGCGCACTGCGACAACGGCTTGCTGATCATCGACGGCAGCGTCCCGCCTCTTGGCCCGTACGTGCTGCCGGGTAACAATTACCACGTCTACGATTATGCGCTGTTCTGGGGCGCGATCCGGCGGGATGCAGAGCGGAGGCTGGCGGCATGGCGGCGGTGATGACCACCGATACCGGCGAATTCGCCGCCGCGCTCCCCAATGGCGGAAAGCTCGCCGGACTCGACGTCGGCACGAAGACCATCGGCCTGGCGATCTGCGACTCGGGATGGCATTTCGCCGGGCCCGTCGAGACCGTCCGGCGCACCAAGTTCACGAAAGACCTCGACGTCCTCCGCGCGTTCGTCGGCCGCGAGCATGTCGCGGGGCTCGTCGTCGGGCTTCCGCTAAGCATGGACGGAACGGACAGCCCGCAAACCCAGTCGGTGCGTGCCTTCGCCCGAAATCTTGCGCCGCTAGGCCTGCCGATCCTCCTGTGGGACGAGCGCTGGTCGACCCAGGCGGTCGAGCGGGCGATGATCGAGGCGGACGTCAGCAGGGCAAGGCGCGCGGAGAAGGTCGACGCCCTCGCCGCAGCGCATATCCTCCAGGGCGCGATCGACGCTCTGGCAAATCTTGCAGCCCCGGAATAAGCGGGGCGCTCGTGGACCTTCTCTCGATCGATAACCTCAGCGACGAACAGATCCGGTCGATCCTTGATCGCGCGGACACGCATTTCGCCGCCAATCGCTTGGGCAAGTCCAGCGAGACGCTCGCGGGCAAGATTCTCTTCAACCTCTTCTACGAAAATTCGACGCGGACCCTGATGTCCTTCTCGACCGCAGGCCATCGCCTCGGCTTGGGCGTCGTCACCCTTCCGGTCGGGCAATCGTCGGTGAAGAAAGGCGAGAGCCTCGACGATACCGCGCGCACGCTGAACGCGATGCGGCCGGATGCGCTCGTGATCCGGCACGGTGACAATGGAGCGCCGGCGGCTATCGCCCAGATCATGGAGTGCCCGGTCATCAACGCGGGCGACGGGACCAACGAGCACCCGACGCAAGCGCTTCTCGACGCAGCGACGATCCGCTCGCACTTCGGCGGGATCGAGGGGCTGACCGTCGCCATTTGCGGCGACATCCGCCACAGCCGCGTCGCCCACTCCAATGCTTTGCTATTGCCGCGCCTCGGAGCCACGGTCCGACTCGCGGGCCCGCCCATGCTGCTGCCCGACGAACTGCTGGCCCCTTACACGATCGACGAGGCGATTGAGGGCGCCGATGTCGTGATGATGCTTCGGGTCCAGCGAGAGAGACTTGAAGAAGAGCTCGGCGATGGTCCGGGCGAGTATCTCGAGCGCTACGGGCTGACCGCCGAACGGCTGACAAGGGCAGCTCCGAATGCCGCGGTCATGCATCCCGGACCGATGAACCGTGGCGTCGAGATCGATGGTGCGATCGCGGACGATCCGCAGCGCTCGCTGATCACGCTCCAGGTCGGATATGGCGTGGCAGTGCGAATGGCCTGCCTCGAGATGGCGCTGGCTTAGCGCGAGGCCATCTGGACGGGAGCGTCTCCGGCGACTCGCCGGACGAAGCACTGGCCGCCCTTGCTCTGAAGCGAGTCGCACTTCGACATCGCCTCATCCTGGCTCGCGAAGCCCCTGATCGACAGCCGCCACACGGTCCCGTTCGGACCGTCGAAGCGGGCTCGCATCGGGGTATATTTCGCAAGCGCCGGATAGCGCTTGGCGAGGATGTTCCAGGCGGCGGCCACGCGCTCAGGCGAGCTGTAGGCTCCGAGCTGGACCACCGAGTTGGAGCGGCCGGTGGCGCCATGCGCTTCCTCGGCGGCACCGCGAACGGCGTCGCTGATGCTGACATATTTAGCGGGCTCGACCGGCGCATCGAAATGCGTTGGCAGCTCTGCGACAACCACGGGGGCCGGGGCTTCCGCGGAGACCGCCGGCTGTGATGTCACCGCCGGTTCGATCAACGAGTGAGCGGCCGCGGCCATCACGGGCGCGGCGGCCTCGGATGCTTGCGCGGTTGGAGCCGTCACGGGCAGCGCGGGCGGCGGAGTCGCCGGCACTTCCGCAGTTGCGGGCACAGGCACCTTGGGCGCGGTCTGCGGCACCACGAGCTGAGCATAACGCTCCCGGTCCGGGACATTCTTCAGCGCCAGTTGCATCGGCTGGCCCGGGTCGGCGCTCGGACGAACGCCGGTCAGGGCCGCGACCTGGTCGGAAGCCTGCGTCGGCGTGGCCATCGCCATCCACTGCTGGATCCGCGAATCGAGCTGATCGGCCGGAACGTCCTGGGCAGCGACTGCGCGCGCCATCTCCCAGTCCCCGGACAAGCCGTAAGCGAGGGCGAGATTCTGGCGGACTCGTGAGTCGGCACCGGTCATCCGAGCCGCATCGTCCAGAACCGCGACCGCGTCGCCGGAGCGACCTGCAAGAGCGACCGCAAGGCCGTAGTCGGCAGCGTCCAGCATGCCGCGGGCAGAGTCCAAAGTTGCGAGCGCCTGGTCGTTCTTCCCCTGCGCGATCTGGACCAGCGCCAGCTTCAGCGTGAGGTCGGCCTGCGCCGGGATAAGGGCGAGCGAATCGCTGAAGGCCTGCTCGGCGGAAGCGAAACGGCCCGATGCGAAATAGCAATTGCCGAGAAGCGCTCGGAAGCCGGCGTCGTTCGGCGTATTGGCGACCGCGCGTTCGGCGAGGTCGATCGCGGTCCCGTATTGCTCGCTGGCGAGCGCCGCCTGGGCGCGCGTCGCAAGGCCGATATTTTCATGGTCGACCTTGGAGCCGAAGATCGACTCCCGGTGCTGCTGTCCAGCTGCGCACCCCGATAGAACAGCGGCGAACGCAACCGTCGAAAGTGCTGTTGCAATGCGGCGTTGCCGGTCCATGTCCCCTACCCCTTCCGTTTGGCCTTTTCAGCCATCTTCCCCAGCTCGGGCATTCCCGCGAGCAAATCGTCCAGTGCCTGCGTGACGAGCATCTGCGCCGAGCGGCCGTCGAGCGCGCAGGCAAGCCGAAGCTTGACGTGGCGTTCCGGATCGAGCCGCAGCGTGAAGGCCGCTTTCGACTTGGTTCCGGGAGCCGCTCGAACCTTGCGATCGCGGCGGCGCACAGGCGCGGCATGAACCGCCGGCACGACAGCCGGAGCGGCTTCGAAAACGGGCTCGTCGATCAGGTCGGTCACTACAGGCGCGTCGGCCTCAGCCTCCGGATCGTAGAGTTCTGCCGTCTCGTCGATCTCTTCGTCCTCGTCCACATCCTCGGGCGAATAAGCGGAGAGACGGCCGGCAATCTCGGCCTGCTGATCGTGTACGGGTGAGTCCACCGGAGTGAGCCCCGCCAGGTTGTGCGGATGCGCCGGGATGACTTCGCCGAAAGCGTCATGGTCCGCGTCCGGGACCGGCGAGTGTGCCGGCTTCGGAGGCTCGAAACCCATGTCGTTCCAGCCAAGGTCCTCGAGGCCGGCGCCCGTCTGGCCGAAGCCCTGCGGACGCATGGCCGGGCGGGCCGCGCCCTTTCGAGCGAGGAGACCGGAAGACAATGAAGCGAAAGGCTTAGGCTCGGTTTTCACGCCTTCCCCCGTTACTGGCCCACCACGCGGCGGCCGAAGCCACCAACGGGACGCGGACTTGCCTGGGCGATGCCGGGCGCTGCGTTCGGAGCCGCGAACACGGTCCTGCGGAAATTCTTCTCAAGGCGGTCGGAGATATACTCCCACAGCTCGACGACTTCAGCCGCCGATCGCCCGTTTGGATCCACCTCCATCACCGTTCGGCCATCGATCATCGAGGCCGCGAAGTCGGTGCGGTGATGGACAGTGACCGGGGCGACCGTGCCGTGCTGCGAGAGCGCGACCGCCGCTTCGTAAGTGATCTTGGCTTTCGGGGTCGCCGCATTGACGACAAAGAGGAGCGGCTTGCCCGCCCGGTCGCAAAGGTCGACCGTGGCGCCGACCGCGCGAAGGTCGTGCGGACTCGGCCGGGTCGGGATGACGATGAGCTCGGCGACCGCGATGACGCTCTGGATCGCCATGGTGATGGCCGGCGGCGTGTCGATGACGGCGAGCCGGAAACCCTGCTGGCGAAGGACTTCGAGGTCCGAAGCGAGCCTGGCGACCGTGGTCTGCGCAAATGCCGGCATTTCGGCTTCGCGCTCGTTCCACCAGTCGGCAAGGCTGCCCTGCGGGTCGATGTCGATCAGGCACACGGGCCCAGCGCCCGCGAGCTGAGCCTGCACCGCGAGATGACCGGAAAGAGTCGTCTTTCCCGATCCGCCCTTCTGCGATGCCATAGCGAGAACGCGCATGTTTTCCCCTGCCCCTTTTGCGATCGATCGAGGCGGGAGTGACACCCAATGCTCTAAAATCTGGTTAATATTCACGCCGCTGTTGCTCGCGTGCGCAACTCGCGTAGGATATCGGCAGGTGATGGAGGGGCGATGAAGTACCGTCTATTCAGCTTGTTAGCTGCCGTAGCCGTGAGCCTCCCACTGGCTTCCCACGCCGCTCCCGCAAAAAGCGTCCGCGACGGCATCGCCGCCTGGCAACGTTCGGATTATGCGACCGCGGTGGCCATCTGGCGGCCGCTTGCCCAGGCAGGCGATGCTGACGCCGCCTTCAACCTCGGCCAGGCCTATCGGCTGGGGCGAGGCGTACCCGTCGATCTCGCCCAGGCCCAGTCCTGGCTCGAGAAATCCGCCAACGCCGGACATCTCGATGCGCAAACCACGCTGGGTTTGCTTCTATTCGATAGCGGCAACAGGCCGACTGCCTTGCGCTGGCTGAAGCAGGCCGCGCAGCGCGGCGAACCAAGGGCGATGCTGGTTTACGGAACCGCTTTGTTCAACGGCGACGGAGTACAGGCCGACCCGGTGACGGCCTATGCCTATGTCAGCAGGTCCGCAGCGCAGGGATTGGAGCCGGCGAAGACGACGCTTCAGGAGATGGATAACATCCTGCCGGTGGAGCTGCGGCAGAAAGCGGTGAAGATTGCGCTGCAGGGCGCCTCGGAGCAGCCGGCGCCCGGTTCCAAGCCGGTCGAGGCGGAAAAGCCCAAAGCAAAAACTGTCGCGAGCAAGCCGGCCGAGACGAAGGCGAAGCCACCTGCGAACAAGCCGGCGCCACAGGCTGCGGAAAAGGCAGCGCCTGCAAAACCCGCGGCGACCAAGGCCGAAGGCGGCTCCTGGCGGATCCAGTTGGGCGCGTTTTCAAAGCGCGCTTCGGCGGAGGCTCTCTATGCCGAAGTCTCTTCGCAAAAGGCGGTGACCGGCCACTCGCCAGTCTATGTAACGGCAGGAGCCGTTACGCGGCTCCAGATCGGCGGTTTCGCCAGTCGCGACGCGGCTCAAGCGGCCTGCGCGGCCCTTTCCGCAAAGGGTCATGCCTGCTTCCCCGTGGCAGGAAAGTAGCGGCTCAGCCCTTCACCCATTCCTTCTTGCGGATTCCCTGAGCCCAAAGAAGGGCGTCGAGGCCGTGATGCTGGAGTCGCGCGTCCGCCACTTCGAGAAGCGCAGGCTTGGCGCGATAGGCGACCCCGAGGCCCGCCTCCTTCACCATGAGCCTGTCGTTTGCGCCGTCGCCGATCGCCAGCACCAAGGCGCTGGGGAGCCCGAGCTCCTCGCGGGCCTCGACCAGCGCCGCGCGCTTCGCTTCCGCGTCAACGATCGGATCCTCAACTCCGCCAGTCAGCTGCGTGCCGTCGAAAAGGAGTCGGTTCGCTCGAACCCGGTCGAATCCGACCATCTTCGCTACCGGCTCGGCAAAGGACAGGAATCCTCCGGAGACCAGCAGCGCGCTCGCTCCCCCCACGCGCATCGTCCGAACCAGAGTCGCAGCGCCGGGGTTAGGCACCACTCGCTCCGCCAGGCACCGGCTGATCGCATCCTCTTCGAGGCCCGAAAGCAATGCAACCCGCTCGCGAAGCGCCGCCCTGAAATCGAGCTTCCCCTGCATCGCCCGCTCGGTGATTTCGGCGACCTCCCGCTTAAGGCCCGCGAAATCGGCGAGCTCGTCGATGCATTCCTGCCCGATGACGGTCGAATCCATGTCGGCGACGAGAAGCTTGCGGAACCGCGGCTCGGCCGGCTGAACGACGACATCCACCTCTGGCAGACTCTCGAGCGCCCACCGGATTGCGGAAACCTCGCCGGAGACCATCAGGTCGACGGCATCGCCCTCGTCGATCCACCCCCCGAATCGCGCATTGGGGTCAAGCTCGCGCAGAAGGCCGAGCGCTCGGTCCACCAGCCTGTCATCGAGCCGTCCCGCTGCTATCACCGTCGCGATGAGCATTCGTTCGTCTTCAAAGCCTCCTGTGGCCTTAATTGCCGGGCCGACGGCCAGCGGCAAGTCGGCACTTGCGCTGGAGCTCGGCAAACGGACGAACGGAGTGCTCATCAACGCCGATAGCGCGCAGGTGTATCGCGACCTCCCGGTGCTGAGCGCTGCGCCTGGCGATGAAGACCGTGAGCGGGCCGAGCATCGGCTCTACGGGTTGCGGGATGGAGCCGAACCCTGTTCCGCGGCGGAATGGGCGGAGCTGGCGAGGTCGGAAATAGCGGACGTCCAGGCGTCCGGCCGGCTTCCGATCCTGGTAGGCGGCACTGGCCTCTATTTGCGGACCCTGATCGAGGGGATTGCCCCTGTACCGCCGATCGATCCCAACGTTCGCCGCCGAATCCGCGCTCAAGCGGCGGAGGACAGTCGAGCCGAGCTCGAAACGCTCGATCCGGACGCGGCGAAGCGGCTCAACCCTGCGGACACGACACGAATCGCTCGCGCGCTCGAGGTCGTCTCGTCGACCGGCCGGACCCTGGCCGAGTGGCAAAATAAGCGCGAAGGCGGAATTGGCGCCTCAATCTCGCTTCGCCCTCTCGTACTGCTGCCTCCGCGGTCTTGGCTGTACGAACGCTGTGATGCCCGCTTCCTAGCGATGCTCGGCGCGGGCGCCGCGGAGGAAGTCGCCGCGCTGCTTGCCCGCAACCTCGATCCTTCCTTGCCTGTGATGCGGGCGATCGGGGTGCGCGAGATCGCTGCATTCCTCGCGGGTGACGTCGATCGCGACGAGATGATCCGGCGCGGCAGCCAGGCAACGCGAAACTACGCCAAGCGCCAATATACCTGGTTCGCTCATCAGCCCCCGAAGGACTGGCCGAGGTTCCCAGAGCCGATCGATGATGACACCAGGGCGGATGCTCTCGCTTTGCTGACCGCGATTCACTAGGCGGTCGCGATGGAGCTCATTCGCGAGCAGGAGATCGACCCTGCGCCTCTTGCGGGCAAGCGCGTCGCGGTCCTCGGCTACGGTAACCAGGGACGGGCGCAGGCGCTGAACCTGAAAGACAGCGGCATCGACGTCGTCGTCGGCCTTCGCGGCGGCTCCGGCAGCAGGAACGAAGCCGAAGCCTCTGGCCTCACCGTTGAGCTGGTCGAGCACGCAACTGCGTCGGCGAACGTCGTAATGCTGCTCGCACCCGACGAAATCCTCGGCGAGCTTTATCACGAGATCGAGCCGAATCTCGGCCACGGCGCGGCGCTCGGCTTCAGCCACGGCCTCGCGGTGCATTTCGGACTGCTGGAGCCGCGCGCCGACCTTGACGTCTATCTCGTCGCTCCAAAGGGGCCCGGGACAGCGCTGCGATCACTCTACCGGGCCGGCAAGGGCATGATTGCGCTGTGGGCGGTGGCGCAAAACTCAACCGGACAAGCCCGCGAAATCGCCCTCGCCTATGGCCGGGCCATAGGATGCGCGCGCGCGGGCCTGATCGCCTCGAGCTTCGAGGAAGAAGCCGTCGCTGACCTGTTCAACGAGAACGCGGTCGTCTGGGGCGGGGTGCCCGAACTTTTGCGCGCGGGGTTCGAAACGCTGGTCGAAGCGGGAATCACGCCGGAAGTCGCATATCTGGAATGCGTCGGCGAGCTGAAGCTCATTGCCGAGCTGATCGACGCGCGCGGGATCGCAGGAATGCGCGAGGCCATCTCGAACACTGCCGAGCTTGGCGCAGTGCTTGGAGGGCCCGCGGTCATCGGCCCTGAAATCCGCGAGCGCTTGGCGGGCGTGCTGGCATCGGTCCGCTCAGGTGAATTTGCGCGGCAACTGCGAGATGAGGCGCGAAACGGCTATCCCAAGCTGGAAGCCGCGCGAATAGCCGCGCGCTCCAACCGGCTCGAGGCCGTGTTCCAAAGCCTGAGCAAGCTCACCGAAAGCTAGCCGATGATCTCGGCCGATCGGCCGGTATCGCGCTCCCCAATGGAAGCACGCTCCAAATAGGCCCGCTGGAGCTTGCGGTGGGCCGCGGCTGCGTCGGCATCGACAGCCGACTGTGCCAGCTCCAGCTCTTCAGCGGCTCGCTGCGCATAATAGGCCTTGTCGCGGATGCTGTTTTGGTCCTGCATCGCCCTCGCTCCTTCGATGCCTTGGTAACACAGATTCAGCGGATCAGCGCCCTTTCCACCGCAAAATTGATTCGGCACGGCTGATTTTCAGAAGCGGAACGAAAAGCCCAGGGCGACCTTTTTCGACTTCTTCCCCAGCTCCAGCGGTCCGTCCAGCGGCTCGCTCTTTCTCGGACCCGAGGAAAAGAGCCCAAGCCCGATGACCGTGTTCGGTGTGATGTTGCGGCCGACGATAATCCCATGGCTGCGTTTCAGAGTGCCGTCGGGGGCCGCATAGTCGATGATCGGGAGTGCGAAGCCGTTCCCCTGCAGGTCGAGTTGAGGCTCGATCGCCGGTTTCGAGAGAAGGGACAGCGGTTGCGATTCGTTGGTCTGGGCAATGACGGGCACCGCCCACATGATCAGCGCTGCCAGTGCGGCACTACGCACGTCCGTCCCCTGTTCGTTTCCCAAAGCGAGAACCCGAGGCCGCGCGCCAAAGTTCCCATCGTTCCCGAAACGAAACAGCGGCTATTTGCGCCCAAAAAGCTTCTCGATGTCGGAGTGTGCCAACTTCACCCATGTCGGGCGGCCGTGATTGCACTGCCCCGACCGGGGCGTGACCTCCATCTCGCGAAGGAGCGCGTTCATTTCCGCGACCGAAAGAACCCGCCCGGCCCGCACCGAGCCGTGGCAGGCGATGGTCGCTTCGACATGGTCGAGCCGCTCCTTGAGCGACAGCGCCGAACCCAGCTCGGCGATCTCTCCCGCGAGGTCGCCGAGGAGCCTGGCGACATCCGGGCCGCGAAGCGCAGCCGGCACCGATCGCACAAGCATCGACGTCGGCCCGAACCGCTCGAGCTCCAACCCCAGGTCCGAAAGCTCGGCCATCGCCCCTTCGAGCCGGTCGCAATCCGGCTCGTCCAGTTCGACCACCTCGGGGATAAGCAGGGCCTGGCGGGGGACCGTTCCTCCGGCCCGTGCGGCGCGCAGTTTCTCCAAAACCAGCCGCTCATGCGCGGCATGTTGATCGACGATGACGAGCCCGTCCTCGGCTTCCGCGACGATATAGGTGTTGGCGACCTGCCCGCGAGCCACTCCGAGGGGATAGGATTGGAGAGGTTCGACCGCGGGCTCCGCCCGGGCTGCGGGCTCGACCCGGATCCCGGTGAAGAGGGCCCTTTCCTCACGGACGCCATAATGCGACGCCCCGACGAAGGCCGGGGCCTCAGGCAGAAAAGGGTTCGGCGATTCGATCTCGCCGGGATGACCCACGTCCTGGCTCGTCGTCCACACAACCGGCGCCGCCAACTGCTCCCGAGCTGCACTGCGGTGCGATTCGGCGTCGAGCGCCGCCCGCAGGCCGCCGACGATCAACCCCCTCACCGCCGCCGGATCCTGGAACCGCACTTCCGTCTTTGCGGGATGCACGTTCACGTCGACTTCCTCGAGCGGCACCTCGAGGAACAGGGCCGCGATCGGGTGCCGGTCGCGTGCGATCAGGTCACGATAGGCGGCCCTCAGTGCCCCGACCAGGAGGCGGTCCTTCACCGGGCGGGAATTGACGAACAGGTATTGCTGGTCGGCGACGCCCCGGTTGAATGTCGGCAGGCTGACGACCCCCGTCAGGCCAAGCCCGTCGCGGACGCAATCGATCCCGACGCCATGTTTCTCCAGCTCGGCCGCAAGGAGTGCCGCGACCCGCGCCGGTGGACTGCCCGGCTGGAGAGAGAGGATCTTCCGCCCGTCATGCTCAAGGCTGAATGCGACGTCCGCCCTCGCCATCGCCAGCCGCCTCACAGCGTCGAGGCTGGCCGCATATTCCGCGCGCGGGCTGCGCAGGAACTTGCGCCTTGCCGGCACCTTCTCGAACAATTGCTCGACCCGGATTCGAGTCCCGGGTGGAAGCGCCGCCGGCCCATCGCCAACCCGCCGGCCGTGGTCCACCTCGACTTGCCAGCCGTCGGCGCCCGCTGTGCGGCTCTCGAGAGTCAGTCTCGAAACGCTCGCGATCGACGGAAGCGCTTCTCCACGAAAGCCGAAGCTGGTGACCCGGTCGATGCTGTCGTCCGGAAGCTTCGACGTCGCATGCCGTTCCAGCGCCAGCCGCATTTCGTCAGGGCTCATGCCGTAGCCGTCGTCCACGACTTCGATGAGGCCTGCGCCCCCGCCGGACAGCCGGATCGCAACGTTGCGAGCACCCGCATCGAGCGCGTTTTCGACCAGTTCCTTGAGCGCGCTCGCGGGCCTCTCGACGACCTCTCCCGCGGCGATTCGATCAACAAGTTCGGGCGGCAGTCTTCTTATTGACATGTTAATAGGTCTAGCCCAATCCGAGCTGTCCCGCGAAGCTCTGATTTACGCGAGGAAATTCAGTTTGCATTCAATGGGAAGCGTTTAATTTTCAATGACGTGGCCGGGGGGAGTGTCCGGCCGCCGGACAGGCGGAGAATTAGCTAGGAATGTTCTGGACACGGTGGTTCAAATGGATGTCCCACGACATGGCGATCGACCTGGGGACGGCCAACACGCTCGTTTACGTGCGCGGACGGGGCATCGTTCTCAACGAGCCGTCAGTCGTCGCGATCGAAACGATTAACGGGGTCAAGCGCGTCAAGGCGGTCGGTGACGACGCCAAGCTGATGATGGGCAAGACTCCCGACCAGATCGAGGCCATCCGCCCGCTTCGCGACGGTGTCATTGCCGACATCGACGTCGCAGAGCAGATGATCAAGCACTTCATCCACAAGGTGCACGGCGGCAAGATGCGCGCCTGGCGCTTCCCGGAAATCGTGATTTGCGTGCCGAGCGGATCGACCTCGGTCGAGCGCCGTGCAATCCGCGACGCAGCCTCCAATGCCGGCGCCAGCGCGGTCTACCTGATTGAG
>Ga0207706_10004107_pt1 | contig 13742 bp, 13 predicted proteins | sample KBSC53metaG_FD_184318 | JGI IMG/M metagenome (GOLD analysis project Ga0207706, IMG submission 184318) | Corn rhizosphere microbial communities from Kellogg Biological Station, Michigan, USA - KBS C5-3 metaG (SPAdes) (version 2) | ecosystem: Host-associated > Plants > Roots > Rhizosphere > Soil ... | reverse complement strand
GTGCTCGTGGTCACGCGGAACGTCCGCACCGCGCTCCTGCGGCGGGTCCGCGAGGGAGTTTACGCGTCGGCGGACGACGTGCTGAGTTCCGCGCTGTTTGCGCTCGACTGGGCCGAAAACGATCCCGAGGCCAAGGCCGGGCTGCTCAAGCATGCAATTGAGGCCGGAAACCTCGATGCGGAGCAGGACCAGTTGATCCCCGCAGAGGAGGTGTTCCGGCAGGCGCGGAGATGGATCTCATAGGAACCCGGCAGTGTCATCACGCCCGCGCATCGGTCGCGAAACCGGGTTTCAGGGGCTCCAGGTTGCGCGTGCGGTCGCTGAAAACCCTTCTTGTGCCTGCATCTTGTCCGCTCGCCGGAAATCCAGCACGCCGTGTGGTTGTTGCAGCGAAGCAGCGAATTCATTCGCCCGTCCCAACTTGCGGGCGAATGAAGGAGGCACGGAGGAACCCTGCGTCTCCCGTGCCTCCGTGTTTCATATCCGTAGATCGGCTCCTTCGATTCGCTCACTCCGCCAACTCGGCCACCCGCGCATGCGCCGCCTCGAGCTGCTGCGGACTGCCGATGTCGATCCAGTGGAAGTCGTCCACGCGGAAGGGAAGGATCGTCTCTCCCGCCTCGGCCAGGCGCAGGTAGGGATCCAGGATCGAGAAGGTGCCGCGCTCGGTGAGCAGCTCCAGCAGCCGCGGCGAGATCACGTGCACCCCTCCGAACGCCAGCTTCCGCACCGGCCCCACCGCGCCGCGCGCGCGCAGGTCCAGCTCCTTCGCCGCGTCCGTCCGCCCCAGCAGGCCGCGGTCGTCGAAAAGGAGATGACGCTTGGTGTCGCGCTCCATCACCGCGACCGTGGCCAGCGCGGGGGAGATCTGGTGCGCGCGGTAGAGGGCGCCCAGCGGCAGGTCGGTGAGGATGTCGGCGTTGTGCAGGAAGAACGGCGCGTCGCGTCGCAGCAGCGGCTCGGCGAGGACCAGCGCGCCGCCGGTCTCCAGCGGCGCCCCGGGCTCCCGCGACACGTGCCACTCCACGCCGAACCCGTTACGCTCGTGGAGGAAGCTCTCGACCTGGTCCGCCAGGTGGCTCACGTTCACGATCAGCCGGTCGGCCCCGGCGGCGATCAGCCGGCGCGCCACCCGCTCCAGCATCGGCACGCCGGCCACGGGGATCAGCGGCTTCGGCGTGCGGTCGGTGAGCGGGCGCAGGCGCGTGCCCAGCCCGGCCGCCAGGATCATCGCGTCCACGGCGATCCTACGCGGCCGCCGCACCCGCGGGCTCCTGCTCGGCCCCGGCCGCTTCCTCGTCCGCCGGCGCCGGCTGGTTGGCGGGCCACTTCCCCTCCTCGCGGTGCGTGACCATCACGTTCACCGAGGGGAACTGCCCCCGCAGGTGGTCGGCCAGGCGGTTGGCGTAGTAGACGGACCGGTGCTGCCCGCCCGTGCAGCCGAACCACACATTCAGCGAGGTGAAGCCGCGCAGCAGGTACACGCCCACCGAGTTGTCCACCAGCCCGCGCACGTGATCCCAGAACTCGTGCACCTCGGGCATGCTGCCCAGAAAGTCGATCACCGGCTGGTCGCACCCGCACAGCGGCGAATACTCCGAGTAGCGGCCGGGGTTGTGGATGGCGCGCACGTCGAACACGAAGCCGCCGCCGTGGCCGCCCGAGTCCTCCGGATAGCCGCCCTTGAAGCTGAAGCTGCCCACCTGCACCGTGAGCCCCGGCGGCGCCTTGGGCTGCGACTTCCTGAGCGAACGCGACGCACAGATCCGCTCGAACACGGCGCGCAGCTCCGGCAGTTCCACCGGCACGAACCCCGTCTCCAGGATCCGCTCGATGTTGCGCACCGCCTGCGGCACGCTCTGCAGAAAGCGCGGCTTGCGCTCGAAGAAGCCGCGGTAGCCGTACGCCCCCATCGCCTGCATGATGCGCACGAGCACGTAGCCGCGGAAATGCTGGCGGAAGCGCGCCCGGTCCACGCCGCGCACCAGCGTGTCGAGCTGGTCCAGGTAGTGGTCCAGCAGCTCCTCGCGCAACTCCTCGGGGACGCCGGCCTTGGGGTCGATCAGCAGCGAGGCCACGTCGTACTGCAGCGCCCCGCGCCGGCCGCCCTGGTAGTCGATGAACCACGGCTCGCCGTCGCGCAGCATGATGTTGCGGCTCTGGAAGTCGCGGTACAGGAAGTGGCGGGTGTCGGCGCCCAGCAGGAAAGTGGCGAAGCGGCGGAAGTCCTTCTCCAGCCGCGCCTCGTTGAACGGCACGTGCGCCAGCTTCAGGAAGTGGTACTTGAAGTAGTTCAGGTCCCAGAGGATGGACTGCCGGTCGAACGCCGCGCGCGGATACGCCACGGAGTAGTCCACCGCCTTCCCGCCCTGCACCTGGAAGCGCGGAAGCAGCTCCAGGATGCGGCGGTAGACGGGGACCATGGCCGCCGGAAACGCCGCGTCGGGCTCTTCCTTGCGCGCCAGGGTCAGCGCGTCGAACAGCGTGGTCTCGCCCAGGTCGTCTTCAAGGTACACCCCGGCCTTCTCGTCGGCCGCCAGGATCTCGGGCACGGGGAGGCCGATGGAGCGGAACGCCGCCGTGTACGACAGGAAGGCGCGGTTCTCCTCGCGGTCGGGGCCCACCACGCCGATGGCCGTCTCCATCCCGTCGCCCACCAGGCGAAACATCTGCCGCTGCGAGCCGTCGCCCTCCAGCGGCAGGATGGAGACCGGGTACTTGCCGAACGCTTGCCTGAACAGCCGGCGGAAGGTCTGCTGCACGGGAACTGCCCTGCCGGAGTGCGCCGAAACGGAAACGGGAGCACAACCTACCACGCAACGCCGGTGCCGTCACCGGCGTGCGCGATCATAGCACGGCGGAGCTTTACGGAACGTCCCGCCAAGTCCCATTGCGAATGCGCTCGAACGCTTCGTCCAGCGGGAGCGTGTCGCCCCGCTCGACGTCGTCGAGCCCTTTCTGAATTTCAATTACGCATTCCGCGCGGTCCAGGCGCCGGAGCCGGTCGCGGTATCCGCTCTGAATCACCACGTCGCGCCCGCCCTCCACCGTCAGCACCCTTGGATGTGCGGTCTCGCCGAGTTGCTCCAGGTGCTGCCGGGCGTTCGCGTGAAAGTCTTCGAACGGGCAGGTGTCCGACAGGTCGAACGGGTCGAGAGCCATCGGGCGTAGTCCGCATCGTCCAGTGCGTCGTCGTCCAGTGGGCACCGCCTCTCACGTTGAGGTGAACGCACGCGCTAATCAGGCGGCGGCTTGCGGCGGCGCAGCGGGGGGCGGGACATGTGGCGCACCGTAAGCACGCGCACGTGCCGGCCGGTGACGATGTAGAGGATGCGGTACCGGTCGTAAACCAGCTGCCGGACGCGCTTCCCCACGTGCTCGGCCTCGGGAGCGAGGGGGCAGCGGTGCGGCATCTCTTCCAGGGAGAGCACGGCGTTCGAGACGCCGTTGAGCCACCGCTCCGCCGCGGCGGGGGCGGTGCTCGCGAGACAGCGGTGCGCGTGCCGGATCTCACGGTCCGCCCGCGGCTGAACGATCACCTCGTACGATCTCACCCGGACCCCTGGCGTGCTGGCGCAGCTCGGCGAACAGTTCACGCGCGGAACGCCCCTCGCCGCGCGCGGCGGACTCCAGCCCTTCCTGGATGGCCAGGATCGCCTCGGCGCGATCGATGCGCTCCAGCAGCTCCTGGTAGCTGGCCGCGTCCTGCACCACCACCTCTGCGCGGCCGTTGACCGTGAGCACCGTGGGCCGGCGGCTTTCCTGCAGCCGCCGCACGTGCTCGCGCGTGTTCCGCTGGAAGTCGGTGAGCGAGTAGATGTCCTCGACGTTGAGCATGGCACCCATCCCGGTGAGCAGTTAATTGCCTGCTCAAAAGATGCTGTGCGTTTTCGCTCTCGTCAACCCCAGGATTCGCCGCCCACGTCCATTCCTGTCCATTGTTGCACGGAGTGAACAGGTGAGGCAGCGAATATCACGTGTGAAGAGATGGAGCGCAAGGTCCTTATACGTGCGCTGCCGCGCCGTCAGGTCCGGCCTTCGCATCAGGCCGTGAAGCCGTGCTTCAACACTTCCTCCAACCCATCCGGCCAATGCCCAACCGCCTGGCGAACGAGACCAGCCCGTACCTGCTGCAGCACGCGCACAACCCCGTGGACTGGTATCCCTGGGGCCCCGAGGCGCTGGAGCGGGCCCTCGCCGAAGACCGGCCGATCCTGCTCTCGGTGGGCTACTCGGCCTGCCACTGGTGCCACGTGATGGAGAGGGAGTCGTTCGAGGACGAGGAGACGGCGGCGCTGATGAACCGGCTGTACGTGAACGTCAAGGTGGACCGCGAGGAGCGGCCCGACCTCGACTCCATCTACATGACCGCCGTGCAGCAGATGACCGGGCACGGCGGGTGGCCGATGACCATGTTCCTGACCCCCCGCGGCGAGCCGTTCTACGGCGGCACCTATTATCCGCCGCAGCCGCGGCATGGGATGCCCTCGTTCCGGCAGGTGCTGTTGGCGGTGGACGAGGCCTGGCGCGAGCGGCGCGCCGAGATCGACCGGAGCGCTGGCGAGATCCGCGACGCGCTGGCGCGGACCGGCGCCGCGGCCGCCGCGCAGCCGCCACTGGAGGCGTCGGTGCTGGAGCGGGCGTATGCGGATCTGACCCGGCGCTTCGAGCCGCGCTGGGGCGGGTTCGGGAGCGCGCCCAAGTTCCCGCAGCCCATGCTGATCGAGCTCCTGCTGCGGCACTGGAAGCGCACCGGCACGGCCGACGCGCTGCGCATGGCCGACTTCACGCTGCGGATGATGGCGGCGGGCGGGATGTACGACCACGCGGGCGGCGGCTTCGCACGCTACAGCACCGACAACCAGTGGCTGGTGCCGCACTTCGAGAAGATGCTGTACGACAACGCGCTGCTCTCTCGTGCCTGCCTCCACGCGTGGCAGGCGACACACGACGACGCGCACCGCACGGTGGTGGTGGAGACGCTGACGTGGGTGGCGCGCGAGATGACGTCGCCCGAGGGCGGCTTCTACAGCGCGCTGGACGCGGACAGCGAGGGCGAGGAGGGGAAGTTCTACCTGTGGACCCCCGCCGAGGTGGACGAGTTGCTGGGGCCGGACGACGGGGCGCTCTTCCGCCGCTACTACGACGTGAGCGAGGCGGGCAACTTCGAGGGCCGCAACATCCTCCACGCCGCGCACGGGGTGGACGAGATCGCCGCGGCGGCCGGGGTGACGCCGCAGCGGCTGCGCGAGGTGATCGGCCGCGGGCGGACGGTCCTGTACGAGGCGCGGGCGAAGCGGGTTTGGCCGGGGCTGGACGACAAGGTGCTCACCAGCTGGAACGCCATGATGCTGCACGCCTTCGCCGAGGCGGCGCGCATGCTGGAGCGCGACGACTGGCTGGCGATCGCCCGGCGCAACGCCGAGTTCCTCACGTCACAGCTGAAGGCGGAGGGGCGGCTGCTGCGCACGTACAAGGAGGGCCGCGCCAAGATCCCCGCCTTCCTCGAAGACCACGCGCTGCTGGCGGACGCGCTGATCGCCGTCTACGAGGCCACCTGGGACATCCGCTGGATCCGCGAGGCGCGCACGCTGGCCGACGCGATGATCGAGCGCTTCTGGGAAGACGATGAGGGCGCGTTCTACGACACCGCCAACGACGCCGAGGCGCTGGTGATCCGCCCGCGCGACGTGTTCGACAACGCCACCCCGTCGGGGAACTCCGCGGCGGTGATGGCGCTGCTGCGGCTGGCCGAGCTCACCGGCGAGCAGCGCTACCGCCAGGTGGCCGAGCGCGCGCTGGCGTCGATGGCCGAGTACATGGCGCGCGTGCCGATGGGCTTCGGGCACCTGCTCTGCGCGCTCGACTGCGCGCTCGCCACGCCGGTGGAGGTGGCCATCGCAGGCGAGCCGGCGGCGGACGACACGCGGGCGCTGCTGCGGACCGTCAACCGCGCCTGGCTGCCCAACGCGGTGCTTGCCTTCGCGTCTTCGGGCGACGCCGGCGATTCGGCGTCCCTCATTCCCCTGCTGGAGGGACGGACGGCGCAGGGCGGCCGGGCGACGGCGTACGTGTGCGAGCGGCTGGCGTGCAGGCAGCCGGTGACGGCGCCCGCGGCGCTGGCGGAGCAGCTCGGCATCGAAGCAGCGTCCTGACTCGCACGTCGGTAGGCGTGGCGGTTTCAGGAGGCGGCTCGTCCGGCTTGCCGCGGCGGGCAAATGCCGTCACCTTCACGCACATCCGTTCCGGCGCATCTTCACACGCTCGCCACGTCCGTGATCCCGATCCCGTTCTCCATCCGCAGCATGGCGATGGACCCCTCCACCTACATGCAGGTCGTCACGAAGCTGGACGGCCTGCCGGGGATGGAAGAGGACGACGTGGTGCTGCAGTACCGGGTGAATACCTGGCAATGGACCAGAACGGGGATGCGGGAGCACACGGTGTCGGAGGTGCGCGAGGTGCGGCTTCCGCTGCCGTCCATCCGCCGGGCCGAGCTGCGGCGCGGCTGGTTCCGCACGCGCGTGGTGCTGTTCCCCGCGGATCTGCGCGGCTTCGCCGGCATCCCCGGCTTCTCGGGCACCGAGCTCGTGCTGCGCATCCCGCGGGCGGAGCGCGGCGGCGCCGAGCATCTGGTGAACAGCATCGAGCTGGGCCTCAGCGCACGTCTCCTGGGTCGGTAGATCGGAATCACAAGGCTGTCCATCTTCCCAATCCAACCCGGTCGGATGCCTGACTTCAAATATTTCGGGGGGATCGATTTCTCCGGCGCCAGGGAGCCGCTCTCCAACCTGTGGGCCGCGGTGGGGTGCGAGCGCGAGGGCAGGCTCGAGATCGTGAGCCTCTGTCCCTTGCCGTTCCGCGAGGACCTGCGGGCACACGTGGCCGGCTACTGGCGCAGGCCCGCCGGGGCGGACGAAGGCGACGCGATCCTGTGGGGCGCGGACTTCCCCTTCGGGGTGCCGGCGGCGGTGGCGCGGCGGATCGCCGGCGAGCGGGCGGCGAGCTGGGCGGGCGTGGCCGCGTGGGTGGCCGACCGGCCGCCCGAGGAGATCTGGAAGCAGTTCCCCGACGTGCAGAAGTCCCTGCGCGCCACCGACACCGGCGGCGCGCTGGCGCCGCTCGACATGCGCCTGTACAAGCAGACGCTGGAAGGCATCCGCTTCCTCCACGAGCTGCGCGACGAGGCCGAGGTGTCGATCGTTCCGCAGGCGCCGTCCGGCGCGGCGACCACGATCATCGAAGTCTATCCCTCCGGCGCGGCGAAGGACCTGGGGATCCGCGGCGGGCGGGTGCCGAGCCGCGCGGGCGAGGTGCGCGCGCGGCCGGCGGCGCTCAAGCCGTTCATGACCTTCGCGCACCCGTCCATGGAGGCGTGTGCCTGCACGCTGGAAGACGCGCGCGACGCCTGCATCGCCGCCCTGGTCGCCTTTCTCTGCCGCGGCGACCTGGACCAGCCCCGCCGCGTCGGCCGCGTGCCGGACGAGCTGGTGGCGCTGGAGGGGTGGATCTACCGCCCGCCCGCCGCGCTGTAAGCCACCTCGGCCGAATCGGCGTCCGAGGCTCCGCGCGGCCCAACCGGCGCGGAGCCGTCGTGTTTCCGGCTACCCCTCCAGCTCGAAGGTATCGCGGTGCTTCGGGATCGTGCACTCCCAACCGAAGCGGTCGCGGATGTGCACGCGCAGGGCGTCGGCGGCCTGGGGCTCGCCGTGCACGATGAAGGCGCGCTTCGGCGGGGCGGGAAGGGTCGCCAGCCACGCCAGGATCTCCTCGTAGTCCGCGTGCGCACTCAGGCCGTCGAGCTGCTCCACGCGGCAGCGGACCGGCACCCACTCGCCGTGGATCTTCACCTCGCGCGCGCCGGCCACCATCTGCGCGCCACGCGTGCCCGCGGCCTGGTAGCCGGCGAACAGCACGGTGTTGCGCGGGTCGGGCGCGAATACCTTCAGGTGGTGCAGCACGCGCCCGCCGGTGGCCATCCCGCTGGCCGAGATGATCACTCGCGGGTACGTCATCGCGTCGATCCGCTTCGATTCCTCCACCGACTGCGTGGTGCGCACGTCGCGGCAGATCACCCGGCACTCCTCGGGCGGGAGCCGCACCGCCTCGGGGTGGCGCTCGAAGATGTCGGTGGCGCGCGCGGCCATCGGGCTGTCCAGGTAGAGCGGCAGGTCGGGGATGCGCCCGCCCTGCCGCAGCCGGTGCAGGTGCAGCATCAGCTCCTGCGCGCGGCCCACGGCGAACGCGGGGATCAGCACCACGCCCCCCGCCGCCGCCGTGTCGCGGATCACCGCCCCCAGCTCCTCGGTGGGGTCGATGGCGGGGTGGCGGCGGTCGCCGTAGGTGCTTTCCACCAGCAGCCAGTCGCACCCGGGCGCGGGATCGGGGTCGGGGAGGAGCGGATCGTTCGGACGCCCCAGGTCGCCGGAAAAGAGGATCGTCCGACCGCCCACCGTCAGCGTGACGTGCGCGGCGCCCGGCATGTGCCCCGCGCGCCGGAAGCGGACGCCCACGCCGCCGCCCAGATCGACGTCCGTGTCCCAGCCCGTGGGGCGCAGGAGGGACGCGGCGCGCTCGGCGTCGTGCATGGTGTACAGTGGCAGCGCGGGCCGGTGCTTGCTGAAGCCGTGGCGGTTGGCGAACGCGGTCTCTTCCTCCTGCAGGTGCGCGCTGTCGGCCAGCATGATCTCCCCCAGGTCGGCCGTGGCCGGCGTGCAGTGCACCGGGCCGCGATAGCCGTCCCGGACCAGGGCCGGGAGCATCCCGGTGTGGTCCAGGTGCGCGTGCGTCAGCACCACCGCGTGGATCGACGAGGGATCGGCCGGGAACGGCTCGCGGTTGCGCTCTCGCAGTTCCTTCAGCCCCTGGAACATCCCGCAATCCACCAGGATGCGCCGGTCCCCCGTCTCCACGAGATACTTCGACCCCGTGACCGTGCCCGCCGCCCCCAGGAACGTGATCCGCACCGCCGCCTCCCCTGGCTCGGGTAAGAGTTCCCTCCCTCCACATGAATGCGGCGGAGGGAAGGCCGATGTAAGGGTTTTTACTCATCCTCACGCCGGTTTGCCCGACTGACGCGGCGTTCGTGCGGCCGTATCGTCCATTCGGCGGGCAGGGCGCGTACGTCGCCGTTCCCGAGAGGTGGACACACCCGGGCGCGGCGTCGGCACGCGACCGTAGCGATCGGGGCGCTGATGCGCGGGGGAGTTGCGGCGGCGGCCCCGGCGCAGGAGGTTGTGAGGCGAGGCGGCCGCCCGTGGGCGGCCGCGGGAGCGCAACGAGAGAGGAAGCGATCCATGAGCACACCGCAAGCGCCCACCATCCGCCCCCTGGACCGCGGGGAGTGCGAGGCGATCCTGGCCCGCAACCACGTGGGGCGGCTGGCGTACACCCGCGACAGCCACGTGGACATCGAGCCGCTGCACTACGTCTTTCACGACGGCTGGATCTACGGGCGCACCAGCCACGGCACCAAGATGGACGCGGTGGGCTACACCTGGTCGCCGGTGGCCTTCGAGGTGGACGAGATCGAGGGGCTGTTCCAGTGGCGCAGCGTGGTGGTGCACGGCGGCTTCTACGCCATCCCCGAACAGGGCGCCGAGTGGGAGCAGGCCGAGTGGCGCCGCGGCGTAGAGCTGCTGCGCGAGCTCCTTCCCGAAACGCTCACCGGCGCCGACCCGGTCGCGTTCCGCACCGTGCTCTTCCGCATCGCCGCGCAGGAAATGACCGGGCGCGAGGCGCGCCCCGGCGGCTGAATCCATCCAGCATCAACCCCACCCGCCTGAAAGCGGAGAGGCAAGCCGATGGCCGAGAAGAAGATCCGCATCCTGCTGGTGGACGACCACCCGGTGCTGCGCAGCGGGCTCGAGGCGCTCCTGGAGCTGGAGCCCGACCTGGAGGTGGTGGGCCACGCCGGTACCGGCGAGGAGGGGATCGAGAAGACCCGCCTCCTTCGCCCGGACGTGGTGGTGATGGACCTGGCCATGCCGGGGATCGGCGGGCTCGAGGCCACCAAAAAGGTCCTGGAGCTGGGGCTGGGCGCGCGGGTGCTGGTGCTCACCAGCCAGGCCGAGGAAGAGTACCTCCTCCCCGTCCTCGAGGCCGGCGGCAGCGGCTACGTGCGCAAGACCAGCGCGGACGAGGACCTGATCCGCGCCATCCAGACCGTGGCGCGCGACGAGGTGTTCCTCTACCCGAACGCGACCAAGCTGCTGCTGCGCCAGTACAAGCTGGCCGAGCAGAAGGGCGAGGCCGGCCCTCTGGAAAAGCTCAGCGACCGCGAGCGCGAGGTGCTGGCGCTGACCGCCGAGGGCTTCAGCAGCGGCGAGATCGGCAAGAAGCTGTACCTGTCGCCCAAGACGGTGGACACCTACCGCGCCCGCCTGATGCAGAAGCTGGGCTTGAGCCACCGCAGCGAGCTGGTGCGCCTGGCGCTCGACACCGGCCTGCTCAAGGGCGGCGAGGGGTAGCCTCCGGCCGATCGAATCGGCTGGATGGGTTCCACCTCGACGGCGGGTTGCATCGAGACGGCGGGTTGAAACCCGCCGCTGGAACGTCGGGAAGTCCGCCTTCGCGGACTGTGCCCTCCGTGCCCGCGCGAATCGACGAGATTCGCGCGGGCACTGGTTTTCCGTGGGGGGGGGGGGAGCCCCCGCCGGCAGCCACGAATGTCCGCCGCGTTGAACCGCTGCCTCGTCTCCGATATCTTCCCCGCACACGCCGTACACGCATCGGGGAGAGGGTCGGGGCGATGGAGATCTTCAAGGAATTCGGGTTCGAGGCGGCGCACCGGCTGCCGAACGTGCCGGCGGGGCACAAGTGCGCGCGGCTGCACGGGCACTCGTTCCGCGTGGAGGTGCACGTGCGCGGCGAGCTGGACCCGCGCCTGGGCTGGGTGATGGACTTCGCCGACCTTAAGGCGGTGGTGAAGCCCATCATCGACCGGCTGGACCACTACTACCTCAACGAGATCCCTGGCCTGGAGAACCCCACCAGCGAGGTGCTGGCCCGCTGGCTCTGGGCCCGCCTGCACCCCGACCTGCCGTCGCTGACCAAGATCGTGGTGCGCGAGACCTGCACCTCGGGGTGCACGTACCGGGGCGAGGACGGGTGACGAAAGGACCTGGGCGGGCGCGGGGATCGAGTCTACGACTGAAGAAGTCGCGGCTCCCACGGCACGCAGTCCGCCTGCGCGGACTTCAATAGGGGAAAAACCGGCGGCGGGCGGAGTCTCGATCGAGATTCCGCCCGCCGCTGTTTCGCACCTCCGTACCCCCGCACCCCCGCACCTATCCGGTCGGCAGCCGGACGGTGAAGGTGCTTCCCTCGCCGGGGACGCTGGCGGCCTCGATGTCGCCGCCCAGGAGCTGGGCCAGGCGGCGGGCCACGCTCAGCCCCAGCCCCGTGCCGCCGGCGCGGCGGACGAGCGGGTCTTCGGCCTGCCAGAACGGCTCCCAGATCTTGTCCAGGTGGTCGGGGCGGATGCCGATCCCCGTGTCCTGCACGACCACCACGAACGCGGCGGGCTCGCGGCTGGCGCGGGCGGTCACGGCGCCGCGCTCGGTGAACTTCACCGCGTTCCCCATCAGGTGCTGCACGATCTGGCGGACGCGGCCGGCGTCGGTCTCGGCCATGCACCCGCCGTTCCTCTCCACGCTCACCTCGATCCCCCTGGCCCGCGCGTCCGCCTCCACCTTGCGCGCGGCCTCGGCCACGATCGTCTCCACGTCCACCGGGTGCAGGTGGATCGGCTGGCCGGTGTCCATGCGGGCGTAGGCCAGCACGTCGTCCACCATCCCCAGCAGCTGGCGGGCGCCGGCGCGGATGCGGTCCAGGTGGCGGGCCTGCGCGTCGGTGAGCGGGCCCGCCTCGCCGTCGCGCACCAGGTCGGCGTAGCCGGTGATCACGTTCAGCGGCGTCTTCAGCTCGTGCGTGACCACGGCCAGGAAGTCGCTCTTGGCCGCGGCGGCCGCCTCGGCCTCGGCGCGGGCGATGCGCTCGCGCAGGAGGAGGGTTTCGCGCTCGGCCTCGGCGCGCTTGCGCTGGGTGATGTCCTCGGCGATGCAGTACACGCCCAGGATCCCGCCGTCCACCATGATCGGCAGCAGGCGGATGCTCACCTCCACGCGGCGCCCGGAGCAGTGCGTGAGCGCCGTCTCGGTGAACTGCGCCTCGCCGCGCGATGCCGCCGCGAAGAACTCGCGCGCCGAAGCCCGCGCGCCCGGGATGAACATCGACCAGAACGGCTCGCCCACCAGGTCGTCGGCCGCGTAGCCGGTGAGCGCCTCGGCGGCGGGGTTGGCGGTGCGCAGGCGGCCGTCCAGGTCGAACGAGCAGATGGCGTCGGGGTTGTTCTCGAAGAGCGAGCGGTAGCGCTGGCGGCTCTCCTCGTAGCGGCGGGCCACCTCGTGGCGCTCGGTCAGGTCGCGCATCACCACGCCGTGGCCCACCAGCCGCCCGTCGCCGTCCTTCAGCGCGGTGAGCACCACGCTGGCCCAGATTCGCGAGCCGTCGCCGCGCACGCGCCACGCCACCGCCTCGCACCGCCCCTGCGCCGCGGCGATGCGCAGGTCGCGCTCGGCGGCGCCGTCGGCCGCGTCGTCGGGGGGATAGAAGGCGGCGAAGGTCTGTTCCAGCGCCTGGGCCTCGGCGTAGCCCAGCATCGCCTCGGCGCCCTCGGTCCAGGTCACCACCCGGCCCTCGGGGCTCAGCATCAGGATGGCGTAGTCGGTGACGTTCTCCACCAGCAGGCGGTAGAGCTCGTCGCGCGCGGGGGGCACGGCTGCCGGGGGCGCCGGTGCGGCGGGCCTGCGTTTGCGTTCGGGCATGAGTGCGGCGGGGCGGGGTCCCTCTCGAACCGAAGCACAGTGAAGCGGTGGATTTACGGCGAACAGGCGGCCACGCGCAAGACAGCCGCACCCGGAGCTCGCTACGAGAAGCCTCGCAAACCGCGCGAGGCTCCAACGGCACGGAACGGAAAAGGGGCTCTCACGGATGAACGGAGGGACGGAGAACCGCGATGAAGTTTCCGTCCCTCCGTTTCTCCGTGAGAGCCCCTCAGCCGGCGGAGCCCCCGAACTTCGGGCTCCGCGGCTACTCCGCGGCCGGATGCTCGTCGGGCCCCTCGTCCTCCATCCACACGCTCTTGATGTTCACGAACTCGTGCATCCCCACGCGGCTCAGCTCCCGTCCGTAGCCGCTCTGCTTCACGCCGCCGAAGGGGAGCCGCGGGTCCGACGCGACCATCGCGTTCACGTACGTCATCCCCGCCTCCAGTTCGTCCACGAAGCGCCGCGCCTCGTCCGCGTCGCGCGTCCACACGCTGCTGCCCAGGCCGAAGACGCTGTCGTTGGCCAGCGCGATCGCCGCGTCCGCATCCCTGACCCGGAAGAGGGAGGCGACGGGGGCGAATACCTCCTCGCGGTACGCGGGGGCGTTCTCGGGGATCTCGGCCAGGATGGGATCCGTGCGCTGGGGCCAGTTGCGCATGCCCGCGTGGATCGCCAGCCAGCTGTGCTCGTCGAAGCCTTCATGGTCGTACTGGTGCAGCAGGCCCGTCTCGCGCCACGTGTGCAGTTTGTACGCCAGCGTCTCGGGCAGCTCCTTGTTCGCCATGTCGGTCCAGAACGGCGTGTCGCGGCGCGCCGTCAGGCAGTAGTGCATCAGAATGAAATCGCGGATGCGTGCGAACTGGTGGCTGAGGATCGAGTTGTAGGTGTCGACGTCGCTGGGCGCGACGGGTC
>Ga0207706_10004103_pt1 | contig 13759 bp, 13 predicted proteins | sample KBSC53metaG_FD_184318 | JGI IMG/M metagenome (GOLD analysis project Ga0207706, IMG submission 184318) | Corn rhizosphere microbial communities from Kellogg Biological Station, Michigan, USA - KBS C5-3 metaG (SPAdes) (version 2) | ecosystem: Host-associated > Plants > Roots > Rhizosphere > Soil ... | reverse complement strand
GCGAATGCCGCCGGCGCGACGTGGTTGCCAGATAACAAGGCGAAAGAACGTGAGTTCAGACGCAGCGATGGCGGGGCTAAGGCAACGTATGCGACGACGAACGGCCGCCCGACCCTGACAGTGCGGGAAATGGGCAGCAAAGGCGACGGTGGTGATCAGTGATTTGTTGTCGGTGATTGTTTGATTCGATGCACCAAGGTTACGGCGCGATCCGGCTTCGCTAATTTCAACTTCGTGAAGGCTATGGCTTGGCAGGCACCGAACGCTTTCTCAACACCAAAGCCGCAACCAATCCGACACACAAAAAGCCGATGATCTGGATAAACATGTAGCTGACTGTGTAAAGACAGGGAAAGCCATACCAGTTCCAATAAGAAACATTGGTGGCAATGGCGGCGAGAATTCCGGCAACCAAAACGAAACCGACTCGGCCGGCGAAACTCGCGATGGTTGTCTGGGCCAGGAGAAACACAACGAGGATCGCTTCGACCAGTTCGGTGGCGAATTCGATCGTCAAGGCTTTTGCGAATGCGAATGGTCGTGCGTAATTGTAAATCAAGAGACCCGATGGACCGCTAGCCATCTTTGCTGCCTCTTGTTTCATCGCTTCGTTCTTTTCCTCCCGAGTCGCGTTCGGCCCAACACCGAGGCCAGGAAAGAAGTAAAGGCCCGACTTGTCTGCGATGTTCGATTGCATGGCGGCGAGGACGGCTTGCTCATTCGGAATTTCACTGATGCCAGCTTCGCCCAGAGGCAACGCCATGTGGGCGATTGATGTCCAGATAAACATGGCGACCGCACCAAGAATACCAGCTAGAAGAATTTTCATAGATCGGGAGGATGAAGTAAGAAGGAAGAATTAAGAAGGATAAAATGACGCGCGATTTTGCGCAGCGGCTGGCTGGCGCTAGAGCGCGAGCATTGTGCCGCGACAGTTCGAACTACCGCAGTGGCAGGCGAATTCTTTTTTTGATTCTTCGGTGATGGGTTCGTCGATTTCCATCGCATAATCGTAAAAGAGTTCCTCGCCACGTTCGATATCGCGGATTGCGTAGATGAAGATGCGGTCGTCTTCCTCGATCGCTTCGCAGTTTGGATCGCAACAATGGTTGATCCAGCGCGCATCGTTACCGCCGATCTCGGGATTGATTACTTCGCCGCTATCCAGACCGAAATTGAATGTGTGCGGGTCGTTCTCGTCGTTGGGAGCGCCTTCCCAGGAGACGCGTTGGCCGGCGTATTCGATGATGCGGGCGCCCCTGCGGATGAACCGTGTGGCGTAAGCGCCCCGGCCATGGACGCCAGACTCGCGAACTTCAATCCGTCGGACTGGTTTTCGACGTTTGGTTTTTTTCCGCACAGCAACTCAAATCTGTCAGGTCGAAAATCGCTCGCGCACTTCGGCTGGCACGCGGGTCGGCCGCCCGGTCCTCGCATCGACGGGGCACCACAGCGTGCGAGCTTGTGATAAGAGCTGGCGGTTGCTCTTGCGGCGGATTTCGGTGAAGCGTTCGAACGTGAGCCGGGTGGCTTTGCCGACCCATGTGCGAAGCACGATTTCGTCATCGAGAGTGGCCGGCGTTTTGTAGTCAATCTCGTGGCGCAATACGACCCACCCGATCGCCGCCTGAGCTTCGGAGCTGGCAAGCGCTCGCCAATGCGCGGTGGCGACATCCTGCACCCATCGCAGGTAAACGGTGTTGTTCACGTGATCTTGCTCATCGATATCGCCCGGAAGAACCGGAACTGTCATTTCGAAAGCGGAGGATATCACAAATGAGAAGCCAGAAGTTAGAAGTCAGAAGGAAGAGCGCAGCCGAAAACTCAGAGAGAAAAATCCTTACAACGTAGCACTGTCTTGCATACGATTCCCGGCAGATGAACGAACGGGAGGCAGAGATTGCGTCAGCCGTGCCCGCTGACCTAGATTCGTTGCCCCGGCTCGACGGATTTCGCTTGCGCGGGCTGGAGATGACGCGGCTGGAAACTTTCATCGACGCAGCCTTCGCCTTCGCAATCACGATGCTGGTGATCGCCGCGCAGCAAATCCCGGACGATATCGAAACGCTTCTGGCCGCTTTCAAGAATGTCCCCGCCTTTATCGCGAGCGTCATCGTGGTCGGGATCTTTTGGCGGGGCCATTGGTTATGGAGCCGGCGTTACGGCTTGGAAGATGGCAAGTCGATTTTCATCAGCTGGACAATGATGGTCACAATCCTGATCTATATATATCCGCTCAAAGCGATTTTTGGTTCCATGTGGTTTCTGCTCAGCGATGGCCACGTTGGTCATCCTCTCGGGCTGCGTCGCGATGCCCAGGCACGCGCTCTTTTCGCAATCTTTGCCCTCGGCTTTACCGCGATCGCTTTGGAGATCCTGCTGCTGAATTTGCGAGCCTGGCAATTGCGAGAGCCGTTACGATTGAACGACCGGGAAAAGTTAATCACGCGACAAGAGATAACGGGATGGAGTGTGCCCGTCGGCATCGGGCTCGTCTCACTAGGGTTAGCTCTTACCTTGCCAATAGAGCACGTCGCCTGGAGCGGCTGGATCTATTTCTCGATGGTCATCCTTGTCCCGCTGCACTCTGCCTACCGCGCGCGGAGAATGGCGCCTAGGGGAGAAGGTGGCGGAAGGAAGAAATGAAAAGGAAGAATTAACGAGGCTCAAACGGCGAAACTTTCACCGCAGGAGCAGTGGGCGACGGCGTTTGGATTCGTCACTTTGAAGCCGCCTTTCTGCAAATCTTCGCTGTAATCAAGGACTGAGCCGCTCACGAACAGTGCGCTCTTTGGATCGACAACCAAGCGCACGTTGGAGGTCGGCACGAGGATATCGCGCTCTTTAGGGCCATCCACCAAATCCATAACGTATTGCAGGCCGGAACAGCCGCCGCCGACTACGGCCAGGCGTAATGCACCGGTGGGCTTGCCCTTTTCCTCCAGCAGCGATGCCAGTTTTTGCGCGGCTTTCTCGGTCACCTGGACCAGGCGCTCGTTGCCGATCTTGTAATTAATTGTCGGGGATTCGGTGGTCATTCAAAAAGGATAATCAGAAATACGTTTTGGTCGTTTAATCTTGCGCCTCTGCATGGAGCAATTGAGCGATTTCATTTTGCACGCTTTCCAATTGGTCTAGCCGCAATCGTGGGTCCGGTACGATGAAGACATCGCCAGTTTCGCCGTGCTCGTAAATCAAAACACGCCGGCTTGCATTTTCCTCGGTCTTTATCTGTTTTATTACCCGCTTACGCTCAAGCATGGCCGCCAGGACATAGCACGCATTCGCCGGAGGATTGTCCGATGCAATCAAACGGCGGAAGAGCTGCTCGGCATTTTCTTTTGCCAGAGGTTCAGCCGGCGGCGCCGGCAGAGGCTCGTAGCGCGATTTCCAAAACGAGAACGGCTGAATATTCTCGTTCCGGCTACGCCACGCTTCTTCGCTCAAATCCTCGCGTCGATAACCATCCGCGTCGTGAAAAAGCAGGGTGTAAAAACATTCTCCGGGTGCGAACGGGCGATGGGTCACGGCGCAGGCGTCCGCCCGATGCTTGATCGCCCATTCTTCTGGCAACGGATTCATTGCGCAACTATACGTCGCGCGGTGAAAAGATGAAAGCCGGGCGCTTCGCGGTTGGAAGCGCGAAGGTAGAACAGATAGAGGCCAATGGCAGTGAACAGGAGGTTCGGGGTCCAGGCCGCGATCCACGGAGCGACGCGATCGCCTTCACCGAGCGCGAGGAAAAGCTGGACCAGGAAGTTCATCGAGAAAACGAGAACCACCGCAGCCGCAACACTTGATAACACGCCCCGGCGTGAGTACCCAATTCCAAGCGGGGCCGCGATACAAACGACTACCAGGCACGTCCAAGGCAGGGCGAGACGATATTGGAGATGAGTGCGGAACGGCGCAAGCAGCGTGGCGGGAAAATCGGAATTGAAATGCAGATACTCCCGTAGCTCTGGCAAACTCAGGAATTCTGCGCGCACGTTTGCGCTGCCCAGCCGGAAAGGAGTCTCGCTCCAATGTTCGACCTTCAGCCAAGGATAAATCTGTTCGTCGACGATATTTCCCGAATGATCGTAATGAACGACTCTCGCATTCTCCAGATCCCAGGTTTTGGTCTCGGCACGATAAAAAGCGCGCGTTGCCGTGTAACTCGTAACGATGTTGTCGTTCGCATCCTGTTGGAGCACCTGCACGTTGTTGAACGCCTTGCTGCCCAGGCGAAAATTCTGAATAAACCAGGTGCGCAAGTCGGTTCGATTCCGAAAGATTTGTCCCTCAATAAAGGGGTCCGGACGGCCGCGCGCTTCTGAGAGGACAGCTTTGCGCGCCAGTTCCGCGTGCGGCGCAAGCGAGTAGTTCAGCGCCATGCTAACTCCCACCGTGAAGAGACCGATTGCTATCAACGGAAGGAGAACGCGCGGCAGACTTATACCTGCGGTCAGCATCGACACGATCTCGTTGGCCCGCGACATTCTGCCCAGCGTAAAAAGGAGCGCGAGCAAAAGGGAAACCGGGAGAAGAATGATGAAAATCTGAGGAACCTGGGTGGCATAATAGTGGGCGACCAGACCAAGTCCGATATGTTCCTCGATAAAGGTGGAAATATTGTCGCTGATATCGAAAATGAGCCAGATCGAGATAAAACCTGCGATGCAGTAGAGATAGACCTGCAGGAAATTGCGAACGACGTAACGATCGAGAAGTCTCACGAGATTTTCGAATTTCGATTTGCGATTCGCCGATTACAATAGCATTTCCCCAAGCGATGATCGCGTTGAAAGATTCCCTCGGCACCGAATTTGTCGAACGTGTTCGCGCATTTTTTTCCGAGAATGGGACGCTCTCGAAGGCGAAGAATTTCGAGTTCCGTCTCCCACAGCAGGGAATGGCGGCGGCGGTGGCGACGGCACTCGAAGAAGAGCGCCATCTGGTGGTCGAAGCGGGCACCGGTGTAGGCAAATCGCTGGCCTATCTCACCCCGGCAATTCTATTTGCGATCGAGCAGCACAAAAGAGCAATCGTCTCGACCCACACAATTAATCTTCAGGAACAGCTTCTTTACAAAGATATTCCTATCTTAAAGAAGATTTTGCCGGTGGAGTTCGAGGCCGCGCTCATGAAAGGGCGGCAAAACTATCTGTGCCCGCGGCGATTGGAACGCGCACTTCAGCAACAAAACGAGCTTTTCACTGGGCCCGAGCAAAATGAGCTGACGCGACTCGCGGAGTGGGCGCGAACGACCCGCGACGGCTCTCTCAGCGACTTGCCGATCGAGCCCGACCCGAAAGTTTGGGTCCAGGTCTGCAGCGAGCCGCACATCTGCACGGGAAAAACCTGCGGGCAGGGTCCGGGCTGTTTTTATCAGCAAGCACGCAAGCGGCTGCTGGCAGCCGATGTGTTGGTGATCAACCACACCCTGCTGTTCATTCTTCTGGTAAGCCCAGAGGTGCAGGAAGAACGTGAAAGCGGCTATCTCTTTCCAAACGACTTTATCATTTTTGATGAGGCCCACACGGTCGAACAAGTTGCCTCCCGGCAGATCGGGATCGGTATCTCGCAATACGGGCTAAGATCGACAATCCAGCGACTTTACAATCCGCGCACGCGCAAGGGACTCTTCACCGTGATGCGTGACGCGGCCGGCGTCCGATTGGTGGCGGACCTTGTCGATGAGGTGGACAAATTTTTCGCAGCAGTCGAATCATCCTGCGATTTTCGAAAGGGCCGTGAATTTCGTGTCCGCGTGCCGGAGCTTGTGCCTGACACGATTACCGGACGCCTGACCGGGTTGCAGGCGCGTATCGCCGAAGTCGCAAAACGCGCCGACGATGAATTTCTGAAAGCCGAATTGCAGGAGCTCGGCCGGCGCATTCGCGATGCGCGCGACGGCATTGCCATCTTTCTCGAGCAAGGCGCTCGCGAATACGTTTACTGGGTCGAACGTACCGGCAAAACGTCCCAATTCCTCTCACTGAATGCGGCGCCAGTGGACATCGCGCCGGTCTTGCGCCGCATGATTTTTCGCGAGGATTGTTCGTGTGTGATGACAAGCGCGACGCTCTCAGTTGGCCGTCCTGATCTGGCATATTTCCGGCGGCGCATCGGAGCAGAGGACGTCGAAGCGTTGTTGCTCGGAGGTCCGTTCGATTTTCGCAGCCAGATGAAAATGTTTGTTGTGCAGAAAATGCCCGACCCGCGAGACGCGGGTTACGAGAAGGCGCTCGAGCATTGGATCGCGCATTTCGTCGAAGTGACAGAGGGACGCGCCTTTGTCCTTTTTACGAATTATCGCGGCATGCAGACGGTGGCCGATCAAATGAGAGAATTTTTTTCGCGAAAGAAATTCAATCTTCTGGTGCAAGGCGGCGGCGCTCCACGGGGCCTTTTACTTGAGCAATTCAAGGCGACACCGCGCAGCGTCCTCTTTGGCACGGACAGCTTTTGGATGGGTGTGGACGTTCCGGGCGAGGCGTTATCCAATGTGATCATCACCCGGCTGCCTTTCGCGGTGCCGGACCATCCGTTGATCGAGGCGAAACTTGAGCTCGTCGAGGAACACGGCGGCGATCCGTTCACCGAATATTCGTTGCCGGAAGCGATCCTCAAACTTCGACAAGGCGTCGGTCGCCTGATCCGGACGAAGAGCGATCGCGGCATCATCGTCATTCTGGACAACCGGATCGTGACCAAGCCGTACGGGCGTGCGTTTCTGCAGGCATTGCCGAAATGCCCGGTGAAGATTATTTGATATGTTCACTTGAACGTGAAACGCAGTTGAGTGTAATTTGAGCGCATGAAGCGCTCTTCAGCGTCGAGTTCCACCACAGCAAAGGATCAAGAAGCCAGGATTCAGCAGATTTTAGCGATTCTGCACAAGTGGGGGATTCATACTCTCGGCGAGTTCGCTGCGCTCGATAAAGACCAGGTTGGCGTGCGACTTGGTGTCGAAGCGGTGCGAATGTGGGAACGCGCAAACGCGCAGTCCAATCGGCTGCTCAAACTGGTCCGACCGCCTGAGTCATTCGAGGAGAGCTTCGAATTTGAAAACGAAATTGAAACAGCCGAGCCGCTGCTCTTTATGCTTCGCCGTTTTTTGGAACAGCTTTCCTTGCGACTGAGCTCGCTCTATCTCGTCGCAAAAGAACTGACGCTGCGAATTACTTTTGCCAATCCGCCCACCGTACAGGAGGACGGATTCGTTGGGGTGAACAAGCAGATTTACGAACGCGCTTTCAAAATTCCGCAGCCAACCAACGATATCGATCTTCTCTTCCGCATGCTTCATACGCATCTGGAGAATTTTAATTCGGAACATCCGATCATTGCTGTCTCGTTGGAGGCGCAGCCGATCAAACCTCCAAAACAGCAATTTGGATTATTTGAAACAACATTGCGCAATCCGCATCAACTATCGGAAACTCTCGCGCGCTTGACTGCTCTACTGGGGACCGATCGAGTCGGCACGCCGGTCTTGGAAGAAACGCATCGGCCCGATGCGTTTCGGATGGAACCATTTTCGTGGCATGCTGCAGCGTCCGCTGTCGCCAGCGGAGAGCTTCCTGATGCGCTGAGGACAGCGCACACTGCAACAGCGCTGCGAAGATTTCGTCCAGTTGCATCTGCTTCTGTTTTCATTTCAGACAACTGGCATCTTCAGAGCGAAAAAATTCGCGGCAAAGTCGTCGACCAGCGCGGTCCCTATTTGATTTCTGGAAATTGGTGGGACGAAAACTCTTGGGAGCGCGCCGAATGGGATCTGCAACTCGAGAACGGCCATCTGCTTCGCGCTCATGCAAGCGAGGGAAATTGGGAAATTGATGGGATCTACGATTAGCGACCGCTTTAACGGTTCAACGCTTCAACGAAACATGTCCTACGTCGAACTTCATGCGTGCAGCGCATTTAGTTTTCTGCGTGCCGCTTCGTTGCCGGAGCAATTAGCCGAGGTTGCCGCCGAATTATCAATGCCGGCGTTGGCGTTGCTCGATCGGAACGGCGTTTACGGGGTGCAACGCTTTTCGGTTGCAGCACGCGAGCAAAATATTCGGCCAATCATTGGTTGCGAATTGGAAATGGAAGACGGTTCGATTCTGCCCCTGCTCGTCGAAAACCGAACAGGCTACAAAAATTTGTGCGAACTGCTCACTCAAGCGCATTTGCGGAGCGAGAAAGGGAAGTGCGCCGTGCGGTGGGATGAGCTGCCGCAATTTGTGGAAGGACTAGTCCCACTCTTTGGATCGGGGAGCGCATGCGTCCTCGCATGCAACATTCGACGTCTCGCCGAATGTACAACGAACGCCCATGACATCCTCCACGTTAAAGAAGTTTCCGGCGAGGGCGCCGGAAACAGCACGCGACGCGCGTGCGCTCCCCAGAATTCTGCGGATCGCGCACAGTTTTTGGTCGATGTATTCGGGCGGGAAAACGTTTTTGTTGAAATTCAGCAGCATTTACTTCGCGGAGAGGAGCGGATTAATCGGCAACTTGTCGATCTCGCGCGCGCTTATCGATTGTCGATCTTGGCGACAAATGGGGTCCATTACGCCAAGCCTTACGGACGCGAAGTTCTCGATGTTTTCACCTGTATTCGCGAATACACGCACTTGGATGCTGCGGGAAAACTGCTGACGCAAAATGCCGAACGGCATCTAAAGAATGATCGCGAAATGCGCGAACTCTTTCACGATCTGCCAGAAGCGATTGAAAACACATGGCGCCTCGCGGAGCGGCTCACGTTTTCCCTCGAAAATCTGGGCTACGAATTTCCGGAATATCCGGTGCCGGCCGGTCACACGATGGATTCATTTTTGCGCACGATCGTCTGGTTTGGCGCGCAACAACGTTACGCTGCGATCAGCGCAAAAGTAAAACGGCAGCTTGAGGAAGAACTCGCGCTCATCAGCAAGCTCGGGTTCCCGGGATATTTTTTGATCGTCTGGGACATCGTGAATTTTTGCCGCGAACACAACATCATGGTCCAGGGCCGGGGCAGTGCTGCAAACAGCGCGGTTTGTTATTGCCTCGGTATCACGCCGGTTGATCCGGTGGAAAATCATCTCGTCTTCGAGCGTTTCCTGAACGAGAGCCGCAAAGGTTGGCCTGACATCGACCTGGATCTTCCCAGCGGCGACCGGCGCGAAGCTGTGATCCAGGAAATTTATTGCCGTTACGGCAAACATGGCGCGGCCATGACTGCAAACGTGATCAGTTATCGCGGACGCAGTGCCGCCCGCGAAATTGGCAAGGCGTTAAATTTTTCGCCGAGCATTTTGGATCGCTTCTCACATTTATTTGCCAATGGCGATTTTCCACACACGATGGAATTGGAAGCGCAAATCGAGGCGGCTGGTTTACCGAAGGATCATCCGCGCATGCCCGCGTTCGTCCGGTTGTATCACGCGATCTACGGCTTGCCGCGACATCTCGGTCAGCATTCTGGCGGGATGATCATTTGCCAGAATAAACTCAGTTCGTTCGTGCCGCTGGAGAACGCGTCCATGCCGGGGCGGGTGGTCGCGCAATGGGACAAGGACGACTGCGAAGATCTTGGGATCGTAAAAGTCGATTTGTTAGGTCTCGGCATGATGTCCGTCATGCAGGATGCGTTCGAGCTTTGCCGCGAACGTGGGCGACCTCTCGATCTCGCTCACATTCCCAAGGATGATCGCGCGACCTTCCAGATCATGCAGCACGCCGACACGATCGGTGTTTTCCAAATCGAAAGTCGCGCGCAAATGGCGACGCTGCCGCGGATGAAACCGGAATGTTTTTACGACGTTGTAATTGAAGTGGCGATCATCCGGCCGGGACCGATCCAGGGCGACATGGTGCATCCGTATTTGAACCGGCGGGCGGGTCGCGAAGAAGTCACTTATTTTGACGACCGATTAAAGCCGGTGCTCGGCCGGACACTTGGCGTGCCGTTGTTTCAAGAGCAGATGCTCAAGATCGCGATGATCATGGCCGATTTTTCCGGTAATGAAGCCGAGGAGCTGCGGCGGGCGCTCAGTTTTCATCGTTCTGAAGAACGAATGCAGAAAGTGAGCGTGAAATTGCGCGCGGCCATGGAGCGAAAAGGCGTCCTGCCGGACAAGATCGACAAAATCATTCACTCAATCACATCATTTGCGCTTTACGGATTTCCGGAATCGCACGCGATCAGTTTCGCCATTCTTGCTTATGGGAGCGCGTATTTAAAAGTGCATCGTGCACCAGAATTTTACGCGAGCCTGCTCAATAACCAGCCGATGGGCTTTTACACCCCGGCAACGATCGTAAAAGACGCGCAGCGACATGGGTTGAAGATCAAACCGGTTTGTGTTTTGCGATCCGATTGGCGTTGCACAGTTGTCGATGACAACACAGTGCGTTTGGGCTTTTGCCTCGTGAACCGATTGCGGCAGGAACACGCCGAAGAACTCGTGCGCCAACGCGAAAATCGAGAGTTCGGGTCGTTGGACGATTTCAAACGGCGGGCGCAGCTTTCGAAGGAAGAATTGCGCACATTGGCGGAATTAGGCGCGCTCAACTGTTTCGCTCAACATCGGCGGGAAGCGATGTGGAACGTGGAAGAGACGATTCATGACGATTTGCTGGGGAGCGCGGGCGCCTCGCCCGCTGTGTCACGCGCCTCGCGGGATACTCTTCGGGAGCTTTTCGGCGGGGGCGCCGAAAAGAGCGGGCGGGGCGCCCGCGCTCCCCTCGCACCGATGACCTTACCTGAGCGAGTGCGGGCCGATTACGAGACGATGAACCTCACAACCGGTCCGCATCCGATGAAGCTGTTGCGTGAAAATTTCCCGAATATTTGGCGAACGATCGACCTCGTGCACGCGCGACATGGTTCGATCATTCAGATTGCCGGGAACGTGATTTGCCGGCAGCGTCCCGGCACCGCAAAAGGATTTGTTTTTATCAGTTTGGAAGACGAGACCGGCGTTTCAAATGCAATTGTTGAGCCAGAGTTGTTCGAACGGTTTCGGCTCGTCATTACAGAGGAAGCATTTCTGTTGATCGAAGGCGAAGTGCAGAATTCGGATGGCGTGGTTTTAATTAAAGCTCGCGAAATCAGATCGCTGGCGCACGAACAACTCATCGGCAGTGAGTCGCATGATTTCCATTAAAGTAGCGCAAGCCTCCTGGCTTGCGCAGCAACCGGGACGGTCGCGCTACTCCCCCGCGTGATGGGGCTCTGGCACTTTGGGCTCGGTAGGCCTTTCGGCAGGCTTCTCATCCGCCTCGAGCCATTCCGTGTGAAAAACACCAGGCTTGTCCACGCGCTCGTAGGTATGCGCGCCAAAAAAATCGCGTTGCGCTTGCAACAGATTCGCCGGCAAACGCGCGGAGCGGTAACTGTCGAAGTAAGCGAGCGAGGCAGAAAACGCGGGCGCAGCTACGCCATGTTTAATCGCCGTCGATAGAACAAGACGCCATTTCGGCTGCGCTTTTCTAATCGCCCTTGTGAAATATCGGTCGAGCAGCAGATTGTGCAGGGCGGCATCGCGCTTGTATGCCTCGACAATTCGGTTTAGGAATCTCGCGCGGATGATGCAACCGCCGCGCCAGATGGTCGCGATGTCGCTGAGGTTGAGGTTCCAGTCGTAGGTCGTGCTTCCAGAGCGAAGCAGCTCCATTCCCTGCGCGTAAGAAACGATTTTCGATGCATAAAGCGCGTCGCGCACTGAATCGACGAGCCGCGCACGATTGCCTTTGAATGTTCGAGCCCTCGGGTGCGGCAAAATTTTCGCCGCGGCCACCCGGTCTTCTTTCCGCGATGAGATAACGCGCGCCTCAACCGCTGCGTTAATTGTAGAAATGACGACGTATTGGCGGATTGCGGCTTGAAGCGTCCAGATGCCGGTTCCTTTTTGTCCCGCCTTGTCGAGTATCATGTCGACGAGTGGCTTGCCTGTGTCGGGATCAATCTTTCGGAAAATCACGGAAGTGATTTCGATGAGATAACTTTCCAGTTCGCCTTTGTTCCATTCAGCAAACGTGTCGGCCAGTTGCGCGGCATCCATTCCGAGGACGTCTCTTAGAATAGCGTAAGCTTCGCATATTAACTGGATATCGCCGTACTCGATGCCGTTGTGCACCATCTTGACGTAGTGACCGGCGCCGTCCGGTCCCATGTATCGGCAACACGGTTCGCCATCGACTTGAGCGGCGATCTTGCGGAAAATTGGCGCGATAATTTCCCATGACTCGCGCGACCCGCCCGGCATCAGCGAAGGGCCTTTGAGCGCGCCTTCTTCGCCGCCCGACACGCCCATGCCCACGAAATGAATTCCTTTGCTCTCTAATTCCTTTCCCCGCCGTTGCGTATCGGTGAAAAGTGAATTTCCTCCATCGATGATGATATCGCCCTTTTCGAGCAGCGGGACGAGTTCATTGATGACCGCGTCAACGGGAGGCCCAGCCTTCACCATCATCATTGCTATGCGCGGCTTTTTCAGCGCACCGACAAACTCCTCAATCGTGCGCGTTGGCTGAATGTTTTTTCCTTTGGCACGGCCGGCAGCGAATTTCTCGGTAACTTCTGTCGTGCGATTGAAAACAGCGACGGAAAATCCCTTCGATTCCATGTTGAGTGTGAGATTTTCGCCCATCACACCCAAACCGATCAGGCCAATATCACATTGATTGGTTGTCATTTTAGTATCTTCTTTTCTGACGTCTTTGGAGAATAATCACTTTAACGAGCTTTTGGAGTGCATGGCAAATCCCGTTTGCGAAGTTTTATTGACCGAGGCGCTGCTTAAAGCGCCAGAGAACAATGGTGACCCGGCAATCGGCGGAGTCGTTGACTTCTGGGGCGTTGTTCGCGGGATTGAAGACGGGCGAGAGATCGAGGGGATAGAATACGAAGCGCATCGGGAAATGGCCGAGCATCAGCTAAGGCAGATTGCGGACCAGGCAAAGGAAAGCTTCCCGCTTAAGCTCATTATCATTCACCATCGACTGGGATTTATTGGCGTCGGACAATCCTCACTTTTCGTGCGAGTGGCGAGCCAGCATCGCGCTGAGGCATTCCGGGCGAACCAATGGATGGTGGATGAGTTGAAGAAAAGGGTTCCGATCTGGAAACGACCACGGTTCAAAGTCGGGAATCTGCGGCGCGCCTTGCAAGGCGAGGCGGCGACAGCGAAATGAATTGGGCGAATCGTTTAACACTTAGCCGTCTTGTGCTGACGGTGCTTTTTGTTCTGGCGTTAAATTCCTCCTGGCAATATGCGCGCACCTGTGCCCTTGTGATTTTTGTCATCGCCGGTCTGACAGACTTTATCGATGGGGAAATCGCCCGCCGTTACGGAGTCATCACAAATTTTGGCAAACTAATGGATCCGCTGGTGGACAAGATCATGATGGCAGCGGCCTTTATTTCGCTGGTGCCTCTGAAAGCTGTGCCGGCGTGGGCGGCCACAACAGTCGTGGCGCGCGACTTTTTGATTACCGGTCTGCGCTTGATGGCCAGCGCCAAAGGCCGGGTTTTGCCCGCGGACTCGCTCGGGAAGCAAAAAACCTCGTGGCAAATCATTACGGTGATTTTTTTCCTGGGTCTCTTTTCGGCGAGCGAACTGCGACTTGCTGACGAAAGGTCCATGTGGTGGCTGCACGCGTGGAATCAGGCGGGCCCAATCCTGGTGTGGATCACGGTGGCTTTGACGGTTTACTCGGGACTTGGGTACGCCTGGCGGAATCGTGAAGTGATCGCGCCGGATCAATAGCGGGCAAGGGAATTAGAACCCGT
>Ga0207706_10004102_pt1 | contig 13761 bp, 8 predicted proteins | sample KBSC53metaG_FD_184318 | JGI IMG/M metagenome (GOLD analysis project Ga0207706, IMG submission 184318) | Corn rhizosphere microbial communities from Kellogg Biological Station, Michigan, USA - KBS C5-3 metaG (SPAdes) (version 2) | ecosystem: Host-associated > Plants > Roots > Rhizosphere > Soil ... | reverse complement strand
CCAGCCCCACATAAGTCCCTTTACCCAACCACTTCGACATCTGCGCAATCTCCCGCATCCGCTTCGCATACCCCGCAATCTCACCTTTATGCAGATAGCTCTTGGTCGACAGGCCCAACACCTTTTTCAACGACTCATTACCCTGCAACCCCGTCCCCAACCGCGCCGCGCCTTGCAGTTGCACCTCCAACCGCCGGAACAACGCCTGGCGCCGCTGGATAAACGCCGTCCTGTCCAACGCACCGTCCTTCAAGCGCTGATGCAACCGCTCGATCTCCTCCAGCGTCTGCGCCACGTCATCCAGATGTCGCGCCCAGGCCGACGTCGCACTGCCGATGCCTACCGAGCCCTTCGCCATGAAACTCTGCAGCAAGTCATAGTTGTCGATCACCTCCGTACCGACCGCTGCACGCCTCTGCAAGTGACGACTTACCTCCTCGGCATGCCGCATCAACCAGGCCTCCTCGACCGAGCAATTCACGCTGTGGCTGTCGGGAATAATCACCAGTTGTCCCGGCGCCACCAAACCGGGGCGCAGGTGCCTATTCAGCACGTCAAAATGAGCGGAACGCTGGCGGCCCGGGGCGCCGCCCATCAGTCGGTTTTTCAAGCTCTGATAGTCTGTCGCGCGGTCGTTGATAAAGCTTTGCGCCATGCCTCACATCCGGTGAGCAATGAAGATGGCGTCGAAATATAAGCAAGCGCCTAGGCCCCGGACACACGTCCAGGGGGGGCGATTTACATTTGGGAAGCTGCCTACGCAGCAAAGAAATACAGCCTACGGAAACAATCCTAATACCCGGTCATTTCCAGGTAACCCACCCCACCCTCGAACTGCACCGGGCCTTCCCAGTACGGGATACTCAGGTTCATCCAGGCATTCGGGTTGACTGCTTGCGTAGTGATATCCAGCTGCTTGCCGGGGATTTTCAGTGACCAGCGGGTGGGGATCTTGCGCCCTTCTATGGCCGTCGTTTCCAGCGGCGTCAGTTGGATATCCGCGTTGTGCAGGGTTTGTGTATGGCCCTCGCGATCAATCCAGGTGCCGGTCAGGTAGGACGCGCCATCGGTTTGCCGTACTCGGAACAACATCAATTGCTCGCCCCGGTCCAGGTGCAGGGAAAACCAGTCCCAGCCGGTCTGGCTGGCGGTCAGCGGTTGGCTGCTCCATTCGCGGTCGAGCCAGGCCGGGCCGCTGACTTGATACACCCGGCCATCAAGGCTGACGCTGCCGCTGGCGTTGAAAAACGGTTGGCTGTAGTAGTACGAGGCCTGGCCCTGGTCGGATTTGCGGCTGTAACCGCTGTCGCCCTGCAGCACCAATGGACGGCTGGATGTCAGGTGCAGGTCGTAGGCGAATTGCGCACCGCTGGCCTTGAGTTGCATGTCCGACAAGGCGCCCAGTGCACCCGGGCGGGTGGCGAAATTCCAATCATCGATCCAGGCGTTGAACGGCACTGCCTGGGCCCCGGCCTGGCCGACGCCACCGCGTGCGTAACGCTCGGCGGCGTAATGGTGGGTGGCGGACGTGACGGCCGCGTGGCCGAGCCACACGGTGGCGTCATGCCAGCCTGCTTGCACCGGACCGGCCTTGAGTGCATTGCGAAACAACGTCCATTGCACGCCAAATACATTACCCTGCGCGTCCTTGAGATTGGCCGTGACGTACCACCATTCGATACGGAAGTCCGCATGGGGGCCATGATCCTCGGGGAAGCTGAACACCTTGCCCGGTACCACCTGGGCAAAGTCCGCCGCGTCGCTGCCCAGGCCGGCAAAGCTTTCCTGTGGCGCAGGCACTTTGTCGCAAGCAGCCAGTAACAGGCACGCCACCAACAGGGGCTTAATCTTCATGGGCAAACGTCCTCAACAAATCCGCAGGACGGCTGCGGTACAACTGCCACAACGGCCAGGCCGACGCCAGAAGGGTCGCCAGCATCGCCAGCCCGAGCAATTGCGCCAGCTGCCACGGGAACACCTGCAATGGCAGGCGCCAACCAAACGCCTGCACGTTGATCACCGCATCCAGGCACCACGCCAACAGCAGGCCGAGCGGTACGGCCAGCACCAATGTGAGCACCGCCAGCAGCCAGGTCTGGCCGAGGTTGAGCAGCATCAATTGCCGACGCGTGACGCCCAATGCCCACAGCGGTGCGAGCTGGCCCAGGCGGCTCTGGCTCTGGGTCAACAGGCTGATGAACAACGCCACGCCGGCCACGCCCAAGGTCAGGCTGTTCAGGGCAGCGGTGGCGGCGAAGGTGCGCTCGAACACCTGGCTCGACCAGCCCTTGAGTTGTTCTTGATCGACAATACGGCTGTCGTCCAGGACAAAGGCGCGCTGCACCTCACGTACCAGCGGCGCCACGTCCGACGGTGACACCCGCAGGTTGAAACGCGCCGGTGACAGCGTCGGCCAGTGCGCCAGCAGATGTTGTGAGTTGACCAGCACATGCCCCTTGGGATTGCCGTAATCGGCGTAAATCCCCACCACCTTCGGCGACCACACACCCTGGGGCGTGGGGATGTTCACGGCATTGCCCAGTTTCACCCCGAGCCGGCGCGCCAGTTGCTCGCTGAGCATCAAGGTGTTGCCCTTCTGCAACTGGTCCCAGGGTTCGCTCGTGGCCTCCAGCAGCGGCCAATGCTGACGGTAGGTGGGATCGTCGACCACGCCAAACAGGTCCGCCGGCCAGCCCTGCACTTGCACGGCGACCTGCCAGGTGGGCAGCACGGCCTGCACTAACGGCTGTTGCGCCAGCCAGGTGCCGAGTTGTTCGGCCTGGGCAGGGCTTTGTGGGTTGAGATACAACTCGGCAGTCAGGCGCTGCTCCAGCCAGTTGTTGAAGGTATGACGAAAACCCGAGGTCATGGAGCCCGCGCCGATGTTCGCGGCCAGGGCCAAGAGCAGCGCCATCAGGGCCAGGCTCAAGGCCGGCAACTGCTGGCGGCAGTCGGCGAGAAACCACTGGCCGAGCACCGAACGGCTACGCCCCAACACGGCCTTGAGCAGGCCGTTGAGCAGCACCGGCAACCCCAGGGCGGCGCCAAGCAGCAATGCCGCCATCAGTACAAAGCCGGCAGCCAGGCTGTTACCCAGCCACAGCGCCAGCACGGCGATCAGCAACGCAGCCGCGGCCACCCACGCTTGACGACGCAACCAGCGCCCGTGAGCTTCATGCCAGGCCTGTGCGTTGGCCAGCGCCAGCAAGGGCAGGCGCGCCGCCCGCCACAGGCTGCCGGCACCGGCGAGCACCGCACCGAGCAGGCTCAAGCCCAGCCCCGCGCCCCACCACCACGGGCTGAGGCTCAACTGTCCCGGTACTTCAGCGCCATACAAGCCACGCAGGCTGGCGGCCACATCGGGCAATAGCAGACTGGCCAACAAGTAGCCGCTGGCGACGCCCAGCACACCACCGAGCAGCGAGAGCACGCCCAATTCCACGCTCAAGCTCACAATCAGCAGGCGCACGCTGACCCCACACGCGCGCAACGTGCGCAGCAGCCCGCGCCGTTGCTCCAGGGCCAGGCCGATGGCGGCATGCACGATGAACAGCCCCACCACGAAGGACAGGAAGCCCAACGCGTCGAGGTTCAGGTGAAAGCTTTCGGTGAGGCGAGCGAGGTTATTGTCCTCGCCTTGCTTGAGTTGCAACCCGGCGGGCGGCGTGGGTTGGCTGGCGGCGAATGGCTTGTCCACCAGCAGCCGCGACAGGCGCTCAGACATATCCAGCACAGGCTGGGCAAAACCGATGTCGGTGAGCAACAGGCCGGGCGCCATGTCTGGTTGGGCTTGCAATGGCGGCAGTGTGCGGCCGCCCACAGTGGTCGGTTGCTGGCCTTCGCGCAGCCCCAAGACCTGCAAGGTCTGCGGCGCGATCCAGGTACGCCCCGGCGGATCAAAAAACGCGAGCATCTGCGCCTGGCTCAAGCGCTGCCCCGCCACGGCGCCGCTGCCGGGCAACGACAACGGATCGATGCCCATCAACTGCAGGCGTACATCCTCCTGCCCCTTGAGCTGCACCCGCCCCTGTACCACCGGAGACACCGGCCAGCCAGCGCGGCGCAATTGAGCGAAGACCGCCTGGGGGAAACTCGCCCCGTCCGGCGCACCGAGGCTGGCCTGGGGTTCGCCGCCGATCAATTGGCTGGCGCGGGCATAGCTGTCTCGCGCCTGGCTGTTGAGGGCTTGCACGCCAATCAACAGCGCGGTGGCCAGCCAGAGGCCGGTGAGCACGCTGAAAAACTGCACGGGATGCCGTCGCCAGTGGCTGAGCAATGCGCGCAAGGTCCACTGAAATACCGCCATCTCAGGCGGCGCCTGCGGCTAGGACGCGCCCACGCTGCAACACCACCTGCCGGTCCAGTCGTGCAGCGATGCGCGGGCTGTGGGTGACCATCAACAGGCTGGTGGGGCTGTCGCGCAAGAGGTCCAGCAACAGTTGCAGCACTTCGTCGCTGGTCGCCTCGTCCAGGTTGCCGGTGGGCTCGTCGGCCAACAACAGGCCCGGGCGTGACGCCAATGCGCGCCCCACCGCCACCCGTTGCTGCTGGCCGCCGGAGAGTTGTTCCGGGTAGCGCTTGAGCAAATCCCCCAGGCCCAGGCGCTCGACCAATTGCGCCTGCCACTGCGGGTCAAAGCGCCCCGCCAGCCGCGCCTGGAACGCCAGGTTATCCTCGACCGGCAAGCTGCCGATCAGGTTGAACTGCTGGAACACCAGACCGATTTCGGTACGTCGCCAATGGGCCAGCTGCGCTTCGCTCAGTTGGTCAAGGCGCTGCTCGCCCACCCGGATGCTGCCGCCATCCACACGGTCGAGCCCGGCCACCAGGTGCAGCAAGGTGCTCTTGCCGCTGCCCGACTCGCCCATCAGCGCCAGGCTGCTGCGCCGGCCCAGGTGCAGATCGACACCGGCCAACACTGCCAAAGGCCCCTGGGGGGTGGCATAGCTTTTGGTCACACCTTGCACCTGCAACATGACAACACTCGTTTGATGGGCGGCCATCGAGAATAACGGCTACCGCCCAAGGCCACGCAAATTTTTCACATGGATTTCACCGGCTGCCCACCCGCGCCTCTTTAAATTACCCACCAAGCATCACTTGTCGGCAACTTGTTAGTTGCCCTTTTTCACAACTTTTTACATGCAAGGTGTTCAGCGAAAAGACAGCCGTCGTGTGACAGCCTCTGGTCCCACTAAGGACATTCGCTAAAACGTTGCGCCTAACTAATACAACACTGCCAACAATGCCCATGGTGAATGAAGTGGTTGACCTTACCCTGACCAAACCGCGCTCGCCCCGGGACTTTTTCAAGCGTTTGCAACGACTCTGGCTGGGACTTGCGGTGGTTGGCCTGTTGCTGGTTTGCAGCCTGTTCTGGCCGGCGTCGCCACGGGACCTGGGCATCGGCGACCGCCTGCTGACCTCGCAAGTGATGCCGCTGTGGCGCGACGGCGACCTGATCGTACTGGTGCGCCATGAAGAGCGCTGCGACCGCTCCACCAACCCATGCCTGGGCCCGGTGGAAGGCCTCACAGTGCACGGCAGCCAACAGGCCGAAAAGCTCGGCAATGCCTTTAAATCCATGGGGATGGACACCAGCGATGTGCTTGCCAGCCCGGCTATCCGCACGGCGCAGACCCTGCGTTTCATGTTCGACAAAAACGAGCTGACCTCGGGCCAACAGGCCATCTGCGGCACGGCCATGGGCGAGGAATTGCTCAGTCAAAAGACCCCCGGACGCAACCTGGTGTTCGTCACCCACAGTGGTTGCATCGCCGACTTCGAAAAAACCCAGGGCTTCCCCCATGCCGCGTTCCCCGAATATGGCAGCGCGTTGTTCGTGCAGGCGTTGCCCAACGGCAAATTGAAGATCCTGGGCATCGTCAACAACCCGGATTGGCCCGCCGCGCTAAAACAGACTCACTAACTTACCCCTCGCCCTGTTCAGCAAAAAGACAGCCCTGTTCTGGCATGTTTAGTTGCGCCTTTTAAATAAGGACATCATGAATATTTTCTGCAATTGCGTGAACGCTGTGACTTTTCCAACTATTAATTCACAACTTGAAACCTACATCACTGAGCGTCAGGGAGCGACGTTTGCATGACCCGATTAAAACCCCTGCCGGTGTTATTGCTGGCCTTCGTTGCGTTTTACCTGCTGCCCCTGGGCCTGCATGGCTTGTGGATCCCGGACGAAACCCGCTACGCCCAGATCAGCCAGGAAATGCTCCAGAGCGGTAACTGGGTGGCGCCGCACTTCATGGGCATCCGCTACTTCGAAAAACCCGCAGGCGGCTACTGGTTGATTGCCCTGGGCCAGGCGGTGTTTGGTCAAAACCTGTTCGGCGTGCGCATCGCCTCGGCGCTGACCACCGGCTTGAGCGTGCTGCTGGCCTACCTGATCGCCCGTCGACTGTGGAATGACCCGCGCAAGAGCTTCGCCTGTGCCCTGCTCTACCTGAGCTTCGGCCTGGTCGCCGGGCAGGCGGGGTACTCCAACCTCGATCCGCAATTCACGCTTTGGGTCAACCTGAGTCTGGTAGCCCTGTGGTTTGCGCTCGACAGCACCACACTGCGCGGCCGCCTCGGGGCCTGGGTCATCGTGGGCCTCGCCTGCGCCATGGGTTTCATGACCAAGGGTTTCCTGGCCCTGGTGTTGCCGGTGCTGATTGCCGTGCCATACATGCTCTGGCAACGCCGCCTGGGAGAGCTGCTGCGTTATGGCCCGCTGGCGATGGCGGTCGCGGTATTGGTGGGCCTGCCGTGGGTGCTGGCCATCCATCTTCAGGAACCCGACTTCTGGCGCTTCTTTTTCTGGAATGAACACATTCGCCGTTTCAGCGCCGACAACGCCCAGCATGTGCGGCCATGGTGGTTCTTCCTGCCAATCATCGCCGTTTCCAGCCTGCCGTGGGCCGGGCTGCTGCCGTCCGCCCTGCACAAGACCTGGCAGGAAAAACGCCAGCCGGCGATTACCTTCCTGGCGTTATGGTTACTGCTGCCCCTGGGCCTGTTCAGTTTGAGCAAAGGCAAGCTGCCGACCTACATCATGCCGTGCCTGCTGCCCTTGGCTTTGCTGATGGGTCATACGCTGACCGACCTGGTGAAGCAGGGCAAAGCCCGCACCATCTGCCTCAATGGCCTGTTCAACTTCGTGATCGGCATGGCGGCCATGATCGGCCTGATCTACCTGCAAATCGCCCGGCCGCTGTACAGCAACAGCCACGCCGAGATGTTCAGCCTGTCCCTGGCGTTCATCGTGTTGCTGGTGTGGATTCTGGCCAACCTGCTGCAAGTGATTCGCCCGCTGACGCTGTGGGCAATGCCTGCAATGGGTATCGGCGTTCTGGTGATCCTGCTGCCGGCAAGCATGCCGTCGTGGATCGCGGACAACGAAATGCCCGACCAATTTGTGCTCGAACACCTGGACGAATTGCAACAGACCCAAGCCCTGCTCAGCAACGACCTGGGCAGTGCCAGCGCCCTGGCCTGGCGCCTGAAACGCCCGCAAGTGTCGCTGTACGACACCGAGGGCGAGCTGCGCTACGGCTTGCAGTATGCAGGCTCGGTGCACCGCAAGGTGGAATTGGAGGAAGTCCAGGCCTGGCTCAAGGATGCGCGCCAGCACGGCTCGGTGGGCGTGCTGCTGCGGGTCAACAGCACCAGTGAAATGCGCGAAGCCGGGCAACTGCCGCCCGGCGGAAAACGTTACTACAAGGGTTATCTCGAGCTGATCATCTACCCGAGCCTGCCCTGATGACGACGTTGTGGAAGAGCGAACGCGGCGCCCTGCTGCTATTGCTGGGCGTCACCGCGCTGCTGCTGCTCACCGGCCTCGGCGCACGCGACCTGTGGGGCCCGGAGACCCGCTGGGCGAACATCGCCTTGCAGATGCTGCAGAGCGGAAATTACTTCGACCCCTACCTCAAGGGCGCGCCCTATTATGACAAGCCCCTGCCTTCCTATTGGCTGATCACCGCCACGGCCCACCTGATGGGTGGCCTCGGGCCGTGGTCACTGCGCTTGCCCTCGGTGATCGGCGCCTGGCTGAGCGTGTGGCTGGTCTACCTGCTCGGTGAGCAACTGATGCGCAAAGGCACCGGGCTGATCGCCGGCTGGATGCTCGCCACCACCTTCTACTTTCTGTTCTGGGCGCGAGTGGCCACGGCGGATGTGCTGACGGTGTGTGGCGTGCTGGCCGCGGTCTGGTGGTACTGGCGGGGACCAGAGGACACCCGGCTGGGTCGCTATACCGTGTTTTTCCTGCTGCTCGCCGTGACCTCGCTGTTCAAGGGCTTGATCGGCTTTGTGCTGCCAGGCCTGGTCCTGCTGCCGCACCTGCTCGGCGAGCAGCGCTACAAGCAGCATCTCAACCTGCGCCTGGTGCTCGCCCTGCTGATCGCCGCCGCGGTGTATGCCGTGCCGTTCGTGCTGTCGCATGTCTACGGTGCGCCGACCTATGGGCAAAGCGGCCTGGCCCTGGTATTCCGCGAAAACGTGGTGCGATTCTTCGACCCCTTCGACCACATGGGGCCGATCTACACCTACCTGATCTACCTGCCCGCCTACACCCTGCCGTGGCTGCCGTGCTGGCTGCTCGGCCTGCGGCTGGCGCTGCGGCACTGGCGCCAGACCCCGCCCAACGTGCGATGGCTGGTGTGGGGCCTGGGCCTGTTGTTTGTGTTCTTCACCGCCAGTGGCAGCCGGCGCAGCTACTACGTGTTGCCACTGGTGCCCTTCGCCCAGTTGCTCGGCGCCTGGTGGCTCAGCGAACGCCTGCAAGCCAGGCCCGCCAGCCGGCCGCGCTGGTACAAAGGGTTCGCCTGCGCCGCGGTGTTGATGCTGCTGGTCATTGGCGTGGCCTATCCATGGAGCAACGGCAATGGCGGCGTCACCCGCCTGGCCGAGGATGTGCGTACCGAAGCGGTCAAAAGCGCGCCGTGGGAGGAGTGGCAACTGGTGCTGGTGGAAGTGGACAACAAGGTGCCGATGTACCTGCAAAACAGTGGCAAGCCTTTCTACTACGTGGCCGAGACCCAGGACTTCCCGCGCCAGGGCGACAGCGCGGCGTTCATGGCCTGGCTGCAGAAAACCAGCGGCAAGGCCTTCGACCCGCAGCGCACGATCATCGTCACGCAGTATTCCAAGGATGATCCGACGCCGTTGGCGTACCTGGGCGCGGATCACCAGGTCATCACCACCCAGCCGGACAATGGCGAGCGTTTGTTTCAACAACGGCAGGACGGCAACGTGGCGTTCGTTCCCTTGCCTGAATAGAAGCGGTCTTATCCTTTTGGCAGGCTGGCGGCATGGATAAATGCCTCATCCAGGCTTTGGGCGTCGTAGGCGCCCATGAAGCCTTGCGCATCAGTGAAACGGTTGAATCGCCTTTGGCTCAGCATGTAAAAGTCATCGCAATGCGCGACGATTTCATCGACGTTGTGTGATGAAACCAACACCGCGACACCCTCTGCCGCCGCCCCCTCCAGACAACGCCAGATGTGATAACGAAACTCTGGATCCACACCCGCCGTGGGTTCATCCAGTATCACCAGGTCCGCGTTGGCGCAGAGCAGGGACAACGTAAAAAACCAACGCTTTTCCCCATAGCTGCAGAGTGCGGATTTTTTGTTCCAGATCTCGCAGTAACGCTCTGCGATGCCGGGGCTCCATTTTTCGATTTTGTCGAGTGCATGTTGTTGGGTGACCCTGGTGTCGGAGCAAAACAGCATAGTCATTTTGAAGATGTCGAACATGCGAAATACAGGGGGGGTGCTGATGATCTGTGACAGGTACAGCAGCTTGGAAAAGGCGCTGCTTATTTCACCACACTCTCTTTTCTTCAGGCCGCACAGCACATCAAAAAAGGTGGTTTTGCCGGAGCCGTTTGGGCCAAGAAGACCTGATATGGAGCCGGCGGTGACTGTCAGAGAAGCCTTATGAAACACGATATGAGTTCCATACCTGACGTCAAGAGAGTCTACGAGAAGCCTTGCCATCAATAACGACTCCAAACAGGATCAATTAATAAATAACGACACATCACTAAAAACAAAAACACAAGTGAAATGGCAACGACCCAGAAAACCAAACCGCATTCAACCACGCCGTCCAACATAATCTTATTCGCCCACCACATCGGGTTAAAAAAACCGACAATAGCTAAGGCGGGACTCACTGGACCCATACTGATGATCCCGAGAGCCAACATCGTAAGGGACAAAATTGAAAAGAGGGTACTCGCATTTTGAAAGCCTAATGGGACAAGCGTCAGCAACAGCGCGGGTATAGAAAAAAGAAGAAAGCAAACATAAAATCGCCCTAAGATCACAAGATACTCCGCGACATCAAACTCCCCTGAAAAAATTCGGGTGAGCATATAAAATACGGAGCAATACAATATTGAAACAACTGAATATGCAGAAAACTGCCCAATCAAAAAAACAACCTTCGTACGATCCGTATAAACAAAAGACCGAAGAAAACCACTTTCCCTTCGACCAACTATGTAAAAGGCAAGCCCGAACAGTGCAACATTTGAGGAAACAAAGGCGTAAAACCATGAAGTCTTCGACAGGTAATCCACGGCCTCACTACTCAGTGGCGCACGCGCGTAGGTAAGCAAATAATAGGTAACCACTGGAGATACCACTGTCCAAAACAATGCAACAGGTTCTCTGAGTTGTTCTTTTATGAATAACGCCGCTAGCAAAGCCGGCCTCGATACGAAATAAAAGTCCATGATTGACCTCACGAAAACGGGACCATCATGCCTAGTCTAGAGCTGAGCATCGACGACTCAAGCTTCTGTGAATACTGAATTTACTTTTCTGTCGATGAAGGCTCTATTATGGAGTTATGGCAGGCCCCACCTACCCCATTATACCTGCCGCCCCACCACATCCTCCATTACCACCGCACCCGCCTAGGATGCCTGACGCACCTGCATTACCGGCGTACGGGTTGAAACTTTCTTCACTTTCGAAACTATAAACAAGCGCTCCGAACACTTCACTGTTCATCTCAAATCTCCAGCTTTGTGCATACATTGACTTTAAGCTGCCCTTCATCAAGCAATAAAACCAAATCTAGCCCAGCGTGAGAATATCGCAACAACAATAAAAATCTTATGCGGGAAATATAACTACTAGATTTAGGAAATTTCACTCACGAACTTCGGAAGATCAACCATTGCCAAAAATATCACGCCCCTCACCAACCGTGCTTCAAAAAATCAATCCATGTAAATTTAACACCTTAGAAACTATCCAAATAATCGAAAAATCCAACACCACCGCAGGTATATCTTGCAAAACGGAACTTATTCCTACAGACGTGAAAAAAAGAACCCGACAAACGGCACTGCATAATGCTAAAGACCTGCTCTCTGCGCGACGCTAACGCCGGCTTCGCTCATTCATGTAATGACTACAAAAGCAGCGTATTTACGATGCGAAGCGAGTCGCTCTTGATCTTGCTTTTGATCTGAGGCGCCCCGTCAAATCCGCCGCCGCCGCCCCAACTGCGGAATAGCCGCCTGAGGCACCTCCACCCGCTGCACCTGCGTCAACACACACCCAGCCAGTTGCGCCACCGTCGGATGACTGAACAACGCTCGCGCATCCACCTCCACCCCCGCCTTGCGCATCCGCGCCACCAGGTTCACCGCCAACAACGAATGCCCGCCCAGCTCAAAGAAATGATCATGCCGCCCCACCCGCTCCAACTTCAGCACCTCAGCCCAGATCCCGGCCATCAAGCTCTCCACGGCTCCGACCGGCGCGGCATAGGCTCGGCTCACCACCGCCCCCACCCCCGGCTCCGGCAAGGCCTTGCGGTCGAGTTTGCCCGCTGGGTTGAGCGGTAATTCGTCGAGCTGCACAAACGCCGCCGGCACCATGTATTCCGGCAATTGCTCCAGCACATGCGCGCGCAACGCATCCGGGCTCGGCGCCTCGGCACGCACGGTGAAGTACGCCACCAGGCGTTCATCGCGTATCAACACCGCCACTTCACGCAACGCCGGATGCACCAGCAGCCGTGACTCGATCTCCCCCAGTTCCAGGCGCACACCGCGCAGTTTGACCTGGAAGTCGTTACGCCCGAGGAACTCCAGATTGCCGTCAGGCAGGTAACGCACCCGGTCGCCAGTGCGATACAGGCGATCTCCGGCCACGAACGGGCTGTCGATAAAACGCTCGGCGGTCATCTGCTGCAGCCCCAGGTAACCCCGCGCCACGCCGACCCCACCGATGTGCAACTGACCGCTCACGCCCATGGGCGCCGGCGCATCGTGCTCATCCAGAACATACAGGCGTGTGTTGTTGATCGCCCGCCCGATCGGCAACTGCAATGCCGGCACCGGCGCGCCGGGTTCCAGGGTCCAGGCGCTGCTGTCCACCGTGGCTTCGGTGGGGCCGTAGACGTTATGCAGGCGCACCTTGGGCAAGCGCGCCTGCACGCCACGAGCCAGGGCTTCGGTGAGTTCGCCACCGCCGCACAGCACATCAGTGAGGCTGGTACACAGCGCGGACTCTTCCAGCTCAAGGAACTGCTGCAACATCGCCGGCACGAACTTGATCACCGTGATCTTCTGCTCGCGAATCACCTGCGCCAGATAGGCCGGTTCGCGATGACCATCGGGCCGTGCCAACACCAGGCGCATGCCGTTGGAGAGCGGCCAGAACAGCTCCCACACCGAACCGTCGAAGCTGAACGGCGCCCGCTGCAACAGCGCGCCGCCCTCGGCATTGGGGCACAGCTGCGAGCCCCAGTGCATCAGGTTGCCGAGGCCACGGTGTTCGATCATCACGCCCTTGGGCGTACCGGTGGAGCCCGAGGTGTACATCACGTAGGCCAGGTTGGCCACGCTCAGCCCTGGCACCAGCGGGTTGCCGACAGGTGCCTGGCTCCAGGCGCAGTGGTCGAAGTCGATCACCGGGATCGACACGTCACCCGGCACGTCACGGGTGGCGGCGTGTACCAGCAGCGCCACCGGTTGGCTGTCGTGGAGCATGTAGGCCAGGCGCTCGCGCGGATAACCCGGGTCCAGCGGCACATAGGCGCCACCGGCCTTGAGGATGGCCAACAGGCCCACCACCAGCTCCAATCCACGCTCGACGCACAGCGCCACGCGGGCGTCCGGCTGCACACCGCGCTCACGCAGGTGGAAGGCCAGTTGGTTGGCGCGTTCGTTGAGTTCGCGGTAGGTCAGTTGCAACTCGCCGGCCTGCACGGCGATGGCATGGGGGATATGCCGTGCGTGGGCTTCGAACAGCGCCTGCACCGTGAAGGTGTCGGGGTAGTCGGTGTCGGTCGAGTTGAAGTCCACCAGCAGGGTTTTCAACTCGCCGACGGGCAGTACCTGAACGTCGCGCAAAGGTGTCTGTGGCGCCTGGTCCAGCGTGTCCGCCAAGTTGATCAGTGTGGTTTCGAGGTAGTCGAGCAGCCGACCGGCGCCAATTTGCTGCGGCGCCTTGGCCTTGATCCGGAAACCGTTGGCCGTGTCGTCCACGGTCAGCATCAGCGGGTAGCTGAGGATGTCCTCACTGCTGAGCAAGGCAATGCCCGGCACCAGGGTCAGGTCACGCTCGGCGTCGGTGTGGCGGTAGTTGAGCAGGCTGTTGAACAATGGCGAGGCGCTGCTGCAGCGTTGGGCCAGCGCAAGGGATGCCTGTTCATGGGCAAGCAACGCGCTGAGTTGGGTGTGGGTGTGCATGAGCGCATCGGCCACCGTTCGTCCGGCCAGGCGCACCCGCA
>Ga0207706_10004101_pt1 | contig 13765 bp, 9 predicted proteins | sample KBSC53metaG_FD_184318 | JGI IMG/M metagenome (GOLD analysis project Ga0207706, IMG submission 184318) | Corn rhizosphere microbial communities from Kellogg Biological Station, Michigan, USA - KBS C5-3 metaG (SPAdes) (version 2) | ecosystem: Host-associated > Plants > Roots > Rhizosphere > Soil ... | reverse complement strand
TATCTATTTACTATTATCTGTTAACTAGACCGCGACTATTTTTGCTTTTCTTTCGCCGATTTGCTGGCGCCACATCGCGTAGTATAAACCTTTTTCATCAAGCAGACTTTCATGATTACCGGTTTCCACGACGTCACCTTTTTCCAGAACATAAATTCTATCAGCGTGCATGATCGTCGAGAGCCGGTGCGCAATCAGAATAGTGACCTGGGTTCCTTCGCTGGAAATATCGCGTATTGTATCAGTGATCTCTTCTTCAGTCAGCGAGTCGAGAGCTGACGTAGCCTCATCAAACAACAGCAATTTAGGTTTACGAAGCAGTGCCCTTGCAATTGACACTCTTTGTTTTTCACCGCCCGATAATTTTAAACCACCTTCTCCGATAGTCGTTTCTAATCCTTTTTCAGCCCTTGCCATTAAATTCTGGCAGGCTGCTCTATTCAGAGCCGTCATAATGTCTTCATCTGTTGCAGATGGATTGACAAATAAAAGATTTTCTTTGATCGTTCCACTAAATAAATTTGTGTCCTGTGTTACAAAACCTATCTGGTTCCTGAGGTCATCGAATCGCAATTCCGTTTCGTCAAGGCCATTATAAAGTATCTTCCCGCTCTGTGGACGATACAAACCCACCAACAATTTCATCAATGTGGTTTTACCGCTTCCACTGGGCCCTACAAATGCAATAGTTTCCCCAATCTTTACATCAAAGCTTATGCTATTGATCGCTTTTTGTGCAGCTGTTTGATGTTGAAATGAAACATCCTTAAAAGACAGGGTCCTGATGTTTCCCAATGGCTTCGGATGTGCAGGATCCTTCTCGGGGGTTTTTTGCATCAGGTTATGAAAATTATTTAGCGATGCTTCTGCCTCCCTGTAAGAAAGAAGAATATTACCGATCTCCTGCAATGGCCCGAAAACAAAAAATGAAAATATTTGCATGGTTACCAATTGACCTGCATCCATCCATCGATGAAATATCAGCCACATTAAAATAAAAAGAATAACCTGTCTTAGCGTATTTACGAAGGTGCCCTGTATAAAACTAATACTTCGAACACGTTTTACTTTGGCTAACTCAAGACCAAGTATCTTATAGGTATTCTTATTAAGGCGCTCTACCTCCTGTTTTGTCAGACCCAGGCTTTTAACCAGTTCAATATTTCTAAGTGACTCGGTAGTAGAGCCTGCAAGGGCTGTTGTTTGTCCCACAATATTTTTCTGAATGACCTTTATTTTCTTGCTTAACAGGTTAGTAATGATAGTAAGCAAAAGTATACCTACCAGGTAAGCAAAGGGAATGCTCCAGTGAATAAAGATGGCAGCATAGACAAATACAAACAAAACTCCGACGAGGACTCCAAAAAGTATATTGATAAAGTTGGTCATGAATTTTTCAACATCCGCTCTTACCTTGGTCAATACAGAAAGGGTTTCACCACTTCGCTGATCTTCAAATAAATTATAAGGTAGTTTCATGGCATGCTGCAGCCCATCGGTAAAAACTTTAGCTCCAAATTTTTGAATAACTACATTTAAAAAATAATCCTGGAAATTCTTAGCGATCCTGCTGATCATGGCGACTGTTATTGAAGCTGCCAATAACCAAATGACGCCATACAGATGATCCTTTTTTCCATTCTTGTTGATAAAATCCGTTTTTATAAAAAGGTAGTCATGCCTGGTAAAGTGCTGATCAGGTGTTGGGTTTATCTGATGCAGGTTAGCGAGATTAATCAGCTTTCCAAAAATAATTGGATCAAATAGCGAAAACCCAATGTTAATAGCAGCCAGGATAAGCACAAAAGTCACCAGCCACTTATGGGGTTTAAGATAGTGCAGTAAAATTTTCATACGTCGTCTTTCTTTTTTATCAGGCTTGCCGAAGGCAGATTAACAATGGCAAGTCTCTGAGCCGATCAGCTATTCTATAACACCACAATCTTTAAAAAGTTAATGGAATGAGCCGAAAAATATTCTTTCAACAAATTGCATACAAGTTCGTAAAAAAATGACAACTTAGCAGACCTGTAATACCCATTTTAAGCAACTGCATGTCCAATATTTTAGTTGACCTTCATCGAATGGGCGGAAATGCATACAATGGTTTATACCATTTCTGCTACCAGCTGGGTAAGCACCTTGCCCTGGAAGCACCTGATGATATGCATTTGCATTTCTACGTTCCGGGAAGTCAACGGGGTATTTTCAATAAACATTCAAAATATGTAACTCAATACAGCCTTCATAAATATTTTCACCCCCTCACAAGTCGTTTTGACGTTTGGCATGTAGCCACCACCCTTTCCTGGTACCGGCCTTACAGCAACAAGACAAAAAATATTTATACTATTCACGATCTGAATTTTCTGAATGAAGAAGAGTATACACCTTCCATCAGGAAAAAATACCTGACCCTTATCCAACAAAGAATTGACAGGGCTGATTACCTTACATTCATCTCTGAATTTGCACTTGAACAGGCAAGAGAATATTTAGATCCCGGCAAAAAACCTTACAGCATTATTTACAATGGTTGCAATGTCCCTGAAAAAATCACGGAGTACCCAAACTACGCTCCTCATTCTCCGTTCTTGTTCAGCATCGGTCAATTTCATTCAAGAAAAAATTTTCATGTCCTTCCCTCTCTCCTGGTAGGAAATGACTATGAATTGGTGATCGCCGGATTAAATGATTTTGCGTACAGGGAAAAAGTAATCAGCGAGGCTAAGAATTTCCAGGTAGCCGACAGACTAAAATTAATAGGTCCTGTTAGCGAGGGAGAAAAATCCTGGTATTACAAAAATTGCCTGGCATTTGTTTTTCCAAGCATTGGTGAGGGTTTTGGACTGCCGGTACTGGAAGCGATGTACTTCGGAAAGCCTGTCTTTTTATCCAGGTTCACCAGCCTTCCTGAAGTCGGTGGCAATGTTGCTTATTACTTTGATGATTTTGAACCGGCTTGCATGAAAGAAGTTTTTGAACAAGGCATGCATCACTATAAATGCCACCACCCGGAGGAAAAAATAATAAAGAGAGCAAAAAGTTTTACCTGGGAAAGAGCAGCGGATGAATACATAAATGTTTATAGAAATTTTTTAGCAAATAAGATATAGTCACCCACTATTTATTCATGACGGGATCAGTTTCAAAAAAATTCAAGCCTTCCTTTAGCAGTCCTTATTATTTTATCCGCAGATCATTGTATAAAAAAATAAGACAGTTCGCGCCGCAACTACAAGGTAGATTGCTCGATTTTGGTTGCGGCACTAAACCTTACCAGGGCCTTTTTACAAATGTTTCTGAATATATTGGCCTTGATTTTGAAAATCAAGGTCATTCGCATTTGAACGAGAGTATTGACGTGATGTACGATGGCAAAACCATTCCCTTCGCTGACCAACAATTCGATTCAGTATTCAGCAGCGAAGTGTTCGAGCATATTTTTAACCTGGAACAAATGATACCAGAGTTAAACAGGGTAATGAAAAAAGGAGCAAAATTATTTGTTACCTGTCCTTTTGTGTGGAACGAACATGAATTACCCAATGATTACGCGAGATACACGCAATTTGCATTAAGGCACCTGCTTGAAAAAAATGGCTTCAAAATTTTAATGCAGGATAAAAGCGGCGATTTTACAATGGCATTATACCAGATGAGAATGGTATTTTTTAATGAACATTTTATACCTGCCTTTCCGTTGTTTGGCAAATTAAAATTTTTCAGGGTCAATGTTCCGCCCATGATCAACCCGCTATTAAATGGATGGTTTTCGTTCTGGCACTGGCTCCTCCCAAAAAGGAAAGATTGGTATTTAAACAATATTGTGCTTGCCGAGAAATTATAAGCATGAATGAAAAAATCGTTTTAACCGTTTGTACTGCCGCTTATCTCGCCCAGGCCAAAGCATTGGGAGATTCATTGTTGAAATTCAATCCTGGCTACAAACTGGTAATAGGATTAGTGGATAAGTTAGACGGCAGAATTGACAGCAATTACTGGAAACCTCACGAATTAATAGAGGTGCATGAACTAAATATTCCCCCATTTGAAAAAATGTATAAACAGTATACGACACTCGAATTGGTCTGTGCTGTGAAATCGTTTTATACTGATCACCTTTTTAAGTTCTATAACCCCGGCCATGTCATTTTCATGGATTGTGACATACTGATCTTTGACTCGCTTGGTTATATCGAATCGGAACTAATCAATTCTTCTATTTTGCTTACGGCGCATATTACAAAGCCATTTCCGAATGATGGGCGCAAGCCTGAAGAAAAAACTATTTTAAAAACAGGCATGTTCAATGCAGGATTCTATGCGGTAAGAAATGATGAAACCGGGAAGAGTTTTATAGACTGGTGGAAGGAAAGAATGATCGACCAATGTTATGAAAGACCAAAGGAAGGTTTGAATGCCGACCAGAAATGGTTGAATTTTTTGCCTTTTTATTTTAAGGAAGTAAAAATTTTAGAACACCCTGGTTGCAATCTTGCTTACTGGAACTTTCATGAAAGGACCCTCGAAAAAAAACAAGGGAAATTTTTTGCGAACGATAAACCGGTTATCTTTTTTCATTACAGCGGTTATTCTTTAAATTATCCTGATCTTGTTTCAAGACACCAGGATCGCTTTGATATGAAAACCAATCCGGCACTGAACGAGCTTTTTAATATTTGCCGGGAAAACCTGTTTAAAAACGGGCATGAAGACATTCAGAAAATGTCCTGTTATTATCAAAAATCCCCGCCAGGGCTATTGAAGAAGTTGGGATTAAAGAAATAGATCTATCCGGCCCAACCTTCCCTGTCGAGATTTCTATATTGGATAGCTTCGGCCAAAAATTCCGGTTTGATCTCTTCACATTGAGAAAGGTCGGCAATAGTTCTTGATACTTTAAGGATCCGGTCATACGCTCTTGCCGAAAGATTTAATTTTTCCATGGCAGTCTTTAATAAATTTTGCCCCAGGGTATTGATCACACAAATCTCTTTCAGCAACTTACTCGTCATTTGTGCATTGCAGTAAATGCCGGGATGATCTTCATATCTTTTCGCCTGTATTTCCCGTGCTTTGATGACACGGTCACGGATGTCACCGGACTTTTCCTGGGATCTCACAGATGAGAGCTCGCTGAAAGCAACAGGCGTAACCTCTACATGCAGATCGATGCGATCAAGTAAAGGACCCGAAATTTTGTTCAAATATTTTTGTACCGCACCAGGCGGACAAGTACATTCTTTTTCAGGATGATTATAATAACCACAGGGGCAAGGATTCATTGATGCGATCAGCATAAACGAAGCCGGGAAATCAATTGCGATCTTGGCTCTTGAAATGGTCACTTTTCTTTCTTCCATCGGTTGACGCATGACTTCCAGCACCGTTCTTTTAAATTCGGGTAATTCGTCCAAAAACAAAACGCCGTTATGTGCCAGGGAAATTTCGCCCGGCTGCGGATTACCTCCTCCACCGACCAATGCCACATCACTAATCGTGTGATGAGGAGAACGAAATGGCCGCTTTGAAACGAGCGTTGAATTTTCGGGGAGCTTGCCGGCAACTGAATGGATCTTTGTTGTCTCTAATGCTTCCTGCAAAGTAAGCGGGGGAAGAATGGTTGGTAAACGTTTCGCAAGCATTGTTTTTCCCGCACCCGGCGGGCCTATCAAAATAGCATTGTGCCCTCCAGCTGCCGCAATTTCCAATGCACGTTTGATATTTTCCTGCCCTTTTACTTCGTTGAAATCAAATTCATAATCACTTTGGGAATGAAAAAATTCTTCCCGTGTATTTATTATTACTGTCTTTAAACCCTCTTCATTGTTTTCAAAAAAATCGATCACTTCCTTTATATGCGATACTCCGTACACGTCAAGATTATTGACCATACCCGCCTCACGTTCATTTGCCTTTGGAACGATCAACCCCTTAAATCCGGCTTTTCTTGCCTGGATAGCTATCGGTAATGCACCCTTGATAGGACGCACTTCACCATCGAGACTTAATTCGCCCATGATGACATATTTCTCTATCGTTTGTTTGTTTTCTAATTGCTCAGAAGCGGCGAGGATACCAATAGCGATTGGAAGATCAAATGCAGTCCCGCTTTTTTTTATATCAGCCGGGGCAAGATTTACCACCACACGTGTGCGTGGCATCATGTAGCCGTTAGATTTTATCGTGCTCTCTACCCGCTGTAAACTTTCTTTCACCGCATTGTCAGGCAAACCTACCAATACCATACCTGTATTAGTGGCCATCCAGTTTACTTCAACTGTTATGGATAAGGCGTCAACGCCATATACAGCGCTGCCAAAGGTTTTGACTAACATCTGATGAAAATAGGGAATTATTCACGCTCTGAACTGGTGAAAAGACTCTCGGTTTAGGGATTTATTCTTTCGATCTTAGCATCAAAGAGTAAATTGGTCTTAGGATCAAATGTAAGTTTTACATCCGGATCTGCAACTTCAAAAGTAAATGTCTCAGTTCTTTTAGTAATATTTAAAGTGGTTATTTTCTCTTTGGTTATTTTTGTTTCAAGGGCAATATCCAAAGGAAATTCAAAGGCTGGCTGAGATTGAATTTGATTGACTGTAATGGAAACAGTTTTATCCTTCCCGTTATATTTCCACTGGATCTCCAATTGAGGAATGCCCGGTGTATAAAGCCATTGCCGGAAAAATTGATGCAGATCTTTGTGTGAAATTTCTTCAGCTACTTTAAGCAGATCATTTGTATCGGCATTTTTTCCCTTATAACGATCGTAATAAGTTTCTATAAAAAGATGAAACAGCGAATCACCCAGTTGCCGCCGAAGCATGTGTAAGATCCAACCTCCTTTTTGGTAACTATTTGCATTCAGAAGTTTCATCAAAGGAGATAAAGAATCAACAACGGGTCTTTCAGAACGCCTGGTAAAAGCGATCACCTTTTTCCTGGCATCAATTAATTCCTTAATCAGCGTATCAACTCCATATTTTGACTCCAGGTACATGTCTGCCAGGTACGTTGCGAAGCCTTCACTCAACCACAAATGCGGAAAGCTTTTTTCCGATGCCATATCGCCAAACCATTGGTGTGCTATTTCATGAGCCAATATTTCCTCCATTGGCCTGTTTTCTTCAGCAGATTCCTCAAAATAAAAAATGGCGCTGGCATTTTCCATTCCTCCAAACATTGTTGTGGATTGCACGTTGGCCAGCTTGTTGTAAGGATAAGGACCGATATAACCAGAGAAAAATTTTACAATAGCAGGTGCGGGAGAATATTTCCGAAAGCCTGTTACACTATCCTGTGGATACACCCATGCCGAGACAGGTATATTTGGGGGACTGTCTTCATATTGTTTTACAGCAAACTTTGCCACACCGATCACCATCACTTTTGTGGAAAGTGAAACATCTTCCACCCAGTGAGTAAGTTTTTTATTGTCCCCGATGATCTTTTCCTCTTCCAATTTCCCATTTGAAATAACCCTGTAGTAAGCAGGAGCAATCACGATAAATTCAAACGTGGCTTTATCTCCCGGTTCATCTTTGCAAGGGATCCAATTGTGTGCACGATCAGGCCAGTTATCTCCAAAAAATGTCCTGTCACCATACCTGTTTCTGGAAATGATGAAGCCATCTGCAGGAACGCCCTGGTATAATATTTCAAACGTCCTGGTCTCATTTTTCTGAGCAGGCTTTTTTAACACGATCACCAAACTATCATTGCCATGAGCAGTGTTAAGGATATCATTGTTCTCTTTTACCTGGTAAGCTACCATCCCCTTCCCTCTTCCATCAAGAGAAACCAGGTTCAACCAAAATTTATTTGTTGTCTCAGTGAATTGCAGTGTTACAAACGCCCTCCCCTTCAAAGTATCAGATCTATCTGAAAGTTCAATTTCGAATTTGTAATGCAGAACGTCAATATTGCTTTGTGCAAACGAGTAATGAAAAGCTATAGTGAAAACAATAAAATAAACAAAATGTAGTCTCATGAGTATGATTTTTCTTAAAAATCCATTTTAATCTATTAATCGTGGTTCTACAATTTATCCAGCATTTCCACGACTTTTTCTTTTTTCAATATCAGGTAACCAAACCGGTCATTACTGATACCTTCTTTTAACAGGTAATTAAAGACCAATTGATCACCGATAACATTTGTCTCAAAATATTTAAAGGAAATATTGGGATAGATCTTTAACTCATCCCCAATCTCGTAAAGATGTGTTGAAAGGATAAACAAAGAATTTTTCATCCTGATAAGACCCTTGATCACCGTAGAAGAACATTTCATGGCATCCTGTACATTTGTGCCTTTGAACAACTCATCGATCAGTACCAGCCATTTTTTTCCGTCATTGATCTTTTGGATAGTATTCTTGATACGCTGCACTTCATTAAAAAAGAAACTCTCTCCTTTGGCAATATTGTCAACCACATTGATGTTGGTAAGCAGGCCATCAAATAAGGTCAGTTTCATTTCCCTTGCGGGCACACCCATGCCCAGGTGAGCCAGGAATACAGCCGAACCCACCGATTTGATAAATGTGCTTTTGCCGGCCATGTTTGCTCCTGTAAGAAAAAGAAAATTATGTTCAGGATTCATTTCAATATTATACGCAACGGGCTGCGGCAACAACAGGTGATACAGATCTTTTGCATAAATAAGCGGTTGTTCCGTTTCGACAAATTCCGGAAAACCAAGATTGAATCTTTTGACAGCCATGGCCATAGAATACCAGGCATCAAGCCGATAAAAAATTTCTATTAACTCGAGTGTATCGGTTTTATAATGTCCTCGAAGATGAAAGGCAAAATATAAATTTTGAGAAAGGGTGAACGGCTCATTTTTCGTTTCAGATAAACGTTGAAGCGGTGTCTCTTTCAAAAGCTGAAATATTCTTTCAATATATATCTTAAATGAAAGCGGAAGGTCAGACAGGTCATCAAACTGCTTTGCAAGTCTTCTTATTCCACGATAAAAATCAGCAAAATGCCTGACGGAATATTTCACCATGCCATAGTCCTCGCGGTGAAACCATTTGTACGTGAGCGTATTGACAGGGTTTAGCTTCTCGGGAATAGTATCAAGGTTATAATCCAAAAATTTATCCATCACAAGGATGGTCCCGTTCGTGATATCCGATGGCCATTCGTCAACATGATGAAGGAGCGTTTTGAGAATTTTTTGTGTTCCAAGTATCCGTTTTATATCAGGATGCGGCTGGGAAAAAAATCGCAGCAACCATGCCCTGCCACCCGTAGTCCGTGTAAAATTCAATTTATGAAAAATGGAAAATTCCTCTTCCGCGTGAAAGATAGAAATATCGCTGAGTGTGGTTTTATCGATGTCCATAGTGAATGGTGAGTGGTGAGTGGTGAATAGGGACTGGCTATTCACGATTGACGATTCACGACTCACGATTTTTATCTTTCAAATTTTAATCGCTGACCCTTTGTGGATTCATTCCATCTCCCCTCCTCAAATACCAAATTTCCATTTACAAATGTATGAGTGATGGAAGCAGGAAATTCCACATTCTCCAACGGGCTCCATCCGCATTTATATAAAATATTTTCTTTCGAAACGGTAACGGATCCGTTCAGATCAACGATAACAAGGTCACCAAAATAACCTTCACGAATGTAACCTCTCTCCCTGATCTGAAAACAATCCGCTACCGCGTGGCTCATCTTTTCTGCAATTTTTTCCAAAGCAATTTTACCTTGCTTGTAATAGTAAAGCATTAGTAATAAGGAATGTTGTACCAATGGCAAACCTGCGTGTGCCTTCTCATACAGCCCCGTTCCCGCCTCCCCCGATGGGGAAGGAGTAATGAGACCATTTGAATTTCGAATTAATCCCTTTTCCTCAAGAGTATGCGGTGCATGATCAGTAGCGATCACATCAAGCCTGTCATCAAGCAAAGCTTTCCACAGTGCTTTTTTATTATTGGGTGATTTGATCGCCGGATTGCATTTGACCTGGTTGCCCAGGCGGTCATAATCATCACTAGTAAAATGAAGGTGGTGCACGCAAACTTCTGTAGTAATTCTTTTCTCTTTTAATGGCATCATATTACTAAAAAGCTGTAGCTCTTTTTCAGTAGAAATATGAAGTATGTGCAACCGTGTGTTACACTTTTGCGCTATTTGTATGGCCCTTAATGATGATTCAAAACAGGCTTCTTCATTGCGAATGACAGGATGGTCGGCAGCAGTCAGTTCCTTTTTTTCGGCTTTCAATCTTTCAAGATTTTGCCGGATGATGCGCTCATCTTCGCAATGCGTTGCGATCAGTAATTCACTTTCTGAAAAGATCTTATTGAGCGTAGACGGACTGTCAACCAAAAGATTCCCGGTCGATGAACCCATAAAGATCTTTATTCCGCAAACTGCATTTTTCTTTTTGTTGGTTTTCAAAACTTCTTCGGCGTTGTCATTGGATGTTCCCATGTAAAAAGAATAATTAGCCAATGAAGACTGCGAAGCAATCCTGTATTTCTCTTCAAGTAACTCCTGGGTAAAGGCCGGTGGAATAGTGTTCGGCATTTCCATAAAACTAGTAACACCGCCTGCTACTCCTGCTTTGGCTTCCGTATAGATCGTTGCTTTATGCGTCAGACCCGGTTCACGAAAATGTACCTGGTCATCAATAACACCGGGAAATAAAAATTTCCCCTCACCATTGATCTCTTTTATATTCTCGTTTGCCGATGTGATCTGTGGCAATATTTTTTCGATTCTCCCGTTTTTTATCAGCACATCCCCCTGCTGAACGAGGCCTTCATTGACGATCGAAATATTCTTAATCAGGTAATTTTGCATAACTTGTCCAACTTATAAAAACCTAAACGCTGACATGCAAATTAAGCAATCAGTCTCCAAACCCATGAAGGGCCTTATGAAATTGTTTGTTCTTCCACTTTTTTTATTTCCACTGATAAGCTTCGGCCAAACAACTTACATTCCACTCGGCTCAGAAGAATATATTTTGCTAAATAGAATGGAAATAAAGATGCAGAAAGATTCAGCACTGAATTTTTCGAAGACCAAGCCTTACAGTCGTGAAAAAATTGTTTCTGAAGTACTTCGTCTGGATACTGGGGTCTATATAACATATGGAACAGATCCTGATCCGGGGAAAATTGGAAAATGGTCAAGAGTTGATGAATATAATATTAACAGACTTTTGATCAATAATATTGAATGGGTGCCCCGGGGAGACAGTCTTTTCAAAAGCAGGAAGCCCTGGGGAAAGACCTTTTATCAAACTCCAGGTACTTTGTATGAAGCGCACGTAAAAGATTTTGATCTTGCCATCAATCCTGTTCTTTATTTCCAGGGATCCAAGGAAAAGGACAATGATGAAACTCTTTTTTTGAACACAAGAGGCGTCAGAGTAAGGGGCAGAATTGCCAATAAGATCGGTTTTGATTCTTATATCACCGATAACCAGGAGCGTGATCCCTTGTACGTGCAGGAATGGGTCAATAAATATAAAGCCGTGCCCGGTAAAGGTTACTACAAATCATTCAAAACAACCGGGTATGATTATTTTGATGCAACCGGGTATTTTACTTTTGGAGTAACGAAATATATCGATGTGCAATTTGGCTATGATAAGAATTTTATCGGCAACGGTTACCGCAGTCTTTTTTTAAGCGATTTTTCCAACAACGTTTTATTCCTGAAATTAAATACAAGGATCTGGAAGTTCAATTACCAGAATCTTTTCATGGAATTAAATGCGACAGAGCCACGCGGTCCAGACCGCTTGCTGAAAAAGAAATACGCGGCCATGCATCACCTTGATGTAAATATTGGTAAGGCGCTAAATATCGGGTTGTTTGAAGGGATCATTTTCGGAAGACCTGATCATTTCGAATTTGGTTATTTGAATCCAATTATCTTTTATCGTTCTATTGAGCAGCAAAATGGAAGTTTTGATAACGCACTGGTAGGATTGGATTTTAAAGCAAACGTGGCACATGCCCTTCAATTCTATGGCCAGCTTCAAGTAGATGAGTTTGTCCTGAGCGAGGTAAAAGAAAACAATGGCTCATGGGTCAATAAATGGGGAATACAGCTTGGTGCAAAATATATTGATGCGTTTGGGATAAAAAACCTTGACTTGCAGGTAGAAAGCAATCATGTTCGTCCATTTACTTATTCTCATGTTGATTCCGTTGCTAATTACACACACTACAATCAACCACTGGCACACCCGCTGGGGGCCAGTTTCCAGGAGTTCATAGGTATTGCACGATATCAACCCGCGCCAAAATGGTATTTGGAAGGAAAACTTTTTTTCTGGAAACAAGGCACGGATACATCCAACACAGTAAGCTACGGTAGCAATATTTTTTTACCGTATACTTTCCGAAACAGGGAAACCGGATTTCAAACAGGCGAAGATCTTTACCCGGGGAAAACCTTCACCGCTTCTTTTTTATTGTCGTATGAGTTAAAACAAAATCTTTTTATTGACCTCTCAACTTTTTACAGAAAATATGATGTCGCTGCTACATCCACTTTGACAAAAACCACCGTCATTTCGTTAGGAATAAGGTTGAATGCCACCAGGAGACAATTTGAATTTTAAGTACATCTTACAATATTTCAAATGAAAAGGATCGGCCACATACGCTATATCATTGTTGCAATATTTCTCTTAAAAACGTCCAATTTCCTTTATGCGCAAAAAAGCACTATCCAGTTTAACGTTTCAATGGACCAGCCGGCTACCCATACATTTCATGTTAGTATGAATTGTACAGGTTTGGGAGGAGATTCTGTTGATGTTAAAATGCCGGTGTGGTCACCCGGATATTACCAGCGACTTGATTTCGCCAATAACGTTGAAAATTTCCAGGTCACAGATGCTTCCCGGAATGTTACAGGCTGGCGAAAAATGCCGGGCAACACCTGGAGGGTTAACAACAGCCCTGCTTCACTCGTGATCAGTTATGATGTAAAAACAATCCGTCCCTTTGTTGGCACACCATATCTTGATGAAGAAAGAGGATATATTTTGCCGGCGGGAGTTTTTCTTTATCCCGCAGGAGAAATTAATCACCCGGTCACGGTGGCAATAAGACCCTATTCAACCTGGAAGAATGTTGCAACCGGACTCGATTCTGTTTCCGGGAAACGGTTTGTCTATGCCGCTCCTGATTACGATATACTTTATGATAGCCCGATCCTTGTCGGCAATCTTGAAGAGTTGCCTGGGTTTTTTGTAAAGGGAATCCTTCATCGATTTATTGCCTATAAGCCGGGTGAATTTGACAGGGTGAGTTTTATGAATGATCTAAAAAAGATCGTCGAAACTGCGACGACCCTTATTGGAGACATTCCTTACAAGCATTATAGCTTTATTGGCATAGGACCCGGAGCGGGCGGTATTGAGCATTTGAATTCCGCTACGGTGAGTTTTAACGGAAATAATCAGAATCTACCGCAAAACCGTTTGAAAACATATTTCTTTCTTGCTCACGAATATTTTCATAATTATAATGTCAAACGCATCCGGCCTATTGAGCTGGGGCCGTTTGATTACGACAATGGCAGCCGCACGAAAATGCTTTGGGTATCGGAGGGTTTGTCTGTTTATTATGAGCAGATGATCGTTAAGCGTGCCGGTTTGTGCAGTGAAGATGAATTATTCAATGCCTTCCGTTCAAACATACTGGCATATGAAGGGAAGCCAGGACGTCTTTATCAATCCCTGACTGATGCCAGCTATGAGACCTGGAGTG
>Ga0207706_10004100_pt1 | contig 13767 bp, 14 predicted proteins | sample KBSC53metaG_FD_184318 | JGI IMG/M metagenome (GOLD analysis project Ga0207706, IMG submission 184318) | Corn rhizosphere microbial communities from Kellogg Biological Station, Michigan, USA - KBS C5-3 metaG (SPAdes) (version 2) | ecosystem: Host-associated > Plants > Roots > Rhizosphere > Soil ... | reverse complement strand
GCCTTCCTTGAGCGTCGCGCCGCGCAGCGCGAACAGCACGAACGCCGCACCGACATAGATCGCAAGCAGCGCCAGCAGGAAGGTCCCGCGCGCGGGATCGATCGCGAACGCGTGGACCGAGGTCAGCACGCCCGACCGCACCAGGAACGTCCCGACCATCGACATCGAGAAAGCAATCACCGCAAGCATCATCGTCCAAGCCTTCAACGCACCGCGCGCGGCCAGGACATTGATCGAATGGAGTAGCGCCGTCGCCGCAAGCCACGGCATCAGCGAGGCATTCTCGACCGGGTCCCAGAACCACCAGCCGCCCCATCCGAGCTCGTAATAGGCCCAGTAGCTGCCGGCGGTGATCCCCAGCGTCAGGAAGATCCACGCCGCGAGCACCCACGGCCGCATCGCCTGTGCGAGCTTGTTGTCTACCTCGCCGGTCAGCAGCGCACCGACCGCGAGGCTGAACGCGATCGAAAGTCCGACATAGCCGACGTAAAGCGTCGGCGGATGGAACGCCAATCCGGGGTCCTGGAGCAACGGGTTGAGCCCCTGCCCCTCGAGCGCCGGCGGGCTCAGCCGCGCGAACGGGTTCGAGGCGACGAGCAGGAAGGCATAGAAGCCGAGCGCGAGTGCCGCCTGGCTCCCCAGGGCGGCGACCAAAGTCCGCTCGCTCGTCCGTCGCGAGAACAGGCCGAGGAACGCGCCCGCCGCTGCGAGGATCGTCACCCACAGCAGCATCGAGCCTTCGTGGTTTCCCCAAGTCCCCGCGACCTTGTAGATGAACGGCTTGGCGCTGTGGCTGTTCTCATAGACGAGCGCGACGGACAGGTCGGTCGTCGCAAACACCGCCACCAGCATTGCGAATGCGACGATCGTCAGCGCGCCCTGCACGACGGCAATCGAGCGCATTGCCCGGGCAAGCTCGACCCCGCTCCGTAGGGTCCCGACCATCAACACCAGCTGCAATGCGGCAAGCCCGGCCGCGAGCCACAGCGCCGCAAGGCCGGCTTCAGCGATCATTTCTCGAGCGTCTTCCCGGCTTTGTGCTCGGCGGAAAGATTGCCGAGCTGTGGCGGCATGTAACGCTCGTCATGTTTGGCGAGGATCGTCTCGGCAATGAACCGGCCGTCTCCCAAGCGCCCTTCCGCGACCACTCCGCTGCCCTCGCGGAACAGGTCCGGAACGATCCCGCGATACGTGACGGGCGTCTGTGCCTGACCGTCGGTCACGACGAAGCTGATCGTCAAACCATCGCCGCCGCGTTTGATCGAGCCGCGCTCGACCATCCCGCCAAGCCGGATCGGCTCGCCGCTCGGCGCCTTGCCCGCGCTGATCTCGGCGGGCGTGTAAAAATACGACGCCTTTTCGCGCAGCCCCCACATCGCGAGCAGCACCGCGAGCAGCACCGCGACGATCGCCGCTCCGACCAGTGCGAGCCGCTGGCTCTTTGGCTTCATTTGCGGCCGATTTCGTCGGCAGCGGCTTCGGCCCGGCGCATCGACATATAGGCCCACGCCACGAGTCCAACGGTCAGCAGGATCGCGGCCGAGTAGGCCGCGATAACGAACGGCCACTGGCTCACCGGCTCATCCTCCGCATCCGCGCTTCGACCTTGGTCTCCGCGAGCTCGGCGCGGATCCGCATCAGCACCGCCGCGCCGAACAGGCAGGTGAAACCGATCATCGTCAGCGGCAGCGGCCAAAGCAGCGAATTGTCGATGCTCGATCCGGTGAGGCCGATGCTCTCCCCCTGATGCAGCGTCCGCCACCACAGCACCGAATAATGGATGATCGGCAGGTTGATCGCGCCGACCAGCCCGTAGATCGCGGCGATCCGCCCTTCCCCGCCGCGCTCGCGCTCGGCAGAGGACAGGGCGATGTAGCCGAGATAGAGAAAGAACAGCACGAGCATCGAGGTCAGCCTGCCGTCCCATTCCCACCACGTGCCCCAGGTGGGGCGGCCCCAGATCGACCCGGTGATCAGGCAAATGGCGGCGAAGGTGGCGCCCGCCGGTGCGCTTGCCCGGCCGGCCACTGCGGCCAACGGGTGCCGCCAAACCAGCTGGCTGATCGACGCGGCCGCAATGCCGAGCCACCCCGCCATCCCCAGCCACGCCGAGGGCACGTGGATGTAGAGGATCCGCACGGTCTCACCCTGGAGGTAATCGGGCGGAGTCAGCGTCAGTCCCGCGATGGTGCCCGCGACGGCAAACGCCAGCCCGACCAGCAACAGCCAGCTCGTCGCCGGCTTGGCGATGCGCAGGAACCGCGTCGGGTTGGCGAAGGCATGCATGGCTTGATTCGGCGTCATTGCGAGGAGCGAAGCGACGAAGCAATCCAGATTCGGGCCGCCGGAATGCCTCGCTCCGCCCGCGACGACCGCTATCCTGCCCGGCCGATCAACCGCTGCGCCATCGCGTCGGCGACCGCGGCCGGGTTGCGGCCGCTCGCAGCGCTCTCGGTCCAGATCTGCTCGAGGCGCACCGGAATGCCCTGGATGCGCTGGCGCACCAGGCTCGCGTCGCCGTCGCCGAGATATTCGGTGCAGACGTTGATGATGCCGCCGGCGTTGATCACGTAATCGGGTGCGTAAAGGATGCCGCGCGCCTGCAGCCGCTCGCCATCTTCCGGCGTCGCCAACTGGTTGTTCGCTCCGCCAGCGACGATCGGCGCCTTCAGCGCTGCGATGGATTCTTCGGTCAGCACCGCGCCAAGCGCATTCGGGCTGACCACGTCCGCCTCCAGGCCGAGCACCTCGTCCGGCGACACGACCTTCGCGCCGGTGCGCTCGGCGAGCTTCTGCGCGCGCGCCTGGTCGACGTCGGCGATCGACAGCTTCGCGCCTTCCGCACAGGCGTGGAGCGCGACCCCGCTGGCGACGCTGCCCGCGCCCTGCATCGCGATGTGCAGGCCGGCGAGGCTGTCCTTGCCGAGCGCGCGCTTTACCGCCGCCTTGATGCCGAGGAACACGCCCAGGGACGTGTGCGGTCCCGGGTCGCCGCCGACGTCGCCGTCCGAATTGGGCAGCCCGGCGACGAACTTGGTCGAGCGCGCAACTTCGATCATGTCGGCGACGCTCATCCCGACATCCTCGGCGGTGACGTAACGCCCACCCAGGTGATCGACCGCCTTGCCGAAGGCGTGGAGCATGTCGGGCGACTTGGTCCGGGCTTCATCGGCCAGCAGCACCGACTTGCCCCCGCCCAGCGGGAGCCCGGCCATCGCATTCTTGTAGCTCATCCCGCGCGACAGCCGCAGCGCATCGGTCAGCGCCTGCTCGCCATTGGCATAATGCCAGAAGCGCGCGCCGCCGGCCGCAGGGCCGAGGTGCGTCGAATGGACTGCGATGATCGCTTTCAGGCCGCATTTTTCGTCGGTGACGAACTGGACCTCTTCATGCGCGTCGAAGTCGGGCAAGCCCCAAAGCGTGGACATTTTCGTCGAATTTTCCGGTGCCGTGAAAGGGATGAATGGGGCGATCGAGGGGACTTGAACCCCCGACCCTCGGTACCACAAACCGATGCTCTAACCAGCTGAGCTACGATCGCCACAGCGCCTCGGGGAAACCGCCTTCTCCAGCGGTTTCCTTCGGCGCCGGCGCCACTTAGGGTCGCGTGGCGGTGAAGGCAAGCGAGGTGCAGTGATGAACCCGACGATCGAAAAGTTCGGCTGGCCGGCCACGCTGGTGCACGAATTCGAGCATTGGCTGGTGCTCGTCCGTCCGGCGCAGCCGACGCTGGGCTCGCTGGTGCTCGCGGCGAAGAGCGACGCGACCGCTTACGGCGACTTGCCGCGCGAAGCCTTCACCGAGCAGGCTGACGCCATCGCCGCGATCGAAGGCGCGCTTCGGGCTTTCACTGCTTACGAGCGGATCAACTACCTCATGCTGATGATGGTCGATCCCAACGTCCATTTCCACGTGATCCCGCGCTACTCCGGCGCGCGCGATTGGAACGGCCTCGAGTTCGCCGACGCTGGCTGGCCCGGCCCGCCCCAGCTCGGCAGTGCGATTGCGCTCGAGCCCGCACAAGTCCGGGCTTTGGTCGCTGAACTTTCGATTAACTTCCGGTAACTATCTCGCGTATAACAATCGTTGAATAGTTCGCGTGTGACTGGAGTAAGCGCGGCCCTGCGTTGGGGAGAGCACAGGATGGCGAGCCGGCGTTCAAAGACGCCCACGCCCGGGGTTTCACTTCGCGAAACATTGGTTCGCGCAGGGCTGGAACCGACTCTCGCCGATCTTCTCGCGGAAATGCCGAGTCGAATCGTCCAGGCCGACCCGCGCCGCCCGTTCCGTGAGCCCGGATCGCCGCGCGACGAAGTCATGTTCGTCCGCTCGGGGATCCTCGCCAAGTACAAGACGGACGGCTCTGGGCGGCGCCAGATCGTCGCGCTGCGCTTCGCCGGCGAAGGCATCCTGCCGCGCGACGGTGCGGCCGGCTACGGCATCCAGGCGATCGTCAAGAGCGAAGTGATGGTCGGCAAGGCCCGGGACTTCGACCGGATCGTCGACGCCCACCCCGAGCTGCAGCGTTTTTTCCTGCGGCTGATCCAGCGCAACGAATCGATCGGCTACGAATGGCTGGTCAATTGCGGCCGCCGCGATTCGACGGCGCGCGTCGCCCATCTGCTGTGCGAGACCGCGGTGCGGATGCACGTCGAAGCGAGCAGGATGGTGAACCCCTTCACCCAGCAGCAGATCGCCGACATCACCGGCCAGACCTCGGTCAACGTCAACCGCGTCTTCGCCGACATGGAGCGCCAGGGGCTGATCAAGCGCACGGGCCGTGAAATCCAGTTCACCGACTGGGCCGAGATCCGCCGCGTAGCGAGCTTCCAGCCCGCTTATCTGGACTGAACGGCAATCACTGATCGGCGGCGGTAAACCCGCCGCGCCGCCACGCTACGACCAGTAAGCCGACGCTCGCCAGTAGCGACACGACCAGCGCGGCCCACGAGGCTTCCGGGCCGAAGCCACCACCACTGAGCGCGGGCGCAACCCCTTCCACCGGGTGCAGCGTCAAGGGTCCTCCGGCGATCTCGGTGGTGCCCGACACTGCCGCACCGAAGACCCAACCCTGGGTGAAGTTCCACGCCGCATGCATGCCGATCGACGCCCAGATCCGCCCAGTGAGCAGATAGAGCGCGATTCCAACGCCCTCGCCGGCGATCAGGCAGGCGCCCGCGAACGCGCTCGAGTCGGGATTGGCGAGGTGCAGCGCACCGAACAGCAGCGCGGCTCCGGCGAGCGCGGGCCAAATGCCGAGAGCGCGCCACAGGAGGCGGAAGATCACCAGCCGCAGGACGAGTTCCTCGAGCACGCCCGACCGGATCGAATCGCGCAGCGCCAACGCGATTCCCTCGACCGGCCTCGGCGCAATGACGGCCCAGCCGCAAAACCACAGCACGCCGACGATGGCGGTCATCAACGCCGCACCAATCGCTAGACCGAGGAAAAGGTCGATGGGCGCCCGGCGCAGCGCCAGCTCGGGCACTGCGCGCCGTTCTCCGATGCGGATAACAAGCCAATAGATCGCGACCAGCGCAACGCAGCCGGCAATCGCCGCTGCAAGCTTGTCGGAGGCCGGCGCCGCGCTCGTCGTTACGAGCGGGTGTCCGGAGGCCCACGCGGTGAGCCACAAGCTCCCTCGCGCGACTCCGTTGAATGTAAGCACGATTGCAACGCACAGCAGCGCGAGCCAGCCGAACGCTCGTAGGGGGCGCCACTTGCCCGGGGCGAGCACCCCGGCCGATCCGATCATCACCAAAAAGGAGGCCCCGTTCTTGTTTCGTCGGGCCTACGTCGGGTGTATTATTGTGTCAATACACCACCCGGATCCGGAGGTGGTGGGCGCGACAGGGATTGAACCTGTGACCCCACCCGTGTGAAGGGTGTGCTCTACCGCTGAGCTACGCGCCCGCCCGTTCGCGGAGCCGGCCAGATAGGGACAGCGGCCCGGCCTGTCCAGCTATTGGACGGCGTCCTTCAGCACCTTGCCGGGGCGGAACTTGGGCTGCGAGGTCGCCTTGATCTGCATCGGTTCGCCGGTGCGCGGGTTGCGGCCCGTGGATGCCTTGCGCCGGGTGACCGAGAAATTGCCGAAACCGACCAGCCGGACTTCGTCGCCGCGCTTCAGAGTCGAGGTGATGACCTCGAGCATCGTCTCGACGGCGCGCATCGCGTCGTTGCGGGTGAGCCCCGCGCGGTCGGCGACATGCCCGATCAGTTCCTGCTTGTTCATGAGCCCGGCACTCCCTCGTTCCCCGCGCCGAGACTCGGGCGCGCGAAGGACCCGACCTTAAGGCAAGACTCGGGTGCCGAGTCCAGCGCTCAGTGTCGGATCGGGACGCCCGTTTCGGGACTCTGGCCGTGAACCGGCGGCTCGGCCGCATGTTCGTCGGCGTCGGTCCACTCGATCGCGTGAAGCGGCTCGACCAGCGCGCGTGCGAGGACTTCGTCGACATGCTGCACGGGAATGATGTCGAGCGCTTCCCTGACGCTTGCCGGGATGTCGACCAGGTCTTTCTCGTTCTCGGCAGGGATCAGCACGGTCGTGATTCCGCCGCGCAGCGCCGCGAGCAATTTCTCCTTGAGCCCGCCGATCGGAAGCACCCGGCCGCGCAGCGTGACCTCGCCGGTCATCGCCACATCGCGGCGAACGGCGGTGCCGGAAAGCGTCGAGATCATCGCGGTGACCATGCCCACGCCCGCGGACGGCCCGTCCTTGGGAACCGCGCCCTCCGGCAAGTGGACGTGGATGTCCTTGCGCGCGAAGATCGACGGCTTGACGCCATAGGCCGGCGCTCGCGCCTTGACGAAGCTCATCGCCGCCTGGATCGACTCCTGCATCACCTCGCCGAGCTTGCCGGTGGTCTTGATCTGGCCCTTGCCGGGCACCGTGACCGCCTCGATCGTCAGCAGTTCGCCGCCGACTTCGGTCCAGGCGAGGCCCGTGACCGCACCGATCTGGTCTTCCTCCTCGCCCATTCCGTAGCGGTACTTCCGCACGCCGAGATATTCGTTGAGGTTTTCCAGCGTCAGCTCGACCCGCTCGGTCTTGCCTTCCAGGATCTGGCGCAGCGACTTGCGCGCCACCTTGGCGAGCTCGCGCTCGAGCGTGCGCACGCCGGCCTCGCGGGTATAATGCCGCATCATGCCGCGCAGCGCCTCGTCCGAGTAGGTCAGCTCCTCGGGCTTCAGCCCGTGGGCCTCCATCTGCTTGGGGATGAGGTGGCGCTTGGCGATCTGGACCTTTTCGTCCTCGGTGTAGCCTTCGAGCCGGATGATCTCCATCCGGTCCATCAGCGGCTGCGGCATGTCGAGCGAGTTGGCGGTGGTCACGAACATGACGTCCGACAGGTCGTAGTCGAGCTCGAGATAATGGTCCTGGAACTTGTTGTTCTGTTCCGGGTCGAGCACTTCGAGCAACGCCGACGACGGATCGCCGCGGAAGTCCTGGCCGAGCTTGTCGATTTCGTCGAGCAGGAACAACGGGTTGGACGTCCCCGCCTTCTTGATGTTCGAGATGATCTTGCCGGGAAGCGAGCCGATATAGGTCCGGCGGTGACCGCGGATTTCGGCTTCGTCGCGCACGCCGCCGAGCGACTGGCGGACGAACTCGCGACCCGTCGCGCGGGCGATCGACCGGCCGAGCGACGTCTTGCCGACGCCGGGCGGGCCGACGAGGCACAGGATCGGCCCCTTGAGCTTGTTGGTCCGCGCCTGGACCGCGAGATATTCGACGATCCGGTCCTTGACCTTCTCCAGCCCGTAATGGTCCTCGTCGAGAACCCGTTGTGCTTCGGCGATGTCCTTCTTGAGCTTGGACTTCTTGCCCCACGGCAGGCCGAGCAGCACGTCGAGATAATTGCGTGCGACCGTGGCCTCGGCGGACATTGGCGCCATCGCACGGAGCTTCTTGAGCTCGGCATTGGCGCGGGTCCGCGCTTCCTTCGACAGGCGCGTCTTGCGGATCTTCTCGGCGAGCTCCTGGAGCTCGTCGCCGCCCTCTTCGCTCTCGTTGCCGAGCTCGCGCTGGATCGCCTTCAACTGCTCGTTGAGGTAATATTCGCGCTGCGTCTTCTCCATCTGGCGCTTGACGCGGCTGCGGATCTTCTTCTCGACCTGGAGCACGCCGAGCTCACCCTCCATGAAGGCGAACACCATTTCGAGCCGGCGGGCCGGATTGAGCTCGCCAAGCAGCGCCTGCTTATCGGCGACCTTGATCGACAGGTTTGACGCGATCGCGTCGGCCAGCGCCGAGGGGTCCTCGATCTCGGCGAGCTGGATTCCCGTTTCCGGCGGAAGCCGCTTGTTGAGCTTGGCGTAATTCTCGAACTGGTCGACGACCGAGCGCATCAGCGCCTGGGCCTCGGTCCCTTCCGACCCTTCCTCGGGAATCTCCTCGACTTCCGCGGCAAGGTACCCCTCGCGCGGGACGAGGTTGACCAGCTTGGCCCGCTTCGCGCCCTCGACCAGCACCCGCACCGTACCGTCGGGCAGCTTCAAGAGCTGCATCGCGGTTGCGATCACGCCGAGGTCGTACAGCGCCTCGCGATCGGGGTCGTCCTCGCCGGGGTCGAGCTGGGCGACCAGGAACAGCTCGCGGTCCGTCGCCATCGCGGCCTCCAGCGCCGCGACCGATTTTTCGCGCCCGACGAACAGCGGGACGATGCGGTGCGGGAACACGACGATGTCGCGAAGCGGAAGGATGGGCAGGAAACGCGTCATGGCCCGTATATGGGCGGCACCTCTGTCAGGCGCAACAAACGGGCGGAACAATCCACAGCAATCGCTCGCTCATGACGCGTCGGATGACGGAGGCGAAAATGGCGGACGATCGCGAAAAGATCAGCACCGGACCCAACGAGGAAGCGGTCAACGAGACCATCGCCGGAACCGGGCCAGGCATTCCCGACGATGCCTTGGCGCCGGGCGAGGAGCTGCCGCAGCAACCCTCGGACGAGGAGGTGGCCGAGGCCGCCGAGGCGCTCGACGCGCCGGTGGGGAGACAAGAACGCGACACTCTCCCGCTGGAGGGTGAATGACTCGCGTCCGGCTGAACGGCGGATTCTGTAACCGTTCACATTGGCTTGCTATCTAAGCCGTCGTGAACGTTCGATATCCCCTTCTCGCGCTCGGCGCGCTCGCTCTGTCCGGCTCGGCGCTGGCGCAATATGGCCAGCCCTGGCCGCCGCCCGCTCCGGTGATGCCGCCGCAGTTCCCGGCGCCGCGCGCCGAGCCATGGATGCCGCCGCCGCCAGGCCCGGCGCCGATGCCGTGGACCCAGCAGCATCAAAACACCTCAGCCAAGCGCGGCCCAGCGCTCGAGCCGATCGATCTGCCTCCCGCGATCGAGCAGGGCGTCGACATGATCTACATCGACGAGGAGCTCGTCCCCAAGGCGATCCAGGCGTCGAACCTGATGCACGACATCTCGTTCGACGACTGGAGCGGCGCCCCGGTGGACATGTTCGTGTCGATGAACCCGATCTACACCGACCTCAGGCGCGGACTGGTCAAATACCAGCAGCGCTGGGGCAATTTGCCCGAAATCCCGGTGCCCGCCGGCCCGACGCTCAAAGCCGGAATGACCGGCGAGCGCGTGACGGCATTGCGCGCGCGCCTCGGCCTGCCGGACGGCAGCGCGTTCGACGCTCCGCTCGCCGCGGCGGTGAAGGAGTTCCAGGCGGACCACGGCCTCAAGGCCGACGGGATCGCCGGCTCCGGGACGATCGAGGCGCTGAACCGCGGGCCCGAATATTACCAGCAGAAGATCATCATCAACATGGAGCGCGCCCGCCGCCTCCCCTCGCCCGAGGACCAGCGCAAATATGCGGTCGTGGACGCCGGAAGCGCGCGCCTGTCGCTGTGGGAGAACGGCCGCAAGGTCGACGAGATGAAGGTGATCGTCGGCAAGGCCGAGACCGCGACCCCGATGATGGCCGCGTACATCAAGTACGCCAGCGTGAACCCATATTGGAACGTGCCGCCGGAGCTCGTCCGCAGCCTCATCGCGCCGCGCGTGGTCGCGCAAGGCCCGAGCTACCTGACCGAGCGCGAATATGAGGTGATGTCGGATTACAGCGACAACGCCAAGCTGCTCGACCCGCGCGACGTCGACTGGCAGGCGGTCGTCGACGGCCGCCAGGAAGTGCGCCTCCGCCGCCTGCCGAGCCCGGCCAATTCGATGGGCATGATGAAGTTCATGCTGCCCAATTATTTCGGCATCTACCTCCACGATTCGCCGGAGAAGGATCACTTCACCAAGAACGAGCTGTGGATCAGCAACGGCTGCGTCCGGGTCGAGGATTACAAGCGCCTCGCCCGCTGGCTGTTCGACGGAACGGTCCCGAGCGGGTCGAACCCGAAGGTCGAGGAAGAGGTCAACCTGCCGCAGCCGGTGCCGGTCTACATGACCTATTTGACCGTCCAGCCGACGGCGTCGGGGCTGCAGTTCCTGGCCGACCCCTACGGCCGCGACGCAGCGCTGATGGAGCGGTTCAGCTCGAAGATGGTCGCCGCCGTCCGGCGGTAAGCTCAGCCCTTCCCGAGCGCGACGAGGATCGCCGGCCCGAGATTCTGGCAGCCGTGGATCACCATCGGCAGGCCGAACGCGAGCCACAGCGAGCGCTCGCGCCAGGCCACGAACACGGTCGAGAAGATCAGGAACGGCCACCAGATGATCAGGCCCCAGATCGGCGCCTCGAACGAATGCGCCATGCCCCAGCCGACCGCGCTGACGATCACCGCATAGGTCGGGCGCATGAAGCGCAGGAGGATCAGCAGCACGCCGCCCATGATCAGCGATTCCAGGACCGGAGAAAAAACGACCAGCAGGAAAATCGCCATTGCCCCGGTGACCGGAAAGTCCGGCGCCTTGGCATTGGGCGCGACGACATGAATCAGGCCGGCGAGAAGGATGCTCGCCGGAAAGGCCAGCAGCCAGCCGACGACAATCGTCCGCCACGCGCTCCACGGGTCGAGCAGCGGCCGCGGAAGCCACGTCAGCGGTTTGGTCCAGGAGAGGTGCCGCCCAGCCGGGACGGCGACGGCGTCGCTCACGCGGCGTCGCCCGCCTTATCCTTCTTGGCGTAGACGCGCACCGGCTCCTTCGTGCCCATGACGACGTCCTTGTCGATATGCACCTCGTCGACGCCGTCCATCGACGGCAGGTCGAACATCGTATCGAGCAATATGCCCTCGAGGATCGAGCGCAGCCCGCGGGCACCGGTCTTCCGCTCGATCGCCTTCTTCGCGACCGAATGGAGTGCGTCGTCGGTAAACTCGAGCTCGACATCTTCCATGTCGAACAGCTTGGCATACTGCTTCACCAGCGCATTCTTCGGCTCGACCAGGATCTTGACCAGCGCTTGCTCGTCGAGGTCCATCAGCGTCGCGATCACCGGCAGTCGGCCGATGAACTCGGGGATTAGGCCGAACTTCAGCAGGTCCTCGGGCTCGCAATGCTTGAGCGTCTCGCCGGTCTTGCGCTCGTCGGGAGCGGCTACGTGGGCGCCGAAGCCGATCGACTTGCCCTGCAGGCGGTCGGCGATGATCTTCTCGAGCCCGGCGAAGGCGCCGCCGCAGATGAACAGGATGTTGGTCGTGTCGACCTGCAGGAACTCCTGCTGCGGATGCTTGCGGCCACCCTGCGGCGGAACCGAAGCGGTCGTCCCTTCCATCAGCTTCAGCAGCGCCTGCTGAACGCCCTCACCGGAAACGTCGCGGGTGATCGAGGGATTGTCCGACTTGCGTGAAATCTTGTCGATCTCGTCGATGTAGACGATGCCGCGCTGCGCCTTCTCGACATTGTAGTCCGAAGCCTGGAGCAGCTTGAGGATGATGTTCTCGACGTCTTCGCCGACATAGCCCGCTTCGGTCAGCGTCGTCGCGTCCGCCATCGTAAAGGGCACGTCGAGGATACGCGCAAGCGTCTGCGCGAGCAGCGTCTTGCCGCAGCCGGTCGGGCCGATCAGCAGGATGTTCGACTTGGCGAGCTCGACCTCATTGCCGGTCTTGGCGCCGTGCGACAGGCGCTTGTAATGGTTGTGGACTGCGACCGAGAGCACACGCTTGGCGCGGTCCTGGCCGATCACATAATCGTCGAGCACCTTGCAGATCTCGGCGGGCGTCGGAACCCCGTCGCGGGTCTTGACCAGCGCCGATTTCGATTCCTCGCGGATGATGTCGTTACACAGCTCGACGCATTCATCGCAGATGAACACGGTCGGGCCGGCGATCAGCTTCCTGACCTCGTGCTGCGACTTGCCGCAGAAGGAGCAGTAGAGGGTGCTCTTGCCGTCGCCGCCTGAAAGCTTGGTCATTCCGGTCCTTATACTCCGGCCGCCAACGGCCGTTCCCTAATGGGCCATGCTAGCCCGCTTTATGACACAATCAACTCTGCCGGAGTCTTAACGCTCGCCGACGAGCCCATAGCGCCTTTGTTCTCAACAATATGGATGGAGCGCGGGGCGCCCGCAAGTGCGTGGTCGACGGGCCCGGCGGGCTGTCCCAAGTTCGGGCAGCCGCGGCCTATGCGGCGAAGGCGGCCTCGATCGCCGGACTCACCCGATCGACCGTGTAGGGCTTCTCGATCACCGGCGCGTTGTCGAACTCTGGCGGCGGCGGGTCGACGTGGCCGCCAGTCGCAATCACGAAGGGCACGTTCAGTTCGCGAAGCTTGGTCGCGACCGGCCACACGTTCTCGCCCTTCAAGTTCACGTCGAGAATGGCGAGGTCGAACCCGCCGGTCTCGGCCTTGTCGAGCGCGCATTCGACCGTGTCGCAGGTTCCGGCCACCTTGTGGCCGAGCGATTCGAGGAAGTCCTCGAGCATCATCGCGATCAGCGGTTCGTCTTCGACAATTAGGATGGAACGCCCCGCAGACATTGGGATTGGCATAACCACCAACTCTTTCAGGGCAAGAGCTTATTTCGGCCCGATGGCCCGCTTGGCCGCTTCGGCGAGATCCTGGACCGAGAACGGCTTCGCGAGGAAATGCGCATTGTCGACGCCGAGCGATTCCCGGAGCTGCTCTTCGGCATAACCCGACATGAAGAGGACCTTGAGCTCGGGCCGCTGCTTGCGGGCCTCGGCGACCATCGCCGGTCCATCCATCCCGGGCATGACGACGTCGCTGAGCAGCAGGACGATGTCTTCGCCGCGCGCGATGACGTCGAGCGCTTCTTCTCCGTTGTCGGCGGTGATGACCGTATATCCGTGGCGCGTCAGCGCCCGCTCCGCGACCGCGCGGACCATCGGCTCGTCCTCCACCAGCAGCACGGTGCCGCTGCCCCACAGCTCGTCCTGCTTGGCCTTGCCCGACTTGCGCGCCTTGGCCGCGCTCGCCTCCTCGACGTGGACAGGCAGGTAAATAACGAAGCGAGTCCCCTCGCCCACCTTCGAATCGGCGAAGATGAACCCGCCCGACTGCTTGACGATGCCATAGACCGTGGACAGGCCGAGGCCGGTGCCCTTGCCGACCTCCTTGGTCGTGAAGAATGGCTCGAAAATCTTGCCGAGCACGCTCGGCGCGATGCCGGTGCCGGTGTCGGTGACTGACAGCGCACTATAGTCGGCGATCGGCAGGATGTCCGAGCCGAGCTCCGCGACCTGGTCGGACTTCACCGAATAGGTCTGGATGGTGAGCGTCCCGCCGCCCTTCTCGGCCATTGCGTCGCGGGCATTGACGGCGAGGTTGACGATGACTTGCTCGAGCTGGCCGGGATCGGCACGGATCGGACCAAGGTTGCGGCCGTGCTTCACCGCAAG